>Ga0315271_10000279_pt1 | contig 26936 bp, 32 predicted proteins | sample C3_top_MG_FD_204664 | JGI IMG/M metagenome (GOLD analysis project Ga0315271, IMG submission 204664) | Sediment microbial communities from Yellowstone Lake, YNP, Wyoming, USA - C3_top | ecosystem: Environmental > Aquatic > Freshwater > Lake > Sediment | place: USA: Wyoming | collected 2017-08-01
ACGCCCGCGGATGTTGCGCGCGGCCGGGAACTGAAGGCGCTGGCGAAAGCCGATGCGGCGTTGCTGGACGTCGACGCCGCGCGTGCCGCCGTCGCCGGCGCCGGCAAGGTCGGCATCGTCGGCTACTGCTGGGGCGGCTATCTCGCGTGGATCGCGGCGGCGCGCCTGGCTGGCTTCACGTGCACCGTGCCGTATTACGGTGGCGGAATGACCGATGCCATCGCCGAGCAGCCGAAGTGTCCCGTCATGGCGCACTTCGGCGAGCGCGACGCGATGATTCCCGCGGCGGGTGTTACGGCGCTGGCCGCCGCGCACCCATCCGCGCAGGTGTTCCTCTATCCGGCCGACCACGGCTTCAACTGCGACCAGCGCGGCGCGTACGATCCCGCGGCAGCGGCGCTGGCGCGCGAACGCACGCTCGCCTTCCTGCGCCGGCATATCGGATAGCAGGCCGGCGATGGCCGCGCATCTGCGCACGCTGGACCGGATCGTGGAGCGCATGGTGCTGGCGACCGGCGTCTTCGTGCTGCCGGTGGGGCTGCTCCTGTTCCTGCAATGGCCGCTGCGCGAGGTCGTCCAGTCGTACTCGCGGGAGGCCAACGATCTCGCGCAGTGCCTGTTCGCCATCTATGCGAGCGTCGCCGTCACCTGCGCGACGCGGCAGCATGCGCACCTGGCCACCGACATCGTTGCGCAGCGCTATTCGGAAGGCGCGCGCCGACTGCTTGCGCGGGCCGCGGGGCTTTCAATCCTGGTGCCGTGGTCGCTGTTCATCCTGTATGCGGCGTGGCCGGCCACGGTCCAGTCGGTCCGCCAGCTGGAGGCGTTTCCCGAGACGTTCAATCCGGGCTATTTCATCCTCAGGATCGCCGTGGTGCTCACGGCGCTGCTGGTCCTGGTACAGGCGCTGCTCGACGTCTTCGTGAATCGCGGCCCGCGCGAATCATGAGCGAGACCGCAGGCATCGCGATGCTGGTCGCGGTGGCCGTGCTGCTCATCGCAACCGGGCTCCCCGCATGGCAGGTCCTGCTCGGCGTGGCGCTGGCCTTCGCTGCGGGCGGCATGGCAGCCGGCGTGTTCGCGTTACCGCTGCTGACCGCGATGCCGTCGCGCCTTCTGGGGCTGCTCGAACAGGACATCCTGCAGGCGCTGCCGCTTTATGTGTTGATGGGCGCGCTGCTCAACCGCCTGCCTCTGGCGGAAGTCCTCTTTCGCACCGGCAATCGCGCGCTGGCCCGGTCAGGCGCCGGTCCATCGCTGACGGGCCTGGGGCTGGGCGTGCTGCTCGCACCGATGAACGGGGCCGTCGGTGCCAGCGTGGCCATGCTCTCGCGCACTGTGCAGCCCCGCCTCGAAGCGTCCGGCGTGCCGCTGGAAAAGGGCGCCGCGCTGGTGTGCGTCGCCAGCACGATGGGCGTGGTGATCCCGCCGTCGCTGGTGCTGATCCTGCTTGGCGACGCGATGATGCGCGCGCACACCGAGGCGACGATCCTGACGCACGAATCGGTGCGCATCATCAACACGCAGGACGTGTTCACAGGCGCACTGGTGCCGGCGGCAATCCTGCTTGCGCTGTGCGCGCTGGTGGCATGGCGGACGAACCGCGGCGCCACCGACGTCACAGGCGCGAGCCGGCCTACGATTCGCGAATGGGTCACGGCGGGCGTGACCATCGCGTTCATCGGAAGTCTGTTCACCGCCGTGACGTTGGGGTACCTGTATGCGGTGGAAGCCGCCGCGTTCGGCGCCGTCGCGCTGTTTGCCTTCGGTCTAGCGACGGGCACGCTGACCCGCCTGGTGTTGTCGGGCGTGCTGCGCGACACGATGGCCGTCACGGGCGCGCTCTTCGCATTGCTGCTGGCGGCGACCATGTTCACGCTCGTCGTGCGGGCGTTCGGCACGGACCGGTGGCTGGCGACGGCGCTGGTCCAGCTCGGCATGGGGGAGACGGGGGCGCTGCTCGTCGTCCTGGCGATCATAGCGGCCTGCGCGCTGGTCCTGGACGCCTTCGAAATGATCTTCGTCGTCATCCCGGTCGCCATGCCGCCGCTGTTGACGCTGGTCCACGACGCGACGTGGGTTTCGGTCCTCACGCTGCTGATCCTGCAGGCGAGTTTCCTGGCGCCTCCCTTCGGCTACGCCGTATTGATGGTCCGCAACAGCGTGCGCCGCGGGCTGTCGCTCAACGGCCTGTCGCGCGCGCTGCTGCCGTACCTGGCCGCGCAGTTACTGGTGCTGGCGCTGGTGCTGGCGTGGCCCGCGCTGATCTGGCAGCGCAATCCGTCGACGCTCACGGCGAACGATCCGGGACAGTCTCCAACGTTGCCCATTTCCGAGGACGAAGCGCGCAGGATGCTGGAGCGCCAGCTGCCCGTTCCCCCGGTCTACAGCGACGGCAAGGAATAAGGTAGAGTTGAACGTTGTGCCGCCTAATTCCGGAGCCTCCATGTCCCGCATCGTCACGTCATTGCTGCTTGCCGCGGTTGCCGCCTGTTCTGCGACGCTTGCCTGCGCACAGGATTCCCGCCTGGACGACGTCATCAAGCGCGGCACGCTGCGCGTATGCACGCCGGGCGATTACAAGCCCTTCAGCCTGGCCAAGGCCGACGGATCGTTCGAGGGCATCGACGTGGACATCGTGCAGGCGATGGCCAAGTCCCTCGGGGTGACGGTGACTTTCGTCAAGACGGCGTGGCCCAAGCTGATGGACGACTTCATCGAGAAGTGCGACGTCGCCGTCGGCGGCATTTCCGTAACGCTGGACCGGCAAAAGCGCGCGTTCTTCACCGCGCCCTACATGGTGAACGGCAAGGCGCCGATCACCAAGTGCGAGAACGCCGCGAAGTTCCAGACTGTCGCCGACATCGACAAGCCCGGCGTGACGGTCATCGAGAATCCGGGCGGCAGCAACGAGCGCTTCGCCCGCGCCAACTTCAAGCAGGCGAAGATCGTCATCTTCAACGACAACACGATGATCTTCGACGAGATCCTCAAAGGCAATGCCGACGTGATGATCTCCGAATCGGTCGAGACGATCGTGCAGGCCAAGGCCAAGCCGGGGCTGTGCGCAGTCAATCCGGACAAGCCGCTGCAATACGGGGAAATGGCCTACCTGATCCCGCGTGGCGACCCGGTGTTCAAGGCGTGGGTGGACCAGTGGTTCCACCTGGCCAAGGCCACCGGCGACTACGACCGCACGGTGGCGGCCTGGCTCAAGTAGCCGGCGCGCCCTGTCGCGGTTGGCACCTTCGTTGTCGCCGTTCGTCGCAACGCGGTTGAACGAACGCGCAGGGCGGGGGCCCAATTGCTCATGGGATGCTTCCGCGACCTGAAATGACGATGCGACGCTCCCGCGCCCCCCGATCGCCGGTTCGCCGCTGGCTGACAAGGCCGCTGCTGTTCGCCGCGGCCGTGCTGCTGGTGATCGAGGAGTGGCTGTGGAACAGCACGGCGGAGTTCCTGCGCGAACTGGCCCGCCTGCCGCCTGTCAAGCGCGCGGGCGACTGGATTCGCCGCCGCACGCCGCACCAGGCGCTGGCGCTGTTCATCCTTCCGGTGCTGGCGCTGCTGCCGCTGAAGGGCGTGGTCGTGGTGGCGTTTGCGCACGGCCGCATCTTCATGGGCATCCTCGTGCTGGTCCTGGAGAAGCTGATCTTCTCCGCGATCTTCGCCGCGCTGTACCAGCTGACCGGGCCGGCCGTCACGCAGATCGGCTGGGTTGCGCGCGCGCAAGCGGCGTTCCTGCGCATCCGGCGCACGCTGCACGCCTGGCTCGAGCGGCAGAGCGCGTTCCGCCAAGCGCGCGCCTTCCTGCGGCGCATTCGCCGGCCGCACTGGCTGCGGCGGCGGTTCGGCGCGGCCTACCGGATGCAGCGCCGCAGGTCGTCGCGCTTCTGCTTCACCCACTAGCCTTCAATTTCGCGCGCGCAGTTTGCGCAGCGCGTCCTTCATTGCCGCCTTCCGGTACTCGCTGCGGTGCATTTCCCGGTCCTCGCGCGCGAAGCGCCTTGCCTTGGCCGGCGAGCCGAAGATCTGCGTGACCTTGTCGCCTCGGCGCACCAGCGAGTAGCCGCCCTTGCGCAATTCGAACGGGCGCGTCAGCAGCCCGAGATGGTCGAATTGCGTGGAACCCGGGCTGCGGAATCCTTCGAAAAACGCCGGGTACACGAAGTCGCTCATCGCGATGCCGTCGATCGCGAATTCGTCCTCCTCGACCGCGTCGCACATTTCGTAGGCGTAAAGCGAGGCGTTCGGCCCGTCGGCCCAAAGGTTGATTGCCGGATCCACCATCATCTCGGCGAGTTCGTGGCATGCGGTCACGCTCACCTTCTGGCGCGCGGCCAGTGTCGTCCTGACGAAAATCTTCGAGAGCGGGAGCCCGTTCTTGGTGAGGTCGTGATAGCCGAGCGCGTTGGCGGCATCGGCGTCGTCCAGGAAGACCATGCTCCACGCGCCCGCGAGCGGCCGCGCGGCCTTGACCAGCGTCGCCGGCGTGCCCCAGACGGGGACGAAGTGGGCGTCGAGGAACTTCTGCAGCGCGGGGACCAGCCGGTCGAAGTCCACCCCCAGGTCGACCGTCGCCTTGTTGATGCACGCGACGCGGGGCACCTGGCCGCGGTCGAACGCGGCCATTACGACCTTGCGGTTCGGCAGGACGCGGCGCACGGCGGCGGCTCCCGTCAGCCGCGTCCCACGAACGGCATCTTGGTCGCCATCACCGTCAGGAACTGCACGTTGGCGTCCAGCGGGAGGCTGGCCATGTAGATGACGGAATTGGCGACGTGCGCGACGTCCATCAGCGGCTCGATCGCGATCTGGCCATTGGCCTGCGGCACGCCGGTCGCCATGCGCGCGGCCAGCTCGGTGGCCGCGTTGCCGATGTCGATCTGGCCGCAGGCGATGTCGTACTTGCGCCCGTCGAGCGACGTCGACTTGGTGAGTCCGGTGATCGCGTGCTTGGTGGCCGTGTACGGCGCCGAGTTGGGCCGCGGCGCGTGCGCGGAAATGGAGCCGTTGTTGATGATCCGCCCGCCGCGCGGCGTCTGGTCCTTCATCAGCTTGATCGCCTCCTGCGTGCACAGGAAGACGCCGGTCAGGTTGATGTCGACGACGTTCTTCCACTGCTCGAACGTCAGGTCCTCCATGTTGACCGGCGGCGCGCCGACGCCCGCGTTGTTGAACAGGACGTCCAGCCGCCCGAAGGCCGCCTTGGTCTTCGCGAACAGCGCGCGCACCGACTCCGGATTGGCGACGTCGGTGGGCACGGCGAGCGCGTCGGCCTTGGTTGCGCCCGCTTCGCTGACCGCCTTTTCCAGCAGCTCCGGCCGCCGGCCTGCCAGGACGACGCGGTAACCGGTCTTGAGCAGGGCCGTGGCAACGGCTTTGCCGATGCCGCTGCCCGCACCTGTGACGATTGCAACCTTGGGTGATGAAGTCATTGCCGTCCTTTCATGGCCGCGCGAGGCGTCGCGGGAAGCGCGCAGTCTAGCGCATGCAACGTCGATTACTTCGGCAGCTGCAGCTTGGTCGGAGCCGCCATGGCCGCGCGCGAGCGGAAGTCCTCGTCGCGGAACAACTGGCGCAGAAACGCCCGGAAGATCGGCGAGTTGATGTCGTTGTGGCCCGCGATGATCTTGCCGCTCACCGTGACATTCCAAAGCGGCATGTTGGGATCGGTGTCGCGGTAGGGTCCCGCGGTTTTGGTCAGCGGGGTCAGGTTGAGGAGGCCGCAGTATTCCCGCTGCTTCGGCGTGCCTGCCGCGTCGAGTGGCCAGCGTCCGTCGACCAGCGCTTCCTTCTGCGCCTGCGAATTCTGGAACTCCAGCGTGATGTTGGCTGCCTTTTGCGCGGGCGTTGCCGGCTCGAGAATCCAGCCCTGACACGCCGGCGTGCCCTTGCCGGACAGATCCAGGCTGTGCGTCAGGTAGGCGTTGATGTGCCCGGGGGTGTTGCGGTTCGCGTCGCGCTCCTCCTTCGTCTTTTCCGATTCGAAGATCGTGTTGAGCGTGCGTCCGAGCGGGAACAGCTTGCCCGTCGCGTCATCCGCCTCCGACGTGACGGCGACGAACACCGGCGCCTGGTAGACGTCGTACGGGCGGTTGCGGGCGACGCGATCGAGCGGCTGGTAGCGCGTCGCCTCGAACGCCGGGTTGATGAGGACGATCATGTCGCCCAGCCGTTCGACCGGGGCCTGCTTGCCGTCGATGTCCTCGCCGGTGACGAAGCTGTAGACGAGCGACTGCGAGATGGCGGAATAGAGCGCGAGCCCGCCGAAGCTGTGCCCGATCAAATGGATGCGTACCTGCGCCGCGCTGGGCGGCGCGGCCTTCGCGTCGACGCCGGACGGCGTGCGGTTGGCCTGGCGCTGCAACGCCCGCAGCTGCGCGGTGAGTTCGCGCACCGAGCCGAGCGCGACGTGCTGCGCCACGGTCTTCCGGTCCCAGAACGTCGTGGAGATCCAGGGTTCGCCCGCATGGAGCGACTTGCCGCGCCAACCGACGTAGACGCCGATGACCCGGGTGCCGGATTGGGATGTCTCCTCGTACTGCGCGGCTTCGTCGAGAAAATCACGGAAATGGATGACGTTGTCGTCGTCGTACGCCGCGTTGTGCTTCCAGCCGTGGACGAAGACGAAGATCCGCACCGGGTGTGCCGCTGCCGCTTCATGCAGTCGCTTCATGACCAGCCGCAGCTGTCCCGCGGAGGCGTCCTCCGCCCCTTCCGCCGCGCCGACGTCCGCGGCCGGATACGTCCAGCCCTGGTCGTCGAATTCGACGAAGTGGAGGTCGTAGGCCGGTGTTTTCTCGGTGATCGCCTGGCGGCAGTCGGGCGGAAAGGTCTCCGGCGCGAGCGATTTGCACGGGGCCGCGGGAATGGCCGCGCTTTTCCGGAACGCCTCGTTGGGCGTGCAGGCCGCAAGCGTCGTGGCAACGAGCGCGACAGCGATGAGCCATGGGTGGATGCGCATGGGCCCTCCGTGACATGTTGTGGACGACAAGTGGCCAGCATACGCGCCGGCCCGCCGGGCCGCACGCGAATATTCCGCGGCGCCCGGTCGGGGCTAGCGTTCGAACTTGACGGAAAGCACGATCGACGTCTGCGTCCGCTCGATGCCTTCGATGCGTCCCAGTGAGTCGAGGATGCCGTCGATTTCCGCGGTGCTGCCGGCGTCGAGGGCGACCTCGTAGTCGAAGACGCCCGACAGCGCATAGACGGCGCGGACGTGCGGCGACGCATCGAGCTCGCGCACCACCCGGTCGGACAGCTTGGGGTTGACGTTGATCAGCACGTGCGCCGTGATCCGCTGGCGGGCGAATGCGTCGGTCACGCGCACCGTGTAGCCGTTGATGATGCCGTCGCGCTCCAGCCTCTGGATGCGTTCGGCGACGGTGGTGCGGGCGATGCCGAGCTTGCGCGCCAGCGAGGCGGTCGATTCCCGCGCGTTGCGGCGGAGCAGGGCGAGCAGCCGCTGCTGTTCCGTCGTTATCCGTCGATTCGGCGATTTGGCGGTCATTTCGACGCAAGTATACCGTCATTGCGCCAGTTTGCAGCCTGTGAACCGTCAGAGGCTGCGCCTAGAATCCGGGCAACCCAACGTCCCCACCTTCTCCGGGAATCACGACATGACGCGACTCATCCTGCTAGGCGCCGGCAAGATCGGCGAGACGATCACCCACTTCCTGCAGGCGTCCGGCGACTACACGCTGACGGTCGCCGACCAGGATCCGGCGCGCCTGGCGCCGATGGCGGCGCTGGGGGCTTCCACGGTTCGCTGCGAGTTCGGCGACCCGGCAGCGCTGCGCGACCTGATCCGCGGCCACGAATACGTGATCAGCGCCTGCCCGTTCCACCTGACCCCGGCGATCGCCGCAGCGGCGGTGGATGTCGGCGCGCATTACTTCGACCTCACCGAGGACGTCGAGAGCACGCGCCGCGTCAAGGCGCTGGCGGCGACGGCGAAGACGGCGCTCGTGCCGCAGTGCGGCCTGGCCCCCGGATTCATCTCGATCCTTGCGTACGCCATGGCGCGCAAGTTCGATTCGCTGCGCGATGTCCAGATGCGCGTCGGCGCGCTGCCGGTCTATCCGACCAATGCGCTCAAGTACAACCTGACCTGGAGCACCGACGGGCTCATCAACGAGTACTGCAATCCCTGCGAGGCGATCAGCGACGGCCGCCTGCACGAGACGCTGGCGCTGGAGGAGGTCGAGGCCTTTTCGCTCGACGGCATCGCGTACGAGGCGTTCAACACGTCCGGCGGGCTGGGCACGCTGTGCGAGACGCTCGACGGCAAGGTCGAGAACCTGAACTACAAAACCGTGCGCTATCCGGGCCACCGCGACATCGTGAAGATGCTGATCCGCGACCTGCGGCTCGGCCAGCGGCGCGGCATCCTGAAGGACGTCCTCGAGGAATCGGTGCCGATGACGCACCAGGACGTCGTGCTGGTATTCGTCACGGTCAGCGGCATGCGCGAAGGGCGCCTGACTCAGGAATCGTTTGCCAAGAAGATCTACAGCAAGACGATCGGCGGCAAGCTGTACTCGGCGATCCAGGTGACGACGGCCGCGGGAATCTGCGCGATGGTAGACATGACGCGCGGCGGGATGCTGCCGGCGAAGGGATTCGTGCGGCAGGAGGAGGCGGATCTCGAGCGCTTCCTGGCCAACCGGTTCGGGCAGCACTACGCCTGACGCGTGGCCGGGGCGCCCGACTGAGGGCGCGCAGTTGTAGTCAACCATCGTCGCCGCCCGTCGGACATCTTTGCGGGGCGCCGCATGGCGGTGCTACTATGACATTGGCATGGTACGTGCGGAACCGGCAATCGGGTAGGTCGGCATCCGCAGAAAGGGCCAATGAACTGCACGATCTGCGGCAAGCCGACGCTGCCGGGCGCCATGTTGTGCGCTCCCTGCAAGGCGGCGCTCAAGCGTGCCCGTTACGTGACGGTGCAGGAGGACATGCGGCGGCCGTCGGTCATCGACGTGAGGCGCCAGCCGCGGCGTGCCCGCGAGCCGGCCGCGACGCCGGCACCTGTCCCGATGCCTGCCAGCAGTGTCCCGGATCAACCGACGCCCGTGCCGCCCCCGGCGTCGAGTGATTTCAATTCCGCGCTCGGCCGGCGCATCTTCGTCGGCATCTTCGTCGTTGCCGCCGTGCTGGGCAGCGCCAGCTATTTCGGACTGCACGAACTCGGCGCGCATGCCGGCGATGCCGCGACCTCGCCTGCGTCGCCCGCCGCGGAACCGCGCCAGGAAATGCCGGCGAGCGTTGCCGCGCCCCAGAAGGAGGAGCCGCCGCCTCCATCGGTTGCGACCACGGTGGCGCCGGTTGCCGCTGGCCCCGATCCGCAGGCGCCGCCGGCGGCCAAGCCTCCGGCGAAGCGCTCGCAGCTGGCCACTCGCGCGACGTTCGCGACAACCAACGGCGACCCGCCCGATGCGATCTATGTCGCGCCGGAACCCGAGAAGCCTGCGCCCGCGCCACCGCCGCCACCGCCTGCGCCCGACCGCTGGCAGAGCATGCGCGAATCGATTGCCCTGTGTGACCGCGAAAACCTGATCAACGGCATCATCTGCGGCCAGAAAGCGCGCATCCAGTATTGCGATGGCTATTGGGGCAAGGTGCCGCAGTGCCCCGGCCCCACGCCCAATCCGGAACGCTGAACGCGGGGAGCCGCTACAGCGCCGCCTTCGTGACGAGGTAGCCCGCGGTCGCGGAAAGGCCGGTCACCACGGCGCCCCATGTCAGGTCGAGCATCGCGATTCCCGGCGACCAGCCCTTGAGCGTGGCGAGGTTGGTGAGATCGTAGGTGGCATAGGCGAAGAAGCCGAACAGCGCGCCTTGCAGCAGCGCCTTGCTCCACGCGCCGCCGTCCAGCGCCGGCAGCACCGCGAAGATCAGCACGCCGACGATGTACAGGCCGTAGAACAGCGCGGCCACCGGAAGGTTGGGCTTGTCGAGCAGCAACGCGCCCACTTGCGACTGGTAATACCCCTTGGCGATGAACCCCAGCCAAAGAAAATCCAGGCCGCAGAACACGATGGCGGTGGCGGCATAGGCAACGGCGAAACGTGTCATCGTGGTCCTCGCGGCGAAATGCCCCGGACGAATATAACGCACGGCGCGGCAATCGGCGCGGCGGGGCCCTCGACAACGACAGCGTTCATGTGCCGCCGATCCGGGCCAGGCGCGCGGCCAGGCCGTCGATGTAGGACGGGAAGCGGTGGATGTCGTTGTGTCCGGCGCCATCAATGACCAGCAATTCGACCGGCGAACGCGCAAGCGACCGCAGGCTTTCGCTGTCGGCGAGCGGCGTCAGCGCGTCCTGGGTGCCCGCGACGAGCAGCACCGGACTCTTGACGGAGCCGATGACCGCATCGCTGCGCAGCGGGTACTTGACCAGGAATTCGGGCGCGTACGGATAGCGGCGCGTGGCCGCCGCCGCGAGGCTGGTGAACGGCGTGACCAGCACCAGCAGCGCGGGATCGACGTCGGCAGCGAGCCGCGACGCCAGGCCGGTTCCCAGCGAGCGGCCGAACACGACGATCGGCAATCCGCGGTAACGGGGCGCGATCGCGTCCCAGGCGGCCCGCACGTCCGCGTGCAGCTGCGCCTCGCTGGCGATGCTGCCGGTGCTCTTGCCGTAGCCTCGGTAGTCGACGATGAAGAGGTCGAAGTTGATCCGCTGGTAGAACGCGAGGCCGGTGGTCCAGGTGCGCAGATCGCCGCCGTTGCCGTGGAGGTAGAACACCAGACCCGCAGGCTTGGGCTGGCGGAAGAGCAGGGCGTCGAGCGTGCCGCCTTGCACAGGCACCGCAATTTCCTCGAAGGGCTGGTCGAATCGGAACCGGTAATCGGCCGGCAGCGTCGTCGCCGCGAAGATCAGCCGTTCCTGATTGAAGTACAGCGCGCCCAGCAATCCGGCATAGGCGAGCGCCGCCAGCGCGGCCGCCGCGCCGACGATGGCGAATCCCTTGCGCAGTGGCGTGGTCGGGCGGTTTTCAGGCATGGCGTGGCGGAAGCGTAAGGCACCGGGGTGGCGCACAAGTGTGCACCAAACGTTTGCGGTTAGACTATCTTCACGGCGTGGCGTCGATGCCCGGCACTGCCGGCAACCGCATGTGCGGAAGGCCACGCCAGGAGGATTTCGTTGCGGATCGCATTGCTGTCCGACATCCATGCCAACCTCGAAGCGCTCAACGCCTGCATCGCGCACGCGCGCGACAACGGCGCCACGCGCTTCGCGTTCCTGGGCGACCTGGTGGGCTACGGCGCGGATCCGCGCGCCGTCGTGGACATCGTCGCCCGGCACGTGGCGGAGGGCGCGCTCGCGGTGAAGGGCAATCACGACGAAGCGGTGGAGAGCACGTCGGGTTACTTCAACGACGCGGCGCGCGCGGCGATCGACTGGGCGCGCGCGAACCTGGACCCGGAGCAGAAGCGGTTTCTCGCGACACTGCCGCTGATCGCTCGCGAAGGCGACCTCTGCTTCGTCCACGCGTCGGCCGCGGCGCCCGCGCGCTGGGACTACATCGACAGCGGGACCGAAGCGCAGCGATGCATCGACGCCACGGACGCGACCTGGACGTTCTGCGGCCACCTGCACGACCAGGCGCTGTATTTCGAGGCCGGGCAGGGGCGCATGCGCGAGTTCCGGCCGACGCCCGGAACGCCCATACCGGTTCGCGGCCATCGCCGCTGGCTGGCGATCGTGGGCACCGTGGGCCAGCCGCGCGACCGCAATCCGGCGACCGCGTATACGCTCTTCGACCGCGCGCGGCAGCAGGTCACGTTCCACCGGGTGGCGTACGATGCCGGCGCTGCCGCCGACAAGATCCGCAAGTGCGGGCTTCCGGAATCCCTCGCTTACCGCGTGGAGCAGGGAATCTGAGGCTGGACGCGCGACCCCCATCACGTAATCACGCATCACCGACACCCTCCACTCGGACTCCTCATGCTCGACCGCTTCGCGCCCGGCGCCCTGATCGACGGCTTCCTCATCGGGGAATGCATCCACGCGGGCGGCAACGGCTACATCTACCGCGTGACGCCGCCGCCGGACCGCGACCCTGGTTTCCCGGTCGTGATGAAGGCGCCTGCGATAGGCCGCGCGCAACCCACCATCGCCATCGTCAGCTTCGAGATGGAGGAAATGATCCATCCGCTGCTGACGGGTAACCACGTGCCGCGTTTCGTTGCCGCAGGCGACCTGTCCGCGACGCCCTATATCGCGATGGAATGGGTGGACGGCGAGTCGCTGACGGCGATCATCGGGCGGGCGCCGCTGCCCCTGGCCGACGTCGTCCGTGTCGGCGCGGCGCTGGCCGACGCGGTAAGCAGCATTCACGCCCAGGAAGTGGTGCATCTCGACCTCAAGCCCGAGAATTTCATCCTGCGGCCCGATGGCGCAGCGGTGCTGCTGGACTTCGGCTTCGCGCACCATGCCCGCTATCCCGACCTGCTCGCGGAAGAGCAGCATTTCGCGGCCGGTTCGGCGCCCTATGTTTCCCCGGAGCAGTTGCGCAACGACCGCAGCGACCCGCGCAGCGATCTTTTTGCGCTGGGCGCGCTGCTGTACGAGCTCGCCACCGGCGAGAAGCCCTTCGGGGAGCCGAAGACCTATGGCGGCATGCGTGACCGGTTGTGGCGCATGCCGCCTCCCCCGCGCAGCGTGGAGGCGCAGGTGCCTCCGTGGCTGCAGGAAATCATCCTGCGCTGCCTCGAACCCATCGCCGATGCGCGCTACCAGTCGGCGGCGCACCTGGCCTTCGACCTGCGCCACCCCGACCAGGTGCCGCTGACCGACCGGGCGGCGCGCGCGGAAGGCGTGGGCGTGTTCAGGAACGTCGGACGCTGGTGGCGCAGCCGCCGCGACAACTTGCCGACGTCGCGCCATGCCCGCATCGAGGCGCCGGTGATCATGGTCGCCATCGACACGGCGCATCCGGACGACGAGCGGCATCCGGCGCTGCAATGGACGACGCGGCAGATCGTGTCGCTCAATCCGGAGTTCCGCCTGCTGTGCGTTTCGGTGATCAGCGCGGCGCCGCTCGGCGAGGGAGACTCGCCAGGCGAGACGGCATCGGGAAGAAATCTGGAACACGTGCTGCGGCTGCGGCAATGGATCGAGCCGCTCAAGCTGCCACCGTCGCGGCTGTCGCTCCACGTGGTGGAATCCGCGAGCGCCGGCGACACGCTGCTCCAGCTGGCGCGCGCGAACAACGTCGACCTGATCGTCCTGGGCGCGCCGTGGCCGAAGCAGAAGAAGCTCGCCTGGCTGCGGTCCGTCGCGTCCAACGTCACCGCGAATGCGCACTGCAGCGTCCATGTCGTGCGCGTGACGCGCAGGCAGCGCGCCGCAACCGCCGTCGGCGGCTCGACGCCTCCGGAAGGCGTATCCGCATGACAGCCACCAGACGCCTGGCCATCGCTCTCTTCGCCGCGACCGCGGCCTCCGCGGCATCCAGCGCCGGACCGGTCTATTTCGACGTGGCGCGGGGCGCGCATCCGCACGACGTCGCGGCGGCGCCCGCGCCCGGCGGGCCGGTGTACTACACGGCTCAGGCGACGGGGAAGCTCGGCATCCTCGATCCTGCGACCCGCAAGTTCGAGGAGGTGGCATTGGGCGCCGGGTCGGCGCCGCACGGCGTGATCGTCGGACCCGACGGCGCGCCGTGGATCACCGATGGCGGACAGAATGCGATCGTCCGCGTCGACCCTGTGACGCGCGAAGTACGACGCTATCCACTGCCGGCCGACTCGGGTTACGCCAATCTCAATACGCTGACGTTCGACCGCAAGGGCCGCGTGTGGTTTACCGGGCAAAGCGGCATCTACGGCAAACTCGACCCCGCCACCGGCGAGATCAAGGTCTGGCGCGCGCCGCGCGGCGCCGGCCCTTACGGCATCGCGACGACGCCATCGGGCGACGTCTACTACGCGTCGCTGGCCGGGAGCCACATCGCGCGCATCGATACCGAAACCGGGCAGGCAGTGGTGATCGAGCCGCCGACGGCCGCGCAGGGCGCGCGCCGCGTGTGGTCCGATTCGCGCGGCCGCATATGGGTGAGCTACTGGAACACGGGGCAGGTGGGCATGTACGACCCCGCCGCGAAATCCTGGCGCGAATGGAAGCTGCCGGGCGCGGCGCACGCCTATTCGGTCTGGGTCGATGACCGCGACCGCGTCTGGCTGACCGACTGGAGCGTCAATGCGATCGTCCGCTTCGATCCCGCGACGGAAAAGTTCGAACGATACGAATCCAATCGCGCGAATGCGGCGGTCAGGCAGATGCTGGGCCGCGCGGGCGAAGCGTGGGGCGCCGAGTCCGGCACCGACCGGCTGGTGATGGTGCCGGCGAACCCGTAGTTGCGGCGCATGTGCGGCGCGCCGCGCCCGATGTGCGATATTCGCCGCATTCATGACCGCATCGACATGACTAAGGAGCTGACGTGAACGGAATTCGATTGTCCCTGGGAACTGCGCTTGTCGTCGCCGCGCTTCTGGCCGCGGGCAGCGCATCCGCGCAGATGGGAGGAGGGGGCGGGGGCGGCGCGAATCGCGGCGCCGGACCCGGCTCGGCCGGCCCGGACCAGTCACACCTTCCGCCGTCCAAGCCGTTGAACATGCCTGAAGCCACGGTGCCGATGACGTTGCAGTCGGCGGTCCAGTACCGCCTCGAACTCCTCGAGGAGGACCTGCGGGTCCGGCCCGAGCAGCAGAAGGCCTGGCTCAACTATCGCGATCGCGTCCTCAAGCTGGCCGAAGACGCGCAGCGCACGGCGCGCACTGCGCTGACCGGCGACATGTCGGCGCCGCAGCGGCTGGATCGCTTGAGCGACATCGCGCGCGATCGGCTGACCGCGATCGAGGATATCGTCGATGCCGGCAAGCAACTTTATGCGGTGCTGACGCCGGGACAGCAGGGCGTCGCGGACCGCCGGCTTGCCGTGCCGGTGATGGCGCTCGCCGGTGTCGAGCCCAACTCGGCCGCGGCGCGCGCCGGAGCGCCCGCGAAGGGCCAATGAGGGCCAATGAGGGCCAATGAGGGCAATTTGACGTGGCAATGAAATTTTTTGCCGGTTTTCGCGACTAACTCGGGAGAACGGGTCGCCTTGACCCGCCCGCACCAGGAGTCGTCGCATGTTCCCAGCCATTTCGCGCCCCATATGCCGGCTTCTCGGCCTCTGCCTTCTGGCCTGCGTGCAGGCCTGCACCGCTGCCGAAAGCGCCGTCACGCTTCCTCTGCCCGCAGTCGACATCAAGACGTCGGCCGTCCAGGGCCCGCAGACGGCCGTCTTTGCCGGCGGCTGCTTCTGGGGTGTAGAGGCAGTGTTCCGGCACGTGAAGGGCGTGTCCAGCGCGGTCTCCGGCTACGCGGGCGGTGCCGCCAGGAGCGCCGACTACGAGTCCGTCGGCAGCGGCACGACGGGCCACGCCGAATCGGTCAAGGTCACCTACGACCCGGCCAAGATTTCCTACGGCCAGTTGCTGACGGTGTTCTTCTCGGTCGCGCACGACCCGACGCAACTCAATCGGCAGGGACCCGACCGGGGCACGCAATACCGCTCGGCGATCTTCACGACGAGCGACGAGCAGGCGCGCGTCGCGCAGGCTTACGCCGCGCAGCTGGACCGCGCAAATGCCTTCGGGCGGCCGATCGTGACCGAGGTCGTCGCGTTGCCGGCGTTCTATCCGGCGGAGGCCTATCACCAGAATTACCTGGCGCTGCACCCGACACAGCCGTACATCGTGTTCAACGACCTGCCCAAGCTCGCCAGCCTCAAGACGCAGTTTCCCGGCCTTTATATAGCAAACTGAGAGCCAACTGAGAGAGAACTGAGGGCAAACTCAGCGGAAGATTGCGCCGCGAACGACGAATCGTTCCCGCGCGGCGAGTACATCAGGAGCGCACTTGGTAGAATGCGGTCGATGGAGCGCGACTATTGAACAATCTCGGGACGACTTGCAGCCGTTGTGGTGACCGCGTGCGCATGGGCGCGGCCAGTTGCAGTCGCTGCGGCGCCCGCGTCGACGCTGCAGGAAGAATCCCCGACGATGGGCCCGCGTCGATCTTCCTCGACACCATCCATCTTCCCGGTGAATCGGCGGCGGATGCGCGCGAGATGTTCGTCCGCCCGGCGCTGGCCGTGCTGTTCCGGGTCGCGGTGGGTCCGTCGGCCGATTACTACGCGCCGAGGTTCCTGAAGTACGAGAAGGCCGGACGCGCGAAGCCCGGCTGGCACTGGCCGTCGTTCCTGCTTCCCTGCGTGTGGGCGTTCTACCGCAAGCTCTGGCTCGCCGGTATCCTGTTCGCGCTGCTGCCCGTGGCCGGTGCGCTCGCCTTCGGCGCGCTCGCCACGCGCATCGACCATGCGTCCGTGCCGTGGCTGCTCGGCGCGGTGCTGGTGATCTGGTTGCTGCCCGGCGTCATTCCTGCACTGACCGCGAACTCGCTGCTCTACCGGCGCATAAGGCGAACGGTGGCGCGCGCAGAGGCCAGCACCGGCAGCGCGTCGCAGGTGGCCAGCCTGCTTGCGCGCCGCGAGCCGACGTCGCTTCCGGCAGGCTTGCTGCTGGGAGGCGGCGCGATCGCGCTGGCGGCGGGCCTGGTCGCTCCCGGCGTCCAGATGGCGTGGTTCGAGCACGAAGTGCGGGTGCAGATCGGCGCGGCGCTGGCGAGCATTCGCCCGCTGCAGCAGCAGGTCGAGGACAGCTGGGACCGCGTGCGCGCCGTTCCGCTGAAACTCGACGTGGAGACGCTGCGTTTCCAGGCCGCAGCCGCATTCTTCGACGAGGTGAGCTTCCGTCCCGCCAACGGCCGCCTGCGCCTGGGACTGGGGCCGACGATTCCGGAACTGTTCGGGCGGTCCATCCTGTTGGCACCGGTGGTCGACGCGTCGCAGCACATCCGATGGACGTGCATTCCGGTCGACATCCCCGCGAAATATCTGCCGAAGGACTGCAGCAGCGACTGACCCGGTCAGCGGGCCGCCGTCAGGTACGCCACACGCTCGCGAGCCACGGTTGCTGGTCGCGCGGCAGGCCCGCGGGTCGATAGTAGTGCTCGATTTCCACGAAGCCGGCGGCCGTCATGAAGCGGCGCCAACCTTCCAGGCTGTGATAGACGCCGTAGCGTCCACCGTTCCAGCCTTCCTCGTCGTTGCCGCGGGGATTCGAACTGAACAGCACGCCGCGCGGCTTGAGCGCCGCCCGCAACTCGCCCAGCACGCCTGGCAGTGCGCTTGTCGGCACATGAAACAGCGCCGCGTTGGCGAATATGCCGTCGAAGCGCGCGGCCGGAAGGTCGAGCGCCAGGAAATCCTGATGCAGGACTTCGTGTCCCTGCGCGCGCGCCATCGCCACGAAATGCGCGGTGCCGTCCAGGCCGACAGGGCTGTGGCCCAGCGCGGCGAATGTCGCGAGATCGCGGCCAGGGCCGCAGCCCACGTCCAGTATCGCGAACGGCGGGCGCCCCTCGATCGCCTGCAGCAGCGCGGCGATGTTCTGGCTGACATCGTGGTCACGCGTGCCTTCGCGGAACGCTTCGGCCCGCCGGCCGTAGTGCTCCAGCGTGGCGCGCGCCGTCGCGGCAGGGTCCGGCGTGTCCGTGGTCATGGCCGCGGGATCACTCGACGACCCGGCCGCGCGTCGCCTTCACCTGGCCTCGCTTGACCTTGCTATCGATGCGCCGGCGCTGCGAACCGCGCGTCGGCTTGGTGGCCTTGCGGGTCCGCGGCACGATGGCGGCGGCGTCGACCAATTCCTGCAGCCGCGCCAGCGCGTCCTCGCGGTTCTTGTCCTGGCTGCGGTAACGCTGTCCCTTGACGATGACCACGCCCTCGCTGGTGATGCGCGCATCGCGCAGCGCGGCGAGCCGCAGCTTGACGGCCAAAGGCAGCGATGAGGCGTGAATGTCGAAGCGCAGGTGCACGGCCGTCGAGACCTTGTTGACGTTCTGTCCGCCGGCGCCTTGCGCGCGGATGGCCGTCCATTCGATTTCGGCTGGGTCGACGACGATCATTGTTGAGGTTGTCTGCGAATGGCGGGTCCGCCGCGATTATCCGCCATTGCGCCGGCGCGCGTCTTCGCGGCGCCGTGGCACGGGGCAGCAACTCGAATCCGCTAGAATCGACCTTTTCCCTCAAGACAGAGAGTACGAAGATGCGAGTCTTCAACTTCAGCGCCGGTCCCGCGGTGCTGCCGGAGCCGGTCCTTGCGCAGGCGGCGGCCGAAATGCTCGATTGGCACGGCAGCGGCATGTCGGTGATGGAAATGAGCCATCGGGGAAAGGAATTCATCAGCATCGCCGACAAGGCCGAGGCCTCCTTACGCAAGCTTCTCGCGATACCCGACGACTACAAGGTGCTGTTCCTGCAGGGCGGCGCCATCGCCGAGAACGCGATCGTGCCGATGAACCTGCTGGCAGGACGCAACACCGCGGACTACGTCAACACCGGCGAGTGGTCGAAGAAGTCGATCAAGGAGGCGAAGAAGTACTGCGCCGTGCATATCGCGGCTTCCTCCGAAGACAAGAATTTCACCTACGTGCCGGAGCAGCGCGCGTGGAAACTCTCCGACAACCCGGCCTACGTTCATGTTTGCACCAACGAGACCATCGCCGGCGTCGAGTACCAATGGACGCCGGACACGGGCAGCATTCCGCTGGTGGCGGACATGTCGTCGCACATCCTGTCGCGGCCCGTCGACGTCGCCAGGTACGGCGTCATCTACGGCGGCGCGCAGAAGAACATGGGGCCCGCGGGGCTCACGCTCGTGATCGTCCGCGGGGACCTGCTCGACCGGGCGCTGCCGATCACGCCGTCGGCGTTCCACTGGAAGGAGCAGGCGGCGGCGGACTCGATGCTCAACACGCCGCCGACCTACGCCATCTACATCGCGGGCCTGGTCTTCGAATGGCTGCTGGCGCAAGGTGGGCTTGCCGAAATCGAGCAGAAGAACATCGCCAAGGCGGCGCTCATCTACGATTACCTCGACAAGTCGTCCTTCTACCGGAGCGCGGTGCAGCGCGCCGACCGGTCGCGGATGAACGTGACGTTCCGCCTGGCGGACGAGGCGCAGGACGAGGCCTTCGTCAAGGGCGCGGCGCAGCGCGGCATGGTGCAGTTGAAGGGCCACCGCGCGGTGGGCGGTGTCCGCGCGTCCATCTACAACGCCATGCCTCTGGCCGGCGTGCAGGCGCTGGTCGCCTACATGCGCGAGTTCGAGCAGCGTCATGGCTGACCGCTACCGCATCCTCACGCTCAACCAGATCTCCAGCCACGGCCTGCACCGGTTTCCCGCCGCGCGTTACACCGTGGGCAAGGCGGTCGACAGCCCGGACGCCATCCTCGTGCGCTCGCACGACATGCACGCGATGGCCATCCCCGCAAGCGTGCGCGCCATCGGCCGCGCCGGCGCCGGGACCAACAACATTCCGGTGGCCGAGATGTCGCGGCGCGGCGTGCCGGTGTTCAACGCGCCCGGCGCCAACGCCAATGCCGTCAGGGAACTGGTGCTTGCGGCGCTGCTGCTGGCCGCGCGCAACGTGATTCCCGCGCTGGGCTATGTGGCCGGCCTCGATGCGGCGGCGCCCGATCTCGAGCGGCAGGTGGAAGACGGCAAGAAGCAGTTTGCCGGCGTGGAACTGCCGCAACGCACGCTTGGGATCATCGGCCTGGGCGCGATCGGCAGCCTCGTCGCCGACACCGCGATCAAGCTGGGGATGAAGGTCACCGGATTCGACCCGGAGATCACCGTCGATGCCGCGTGGCGACTGCCGGCGACGGTTCGCCGCGCCAACAGCATCGACGAACTGCTGAAGCAGGCCGACTTCGTCACGCTGCACTTGCCGCTCTTGCCGGCCACGCGCAGCCTGATCGACGAGAAGCGGCTCGCGCTGATGAAGCCGGGCGCGGTGCTGCTCAACTTCGCGCGCGACGCGCTGGTCGACGATGCCGCGGTGGTGGCGGCGTTGCGCGCCCGCCGGCTCAAATACTACCTGTGCGATTTTCCGGGACCTGCGCTGCTACACGAGCCGGGCGTCGTTGCGCTGCCGCACCTGGGCGCGTCGACTGCGGAAGCCGAGGAGAATTGCGCGGTGATGGTCGTCGACCAGGTGCGCGAGTACCTGGAGAATGGCGGCATCGCCAACGCCGTCAATTTCCCGAACGTGGAAATGCCGCGCGAATCGCCGTACCGCCTGGCGATCGCCAACGCCAACGTGCCGAACATGCTGGGCCAGATCTCGACCGCGATGGCGCACGCGGGCCTCAACATCCACAACATGGTCAACAAGTCGCGCGGCGAGATGGCCTACACGCTGGTCGATGTCGACAGCCCGATCCAGCCGGCGGCCATCGCCGCCATCGCGGCCATCGACGGCGTGCTGTCGGTGCGCGACATCCCGATCGCGGAGTCGAATTGACGCGCATCGGCGGAACCGAATTCGCGAAATCTAGTTCGACTTCAGCCGCACGCGCATCACTTTTTTGTCGTACTCCGCCTCCGTCGCCATCGTGATCTCGACGCCGTTGGCGGCGTAGACGCGGCCGCCGCTCTTCCGGCAGACGTTGCGTTCGTACTGGCAGGGTCCCATCTCCGGGTCCTTCTCGCACAGCGCGCCGACCCTGGGCGCGAACTCGATCGCAGTCGCCTGGCGCACGCCGGCGGTTTCGGAGACGCAGACGTAGAGCGCGCCGGGCGGGATGACGATGTCGGGCGCGGCAACGCTGGGCGCCGCCGGTGCCGGCGCGGGGGCGGGCTCAGGGATAGTCTTGCGCACGACGGCCGCGCCCGCCACGTCGCCGGGAGGCGTGATCGGCAGCGGCGTCGTGGCTGTCGGCGCCGGAGAGCAAGCCGCGAGCAGCGCGGCCGCGGTCAGGATGGCGCAGGCATGTCGCATGGGTCCGCCGATCACGTTGTCATTCGGTTCGGTCCTTGAGCTTGGCGGCGCCTTCGGTCTGCCACTGCATGTTCGCCGGTGTGTCCGCGCCGCCGCGCTTCAGCGGCTGCACGTGATCGATGACGTAGCCCGGGCAGGAACCGGAGGACTTGCCGGTCGACGGACACGGATGCGTTCGCTTGAACTCGTTTCGCGCGCGCGGATCGCGCGCGATCCGCCCGTGCGCGTCGCGCGGAACGCCGGCGGCGTAGGTGGACTTGTGGGGCGAATGCTGCGAAGCGTCCGCATTCTTGCTGCCGCTCTTTGCGGCGCTGCCATCGGCCGCTGCGGCCAGCGCGCATGCGACGAACAGGAAGCGCAGCGTCCTCAAGGCCGACATGGACTGCCGGCGCTACAGGCCGAGCCATGCGATGGTCGACGCCTCGACGTCCGGGTTCGTCGCGACGAAGCCCTTGTAGCCGATGGCGTCCAGCGCGTCCTTGCCCGGCTTGCTCTGCGCCATGCCCAGCAGCGCCGCGCGGATGCGCTCCTGCTCATCGGCGGGCATCGCGCTCGATACCAGGACCTGCTTGATCGGGACGGCGCGCGATTGCACGAGGACTTTCCCGCCCTTGTCGGTCCACGCCTTCACGACCGATTTGGCGGCGGTCGCGCCCGCCTGCGCAAAGCCGTTTTCGATGTAGAAGGGGACCGCATCCTGGTAGCGTGTCGAGATGATGCGAACGCTGGCCGCGAGTTCCTTGGCATTCTGGCCGTCCGGCTTGGCGGTCGTGGCCGGCAGCTTGCTGGTGCGCAGCATCGCGCGCACCATCATCGCGGTGATCGAGTCGGGGTCGGGCGTCACCAGCGTGTTGCCCTTCAGGGCATCCAGCGACTTGAGCTTCGCGTCGGCGTTGACTATCAGCGACACCGTGTAGTCGGTGAACCCGGACGTCCATGCAACCGCCTTGTAGCGGCCCGCCTTGATCTCCGCCATGGCGACGTGCGCCGGATGGATGAAGACAAAGTCGTATTCCTGCCTGGCCATGCCGGCGCGCGCGTCGTTGTACGCAGGCACGAGGACGACCTTGACCCGCCGTCCGGCGGCCTTGCCGACGTATTCAGCGAGGGGAGTGAACTTGTCGCGGATTTCCTTTGGCGTCGCCTGGTAGGTGACGCCTTCGGTGACGCCGAAGACCAGTTCCTTGTCCTGCGCGGCGGCCCCCATGGCCAGCAGCGATGCCAGGGCGAGTGCGACCGCGTGCCTGTACCTCATGAAATCCCTCGAAATTCGCCTGTGCGGAGTGTAAGCGGAATCGGCATTCCCGGAAACCGGGGAAGCCAGGTCGCTCAGTACCGCGACATGGGCGCGACCGGCAGCGGTTGCAGGGACGTGCACGGGCCGGCGACCACGAAGCTGTCAGACGACATCACCGCCTTTTCGCCGTCGAGGTAGAGCGTCGTTCGCCCGTCGGAGTATTTTTCCTGTGCCGCGCTGGCGACGCGCTGCAAGGTCGTCGCTTGCCCTTCGTACCACACCGATGCGGAGCGACCATCCGGCGCGCGCAGGAACTTCATCTGCGAATTGTTCTGGCACGCATAGGTGATCTCGGACGGCAGGACGGTGACCTCCGGCTGCATGACCACGCAACCGTGCAGCGCGAGTCCGGACAGGAGCGTCGCAGCGGCGAGTCGGGACCGGGTCGCGTTCATACGCCGAATGCCACGACCGGCACGCCGAAGAACATCCGGTGCAGGACCATGACGCCGAAGGCGATCACGATGCCGCCCACGACCGCCATGATGTCGAACTTGCGGCGGGGGATGAACGACTTGACGGCGTTCCGCGCGACGGCCGACGCGAGATCGACGACAGCGTAGGCCAGGAGCGCGCCGAAGAGCACGGTGCCGCGGAGATCGCCGTTGGCCAGCAGGTGCACGCCGGAGAAAAGCAGCAGGCCGAGCAGCATAGGGTGCTTCAGCGCGTGGCGCAGGTGGCCGCGCATGTTGGCCGCGGCGAACAGGATGAACGCGAGCGTCATCGCAAACGGCGCCATGGCTTGCGCGGCCGAGGAGGGCGCAAAGAGGCGCACTTCGGCGGGCGCCGATCGGTACCCGACGACGATCAGCACCAACCCGGCCACCGATGCCAGCGAAAACACGCCCTTGTAGCGGGATTCGCCCAGGCGCTTGATCAGGCCGCGGCGCAGCACCGGGATCGCTGGCAGCAGGTGGATGCCGAGGAACACGACGAGGCCGGTTATTAGCAGGGGCATGGGTTGTTCCGCGGGTGCGGCAGGTTTGGGAACGCGTAGTATCGCCGATCCGGCGCGCAAACACAGGCAGAATGGCGTCGGTTCGACCGGGAAAATAGGGAGATCGCATGGACGTTCGCGCAGCGGTGGCGCACGCAGCAGGGGCGGCGCTGGCCATCGAGACGGTGCAGCTCGATGGGCCGAAGGCGGGCGAGGTGCTTATCGAAGTCAAGGCCAGCGGCATCTGCCATACCGACGAGTTCACGCGCTCCGGCGCCGATCCCGAAGGACTCTTTCCGGCGATCCTGGGCCACGAGGGCGCGGGCGTGGTGGTCGACGTCGGACCGGGCGTCACCGGGCTTCGCCGCGGCGATCACGTGGTCCCGCTCTACATTCCGGAATGCCGCCAGTGCAAGTCGTGCCTGTCGCGCAAGACCAACCTGTGTACGGCCATCCGGGCGACGCAGGGCAAAGGCGTGATGCCCGACGGCACGAGCCGCTTCTCGCTGCATGGCAAGCCGCTGCACCACTACATGGGTTGCTCGACGTTCGCCAATTTCACCGTGTTGCCGGAGATCGCCGTCGCGAAGATTCGCGAGGACGCGCCGTTCGACAAGGTCTGCTACATCGGCTGCGGCGTCACCACGGGAATCGGCGCGGTCATCAACACGGCGAAGGTCGAACCAGGCGCCAACGTCGTGGTGTTCGGCCTGGGCGGCATCGGGCTCAACGTCGTGCAGGGCGCGCGGCTGGCGGGTGCCGACCGGATCATCGGCGTCGATCTCAATCCTGCGCGGGAGGCGCTGGCGCGCAAGTTCGGCATGACGCATTTCGTCAATCCGAGCGACGTGCGCGGCGACCTCGTGCCGTGGCTGGTGGAACTCACCGGCGGCGGCGCCGACTACAGCTTCGAATGCATCGGCAACGTCGACGTCATGCGCCAGGCGCTCGAATGCTGTCACCGCGGCTGGGGCGTGTCGGTGATCATCGGCGTGGCGGGCGCGGGGCAGGAGATTAGGACGAGGCCGTTCCAGCTCGTCACCGGCCGCACATGGAAGGGCACGGCGTTCGGTGGCGCGCGCGGGCGCACGGACGTACCGCGCATCGTCGACTGGTACATGGATGGCAAGATCAACATCGACGATCTCATCACGCATCAGATGCCGCTGGACCGCATCAACGAGGGCTTCGACCTGATGCTGAAGGGCGAATCGATCCGTTCGGTCGTCGTCTATTGACCGCGGTCGCGCCCAGGATGCCGCTGCCGCTGCGGTATGATTTGCCGATCCGACCCGGCGCATCCAACTGCAGGCGCTCGCAATGAAATACAAGGACTATTACGCAATACTCGGCGTCGCCAGGGACGCGAGCGCGGATGCCATCAAGAAGGCCTATCGCAAGCTCGCGCGCAAGTTCCATCCCGACGTATCGAAGGAGAAGGACGCCGAGGAGAAGTTCAAGGCGATGGCCGAAGCCTACGAAACGCTTAAGGATCCCGAGAAGCGCGCGGCCTACGACCAGCTGGGCAGCCACCCACAGGGGCAGGAGTTCCGGCCGCCGCCCGACTGGGAACAGCACTTCGCGCGCGGCCAGACGTCGTTCGACGATGTCGACCTGGCCGACCTGTTTGCCGGACTCGGGGGCGGCCAGGGGTTCCGCCGCCGCGCCGATCCCAAGGCGCCCATGCCCGGCCGCGACTATGAAGCCGCCGTGCGCGTGACGCTCGAGCAGGCGTTCCATGGCACGGAGGTTCAACTCGACCTGAGCGTTCCGGAGTACGACGCGAACGGCGTTGCACACAGGGTGCCGCGGATGGTGACGGTGCGCATTCCGCGTGGCGTTACCGACGGCCAGAAGCTCCGCGTTCCCGGCAAGGGCGGCCACGGCGTGCGCGGCGGCCGCGCGGGCGACCTATATCTCGACATCGCGGTGTCGCCCCACAGGCTGTTCCGCGCGGACGGCCTGGACCTCTTCGTCGACCTGCCGCTGGCGCCCTGGGAAGCGGTGCTCGGCGCCAGCATCGAATTGCCGACGCCCGCCGGGCCCGTGCAACTGAAGGTGCCGGCGGGTACGCGGGCCGGGCAGCAATTGCGTCTGGCCGGGCGGGGGCTCGCGCGTCCCGATGGATCTGCCGGCAACCTGTTCGCCATCGTGGAGATCGCCGTGCCCACCGTGCTGGACGACGCGCAGCGCGCGCTGTTCCGTCAGCTTGCGGAAAGTTCGGCCTTCAATCCCCGGGCTCATTTCGAGCGGGAGGCGGCCCCATGAACGTTGAGATCGTCGAAGCGGTCACGCTGGACGAGCACGGTGTCGTCACGCTGGACCAACTGGCCCTGGCGGCGGAACTCCCGGTGGAGGAATTGCGCGCGCTGGTCGACTATGGCGCGCTGGCGCCGGTCGATCCGGCGGCGACTTCATGGACGTTCACCGCGTCCTGGGTTGTCGTCGCGCGAACCGCCGGGCGCCTGCGCAGGGATTTCGAACTCGACGCGCACAGCCTGTCCGTCGTGCTGCGCTATGTCCAGCGTGTCGAGGCGCTCGAGGCGGAACTGCGGGCGCTGCGCGCGCGTCAGGGCTAGGAATTCTTTGCAGTGGGCCGCGCGACCTAGCGCGGCTTCATGATGCCAACCTGGGCGCCCGCAGGTGTGGTGACCACTCCCGTGCCGGAGGTGCCGGGGATGTTGCGCACCGTCATCCCGGCCACGACATCGTCCACGCGCAGTTCGCTGCTGCCGCCGGTGCCGGTCAGGAACACGACTGTCGGACATTTGGCGATGTCGCCGAAGGTCAGGTGCTCGCCGCGGGCGCGCAGCGCCTCGCGCTGGGCATAGCCTGCGCTGCTCATGTCGAGCGGCGGGTAGGTGCTCTGGTAGATGACATTCTCATTGCGGTCGTAGATGACGTAGCAGATCAACGCGTGCGCAGGACTCGCCACTGCAACGTATGCAACCGCGCCAAGAACCAGGCCGAACAGTCGTGACCGCATGGGTGTCTCCCGTGGAATGCATCTATCCTAGGCCGGCCCCGGCCGGAATTCAACTCTGGCAGCGGATGGGAGCGTTCCGGAACTTTCGCGCCCTGGCCGCTGCGCGATCCCGTCTCTTGACTTTCGTTCGGGCCGAGGTGCCCAATACCCTCATTGCCGTCGTCACCCGGAGATCGCCATGGCCATCCGTTCGCTGCGCTCGCTGGTCGAGGGGCAGACTCCCATCACCGTCGCCAGGACCGTGACCGTCGCCGAAGCTGCGCGCACGATGAAGCAGCACAACATCGGGGCGCTATTGGTCGTCGACGGGCAGCGGCTGTGCGGAATCTTCACCGAGCGCGACGCGCTCTTCCGCGTCGTGGCGGAGGGCCGCGACCCCCTCGCCACCCAGGTGTCTCAGGTCATGACGCCGCAGCCGCAGACCATCCACCCGGACAAGCCGTTCCTGCATGCGCTGCGCATCATGCACGTCGGCCGCTTCCGGCACTTGCCCGTCGTCGAGGACGGCCGGCCGCTCGGGATGGTTTCGTCGCGCGACGCGCTCGACGACGACCTGTACGAACTGCGCACCAACCTGGACCAGCGCGAAGACATGCTGGAATAGCGGCAGGATCGTCGCGCATGGCCCAGCCGTTGACCCATCCCGCGACCCGTCCGTTGTCGGGCATCTACCCGATCGCCCCGACGCCCTTCACCCCGTCCGGCGACGTCGACTTCGACGGACAGCGGCGCGTGCTCGACTGCATGATCGACCAGGGTGTCGACGGCATCTGCGTGCTGGCCAACTATTCGGAACAATTTCTGCTCACCG
>Ga0315271_10000280_pt1 | contig 26909 bp, 15 predicted proteins | sample C3_top_MG_FD_204664 | JGI IMG/M metagenome (GOLD analysis project Ga0315271, IMG submission 204664) | Sediment microbial communities from Yellowstone Lake, YNP, Wyoming, USA - C3_top | ecosystem: Environmental > Aquatic > Freshwater > Lake > Sediment | place: USA: Wyoming | collected 2017-08-01
CGCCGCGCTATGCGTACGCGCGCGGTCTGAAGAACGGCGACCGGGTCGCGGCGGGGGACATCATTGGATATGTGGGGGATTCCGGGAACGCGGAGCAGTGGGGTCCGCACCTCCACTTCGAGATCCATCTCGGGAAGTGGGGGAGCCCGATCGACCCCTTGCCGTCACTCCGTGGGGCGTTGGCCCGTCGGGCCCAACATTAGAAAACCCTTACAAACATGTAGGGCGCTTCTTGACAGGGTTTTCCTCCACCCGCAAGTTAGCGCTCACAAGGGGACGTAAACCCCTTAGCTGCGCGCCCGGGCGGGATTCGGGCGCGTTACTCGTTTGGCCATCGGTGTGACGGGGCGCACGCAGATCCCCCGTGTGTCTTCCCTACGCACGAGAAGTGTGCGGCGTTGTGCTGTCACATCGTTGGGCGGTGCCGAAGCTCTCTCCGAGGAGGTGAACGGGACCACCTGCTTAGTCCGGTTCGTGTTCGGCAGGATGCTCTACCGCAGTACGGAAGTTCACCGTAGTTGGTTCCAATCTCCAAAGCAAAGGAGGCAGCATGAAGTGGCGAGTTTTGTCGGCACTCGCTGTTCTCGCACTGGCGCCCCTGGCGGCGCTGGCGCAACAGCAGGAAGGACTGATCACCGGTAAGGTGACCAGCGACGCCGGCGCCCCGATCGCGGGTGCGCAGGTATACGTCGAGAAGATGAACATGGGCACGGTCACGAAGGAGGACGGGAGCTATCGGTTCGTCATCCCCGCGGCGCGCGCCACCGGGCAGTCGGCCTCGCTGAGCGTCAAGCTCATCGGCTTCAAGCCGAAGTCGGTGCTGATCTCGCTGAAGGCGAGCGAGCAGACCGTGGACTTCGTGCTGAGCGCGCAGGCCGTGGTGCTCCAGCAGGTCGTCATCACCGGTGAAGGCATCATCACCACGAACGAGAAGCTCGGTGAGACGGTCAACACGGTGGCCGGGACATCGGTCACGAGCGCGAACGAGTCGAACGTGACCAACGCGCTCGCCGGGAAGGCGCCGAACGTGCAGATCCAGTCGATGTCCGCTGACCCGGGGTCGAGCACGTCGATCCAGATCCGCGGCGTCAAGTCGTTCTCGGGCACCGGCCAGCCGCTGTTCGTCGTGGACGGCGTGCCCCTCGACAACTCGACCCTGAGCGTCGAAGGTCCGCTGTACGGTTCCACCGCGAACCAGTCGGGCGTCGTCGCCCCGAACCGCATCTCGGACGTCAACCCGAACGACATCGAGTCGGTGACGATCCTCAAGGGTGCGGCCGCCTCGGCCATCTACGGCGCTCGCGCGTCGCAGGGCGTGGTGCTCATCACCACGAAGAGCGGCAAGCCCGGCACCACGCGCTACACTTTCAACACCTCGTACTCCAACAACGACGTCACGCAGGGCTATCCGCTGCAGACGGACTATGCGCAGAACGGATGGGCGCTCGGCGGCGGTCAGACCGCCTGCGGCTCGCTGGACTGCTATGCGTCCGGCCGCTCGTGGGGCATCAAGATCACCGACGGCACCACGGTCTACGATCACTTCAAGGAGATGTACACGACGGGCAACGTGTGGGACAACGTGCTCTCGATCTCCGGTGGTGACGACCGTCGTAGCTTCTACTTCTCGGCCGGCTACACCGCCAACAACGGCATCGTCGTCGGCGGCAAGAACGACTACAACCGGATGACCGTCAAGCTGCGCGGCTCGCAGATGATGGGCGACCGGATGAAGGTCGGCGTGAACTTCAACTACGTGAACACGTGGGGGAATTTCATTCAGCGTGGTGACAACGTCTCCGGCATCATGCTCGGCGGCATGCGCACCGCGGCCGAGTTCAACAATGCGTACTATCTGGACAGCGCTTCGGGGCTGCACCGCTCGTACCGCTTCCCGCGGCCGAGCGCGTCCTCGTTGCAGCTGAGCCGCGTCTTCGACAATCCGTTCTGGACTGCCACCTCGCAGCCGGCCACGTCGACCCTGAATCGTGTCTACGGCAACGTCGACATGAACTGGAATCCGAACGACTGGCTGACCGTGCAGTGGACGCCGGGCGTGGACTATTACACGGACCAGCGCCTCGAAGCGTTCCCCTTCACGAGCTCCTCGTATCCGAGCGGCGACGTCAACATCGCGGACTACACGAACTTCATCGTGTCGAGCGTGATCACCGTCGTCGGCCAGCACACCTTCAGCCCGAACTTCTCGGGTTCGGTGACGCTGGGCAACGAGCTCAACAGCACCAATTTCCAGCAGAACTTCGTGCAGGGTCAGGGGCTCGTCGCTCCGCAGCCCTACAAGATCTCGAACACGATCGCCTGGAACCCGAATGACGACCAGACGCTGGTGCACAACCAGTCGTACTTCGCTCAGGTGACCGGCGACCTCTACGACCAGCTGTACCTCACGGTCGCGATGCGCAACGACGGCTTCAGCACCTTCGCGCAGAACAACCCGCGTGCCTGGTATCCGAAGGCGAGCGCGGCGTGGACGTTCTCGAAGGCCGTGTCGCCGGGCGATTGGCTCCAGTACGGCAAGCTCCGCGCGGCGTACGGCGAGACGGGCAAGCCGCCCACACCGTACTCCACGCTCACGACCTACACGGTCGTGAAGTACTACGAGTACGGCGGTGTCGGGTACCTGAACAGCGTCTACATGGGCGCGCCGGGTCTCTCCAATACCTTCGGACTCGGGACGGACAGTCTCCGCGCCGAGCGGCAGAAGGAGTTCGAGACGGGTATCGATCTCGGCTTCTTCAACGGCATGGCGGACTTCGGCCTGACGTACTACAGCTCGAAGGCCAACGACGTCATCATCGACCTCCCGCTGGCGCCTTCGATGTCCGGTGCCACGTCGATGCCGGTGAACGCCGCGACGGTCACGAACAAGGGCTACGAGATGACGCTGAACATCAACTCGCCGGCCAGCAGCAAGGAAGTCGCCTGGAACGTCGGGCTGCTCTGGGCCCAGAACCGCAACAACGTCGTGAGCATCAATGGCGCGACGGAAGTCGGCATCCCGAACGCCATCGTGTCGGGCGTCGCTCGTCCCGGGTCGGTCACCGGTTCGATCGAGGGCAAGGACTTCGTCCGTTGCGGCCAGGGTGCACTGCTCGCTGGCAGCCCGATCGACGCTGATCCGGCCTGTGCCGGCGCGCCGAAGGGTGCCCTGTACATCGCTGCGGGTGGCTACCCGGTCATCGATGACTCGCTCCGCGTGCTGGGCAGCTATCAGCCCAACTGGCAGGGCAGTGTCCATGGCTCGGTGACCTTCCGCCAGAAGCTGCAGCTCTCGTTCCTCGTGGACGTCCGCAACGGTGGCCAGTCGTACAACGGCACCCGCGGCGCGCTCTACGTGTACGGGCGTCACAAGGACACCGACAACCGCGCCGACGCCACAGTGACGTTCGGCACGGCGAGCTTCCACCCGGGTCCCGTGGTCGGGCCAGGCGCCGGCACTGCCGTCGCGTTGGGCACTCTGCCGGGCTGGTACCAGAATGACGGCGGTTCCTTCGGTGACAACACCGTGGACTTCGTCGAGAACTCCGGCTTCACCAAGCTGCGTGAGATCGCGCTGGCCTACACCTGGGACGGGGCGACGGTCACCCACAGCCTCGGGCTCAGCAGCGTCGTCTTCCGTCTGGCCGGTCGCAATCTGTACACCTGGACGAGCTACACCGGTGTGGATCCCGAATCGAACCTCGAGGGCGCCGGCAATCTGATCCAGGGTGTCGACTGGTTCGGCAATCCGCAGGCGCGCTCGTTCGTGTTCTCCATCGGTCTCAACAAGTAACCGCGAGGAATGAGCGAACATGTCTAAGACAACTAAGCTCGCGCTCGCGGCGGCGATTCCGATGCTGCTGCTGGCGGGATGCTCGGACTTCCTCAAGGGGCCCGGGCTCAACACGAATCCGAACAAGCCGACGTCGGCCACGAACGACCAGCTCTGGGTCGGTGTCGAGGTCGCGGTGATGGCGCAGTGGGAGAATTACCCGCTGATGCTGTTCACCACGTGGGCGCAACAGATCGCCGGGATCAACCGGCAGTGGCAGACGTACGCCACGTACAGCTCCGGCATCGATGAGAACGCGGCCGATGGCGCCTGGAACCAGACCTATGGTCCCGGCGGGCTGCGCGACCTCAAGCAGATCCAGGCTTCGCTGACGGCGGCCGGTGCGATCCACTGGCGCGGCCAGACCGAAGTGCTGGAAGCGCTGTACATGGGCACCGCCGCCGACATCTGGGGCAGCGTCCCGTACAGCAATGCCATGAACGGGTCCACGCCGCCGACCTTCGATACACAGGCGGCCGTGTACACGCAGGTGCTGGCGACGCTGGATGCCGCCATCACCGATCTCGCCAGCAGCGACACCAAGCTGCCGCTGACGGATTTCTTCTACAATAACGACGCCGCGCTGTGGACGAGGGCCGCGCACACGCTCAAGGCCCGCTTCCTCATGCATACGGCGCCGACGTCGGCGACGACGTACAACGCGGCGACCTTGGCGAGCGTCATCACCGAGGCCGGCCTTGGCATCCAGAAGGGCGGAGATCTCATCGCCGTCCACTCGGGAACGCCGGGCGAGCAGAACCTGTTCTACAGCTTCCAGTTCTCGCGAGCTGGAGACGTAGGTTCGGCCGCGGCGCACATCAAGCGCATTCAGTGTGCGGAGCCGGTCAATGACGAGGCGACGTACACCTTGAACCTGCCCACCGGCTGCATTCACCAGGCGGCGGATGCGTTCCTGCTTCCGAGCTTCTACACGCCGAATGCGTACGGCAATTACTACGGCTCGACGGCCGGTCTCCCGGGTGATGCGCCGGCTGGCATCTCCCCGGACTCGATCGCCTTCTTCGAGGTGACGAACGATCCGTCGGTCGCATGGCCGATCGTGAGCCATGCGGAGAACCAGATGCTGCTCGCCGAGGCGCAGTACCGTACGGTCAGCGCGGCGGCCGGTCTGGCGACACTGAATGCGTTCCGCATCGCGAACGGCTCGGCGGCTATCACGCCGGCGCCGGCGGGTGTCTTCATCCTCGAAGACATCCTCCGCGAGAAGTTCATCCGGAACTTCTTCAGCATGGAAGTCTGGAACGACTACAACCGCACCTGCTACCCGAACACGCCGCAGCCGGAGTCGATCCCGGACTCGACGACGTCGTACGTCCCGGGCCGTCTCCCTGTCGGTTACACCGAGCAGGCGACGAACCCGAACGTGCCGACGCAGCCGAGCGGGAACCCGATGAACGCGAACAACTTCAAGCACACGACGGCGCTTGATGGAGCGGTCTGTCACGGGCAGATCCACATGTAGGAGCAGGTTACAGCTTTCAGGTTTCAGAAGTAGAAGGAAGAAGGAGCCCGGGCGGATACTCGCCCGGGCTCCTTTTCCTTGGTGGGGGGCGAGGGGCGGGGGGCGGGGGGCGGGGTTCAGGGGTCAGGGTTCAGGGTTCAGGGGTGGCATGACAACTTGAAAGGGCGCCGGGGAGTCAGCTCCCGAGCGCCCTCATATAGTTGTCCTTCCCTCCCTGACCCCTGAACCCTGAACCCTGGACCCTGGACCCTGGACCCTCGACCCCGCCGTCCCCCCCTAATCCGGGATCGCGTTCCCTCCCCCCGGCAGCACATACGTCAACGGATCCACCACCTTCCCGTTCACGTGGATCTCGTAGTGCAAGTGCGGCCCCGTGCTCAGCCCGCTGTTCCCCACGTTCGCGATCACGTCGCCGCGTTTCACGTGCTGGCCCAGCCGCACGGTGATGCGCGAGCAGTGCGCGTACTTGGTCACCAGGCCGTAGCCGTGGTCGATCTCGAGTACGAGACCGTAACCGGTCTCCTTCGTCACCCGCGTCACCGTGCCGCCCGCCGGCGCGACGATCGGCGCGCCCATCGGCGCGCTCACGTCGATCCCCTCGTGCGGCCGGGCATAGTGAAGAATGGGGTGGAAGCGCGACCGGCTGAAGTTGCTGGAGAGCCAGCCCGCCGTCGGCATGATCGACGGCATCGCCTGGAAGCGCTGCACGTTCTTCGCCAGCGAGTCATTCACTTCGGCGAAGCTCGAAGAGAGCATCTTCGCCCGCGCGATCATCCCGCCGATGTCCGGGACTTCGGCGCCGACGCCGAAGGCGGCGAGCGGGCCGGTGTGGCGCATCGAGTCGTGGCGGGCCACATAGGCGTCGTCGGTGGGAAGCCCGGCGAGGAGCCGGATCTCCTGGTCGCGCCGGTCCATCTCCTCGAGCGACCCGCTGAGCGAGTCGATCTGCGACCGGAGCCCCGTCACCGCCGCGCGCAGGCTGGCGTCATCCTGCCCGCGCAGCCGCTTGGCGATGTCGTTGATCCCGATGATGATGCCGACGACCGCGACCAGCCCCAGCGTCCCGCCGGCGTACTTGAGCCACCGGACACCCCGTTCCGACAGATGCCACGACCGGTGCTCGTCGGCCCCGTGGGGGACGAGCATGATGGTCCAGCGGTGGGGGGAGGGGGAGGGCAAAAGAGCGGGAGGCGGGAGGACGGGAGGTCGGGAGGCGGCTTCGGGGACTCCAAACGTACCCCCTAAGGACTCCCCGCGGGAGGCCCCCGTCACGGCTTCCCGGGGGCTCTCTCGTGGCCTCAACCCGGCCTGATGGGGACCCGATCCCTGGCCCCTGAACCCTGAACCCTGGCCGCTGAACCCTGGCCCCTGAACCCTGAACCCCGCTACTTATACAACTCCGGGTAATTCGCCTTCAGCGCCTCGACCTTCGGGATGTCGTTGTACACGATGTACGGCTGGGTCGGGTGCTTCTCGAGGTAATCCTGGTGGTACGCCTCGGCCGGATAGAATGCCTTGAGCGGCACCACCTGCGTCACGATCGGGGCCGGGAAGACCTTCGCCTTGGTGAGCTGGGCGATGTAGGCCTTCGCTTCCTTCTCCTGCGCGGCGTTGGCGTAGAAGATCGCCGAGCGGTACTGCGTACCCCAATCCGGTCCCTGGCGGTCGAGTTCGGTGGGGTTGTGCGCCACCGAGAAGAAGACCTTCAGGAGCTGGCCGTACGTCACCACGCTGGGGTCGTAGATCACCTGCACGCTCTCGGCGTGGCCGGTGGACCCGGAGCTCACCGTCTCGTAATTGGCGGTGGCGGCGTTGCCGCCGGAGTAGCCGGAGACGGAGGAGACGACCCCCTTCACGTGCTCGAAGACGGCCTCGATCCCCCAGAAGCAGCCGCCGGCGAAGACGGCGGTGTCGCGCGCCGGAGCGAGCGCGAGCGGTGCGTGCTCCTCAGGATCGGGGAGGGGGACGGCGGCGCCGGCGTTGCCGCAGGCGATGGCGAGGGCGACGGGGAGGATCGCGAGGATCGCGAGGAAATGGGGCAGGTGCGTTCTCATGGAATGTCCCTCTGGAAAGGCGGCCGTCCGAAGGCGGCGCCGGGTCAGGCGAACTTCGCGAAGCGGAGTGACACCGAGTTGATGCAGTAGCGGAGCCCGGTGGGGCGCGGGCCATCGTCGAAGACATGGCCCTGGTGCGCATCGCAGCGGCGGCAGGCGACGGCGATGCGCGTCATGCCGAAGCTCTCGTCCTTGATCTCGACGATGTTCTCGGGCGCCAGCGGTTCCCAGAAGCTCGGCCAGCCGGTGCCCGACTCGAACTTCGTGGCCGACCCGAAGAGCGGCGTGTCGCAGCAGATGCAGTGATAGAGACCCTTCTCGTGGTTGTTCCAGAGCGCGCCGCTGAAGGCGTACTCGGTGTCCGCGCGCCGGGTCACGGAATAGGCGAGCGGCGAGAGCTGCTTCTTCCACTCGGCGTCGCTCTTCACGACCATGGGGACGGAGCGGGGGCCGAGCCGCTTGCCGTGGTCGTCGAAGAACACGATGGTGACGTCCTTGGCTCCGGTCATCGGGGCTCCGGGGAGGGCGGCGGCCGGGGCGACGCGGCGCAGCGCGAGGAGTGCGCCGCCGGCGGCCGCGACCGCACCCGCGGCGAGGAAGCGCCGCCGCGAGATGCGAGACGCCGTCTCTTGGGGGTATGGCGAATGGTCTGTCATTGGGGGCGGTATTGTGTTCGGGGCCGGGGATCATTCACCGGGCCGCTACAAGAACCCGCGGCGGCCGCTGGAGTTCCCCGGCGTTGACAGAGTGCTCTCGCGGGGAGCATCTCTCAGGAATGCGACTCTACCGGCGGATCCTCGTCGCGGCGCTCTTCCTGCCCGCGACGCTCACGGCCCAGGCGGCGCCCGCGCGGCGACCGACCGTCATCGTCCTCGGCTTCGATGGCTTCGCGCGAAGATACCTCGACGAAGATTCCGTGCCGACGTTCCACGCGGTGGCGAAGGACGGCGTGACCGGCGACGCGATGATCCCGAGCTTCCCGAGCGTCACCTTCCCGAACTTCTACACGCTGGCGACGGGACTGTACCCGTCGCACACCGGCATCGTGAACAACGTCTTCTACGATCCGGCCTTCGACACCGTCTTCGTCTTCGTGCGGCCGATCGCGCGCGAGGGACGGTGGTGGGGGGGCGACCCGATCTGGAACACCGCCGACCGGCAGGGGAAGCGGAGCGCGACGATGTTCTGGGTGGGGTCGGAGGCGCCGGTGGGCGGGCATCAGCCAACCTATTGGCAGCTCTTCGATGCGAAGGTGCCCTTCGACGCCCGCGTCGCCCAGGTGCTGGCGTGGCTCGATCTCCCGGACTCGACCCGGCCGGACCTCATCATGGCCTACTTCCAGGAGCCCGACCACACGGGGCACGATAAGGGTCCCGGGTCGCCAGAAGTACGTGCTGCGGTGCTCGGCGTGGACAGCGCGCTCGCGCAGCTCGTCGCGGGGCTCAAGCAACGCGGGCTCTACGACAAGACGAATCTCGTGCTCGTCGCCGACCACGGGATGTCGGCGATCGGCCCGGAGCGGGTGGTGTACCTGGATGACGTGGTGGATTCCGCGAGCGTGAAGGTGATCTCGCTATCGCCGCTCCTGATGGTGGAGCCAAGGGACGGCAAGAGCGCCCCGCTGCTCGAGCGCCTGCGGAAGCTGCCGCACGTGAGCGTCTGGCCGCGCGACAGCGTGCCGGCGCGGCTGCACTACAGCGGAAACCCGCGCATCTCGAGCGTCGTCGGCGTCGCCGACGACGGCTGGACGATCGCCTGGCGCCATGGCCGCCCGATGACGCTCGGCGGCGCGCACGGGTACGACAATGCGGCGAAGTCGATGCAGGCGTTGTTCATCGCGCGGGGGCCGGGGTTCAAGGGGGGGACGACGGTGGCGCCCTTCGAGAATGTGAACATCTATGCGCTGTTGGCGCACCTGTTGGGCGTGACGGCGTCGCCGAATGATGGGTCGTTGGCGCCGTTCGTGGCGGTACTCAGGTAAGGCAGTCCGAAGTCAGAAGTCAGAAGTCAGAAGTGGGTGAGAAGTGACAAGTGGTCCACTCGTCACTCATCACCCACTTCTGACTTCTGACTTCGGACTGTCTTACTGAGCCTTCATCCCCGCCCAGCGCTTCACCAGTTCGGCATGCACAGTTCTCGATTCACTTGCCGCCATTACCGCCTGACTCGTCGGCACCACATCCGCCCCTTCGAGCACATCCATCACTGTCAGCATCTGCGCCCGGTTCGCCGTGAGCGCCGAATCGAGTGCGGCCATCTCCTTGGCGATGGGATCCGCAGCGCCCTTCTTCGCGGTTGCGATCTTCTCCGACATCCCCTGCGACTCCACGATGGCGTCGTACAGCCCGATCGACAGCGAGTACTGCTGCGATAGCGCCGGGCCCGGCGTCTTGACGCGCGGATCCATCCGCACCATCAGCGGCTGCGTGAAGGTCTTCGTTCCGACGGTCAGCTTGACCGTGTACTTGCCCGGATACGCCCACGGGCCCTCGGGCACGCGGAGCGTGTTGTACGGCGTCGCCGAGATCGGCAGGGAATAGCTCGGCGCCGGCGGCGGCGCGAAGTGGAGGTCCCACACATAGCGGTTGAGCCCCGCCTTCGCCGGGAGCGGCTTCAGCGGGCGGAACCAGTACCAGGGCCAGTTGCCGACGTCGTGCGGCGCCTCGAACTGGTCGGTGCTCGCGTAGTGGCGCACCACGCGGCCGGCGGCGTTCACGATGTCCAGCGTGACGGGTCCCTTCGCATCGTCGGCCAGCCAGAAGTCGATCACCGCGCCATCGGGCGGGTTCTCGGCCATCGGCTCGTCCTTCGGCACCGGAGAGTCCGTGTACATGGAGTAGCGGACGCGCGTGGCGAGCGCCGGCTTGAAGAGGACCACCGGCGCCGGCTTCCCCTTGGCCGGCCATTGCCGGAGCGCGCTGATGTCATCGAGGATCCAGAAGCCGCGGCCGTGCGTCGCGACGGCGACATCGGCGTCCTTGATGATCAGGTCGCGGATCGACTGCGCCGGCATGTTGAGGCGGAGCGACTGCCAGTGATCGCCATCATCGAGGGAGAACCAGACCTGCGTCTCGCTTCCGGCGAAGAGCAGCCCGCGTCGGCGCGGGTCCTCACGCACGACGTTGATCGTCGCGTCGCCGGCGATGCCGCTCACGATCTCCGTCCACGTCTTCCCGCCGTCCTTCGTGCGGAAGATGTGCGGACGCTGGTCGTCGAGGCGGATCGTGTTCACTGCGGCGTAGGCCTCGTTCGCGTCGAAGTGCGACGCGTCCATCACCGACACCTTCGCCCACGGGCCGATCGCCTTGGGAGTCACATCGGTCCATGTCTTGCCATTGCTGCGGGTGACGTGGATGAGCCCGTCATCGGTGCCGGCCCAGAGGGTGGCGCTGTCCACCGGGCTCGGTGCCAGCGCATAGACGACGCCGCGCTTCGTCGGCTTCGCTTCCGGCGTGCCGATCCAGCTGCCGACGTTCTTCGGGACCTCCCACGTGCTGCGCGCGAGATCGGGGCTGATCGCCTTCCAGCTCTGACCGCCGTTCACCGTCTCCCAGATCACGCTCGTCGCGAAGTAGAGCTTCTTCGGGTTGGTCGGCGAGAATTGGATCGGCTCCGTGCGTACCTGGCGATAGTCGTCGGGGCCGCGGGCGCGCCCGACGCGCGGCGCGACCTGGGCCGTCTGCCCCGTGCGGCGGTCGAAGCGCGAGACCTTGCCGCCGTAAATGATGTCCGGGTCGAGCGGGTCCGGGGCGACATAGCTGTATTCGTCAGCGCCCACCGGCGTCCACTCGCGGTAGCCGATCGCGCCACCGTTGCCGCGGCTCTGCACGCACGCCGAGCCCGATTCCTGCTGGCCGCCGCAGAGGCGGTAGGGGAAGGCGTTGTCGGCGGTCACATGATAGAACTGCGCCGTCGGCTGGTTGTACCAGGAGCTCCACGTGTCGCCGCCGTTCACGGTGATCACCGCCCCCTGGTCGGAGACGAGGAGCATCACCTTCGTATCGAGCGGGTCGATCCAGAGGCGCTGATAGTCATCGCCGCCGGGGGCGCCGCGCACGGAATTCCATGTCTTGCCGGCGTCGGTGGACTTCCAGGTGACGACATTGGCGGCGTAAATGACGTCGGCGTTCGTCGGATCGACGGTGAGCGGGGTGAAATCATCCCCGCGCCCCCAGATCCGCTCGTCGGTGGTGACGCGCGTCCAGCTCTCGCCGGCGTCATCGCTCCGGTAGACGCCGCCCATCTCGCCCTTGTACGTGCTGATGTTCGCATAGACGCGCTTCGCATCGCTCGCCGAGACGGCGATCTGGATGCGGCTCAGTCCTTCGGCGAAGGTGGGGAGCCCCTTCGTCAGCGGCTTCCAGGTGGTGCCGCCATCGGTGCTCTTGAAGAGCCCGCTGCCGGGGCCGAAGAGGTAGCCGTTCTCCCAGGGGCCCTGTCGCGCCGACCAGAGCGCGGCGTACACCGTGTTCGGGTCACCGGGGGCGAACTGGACATCGATGCCGCCGGTGTCCTCATCCTTGTAGAGCACCTTCTCGAAGGTCTTCCCGCCGTCGGTGCTGCGGAAGATGCCGCGCTCGGCGTTGGGGCCGTACGGGTGGCCGAGCACCGCGACGAAGAGGCGGTTCGGATCCTTGGGGTCGATCGCGATGCGCGGGATCTGCCAGCCGTCGCGGAGGCCGAGGTGGGTCCAGCTCTTGCCGGCGTCAGCGGAGCGGTACATGCCGTCGCCGGTGGAGAGGTCGGGGCGCTGGAGTCCCTCGCCGGAGCCGACGTAGATGACGTTCGGGTCGGAGGGGGCGACTTCGACGGCGCCGATGGAATTCGTCGGCTGGTCGTCGAAGATCGGCGTCCAGACGCGGCCGAAGTCGGTGGTCTTCCAGACGCCGCCATTGGTGGCGCCGATGTAGAAGACGCCGGGTTGAGTCGGGACGCCGACGGCGCTCTTCGTGCGGCCGCCGCGGAAGGGGCCGATGGGGCGCCAGGTAAGAGCAGGGGCCAGGGTTGAGGGTGCAGGGTTCTGGGACGGCAACTGCAGGGCGACGAGACAGATCGCGAGGACGGCGAGGAGACGGGACACGTGTGTTCTCGGTGTGCGAGTTGAGGGCGAATATACGCTGGGGGAGAGCGGGTGATGAGGCGCGGCGGAGAGGTAAACCCGATACGGATGTTGTCTAGGAATATTATTGGACAAATCATTGACGTTGGGTCCAAGTGGCGCTATTCTGCCAGGATGCGCGACCGAGCGGCCTGATGGCCGAGAAGGCGAAGCACCCGATCAGGGTCGTCACCAACCGCACGGGGCTCACTCCTGATCTCCTAAGGGCCTGGGAGCGGCGCTACGGCGTCGTGGCGCCCACGCGGTCGCCCGGGGGGCAGCGGCTCTATTCGGACGCCGACGTCGAGCGGCTGGCGCTGCTGCACCGGGCGGTGCTCTCGGGGCGCGCGATCCGGACGGTGGCGTCGCTGAGCGACGGGGAGCTTGCCGCCCTCATCGGCGCCGACGAGCGGGCCGGCCGGCTCGTGAGCGCCGAGGCGCTGCCGGCGCTGGAGGCGGCGCAGCTCGCGGCGGCGCGCGCCGCCTGCATGAGCGCCATCGAGCGGCTGGACGCGGAGTCGCTGAAGCGCACGCTGCGCGGGGCGGTGCTGCAGCTCGGGGTCCCGGCGCTGCTCGAGGGTCTCATCGCGCCGCTGCTGCACGAACTCGGAGAGCGGTGGGAATGTGGTGAGCTCATCCCGCCGCACGAGCACCTCGCGTCGGTCGAGATCCGGCAGCTGCTCCTCTGGATGGTCGAGAGCGCGCAGGTCGATGCGCGTGGACCGGTGATCCTGGTGACGACGCCGGCCGGACAGCGCATCGAGCTGGGCGCGTTGCTCGTGGCGGCGAGTGCGGCGGCCGAGGGATGGAGCGTGGTGTACTTCGGCGCCGACCTGCCGGCAGCGGACATCGCCAGGGCGGCGTCCGAGCTCGGCGCGCGCGCGGTGGCGCTCAGCATCGTCCATGCGACGCGCGAGGCGGCGCTGCGCGCCGAGCTCGAGGCGCTGGCGAAGGCGCTCAAGGGGAAGCGCACGCTCATCGTCGGCGGGCGCGCGTCGTCGCCGTATGCGCTGCGGCTCCGCCGCTTCGGCGCCGTCTTCCCCGGCGACCTCGAGGGGTTCCGCGCCTGGCTGCGCGAGCACGGGAAGACGACGCGCGGACGCGCCTCGTGATCGCGCTGCTTGGCGCCACCGGGTATGTGGGCGGGCGCCTGTTGCGATTGTTGGAGGAGCGCGGCGAGACCGTGCGCTGCATCGCGCGGCGGCCGGAGTTCCTCCTCGAGCGCGTCGCCCCGGGCACCGAGGTGGTGTACGGCGATCTCACCGAGCCGGATTCGCTCCGTCCGGCGCTCGCGGGGGCCGACACGGCCTACTTCCTCGCGCACGCGATGGGGGCGGGGGCGGGCTTCGAGGAGGAGGAGCGGCGCGGCGCGCAGGCCTTTGCGACGGCGGCGCGGGGGGCGGGGGTCTCGCGCATCATCTACCTCGGCGGGCTCGGGCACGGCGATGATCTCTCGCCGCATCTGCGGAGCCGGCAGTCGGTGGGGCGCATCCTGCGGAAGAGCGGGGTGCCGACGCTCGAGTTCCGCGCCTCGATCATCATCGGGTCGGGGAGCCTCTCGTACGAAATGGTGCGCAGTCTCGTGGAGCGGCTGCCGGTGATGGTGACGCCGCGCTGGGTGAGCACGCTGACGCAGCCGATCGCGATCGAGGACCTCCTGGCGTATCTCGTGGCGGCGCTGGACGCGCCGCTGGAGGAGAGCCGCGTGGTGGAGATCGGCGGTCCGGACCGGGTGAGCTACGGGGACCTCATGCGCGAATACGCGCAGCAGCGCGGACTCACGCGGACGATGATCCCGGTGCCGCTGCTCTCGCCGCGCTTGTCGAGCCTCTGGCTGCGGCTGGTGACGCCGATGTACGCGACGGTCGGGCGAAAGCTGGTGGACGGGCTGCGGAACGAGACGATCGTGCGCGAGCCGGAGGAGGCGCGGACGTTCGCGATGCGGCCGATGGGGGTGAAGGCGGCGATGGGGCGCGCGATGCGGAACGAGGACCGCGAATTCGCGGAGACGCGCTGGACGGACGCGTTCTCGATGGCGGAACTGGCGGCGCCGCACGTGGGGACGAGCTTCGGGACGCGGATCGTCGATTCGCGCACCGTACGCGTGTCGCGTCCGCCGGCGGCCGCGTTCGCGCCGATCCAGCGGATCGGCGGGAAGACGGGGTACTACTACGGGAATCTCTGGTGGCGCGTCCGGGGGTGGCTCGACCTGCTCATGGGCGGACCGGGGCTGCGGCGCGGGCGGCGCGATCCGGTGGCGCTGAGCATCGGTGCGACGGTGGACTGCTGGCGCGTGGAGGCGTTCGAGCCGGATCGAATGTTGCGACTGGCGGCGGAGATGAAGTTGCCGGGGCGCGGGTGGCTGCAGTTCGAGGTGAAGCCCGACGGGGACGGCGCGACGATCCGCCAGACGGCCGTGTTCGATCCGCGCGGGCTCGGCGGGCTGGCGTACTGGTACGGGTTGTATCCGATACATCAGTTCGTGTTCAACGGGATGCTGCGCGGCATCGCGCGGGCGGCGGAGATCGGCGCGTAGCTCCGGCTCGTCGGCGGGGGGCCGCGGAGAGGGTGGCCCAGCGAGCGCACCGCGCGACGAACTAGGCCTTGGGTGTCTCGAGCTTCGGGAAGAGCGGATCGCCCTTCGTCACGCGCCAGCCCTTCACCTCGATGCGCGTGCCGAGCGAACCGGGCTCATCGACGCGGCCGGGTGCGCCGAGCTGTGCCCAGAGGGCGGCGGCCTTCCCGGGCAGGAAGGGGGAGATGCAGCGCGCGATGCTCGCGATCACGTACACGAGCGTCGCGAGCGTCTCCTCAAGCTCAGCGCGCTTCGCGGGGTCCTTGGCGAGCTTCCACGGGGCCTGCTGGTCCACGTACTGGTTCATCGCGGCGGCGCGGGCCATCAGCATCGCGAGGCCCTCGTGGAGCATGAGGCCGTCCATCGCGGCGTCGTAGTGCTCGAACTTGCGGCTCGCGTTCACCGGCACGACGCCGTCGAAATACTTCTCGACCATCGCGATCGTGCGGCTCGCGAGATTCCCGAGCGAGTTCGCGAGATCGGCGTTGTAGCGGTCCTCGAAGCGCTCCCAGGAGAAGTTGCCGTCGGCGTCGAACGGAACCTCGCGCATGAGAAAATAGCGGAACGCGTCGGCGCCGTACTTGTCGATCGCTTCACCGAGGTCGAGCTTCACGCCGCTGCTCTTCGAGAACTTCTCGCCCGCGAGCTGCACGAAGCCGTGGGCCCAGACCTTCTCGGGCAGCGCGATGCCGGCGGCCATGAGCATCGCCGGCCAGATCACGCAGTGGAAGCGCGTGATGTCCTTCCCGATCACGTGCAGCTGGGCGGGCCAGCGCTGCTCGTATCCGGGGGCGGGGAAGCCGGTGGCGGTCAGATAGTTCGGGAGCGCATCGAACCAGACGTACATGGTCTGCTGGTCGCCATCGCTCGTCGGGCGCGGGAAGGGGACCCCCCACGCGAGGCGCGAGCGGCTCGCCGAGATGTCCTCGAGACCGCCCTTCAGGAGCGCGAGGATCTCATTGCGGCGGCTCTCCGGCTCGACGACGCCCGGGTCCTTCTCGATGTGTGCGAGCAACCGCTCGGTGTACGCGCTCAGCCGGAAGAACCAGTTCTTCTCCTCCACCCATTCGAGCTTCCGCGTGGGGTGGAGTACGCACTTCCCGTCGGTGATCTCGGCGTCCTGCTTGAAGGCTTCGCAGCCGACGCAGTACCAGCCGGCGTACGCCTTCTCATAGAAATCCGACGGGCTGCGCTCGAAGATCCGCTCGATGAGCGCCTGCACTCCTTGCTGGTGCTCGGGGCTCGTCGTTCGGATGAACTGGTCGTAATGCACGCCGAGACGCGCCCACATCGCCTGGAACTTGGCGGCGATCGCATCCACTTGCTGCTGCGGGGTGACGCCGGCGTCCGCGGCGGCCTGCGCGACCTTCTGGCCGTGCTCATCCATGCCGATGAGCAGCCAGACATCGTCCCCCTTCAGCCGGTGGTACCGGGCGATGACGTCGGCGGCGATCTTCTCGTACGCGTGACCGATGTGCGGGTCGCCGTTCGCGTAGTCGATCGCGGTGGTGAGATAGAACTTCGCCACGCGGACTACGACGCCGGCGGGGCGGGGGGCGCGCCGCCCTCGGAGGGTCCGCCGCGCTTCCCGCCGCGGCGTCCGCGGCGGCGGCGGCGCTGAGCGCTGTCGCCGTCGCCGTCGCCCTGCAGCGCCGGGGGCGCTGACCGTGGGGCGGCGCTTGGCGCGCGCGGCGCCGGCGATGACGAGCCGGCTTCGTCCTCGATGATCGCGTCGCCGCCGGCATCGGTGGCCACGCTCCCATCGTCGTACGCCTCTTCGGGTGCGACCGGTGTCGCCGTCTGCGCGCCCGGTCCGGCGGCCGCGATCTCCGCTTTGTACTCCACGAGCGTGATCGTGCGCATCTCCCCCTCCGCGTTGCGCAGGTTCACGCGATCGTTGAAGATGTCGTTCGACACGATCTTCTCCTCGCCGACGGACGTCACGACGATCTTCCCCTCCTTCGGGAAGCGCTTCCGCGCCGCGGCGTAGAACTCGTGCTCGTAGCGCAGGCAGCACATCAGGCGGCCGCACGCCCCCGAGATCTGGCTCGGGTTCAGCGACAATTTCTGGTCCTTCGCCGCCTGGAGGTTCACCGGGCGCAGGTCGGGGAGCCAGCTCGCGGAGCAGTACTCGCGACCGCAGCGCCCGATCCCGCCGAGGCGCTTCGCCTCGTCGCGGACGCCGATCTGCTTGAGCTCGATGCGCGTCCGGAACAACCCCGCGAGGTCGCGCACCAGCGCGCGGAAGTCCACGCGCTTCTCGGCGGTGAAGAACAGCGTGAGCTTCCGCTTGTCCCACTGCCACTCGGTGTCGCTGATCTTCATCTGCAGGTTGTGCGCCTTCACCCGCTCCGCCGCCTTGCGGCGCGTGTCATCGTCGAGCGTGCGGAGCTCAGCGTGCTTCTTCTCGTCCTCGCTGCTCGCGGTGCGGAGCACCTTGTGCTCGGGCGACGGCGTGGCGCCGAGGCCATGCGCGCATCCGGCGCAGCGGTGCTGGGCGGCGTCGCCCACGGAATGCACCTTGCCGAAATCCTCGCCGCGGTCCACCTCGACGATGACCGCGGCGCGCGCGGCGAGGGGCTCCTCCCCTTCCCAGAGGAAGAACTCCTTGCGGTTGCCCTTGAAGGCGATCTCGACGAGGTGTGGCACGAGTGGAATCTATCGCTTCGGGCCGGTGATTGGCGACCGCGACCGCGGAGAGATCACGTGGCGGGAAGGGCAGGGCAACAGATCACGCGGATGACGCGGATGCGCGCGGAACTCTCCGAGGTCGCGGAGTGCTCCGAAAGGAATGCCTGGACTCCGGGTCGACCGCTATTGAAGAGGGGGAAACAGCCCTGCCCCGGCGGCTATTGGGGCCGAATGCCCTCGGAGAGTTCCGCGCTCATCCGCGACATCCGCAGTAGCAGGTGCCGTTGGACGTGGCCGCGGTCGCGGTCACTCCGCGACCATCCCCATGCGCAGGAACTTCTCGCGCCGGCGGCGCACGAGCTTGTCGGGCTTCACGCGGCGGAGGTCGTCGAGTGCGGAGGTGAGTGCTTCCTGCAACGCCTTCGCCGCGGTGGCGTGGTCGATGTGTGCGCCGCCGAGCGGCTCCGGGATGATCTCGTCGATGATGCCGAACTCGAGGAGATCGGGGGCGGTGATCTTGAGTGCCTGGGCGGCACGCTCCTTCATCTCGGCGCTCTTGCCGTCCTTCCACAGGATGGCGGCGCAGCCCTCGACGGTGATCACGGAGTACACCGCGTTCTCCATCATGAGGACGCGGTCGGCGACGCCGAGCGCGAGCGCGCCCCCGGACCCTCCTTCGCCGATGACGGTGGCCACGATCGGGACCTCGAGGCGGCTCATCTCGAAGAGGTTCCGCGCGATCGCCTCCGACTGGCCGCGCTCTTCGGCGCCGAGGCCGGCCCAGGCGCCCGGGGTGTCGATGAGGGTGAGCACCGGCACCTGGAACTTCTCGGCGAGCTTCATGAGGCGGAGCGCCTTGCGGTAGCCCTCGGGATGGGGCATGCCGAAGTTGCGACGGAGGTTCTCCTTCGTGTCGCGACCCCGCTGGTGGCCGATGACCATGACCGTCTCGCCGTCGAGGCGCGCCCAGCCGCCGACGATCGCCGCGTCCTCGCGGAACGCGCGGTCGCCGTGCAGCTCGATGAAGTCGGTGAAGGCGAGCGCGAGATAGTCGAGGGTGAAGGGGCGCTTGGCATTGCGCGCCACCTGCACCCGCTGCAGCGGGGAGAGATTGCCATACACGATGCGGCGCATCTCGCCGAGCTTGGCCTCGAGGGGCGCGATCTCCGCCTCGAGGTTCACCTGCCCGCCGGCCGCGGTCCGCTTGAGCTCCTCGATCTGCCGCTCGAGCTCGAAGATCGGCTTCTCGAAATCCATCGTCCCCGTAGTGCCCATCTCAGCCTCCCTTGACCAGACGAACATGGCCGTCGCCCACCAGGGCGCGCAACTCCGCGAGCGCCGCGCTGGTGACCGCGATCTTGAGCGTGCGCGACCGCAGCCGCGCGGTCGATCCGCTCTCGTCCTTCCACCGGAGCTCGAGCGGGGCCGAGCCGGCGTGCACCTCGGCGAGCTCCCGCAGCTCCTTCATCACGCCCGGCTTCACTCCGTGTCCCGCCGGCAGGTCGATCGCCACCGCCACGTTGCCCGTGGCGCGGAGCTCGGCGAAGGGGGTCATGCTCTCGATGATGAAGGTGGGATGCTCCACCCCCTGGTCGCGCTTCGAGTAGCTCCCCTTCATGAGCACCGGGATGTCCGGCTTGGTACGGTCCCGGAGCAGCGTCCACGCTTCGGGGAAGACCAGCACTTCCGAAGATCCCGAAAAGTCCTCGACTGTCAACCGCGCGAACTCGGCGCCGCTCCGCTTGCTGATCTGCTTCTTGATGGCGGTGACGACCACGCCCAAGGTGATCGTCTGGTCGGTCCACGGTCCGAGCTGGCTCACGGTGTGGCTCGCGAAGATCTCGGCCTCGGTGCGGAAGGGCTCCAGGGGATGCCCGCTGATGTAGAAGCCGAGGATCTCCTTCTCCTTCGCGAGCCGCTCGGTGTCGCTGAAGGGCTGCACGTTGGGGAGGGAGCGGACGAGGGGGGCGTGGGCGCCGTTCGCGCTCGTCTCGGCGCCACCGAAGAGTGAGCCCTGGCCGCTGATCTTCTCCTCCTGGCGGAGGGCGGCCTCGTGGAGCGCGCCGTCGAGGGCGGTGAGGTACTGGAAGCGGTGGCCGCCGAGGGAATCGAGGGCGCCGCTCGCGATCAGCGCCTCGAAGACGCGCCGGTTGCAGATGCGCAGGTCCACGCGCTCGACGAAGGCGAAGAAGTCATCGAAGGCGCCGTCCTTGCGTGCCGCCAGGATGCTGTCGATCGCGCCCCGTCCCACGTTGCGGATCGCGCCGAGTCCGAAGCGCACGCGTTTGTCGCCGACGACGGTGAACTTGTAGCCGCTCTCGTTCACGTCGGGGGGGAGCACCTCGATCCCGAGCTCGCGCGCCTCGTTGATGTACTTCACGACGTTGTCGGCGTCGCCGATCTGCGAGCTGAGGAGCGCGGCCATGAACTCGGCCGGGTGGTGCGTCTTGAGCCACGCCGTCTGGTAGGAGAGGATCGAGTAGGCGACCGAGTGCGACTTGTTGAAGCCGTAGCGGCCGAAGGTCTCGATCTGCGCGGCGATCTCGTCGATGGTGCGCTTGTCGTGCCCCTTCGCGACCGCCTTCGTCACGAACTTGCCGAGCTCGGCGTGGATGAGGTCGGCGTCCTTCTTCCCCACCGCCTTCCGGAGGACGTCGGCTTCGGCGAGCGAGATCCCGGCCAGGAGCTGCGCGATGCGCATGACCTGCTCCTGGTACGTGATCACCCCGTAGGTCGGCTCGAGGATCTCGCGCAGCTCGGGGAGCGCGTAGCTCACCGGCTCCTCGCCGCGTTTGCGGGCGGCGAAGACCTTGTGCATGCCGGCGTCGAGCGGCCCCGGGCGCATGAGCGCATTGCTCGCGACGAGGTCGTCGAAGCGGTCGCAGCGCATGTTGCGCAGCATGTCCGTGGCGAGCGCGGATTCGAACTGGAAGACGCCGGCGGTGCGTCCGGAGCGCAGCACACGGTAGGTCGCGGCATCGTCGAGCGGCAACGTTTCGAGGTCGAGCTTCTTCCCGGTGCGCTGCTCGATCGTGACGAGGGCGTCGTGGATGACGGTGAGCGTCGTGAGGCCGAGGAAGTCCATCTTGAGCATCCCGGCCTTCTCGAGCGACGTCATGTCGTACTGCGTGACGACGACGGTCTCCTCTTCTCCGGCACCCGATCCCTTGGTGTTCTGCGTGCACACCGGCACGTAGTCGACGAGCGGGCCGGGGGCGATCACGACGCCGGCCGCGTGCACACCGGCGTGGCGCGAGAGCCCCTCGAGCGCGATCGCGTAGTCCAGGAGCTGGTGATAGCGCTCCTCGTGCTTGTAGAGCTGCTTCACCTCGTTCACCTGCACCACGGCTTCCTTCACGGTGAGGAAGAAGTTCGGCTGGTTCGGGATGAGCTTGGCGAGGGCGTCGGTCTCGGCGGGGGTGAAGCCGAGCACGCGGCCCACATCCTTCACCACGGCGCGCGACTTCATCGTGCCGAAGGTGATGATCTGTCCCACCGAGTCGCGGCCGTACTTCTGGCGCACGTACTCGATCACCTCGCCGCGGCGCTCGAAGCAGAAGTCCACGTCGATGTCGGGCATCGACACGCGCTCGGGATTCAGGAAGCGCTCGAAGAGGAGGTCGAACTTGAGCGGGCAGACATCGGTGATGCGGAGCGCGTAGGCGACGAGGGAGCCGGCGGCGGAGCCGCGCCCCGGTCCCACCGGGATGCCACGGTCGCGCGCCGCCTTGATGAAGTCCCAGGTGATGAGGAAGTAGCCGGCGTAGCCGGTCTTCGTGATGACGCCGAGCTCGTAGTCGAGCCGCTCGCGGACGTTCGCCGGGAGCGGGTCGCCGTAGCGCTCGCGCGCGCCGGCCTCGGCGAGCGTCACCAGGAGATCGTTCTCGCTCGCGATCCCGGCGGGGAGGGGGAAGGCGGGGAGGAAATACTTCTTCTCGAAGGGGATGTTCACTTCGTCGGCGATGCGCAGCGTGTTCTCGAGCACGTCGGGGCGGCCGGGGAACCAGGCCGCGATCTCCGGCGCGCTCTTGAAGAAGAGCCCGTCGTCGTAGCGCATCCGGTCGAGATCGTTCCGGTCCTTGCCCAGCCCGATGCAGAGGAGCACGTCGTGCGCATCGTGGTCGGCGGCGCGGAGGAAGTGCGCGTCGTTGGTGGCCACCACCGGCAGCGACATCTCATCGGCGAGGGAGAACACCATCTCATTCAGCTTCTTCTGCTCGCCCCCGGCATCGTGCGCCTGCACCTCGAGGTAGTAGCGGCCGGGGAAGTGCTCGGCGTACCAGGCGGCGGCGGCCTTCGCCTCGTCGCGCCGCCCGTCGATGAGATGGCGCGCGATCTCCCCCGCCATGCACGCCGAGCTGACGATGATCCCCTCGCCGTACTGCGCGAGCAACTCGCGGTCCACGCGCGGGCGCGAGTAGAAGCCTTCGAGGTAGCCAAGGGAGGAGAGGCGGACGAGGTTCTTGTAGCCGACCGCGTCGCGCGCGAGGAGGACGAGATGGTAGTAGGGCTTGGCGCCGGGGACGGGGCGCGAGCGCTCACGCCGGGAGCCCGGGGCGACGTACGCCTCCATGCCGATGATCGGCTTGACCTTCGCCTTCTTGGCCTTCTCCTGGAACTCCCAGGCCGCGTGCAGGTTACCATGATCGGTGATCGCGAGCGCCGGCATCTCGAATTCGAGCGCGCGGGCGATCAGATCATCGATCCGGTTCGCCCCGTCGAGCAGGGAGTACTCGGAGTGGCAGTGGAGATGCGTGAAGGACAATGGACCGGACCCGGCGCCTGGAGTTCGGCGCGCGGTGAGTGCGGGGAAGCGGGCAGGGGAGGGTATATTATACCGGGGCGCGGTCCGGGGTACCATCGGGGTACCTTCGGGGGCGCGCGGTTCACTTCTACGGGCCAGACGACAAACATGCGGATGATCAAGACGGCGGCCGCGCTCGCGGGCGTGGTGGCAGCGGCAGCATGCGGGAAGTCGAGTCCTCCGGCGCCGCCGGTGGATACCTGCACCGGCGCGACGGTGACGGTGCCGGCGAACCAGGCGACGACCGTGGCCGCGTCCGACGCGTGGTGCGTCTCGCTGCCGGCGGATGGTTCGACGTACGTCGTGACGCCGAACCTGGCGAGCGGCGCGGGGCCGTCCACTGCGGTGGGGGTCGAAGTGGGAAGCGGCCCGCCGGCGGCGATGGACGTGCTGCCGGAGGTCGCGAGTGGCTACGCCCCCGCACTGCCGTCGATCACCGAGAAGCCGCGCGGGCTCCGCGAACAGTTCGACCACCGGCTCCGTGAGAAGGAGCGGACGTTCACGCCCGCGATGCGCGCCGCCGCGCGGGCCCGGGTCGGCGCGGTGATCGCGCCCCCCGTCCTCGGCAGCACGCGGATCTTCAACGTGCTCACCTCGCTCACGGGCGGCTACACGAAGGACACGGGCGTCGTCAAGTTCGTGGGGACGAGGATCGTCATCTACCAGAGCCAGGTCCCGCCGCCGGGCGGCTGGAGCGACGCCGACATCACGGCGCTCGGCACGACCTTCGATACCGATCTCTATCCGATCGACGTGAACGCCTTCGGCGCACCCGCGGACGTGGACAACAACGGACTCGTCATCGTCTTCCTGTCGAAGCGGATCAACATGCTCACGCCGTCCAACGTGTGCGCGACGCAGGGATACATCGCCGGCTACTTCGACGGAACGGACGAGATCCCGGGCCTCACCGGTTCGAATGGCGCCGAGATCTTCTACGGCATCGTTCCCGACCCGACCGCTTCGGTGAGCTGCATCCACTCGGTGGCCGTGACGTCGCAGCGCACGCTCGGCACGTTCATCCACGAGTTCCAGCACATGATCTCCATGAATCAGCACTACCTGTTGCGGGGTGGCGGGCAGGAGGACACCTGGCTGAACGAGGGGCTGAGCCACATTGCCGAGGAGCTCGGCTCGCGGTACTACGAGGCGAAGTATCCGCCGCCGACGGGCCGCACCGATCCGGCCCAGCTCTTCCCCGATTCATCGCAGGGGTTCATCGGCGGCGACCTCGGCAATTTCTACTCGTATCTGCAGTCGACCTCGCCGGTCTCGGTGACCCTCTTCCAGAGTTCCGGTACGCTCGAGGAGCGTGGCGCGGCGTGGCTCTTCCTGCGGTGGCTCGCGGACCTGAAAGGGGAGGCGATCCTCTCGGCGCTCGTCCAGACCGGGCAGATCGGGACAGCGAACGTCGCGGCGCAGGCGGGGGAGCCGTTCCCGGCGCTCTTCGGCGACTTCTCGCTCGCATTGTTCACGGACAGCCTGCCGGGCTATCCGAGAGCGACGGCACCGGCCCGCGACCGCTTCCAATCGCGCAACCTGCGGGCGCTGGCCAACCGGCTCTTCACGACGGACCCGATCGACTTCCCGTCGCCCTTCCCGATCCAGGCGCGGACGCTTCCGCTGGCCGCGAAGGCGAGCACGTCGATGATGGTCGGGACGATGCTGCACTATAAGATCACGATGCCGGCGTCGGGATCCGAGATGCGCTTGCACTTCGCCGCCGCCGGCGGTGGGGCGCTGCCAGCCGGCTACAATCCGCAGGTGACGGTCTTCCACTGTCCGTCCTCGTCGGCGTGTCAGTAGGAGCCTTGCGGTGAGCACCGAAGAAGCCCGGCGGCGCGAGCGGCCGGGCTTCTTCGCGCCCGGGGGGGTCGCGCGCCGGATCGCGCGGTGGGCGGGGCGCATCTCACTCGGGCTCGTGCTGGTGCTCGTGCTCGGCACCGGCCTGACTCCGGTCGGGCGCTATCTCGCGCGTGCGGGGTGGGCGGAGGGACGCATCCTGGCGCGGCGGCATCCGATCGCGCGGCTGGTCGCGGACACGGGCCTCGATGCGGTGACGCGCGGGAAGCTCCAGCTCGTGGTCGCGGCGCGCGCGTTCGCGGCGGGATCGCTCCACCTCGCGACGGGGGAGAGCTTCACGACGTACAGCGCGCTCGACCGGGACACGCTGGTGCTCGTCGTCTCGGCGGCGTACCGCGATACGCTCGCGTTCCATACGTGGTGGTTCCCGATCGTGGGGCGGGTGCCATACAAGGGGTTCTTCCGCACGGCGGACGCGCTGGCGCAGGCGGCGGAGCTGGGGCGCGCGGGACTCGACACCGTGGTGCGGCCGGCGTCGGCGTTCAGCACGCTCGGCTTCTTCAACGATCCCCTGCTCTCGACCACGCTGGCGGAAGACAGTACGTCGCTCGCGAACACGGTGATCCACGAACTGCTGCACAACACCTTCTACGCGCCCGGAGAAGCGGCGTTCAACGAGAGCTTCGCCAACTTCGTGGGCGCGCGGGGGGCGATCCGCTTCTTCGAGGGGCGCGGCGACAGCGCGCACGCGGCGCGCGCGGCGGTGGATTGGGAGCGCGAGAAGCTGCTCGGTCGCTTCTGGAGCGGGGTGTACCAGGACCTCGACTCGGCGTTCAAGGCGCATGCCGGGGACCGCGCGGCGCGGCTCGCGGCGCGGGACACGATCTTCGCCCGGGCGCGGGAGCACTTCGAGCGGGATGTGCGGCCGAGGGTGCCCGGGGTGCCGCCGGGGGTGACGCTGACGCTGCGGCTGGACAACGCGGTGCTGATGGCGCGCCGTCTCTACCGGACCGGGCTCGATGACTTCGACGCCGTGTACGTGCGCGAGGGATCGGACCTCCCGCGCGCGATCACGCGCATCGTGGCGCTGGCCCGCTCGCGCCCCGCGGCGCCGATGGCGGCCGTGCGGGACTGGCTGGCGTCAGCTGGCGCCGAAGCGCCCGCGCAGCAGCGCCCGTAGGTCCACCGGCGTGCCGGTGAAGGCCGCGGACGAATCGATCACCGGTTGCTGCTCGGGCGCCGCGGCGACGCGCGTCATGAGGGAGCGCACGCCGGGGTCGATGAAGCGGGTGAGCTGGTCCACCGCGTACTCGGTGCCGAAGCGCGACTGGTAGGCGTTGAGGGGGTAGACGACGTGCAGATGTTTGCGGGCGCGCGTCATCGCGACGTACATGAGACGCCGCTCCTCCTCGGTCTCCTCATCGGAGCGCAGCGCGCGCGACGAAGGGAACCAGCCATCCACCGCCCAGATGATGAAGACCGCGTCCCACTCGCGCCCCTTGGAGCTGTGTGCGGTGCTGAGGATGAGGGCGTCGTCCACGGCGTCCGAGTCGCGGGCGAGGTCGCGCGACTGCGAGGGGGGTTCGAGCGCGAGCTCGCTCAGGAAGGCGGCGCGGTGCGGGAAGCTGCCGGCGATCACCTCGAGCTGGTCGAGGTCGGCCAGCCGCGGCTCGGGGCGGTCGTAGCGGTCGCGGAGGATGTCGTCGTACATCGTGCGCAGCGTGGCGATCTCCTCGCTCACCGTGCGCTGCGCGCCGGCGGCGTCGGGGCCGCCGAGCTCCACGAGGAGCAGGGCGAGCGCCGCGTGCGCCGCCCGCGCGCGCGCCGGCGGCACGAAGGCGACGATCGCCGCCGGATCCCAGGACCGCTCGGCGATGAGTGCGAGGGCGGCGCGGGCGGTGACGTCGCCGATGCCGGGGAGGAGGGTGAGCACGCGGAACCAGCTCACTTCGTCACGCGGGTTCTCGAGGATGCGCAGGAAGGCGAGCACGTCCTTCACGTGCGCCGCTTCGAGGAACTTGATCCCGCCCCATTTCTCGAAGGGGATCTGCCGGTTGGTGAGCTCGATCTCGAGATCGGCGCTCATGTAGCCGGCGCGGAAGAGCACCGAGATCTCGCGCAGCGGCGTCCCCGACTCGTGGAGCTCGAGGATCCGGTCCACCACGTACTGCGTCTGCTCGTGCTCGTCGCGCGCGGCGACGAGCAGGGGCTTCTCGCCGCCGGTGCGCGTCGTGAAGAGCCGCTTCGTGAACTGATTCCGGGCGCGCATGATGAGCGTGTTGCTCACGTCGAGCACCGGCTGGGTGGAGCGGTAGTTCTGCTCGAGGGTCACGACGGTGGCCCCCGGATACTGCGTAGGGAAGTCCAGCATGTTGCGCACCGTCGCGCCGCGGAAGCTGTAGATGCTCTGCGCGTCGTCGCCCACGACGGTGACGTTCTTGTGCGTGAGCGCCATCCCGCGCAGGATCCGCGCCTGGAGGACGTTGGTATCCTGGTACTCATCCACGAGCACGTGATCGTACAGCGAGGCGATCTTCGCGCCGAGCTCCGGCGCCTGCTCGAGCATCATCGCCCAGAGGAGGAGCAGGTCGTCATAGTCGACGAGATTGCGCTCGGCCTTGCGCGCCGT
>Ga0315271_10000281_pt1 | contig 26897 bp, 19 predicted proteins | sample C3_top_MG_FD_204664 | JGI IMG/M metagenome (GOLD analysis project Ga0315271, IMG submission 204664) | Sediment microbial communities from Yellowstone Lake, YNP, Wyoming, USA - C3_top | ecosystem: Environmental > Aquatic > Freshwater > Lake > Sediment | place: USA: Wyoming | collected 2017-08-01
TCGAGGACGAAGCGCATCCCGCGCCGATCGCCGATCTTCTTCCCGACCAGCTGGAGGTGCGTGATGACGCGCAGGCCGAAGCGCAGCGCGTCGTCCGACTCGTGCATCTCCTCGCCCGTGTGCGCCTGGACCAGTTCGTTGAGACCGACCATCCCGACCAGGTGCGTCGCGCGGTGCATCCGCAGGTAGGGCTGCCCGTCGGGCGCCATCGTCAACAGCGCGAGCGGACCGCGATCGCCCATCTCGAGCAGCCGCGTGAGAAAGGCGCGCTTCTCCACGTGGGCCTGGGTCGCCGTCTCCATCAGCTCGGTCAGGCGCGAAAACAGCTTTGTCGAGTCCCCCGCTGCCTCGTAGGCCGCGCGCGGCAGGTTCAGCGTCACGTTCTGCAATGCCGAGTAGCGCATCCGCCAGGGTTCGCGCGCGTCCTCGAGGTCGCTCTTCTCGAGCTTGAAGGAGAGACGGCAGCACTCGGAGATCTTCGCGGTCTCGCCGCGGTCGAAGACGAAGTAGGTGTTCCCCTTCTCGGCGGCGACCGTGCAGATCAGATCCAGGAACTCCTCGTGCCCGGGGGTCCGGAAGAGCTTCTCGGTGATGTGCACGAGCGGCTTGGGGAAGAAGAACGGGCGCCCGGCGCCGTCGCCACCGAGGTAGACCTCGAAGAGCGCCTTGACGAAGCGCTGCGACTCGGGCAGGTAGTCCGCGTAGGTCTTGCCGGTGTAGACGCCGCCGGGGCCGATCGCCGGCACCGTCTCGAAGTGCTTCGGCGTCTCCCAGTAAAGGTTGATGTCCGAGAAGATCGCCTGCCCGCCGCGCGCGACCGCCTGCTGCGAGTACTCGTAGATCAGGATCTGGGCCAGCTGGCGCACCTCGCGGTCGGGGAGGCCGACGAGAAACGGCGCGAAGAAGACGTTCACCGCGTCCCAGCCGATGGCCCCGGCGAAGTGGCTCTGCAGCGCGGCCGAGAACTTCACCATGTGCGCCAGCAGCACCTCGGGGTGGCGCGCGGGCTTGGCGATCGAGAGCGCGTGCGGGAAGTTCAGGCCGAATTTCTTGACGTACTCCAACGACTGCCCCGAGCAGTAGGGACGGTCGATGAAGCCGAGATCGTGCAGGTGCAGGTCCCCGCGCGTGTGCGCGTCGGCGACCTCCGGGGAGAAGACCCGCAGCAGCGCGTATTCCTTCTTGATGTTCTCCGCGAGCGTGAGGTTCGTCGCCTCGGGACCGTGGGGGATGTTCGCGTTCTCCTTGTTCGGCGAGAGCAGCAGCTGCTCGACGTCGTACAGCGGCATGCCCAGCCGGGTGTGCAGCCGGCGCGCGCCCTCGAGACCGTGCTCGAGCAGCTTGGCGTCGACGAGCTCGCGGATCAGCGGCGCCGTGAGGGTGCGGGTGTGAAAGGCGCGGATCTGCTCCTCGACCTCGCGGCCGATCAGCCCGGCCGTCTCCTGATCGAGAAGCGTCTCGCGCACCAGCGCCTCGACGATGCGCTCGCGGGAGAAATCCACCATCCCCTCCGCGGAGGTGCGCACGAAAAGCGCGCTGTCGGTGGTCTCCTCTGCTACCGGCTTCGGCACTTCCAGAACGCCCGGCTGATTTCCGTCGATCATGCGATCAGACCCCCCGTTGCGATCCGCGACCCATCCCCAGAGAAAGCGATGAAAAGCGGTCACATCTTGGGGCAGACCAAGAACGAGGCACAATATCTTGTGTGGACAACAGAAAACGGCGGGAGAAAACCAGCCCGATCAAATAGGGCTTTTTCGCCCATCATGCTTCAAGAATCTCAAGAAATCTCCATCAATCGACGAAATTCATCATGTGATAATAATATTTTCCTATATTATCAACTTGTTATAGTTTTTATGCTTCAAAAGCACTTGAATTATTTTTTTCCTGTCACAAAAAAGGAGAGAACCCCCAGGTCGACAGCGAGGTCGACGTTGCGGATCTTGACCCCGGGCGGCCCCTCGAGGCGGGCGGGCGCGAAGTTCAAGATAGCCTTCACCCCGGCCTCGACCAGCGTGTCGACCGACTCCTGGGCCGCGGCGGCCGGAACTGCGAGGATCGCAATCCGGATCTTCTGCTGGCTGACGATCTCGCGCATGTTCTCGATCGGATGCACCTCGTGGCGCTCGCGCAGCGCCTCGGGCAGCGCTTCGGGGTGGAGGTCGAAGATCGCCGAGATCGTGAAGCCGTACTCCTCGAAGCCGCGGTACGCGGTGAGCGCCGACCCGAGATGTCCCGCGCCGACCAGGGCGACCTCCCAGACCTGCTCGAGGCCGAGAATCTTCTTCAGGTCGGCGTACAGGTCGTTCACATAGTAGCCAACGCCGCGCACGCCGAGCTCGCCGAAATAGGCGAAGTCCTTGCGCACCTGGGCGGCCTTGACCCCGCAACCCTTGGAGAGCGCGTAGGAGGAAACAACCTTCACCTCGTCGCGGTGCAGCTGTGTCACGTAGCGCAGATAGATCGAGAGCCGCTGGACCGTCGCTTCCGGTATCTTGCCCTCGCGGTAGCCGACCGTTTCACTGCCGTTCGCATCACGCATCGCTCTTCCCTCCAACGTTGCCTTCTGCCAATTCGCACACAATAGTCCGTACCCGTGCGGGCTGCGGGGTCCTGTCGCTGCGGACCTCCATCGGCCTCGCTCCGCTCACCCGCTGGAGACCTCCCCTTCGCGCCACCCCTCCGCCCAGCTCGTGTCCCCCATCAGCTTGTTCCGTCACCGCGCCAGCTCCAGCGGGCGGTTCAGCAGTTCCACCATGTCCCGCACCGCGCGCTCCAGGCCGACGAACAGAGCCCGCGAGACGATGCTGTGGCCGATGTTGACCTCCTCGAGCTCCGGGATCGCCCGGACCGGGAGGACGTTGTGGTAGTTCAAACCGTGGCCGGCGAAGACCGCCAGCCCCTGCTCGGCGGCCAGGCTCGACGCCACCCGCAGCTTCTCCAGCTCGGACTGCGCCGCGGCGCGCGTGCGCGCCTCGGCGTACTGCCCCGTGTTGAACTCCACCGCGTCGGCGCCGGCCGCACGGCTGGCGAGCACCTGCGACGGCGTCGGGTCGACGAACAGGCTGACCCGGATCCCCGCCCGCCGCAGCGCCGCGGCGACTTTCGCGAGCGAGCGCACCTGGCCGGCGGCATCCAGCCCGCCCTCCGTCGTGATCTCCTGGCGCTTCTCGGGCACCAGCGTCGCCACCTCCGGCCGCAGACGCCGCGCGACCCGCACCATCTCCGGCACCGCGGCCATCTCCAGGTTGATCCACGTCGCCACGGTGCGCCGCAGCAACTCCAGGTCCCGGTCCTGGATGTGCCGCCGATCCTCGCGCAGGTGCACGGTAATCTGGTCCGCACCGCCGATTTCGGCGAGCGCCGCGGCGGCAACCGGCTCGGGCTCATGCCCGCGCCGCGCCTGGCGCAGCGTCGCCACGTGGTCGATGTTCACGCCCAGCAGGACACGCCGCATCACGAGACCCTCCGCGGGCGGGGTTGTTCGCCGACTTCCCTCGTCACGACCCGGGCGATGGCACGCGCGAGCGCCTCGGTCTCGCGCCGATCCTTGCCTTCGACCATGACCCGCACCTTGGACTCCGTGCCCGACGGGCGAACCAGCACCCGCCCCCGGCCCTTGAGCTTTGCCTCCGCCTGTGCGACGGCTCTGCCGATCTCGGGGAACGCCGCCACCGTGACGCGCCGCGCGGTCGGCACGTTGAGCAGGATCTGCGGGAAGCGCGTCATGGCCCCGGCAAGTTTCGAGAGCGTCCGGCCCGTGCGCTGCATCACCGCGAGCACCTGGAGCGCGGTGACGATCCCGTCACCGGTGGTCTGGTGACCGAAAAAGACGATGTGGCCCGACTGCTCGCCGCCGAGAACATAGCCGCCGCGCTGCATCGCCTCGACGACGTAGCGGTCGCCGACCGGCGCGCGCTCGAGCGCGATCCCGGCTTTTTTCAGCGCGAGCTCCAGGCCGTAGTTGCTCATCACGGTGCCGACGACCCCGCCGCCGGCGAGCAGCCCGCGCGCCTGCAGGTCGAGCGCGCAGATCGCGAGCATCTGGTCGCCGTCGACGAGGCGGCCGCGCTCATCGCAGAGCAGCACCCGGTCGGCGTCCCCGTCGTGGGTCAGCCCGATGTGGGCTTTGGCGCGGCGTACGGCGGCGCAGACGACCTCCGGATGCACCGAGCCGCAGTCGAGGTTGATGTTGCGCCCGTCCGGCTGGGCGTTGAGCACCGTGATCTCCGCGCCGAGTTCACGCAGGACCTCCGGTGTGACCTTGTAGGCCGCGCCGTGCGCGCAGTCGACGACCACCTTGAGACCCGCAAGCGTCAGGTCACGCGGGAAGGAACTCTTCGCGAACTCGACATAGCGGCCGACCGCATCGTCGACGCGGAACGCCTTGCCGATGGCGTCCGCCGTGGGGCGCACGTGATCGATCCGCCCGGAGAGGACGAGGTCCTCGATCTCGGCCTCGAGCGCGTCGGGCAATTTGAAGCCGTCGTGCGAGAAAAACTTGATGCCGTTGTCCTCGTAGGGGTTGTGCGAGGCCGAGATCACGACCCCGGCGTCGGCGCGCAGGCTGCGGGTCATGAAGGCGATCCCCGGCGACGGCAGCGGCCCGACGAGGACCACGTCGACCCCCATCGAGCAGATCCCCGAGGTCAGCGCGCTCTCGAGCATGTAGCCCGAAAGGCGCGTGTCCTTGCCGATCAGCACGCGGTGGCGGCGCTCGCCTTTGCGGAACACGTGGGCGCAGGCGCGGCCGAGCCGCAACGCCGTCTCCGAGGTCATCGGCTCGACGTTGGCCCGACCGCGGACCCCGTCCGTCCCGAACATGGTGCGCTTCATCTGCCTGCCTCCTCCTCGACCCGCGAGCGGGCGACGAACCTGAGATTGACGGCCGGGGGCGAGATCCCGACCACGGTCACGCCGCGGGGCACGACGACCATCGGCCCCGCGAGCGTCTGGATATAATTGGTCTCGGCCCGCGCCGCGGACACATCGACGCGGACCCGCAGCTGTTGCGGGTCGATGCCCTCCACCGTCTCGCGCGGGCCACGCAGACGCACGTAGGCCTCGAGCGGCGGATTGTCGATCACGAGCCGCGACGGGGTGTGCTCGAAGTCCAGGGGCACGAGGAGCCCGACTTCGACCTTTTCACGTACCGCCACGAAGTACCAGAAGCCGACGGCGAGCGCCAGGGAGGCCGCCATCAGCGGCAGCCGCCGCACCAGAAGCCGCAGGGACAGGCTCATGCCGCCACCTTGCGACGCACGTTGAAAATGCCCTCGAGCTCCCGCTGCAGCTGGAGCGCGTCGATGTCGAGCCGCAGCTCGCCGCCGAACGCCAGTGAGACCGCGCCAGTCTCCTCGGAGACGATGATCACCGCGGCATCGGTTTCCTCCGAGAGCCCGAGCCCCGCCCGGTGGCGCGTGCCCAGGTTCTTCGCCAGGTGCGGGTTCTGCGACAATGGCAGGAAACACCCGGCCTGCGAGAGCCGGTTGCCCTGAATGAGCACCGCCCCGTCGTGCACCGGGGAGGCCGGCAGGAAGATCGAGAAGAGCAGCTCGCGCGAGACGCGCGCATCGAAGCCGACGCCGCCATCGACGTAGGCCCTGAGGTCGGTTTCGCGCTCCAGGGCGATCAGGGCGCCGATCCGCTTGGCCGCGAGCGCCTGTGTGCCGCGCACGCACTCCTGCAGCAGCCGCTCCTCCTTGATCGGGTCGAAGAAGCGCAGCAGCGGCGCCTGGCCCATGTTCGCCAGGACCCGGCGCAACTCGGGCTGGAAAAGAATGATGATGACGAGCACGACGGCGCCGAGGAAGTTTTGCAGGACCCAGTTCACCGCGTGCAGCCCGACCCGGCCGGCGGCGAAAGAAACCAGGAGCAGCACGCCGAGCCCGACGAGCATCTGGATGGCGCGCGTCCCGCGCAGCAGCAGGATCAGGTTGTAGAAGACCACGGCCATGATCAGGACATCGAGACCGTCCTGCCAGCGCAGGTTGGGAAGGGGCTGGGCGAACAGGTTCACGCCGCACCCCGGAGGATCGCGTCGGCCACCCGCAATGCCCGGCGCACCGGTCCGACGTCGTGGACCCGCACCACGTGCGCGCCGCGGTCGGCCGCGCAACAGCAGGCGGCGATCGTCCCCTCGACCCGCTCGGCGGCCGGCAGATCGAGGAGCCGCCCGATGAAGGCCTTGCGCGAGGGACCGACGAGGATCGCCCGCCCGAGGACCTCGAGCTCGCTGAGGCGGCCGAGCAGCTCCAGGTTGTGCTCGAGGCTCTTGCCGAAGCCGATTCCCGGATCGACGAGGACTTGTTCGGGATCGACGCCGGCGGCGGCGGCGCGGCCGATCCCCGCGGCCAGCTCCGCGATCACCTCGCCGACCAGGTCGTCGTAGCGCGGGGCCTGCTGCATGGTGCGAGGGGTTCCCTGCATGTGCATGATGACCAGCGCCGCCCCGGCGCGGGCGACAACCCCGCCGAGACGCGGGTCGAGGCGCAAGGCCGAGACGTCGTTGACGATCGTCGCCCCGGCGGCCAGAGCCGCCTCAGCCACGGCGGCCTTCGTGGTGTCGATGCTCACCGGCAGCCCGGAGCGCGCCGCCAGCTCCCGGACGACGGGCACGACGCGGCGCACTTCCTCCTGCTCGGAGACCGGTTCGGCGCCGGGTCGCGTCGACTCGCCGCCGACGTCGAGGATGTCGGCCCCCTCGCCCGCCAGCCGCAGACCGTGATCGATCGCCGCCGCCGGGTCGAGGAAGGCCCCGCCGTCCGAAAACGAGTCCGGGGTGACGTTGACGATGCCCATGATCGCGGTGCGCTCCCCGAGTTCGAGAACACGCCCACCAACGCGCAGTGAAAAACCACGTCGCCGCGCGGTCATCCCCGCCTCATCATTTCGCGCACCGCTCCCGGGACAGCCGCCCACACCACCGCCGCCGCGCGAGCGAGGGCGGTTCCCATCACGCGGGCAGCGGCTCCGCCGACAGCAGCCCCGCGGGCGGCGGTCCGTCCGGGTTGGTCCCGCCCCGACTTTCAGCGATGATGCGATCGATCTCCGGGCCATCGAGGCTTTCCTTCTCCAGCAGGGCGGCGGCCATGGCATTGAGGGTGGCGAGGTTCTCCTGCAGCAGCGTGCGAGCCCTGGCGTAGTTTTCCATGACGATGCGCCGGACCTCGGCGTCGATTTCGACCGCGGTCTGCTCGCTGTAGTCTTTGTGCTGGGCGAACTCGCGGCCGAGGAAGATCTGCTCGTTGCGCTTGCCGAAGGTCAGCGGCCCCATCTTCTCGCTCATGCCGAACTCGCAGACCATCTTGCGCGCCAGGTCGGTGGCGCGCTCGATGTCGTTGCCGGCGCCGGTCGTCATGTGGCCGAGGACCAGCTCTTCGGCCACCCGCCCGCCCATGTAAATCGCCAGGTCGTTGGCGAGGAACTCGCGGGGGTAGAGGTGCTTTTCCACCATCGGCAGCTGCTGGGTCAAACCGAGGGCGCGGCCGCGCGGGATGATCGTGACCTTGTGGATCGGGTCGGTCCCCGGGAGCATCCGCGCGACCAGGGCGTGGCCCGATTCGTGGTAGGCCACGATCTCCTTTTCGGAGTCGCTGATGATCATGCTCCGGCGCTCGGCGCCCATCATCACCTTGTCCTTGGCCATTTCAAAATCGGTCATCTCGACCTGCTTCTTGTCCCCGCGCGCGGCGTGCAGCGCGGCCTCGTTGACCAGGTTCGCGAGGTCGGCCCCGGAGAAGCCGGGGGTCCCGCGGGCGAGAACCGAGAGCACAACATCGGGGGCGAGCGGTATCTTCTGGGTGTGCACGCCGAGAATCCCCTCGCGTCCCTTGACGTCCGGGTTCGGGATCACCACCTGGCGGTCGAAGCGCCCGGGGCGCAGCAGCGCCGGGTCGAGGACGTCCGGCCGGTTGGTCGCCGCGACCAGGATCACGCCCTCGTTGGACTCGAAGCCGTCCATCTCGACGAGCAACTGGTTGAGCGTCTGCTCGCGCTCGTCGTGGCCGCCGCCGAGACCGGCGCCGCGATGGCGACCGACGGCGTCGATTTCATCGATGAAGATGATGCACGGCGCGTGCTTCTTGCCCTGCTCGAAAAGGTCGCGGACGCGCGAGGCGCCGACCCCGACGAACATCTCGACGAAGTCCGAGCCCGATATCGAGTAAAATGGCACCTTCGCCTCGCCGGCGATCGCGCGGGCGAGCAGCGTCTTGCCGGTCCCCGGCGGGCCGACGAGCAGCACGCCCTTGGGGATGCGGCCGCCGAGCTTCGTGAAGCGCTGGGGATCCCTGAGAAAGTCTATGATTTCGCCGACCTCCTCCTTGGCCTCGTCGATGCCGGCGACGTCCTTGAAGGTGACTTTCTGCTGGTTCTCCGTCAGCAGGCGCGCCTTGGACTTGCCGAAGGACATGGCCTTGGAGCCGCCCATCTGCATCTGGCGCATGAAGAAGATCCAGACAACGAGGAACAGCACAAAGGGCGCCATGTTGATAAGCACCATCATCCAGAGGGACTTCTCGTCGGGGGGCTTGGCGACGATCTTCACACCCTTGGACTTGAGCGACTTAATCAGGTCGGGGTCGTCGGGGACATAGGTGCGGAAGGCGGCGTTGCCCTCCTTGAGGGTGCCCTTGACGTTATTTTCACTGATGACGACGTCGGTGACCTTCCCCTCCTCGATCTTCGAGATAAAATCCGAGTAGTCGAGGTCGACGACCTTTCCAGAGCCGGACTGGAAGAGGTTGAACAGCGTGACCATGATCAACCCGATGAGAAGCCAGAGCGCAAGGTTTTTATAGAAAGAATTCACGGTGCCCGTCACCCTCCCGTTAGCAAAGCCATGTTCAAGTCTTCACAACATAGAGGCTTATGTGAAATAAGTCAATTGCCTCGCCGCAACTCTGAATCCCCGGGGGACAATTGTTCGCCTGCGTGGACCTGTCACTGCGGACCTCCATCGGCCTCGCTTCGCTCCGCCGCTGGAGACCTCCCCTCCGCGCTACCCCTTCAGCTGGCTCGTTCTTAGAGATTCTGGGAGGCGAGTTTAGATTCGTGAGTTTTGTCAGGGGATAGATCAACAAACTCCCTGAACCACAGTTCGAGGAAAAGCAGGACCCAGAGGCGGGAACCGTGATCCGATCGGCAACTCCGGTGCTCGGTCAACAGCCGATCGACCGCGTCCCGGCGGAAATACCCCCGCTGCAGGGCACGCGACGAGAGCAGCAAGTCGCCGGCGATCTCGCCGAGTTCACCGCGGAACCACTCGGCGACCGGCATCCCGAAGCCCATCTTGCGCCGGTAGAGGATCTGGCGCGGCAGGTAGGGCGCCAACGCCTTCTTGAGGAGGTACTTGCCGGTCGTGCCGCGCAGCTTGAGCGCGGCTGGGCAGGCGGCGGCGAACTCGAGGAGCCGGTGGTCGAGCAAAGGGGCGCGGGTTTCCAGCCCGTTGCCCATGCCCGCGATGTCCACCTTGGCGAGGATGTCATCGGGGAGGTAGGAGTGCATGTCGACAAAGAGGGTGCGGTCCAGGAAGCTCTCGCCGTCGGCGCGGCGGTAGAGCTCTTCCACGAGCGCCACCGAGTCCACGCCAGCCATCCGGGCGGCGAACGCCGGGGAGTAGAGACCGACCTTGTCCTCGTTCGCAAAGGCGCAGAAGTACCGCACGTACTGCCGCTCGCGTCTGGGGTCGGCCGTGGCGACAAAGCGCTTGAGTCGCCCGACGAAGCCGCGGGGGCGCTTTGGCCCGGGCAGCGCATCGATCGCGCGCCGCAGAATCCCCTCGCGCAGCGCGCGGGGCAGCCGCAGGTAACCGGAGATCAGGCGATCGGCGAGGTAGCGCTGGTAGCCCCCGAAGGCCTCGTCGCCGCCGTCGCCCGAGAGCGCGACGGTCACCGAGCGGCGGGTGAGCTCCGAGACGTACCAGGTCGGCACCGCGGAGGAGTCGCCGAAGGGCTCCCCGTAGTGGCGCACCAGTTCGGGCAGGACATCGAGAGCCCGCGGTTGGACCACCAGCTCGTGGTGCTCGGTCCCGTAGCGCTCGGCGACCATCCTGGCGTAGCGCAGCTCATCGTAGTCGCCCTCGGCAAATCCGATCGAGAAGGTGCGCACCGGCGCCGCGCCCTCGAGGCTCATCATCGCGACAACCGCGCTCGAGTCGACGCCGCCGGAGAGGAAGGCGCCGAGCGGCACGTCGCTGACCAGGCGCAAGCGCACCGACTCGCGGAAGATCTCGAGGAAGCGCTCCCGGTAGGCGGCGGGCGAGCCGAGGCGCAGCTTGGGGACGTAGTGCAGGTCCCAATAGCGCTCCGTGCGCACCCGGCCGCCCTCCCAGACGAGAAAGTGCGCAGGCGGCAGTTTCTTCGCCCCGCTCCAGATCGTGTGCGGACAGGGGACGAACTGGTAGGTCAGGTAGTGATGGAGCGCGGTTTCGTCGACCTCGCGGGCGAATCCGGGGGACTCGACGAGCGAGGCAAGCTCAGAGGAGAAGGCGAAGTCGCCGCCGGAGGCGTGGGTGTAGACGAAGGGCTTCTTGCCGATGCGATCGCGGGCCGCGAAGAGGCGGCGGCGGCGGCGATCCCAGATGGCGAAGGCGAACATGCCGCGCAGCTGCTCGAGGCAGGCTTCGCCCCGCTGCTCGTAGAGGTGGAGGATGACCTCGGTGTCGCTGGTGGAGCGAAAGAGATGGCCGGCGTCCTCGAGGCCGGGGCGCAGATCGCGGTAGTTGTAGATCTCGCCGTTGAAGACGATCTGGAGCGAACCGTCCTCGTTGGTCATCGGCTGGTGGCCGGCGGGGGAGAGGTCGATGATGGAAAGGCGCCGGTGCCCGAGGGCGCACCCGGGCTCGGCGAAGGTGCCGCGGTCGTCGGGGCCGCGGTGCGCGAGCGCGTCGGTCATCCGGTCGATGACGCCGGGAGGCGCCAGCCGAGCCGCGTCGGAGAAGACGAACCCGCAGATCCCGCACATGGGTTCAGATCATACTACGAGTGCCAAAGCGGGTTCCCGATGGCAACAAGTAACGAGGTTTAAGTACGTCGTTCCCGTGCGCGCGGCGGCGGGGGCCTTCCTTCGGTCGTGCGTCTCAGCCGCCGGCCCGGAGCGCTGCCCGGGGCTCGCGGTCTCGTAACTCGCCCGTCGGGCTCAAACAACGAGCCCGCGTTCCTGCGGAACCGCCCCGGTCAGCACTCCGTGCGGATCGGCGTCTTCGCGCCATCTCCCTACAGGAAAGCCCCAGCCGCCTCGCGAATTTCCGATGCAGCCGATGCAACGGGTATTTCAACGTTGCGTTTAGCTGCCGGCGCGCTTGCCACCCTTATTCCTTCGCCTTTTCTTTTTTTGCACTATCGCGTTAGGGCGAAATGCAAGCGTGACTGTCATCTACGACGCCTTATAAGGGTTCGGTGTGGACTTTCAACGCCTCCTTCACTACTTCCGCGACCCTGTCCTTATTGATGCCGTGTTTCTGACAGTAACCCGACTGAATCCAATCAGAGAGTTTTTTGGTTCCCTTGCTTGAATTGCATGGGGCGCAACATAGGGCAATATTCTCACGCGTGACAATGCTCGCGTCGTTGATGATGTGTTCCCAGGTTGCCACGGCTTTCCGGGGCCCTCCTGGATGCATCTGATCTGGCATTTGGATGCCGCAGTAGACACAAGCCTTATCTCGCTCTTTCACTTCTTTTTCGAGCCAATCTGGGATGCCCCAACGGTTCACAAGTCCTCCGAATGAACGCCGAGCGCTGTGTTTAAATACTCTGGTCCGTGATCATTTTTTGTATTCCTCGAAAAACTTCACATCAACGTCATAATCGCGCTTCGGAATAAGCCCCATTTCGAGCTTTTCAAACATGTCGACGAGGATTTCCCCATCTACGAGTTCAATAGGAGGAACGCCATCCCGTCGTGCTTCTTTCTTGGCTTCGAGCGTGAATGTGCCGGTAGTAATGATCAGGCCCTTATCAGCGCGCCCCATCATTGCTCCTCGAAAATCGCGCACTTGAGATGGAGTCACGGCTCCTTGGTACCGTTTGCACTGGAACAATACGTTGAAGCTGACGAACGGATTGACCTGAAGTGTTCCGATCCCGTCAATGCCACCGTCATTGCTCTTGCCCGTTACAGAGACATGCTGAAACCCGGACTCACGGAGCAGTCGCTGACTGAGTCGCTCGAACCCGCCGGGCGACAATGACTTGATAAGATCGAGTAATGCCGATCGATGGTCTTTGATCTCCGCATCGTGCGGAACGGGCTCATCGGTCGGCGGTTCAGGTTGCTTCTTGTCACGCTTGAGGCTGAAGCGAGCACTCTGGACTACTTTGAACAATTCGAGCGCATTGAAAGCTGTGAGATTCGCGGTTGTACCTTTTTCCGTAAGACTCCACACGCCTCTTTTCGACGAATCCAAATAGTCTGACCACACAAGATATTGACGTGCCCAATGAACTTGGTTTTTCACCCTCGACAGACCATTCTTGTTGACAGCTTCTTGTTCTGCTTCAGTTACCTTCGCGATCTCCAAGGAACGATCGACAATTTCGGAAGCGGTACCGGACCCCCCCAGTTCCCGAAGCACTTCGAGAATTGGCCGGAAGAAACGGATGAATTCTGGTCCTTTTGTTTGTTTCATCTTTTCCTCTTTATCACCCAGCGTTGCCGTTTAGCTGCCGGCGCGCTTGCGGGCGCCTTGGAACTTGCCCTTGCTTCTTTCCATTGAACGGTAGCCCTCTTGCAAGCGTGATCGGTCAGCCACAACGCCTGGTTAGCGATTCATCTTACCCAGGCGCAGAACGGTTCCTTCAATCGTGCGACCGCAACTATTTCACGATAACGAGATTTCATTCTTTGTGGGTGAGCTTTTGATTCTCTTCGAACAGCACAGACGGTCGAGCAACCGAGTATGAACTTGAGGGGAGTGTGGAGGTCTGAATCTTCACTGTACTCCCAGAGGTCAAGCACGCCACTTACATTTGTAGTTAGCGTGTCGAACACCAGTGCGGTGGCGGAACTGTCCAATTTCCCCGTGACGGGGCTTAACCCGACAGGAAGTCGATGCCACAGAACCCTATCATGAGAGTATTCCTTCGCTACATCTGCCTCTATGGTTGGACGCGCGCCACCTTTGGTTGCTGGTTCAATGAATATCGTGTACCGCGGAGATATCGTGCATATCTTCTGGACGTGAGCAGGCCGAGATTTTGGTGACCGAACAAGCCAGAAGGTATTCCCCGTTTGTTCGATGTCTGATATTTTTCTACCGAAGATGACATTGGCACCTTCACCAGCGTGTTCACCCATCACGCTGACTACACATTTTGAACTAGCCAATGCGTTTTCTAGTTCGGTCATGCTTCTCTCTTGGTCGTTAACTGTCAGTTATATCGCCGCGGGGTTATCTGGTCGTACCCGGCGCGACACTATCCATCGGGGTGGCGGCCTTGCCCAGTCGTGATGATTGCGGCGACATCAAGTCGCGACCGCGAGCGCCGCGCAGGTGATAGACCGCCACGCTCCAACAAGGAGAGACGAGCCACCCTCCAGATTGAGCTTTCGGAAAATGGTGTGGATCGACCATACACACGATCATCTGTGCGGACAAGCGGGCACTGCATCAGAATGACCCGGACGGCTTTCGCATGACGTAATGACCCGTCTTTTTCCCGCCGACCTTCTCGACCAGCCCAGCGTCGAGCAGTGGCCGCAAGAGATCCATCGCACCTTGTCGGGACACGCCGAGCGCCTTCCAGATTTCTCCGGGGGCCATGCTGCCGTGATCACGGAGCAAATGGAGAAGCTGTTCCTGCCGCGGGCGCAAGATCAGCTTCTGGGCTGACGACACCGAGAATGTTTGAATTCGCAGCCATGCCCGTTCGAGCGTTTGCCGGAGCCCCGCCGCGCAGTATTCCAGCCAGGCGGTCAGATCTTCTCCGGCTTGCCGCACACCATCGAGCGCTGCGTAGTACTTTGGCCGGTCCTCCCAGAAATATTCGTCCACCGAAAAGATGTGATGGGTGTCGAACCCTCGCCGATAGAGTTCCCACAAAGCAAGCGCCCGCCCCGTGCGGCCGTTGCCGTCGGCAAACGGATGGATGGCCTCGAATCGGTAATGCAGGACGGCCGAACTGAGAACCGGCGAGAGCCGTTGAGAATCCTTGTTCCACCACTCCAGCAACTCTAACATCAACCCCGAAACATCACCCGGTGGCGGGGGGCGATACTGCCCGACCCGCACGGAAATCGCCCTGTATTTCCCGGCCTCGCCCTGATCCATGACCTCTCCGGCCAGAATTCTGTGAAGCTCCAGAATATCCGGGTGCCGGATGGTTTTTCTGGCCGCGTTTTTGTCCACATAGCGCAGCCCGGCGAAATAGTTGAGGACCTCCCGCTTGTGCCGCGTGCCTGACGCGGACAGTTCACGCCCCTCTTCCAAGGCGCGGACCTGGTCGAGAGTCAACGGGTTCCCCTCGATGGCTGTCGAGGCGTGGCCGTTGCGAGTACGGGTGTCTTTCTGCAAGGCGGGAATCCAGGGAAGATCCACCACGGCACTTTGAATCCGCTCACGCAACGCCGCCACCTGTTCGACTTCGCCAAGCAGGCGAGGGGTGATGGTGAATTGCGGGGTATAAGCCATAAGAAAGGCTAGTCGAGTGTCAAGTATTAGTCAAGTCTTGTGTCAACCGCATGGTGTCTGCCTTCTATTTCAGCGAGTGCAAGCCGATCATGGTGCCCTCGGTGTCCACGACCAGGGCCATGAAGCCGTATTCGCCGATCGACATCTTCTCGCGCTGCACCCGCCCTCCGTGCGCGGCGGCGCGGGCGGCCTCGACGGCGCAGTCCGCGCAGCTGAAATAGACCAGCGTGCTGTTGCCGCCCGAAGGCACGCCCTCCATCTTTACCAGCGCACCGCCAACGCCCACCTTGTCCATCGCCATCGCGAAGCTCCACATCTCGATTTCCGGATTGTTCAAGCGCTCCAGCTTGATCTGAAACACAGCTTCGTAAAAGGTCTTCGCTCGGGCCATATCCTGAACATAAATCTCGAACCAGATGACCGCATTGTTCATCATCGCCTTCTCATCTCCTCCCCGTGAATATGGCTACGCACCCGGGTCCATGCCGCCGCGATCGTCTTTCAACGATGCCTGGTGTTATATCCTCTCTGTTCATAGGGTTTGAGCTTTTCCAGCCACATCTCTTCAAGCATTTTCAGTTCCGCGGTGTAATCACATTTCATGTCTTCCGCTGGTTGCAAATAGTCCACTATTTCAAAAACGAAGCTCTTCTCGCCGGCCTCATCGAAGTCTTTTTGCAATTCCTTGTTCCGATGGAGGCCGTTTTTCAGCTGGAACCTGTTACTGTTGATTATTCCCCGCAAATCTTTTGCGCTGCCGAGAAAGAGCTTCCCGGTGATCGTGTTGCGTATCTGAAAGATCCCCATCGGCTGGACGGTTTGTTTGTACTGATTGATCAATTCCTTCTTGTTCATGTCGGCTCCCGCGATTTTCGACAAGTCGATACAATGCACTGCAACACCCCTGGGAAAACACAATTTCGCCTGCTACGACGTCTTCGGACTTCCGCCCGTGGAAACCCCGGATCGCATGATCACCCCGACGATCGCCCCCGCGGCAATCCCCTTGACCAACCCTCCCAGGAACCAACCCCACGCGAGCGTCAGCGGAATGGGCATGTGGATGTAGGTGCCGAACCCGGCTGCGATGCCGGTGGTCAAACCGTAGAGCGCCCCGAATCGGATGCCCGTCGCCAATGATTTCTGCCCGATCAAGAGCTGGTAGATCAGCACGAAACAGGCGATGGGCACCATCGTCACGAACCAGATCAACGGCACGCTCATCTGCTGCATCGGTCGCCACAGTTCGGCCGATGCCTCATAGGTGGACCGAAGAAGCAGCCTGTGCAGGAGGAAATCCAGAACGGACCAGGCAAGAAACACCACCGCGCCTGCCAGAATCGCCCTTTTTGTCATGTGCCCTTCCTGTCTGTTGCAGCCCGGCCGTTGCATGCGTGTCAGTAGAAATGCCGTGGCTGGGGCGTTGCGGGGCCGCTCTCGCTCCGCGCCGCCCCGGCCCTGAGCAGATCATCCTCCACCTTTCGGAGGTTCAGCTGCGCCTCGAAGTGGCCGGGCCGGTACTCGACGGCGCGTTGGAAATGCTCGCGTGCCTTCAGGAGGTCCCGCCTCGTCGCCCAGTAGACGCCGAGGTTGTTCTCCGCGGCGTAGTTGCGCTCGGTGACCGCCGTTGCCCGGGTCAGGAGCGTGAAGGAGCTTTTCCAGAAGCCGGCCTGGTACCGGCAGGAGGCCACGAGGGCGCCCAGCGCCACGACCCCGAGCGCCACGCGGGTTCGAACGAAATCCGGCCGTGCGGACGCCCCCGCCACGGCCCAGGCGGCGACGAGAGCGACGCCGATGTGCGGGAGATAGGTGTAGCGGTCCGCCAGGGCCTGGCCGCCGACCTGCACCAACCCGAGCGTCGGCAGCAGCGTGATCAGAAACCACGACCATCCTGCGGCGATCCACGGCCGCCGGCGCGCCTGAGCCGCGGCGGCGAAACTGACAGCCACGACGACTCCGAGGCCGGCGAGCACCGCTCCCAGCGGCAGCGCGCCTTCGGGGTGCGGGTAGAAGATCGCCAGGTCGTTCGGCAGGATCGTCTTGCGCAGATAAACGCCGCAGGCGCTGAGGGCATTGCCGACCCGGTAGGACAGCGGCGCCTCGATCATCCCCATCGCACCGTGCGAGCCTTGGGCGTACACCGTGACCGCCGCCGCTGCGGCCGATAGCACAAAGAGCGGCAACTTCTCGACGAGCAGTCGGGCGGCCGTGCGTTGCACGGGAACAGGAGCGGGATGGGCCTCTGTCGGCAGTCCGCCCCGCGCCCGCAAGCGGCCCAGGGGCCACCAGTCGAGGACAAGCGCTACGAGCGGCAGCGTCACCGTTGTCGGCTTCGACATCAACCCGAGTACGAACAGGGCCACGACGGCGAGGAGGCGCAGGCGTCCCGGTCGGCGCACGTAGCGCAGATAGGCCGCGAGGGCGAGCAGCCAGAAGAACCCGGCGAGCAGGTCCTTTCGGGACGAGATCCAGGCGACGGACTCGAGCCGCAGCGGGTGCACCGAGTACAGCGCCGCGGCAAGCGCGCTGGGCCAGAACCGGCCGGTTGCGGCGCGCAGCAGGCCGAAGAGCAGCGCGACGTTCACGGAGTGGAGCAGCAGGTTCACCACGTAGTGTCCGCGCGCATCGAGGCCGAAGAGCTGGTAGTCCAGCAGGTGCGAGAGCCACGTGACCGGGAACCAGTTGGCGCCCCACGTGCTCCTGAAGGCCCACACCAGCCCCTGCACGCTGATGCCGGCGCGGATGCCCGGGTTTTCGACGATCGTCCCCGGGTCGTCGATCAGCAGGAAGACCGGCCGCACCACCGGCGCAAACACCGCCGCGGTCAGCACGGCGAGCCCGAGGGCGACTGCGACGGCGCGGTTGCGCTCTGATGTCCCGGTTGCCGGGTCCAACGGACTCTCCTTCATACGGGCAGGCGCCCCACGGCCGCAGCCGGGTCCTGGTCGCCGGCCGAATCAGTCGGAGAAGTCGCCCGCTGGCCCCTTGTCGCCGGTGAGCGCCTTGGCGCGCGCCGCGATCTTCTCCGGCGTCCAGCCGGCCTGGTCCTCGATTCGCCCGCACTTGGGGCTGAGATCGTACGAACCGGCCTTCAGGATCGCCTCGATCGCCAGCGGCGCGGTGTCGCGCGCGTTGAAGACCTCGGTCAGCAGGTGGTAGGTGAACTCCTCGACCGCCTGCGCCATCCGCTCGCGCACCTCGCGCGGCTGGCCGAGCAGGATGTTCTCGAATGGGAGGTTGAGCTTCTTGTAGTCCCCCTTCTTCCAGCCCTTCTCCTTCGCGTAGCCGGCCATCTTCGCCCAGACTTCCTCGGTCACGCCGCGACCCGGGACCTTGATGAACTCGCCGTTCGCGTCCAACTCGGCGTTGCCGTAGTCGTTGACCTTGACGCCCCAGGAGATCATCTGCAGCGCCGTGGCGACGTTGGCCTTCGTCGTGTGCGTTTCGGCGGCGATGTGCCGCAGCCGCTCGCTCGAGTTGCCCGAAGTGCCATGCTGCGCCCCCGAAACCTTGTAGGGCGCGACCGCCCGGTGGATCTCGGCGGTCAGGCCGACCTGGATCCCCGCGTCGGAGGCCTCGATGCCGTGGGTCGTGCCGTTGTTGAGCGCGATCCAGTCCGGGCTGATCCCGTGGGCGTTGAGGCCCTGGATCAGGAAGAGCGCCTCCTCCTTGTTCGAGAGCCCCTCCTTGCCCTTGATCTCGCCCTGCTCGGTCTCGAGGCCGGCCCAGGCCGGGACGTACTTGTTCAGCTCGATGCTCGCCAGCAGGTTTTTGTCGTCCGTCATGTGGCTCGCGTCGATCGCGATCGACGTGGTGCCGGCCTCGAACATCGAGGGGATCTCCACGCGCGCCTTCTCGACATCGGCGTCCCCCTTGATGCCGTAGTGGTCGGCGTGCACGGCCACCGGGACCGTGACCCCCAGCTCGTTGGCGCAGGCATCGACAAAGGTCGCGAGGTTCCAGCTCGAGACCGCGCAGTAGGCCCCGGCCCCGCCCTCGGACTTGGCGATCTCGATGATGACGGCGGCGTTCGCTCGCTGGGCGGCCTTGAGCACGCCGCGGACGATGAAGACGTTGCGGGCGTTGGCGGCGATGGTCATCGCCTTCCCCTTGGCGAGCATCGCCCGGTCGATCGCCTTCCCGCTGACGATCAGCGCGCGCGAGTGCGGGAAGAGCTGCGCCACGTTCGGGGGACGGCCGACCTGCAGAGCTTTGACGAAATCCTTGGTGTTCGGCATGGGTTCCTCCTTGCGGCCAGAGGGCCGTATGTTTTGAAGAATAGCGAGTTGGCGCCGAGTCTACAAGGCCGGGCCGACAACGGGGCCCCATCTCTGCGGACCTGCAGCACTCACATGGGGAACGGGAGCACCTTGTCCTCCGTTGCCCGCGTGATGGTAGCCATGAGTCGCATGAGTACCTGTGCAAATCAGTTGAATTTTTCCGTGATATAGATGGCACTCGCCAGCAAAACAGGCGGGCGCGGCGCGTGAACCCTGGCCAGAGGAGGCTGCTGTGGGCAACCGGAAAAACATCAAGGCGGCAACGAAGTCCGGGGCGACCCGGCGGGAATTCCTCACCACCGCCGGGGGAGCGCTGCTGGCACTTTCCGCGGCCCAACTCGCCGACCTGGGCGCGCTCTTCCGCGTTCGCGGCGCACGGGCCGCGGAGTTCAAGGGGACGAAGAGCGTCAGCGTCGGCATCATGACCCCGTCGCACTGCGCGGCACCCTACGTCTACGCGGACATCAAGGGTTTCTACGAGAAGAACGGGCTGAAGGCCGACATCGTGCTCTACCCGGGGATGACCGAGATCGCCAAGGACCTGATCGCCGGACGCATCCAGTTCGGCCAGCTGATGCTGCCGCTCTTCCTGGCGGTCCACACCAGGGCCGGCGCCTTCAAGGAGAACGGCGTGCCGATGGTCACGACGCAGGCCACCGGGATCAAGGGCGGCGCGATCACCGTGCGCAAGGACTCCCAGATCCAAAACGTGGACGACCTCGCCGGCAAGAAGGTCGGCTCGCACAGCCCGCTGAGCGCGCACTACCTGCTGCTGCAGATGTTCATCCGGAAGAACATCGCACTGAAGTCCCCGATCGACGTCAAGATCGTCCCGCTCGAGGACATGGTCCCGAGCTTGACCCGGGGCGACATCGACGCCTTCATCATGCCCGAGCCGGTCAACGCCGTGGCGGCGATCAAGGGGAACGGGCGGGTGATCTTCATGACCAGCAAACTCTGGGCGAACCACCCCTGCTGCATGCTCTCGACGACCGGAGCCTTCGCGGAGGGCAACCCGGGGACGGTGCGGGCGATGAGCCTCTCCCTCGCCGAAGCCGGCCTCTTCGCCGACAAGGCCGAGAACCGGGCCGCGTTCATCGACACGATCGCGGCGAGCCCCGGCTACGCCAAGGTCCCACGCCCGGTCCTCAACCTGGCGCTCGAGGCGGGGCGCGCCGACTTCTTCCCGTTCCCGTACAAGAGCTCGGCGCGGGTGGTGGGTGACTTCATGAAGACGCTCAAGATGCTCCCCGAAAGCGTGACGGCGGCGCAGATCGTCGCGGGGATCGATCCGACATACGTCCGCGAGGCGCTCAAGGCCGCCGGCATGGACGCCAGCCTGCCGGACTACCGCGTCGAGCGGGTGCTCGGTGAGGACCTGAAATACGAGGGGTAATCCGGGTCGACGGTCTAGGGGATCACAGCCTGCAGCAGGGCCGCGATGTCGGCCACCTCCTCCGGCGGGAGCGTCACGCCGGCCGGCGCCTTCCCCTGCTTTTCGAACTCGCGGACATGCACGGCCATCCGCTTGGCGATAGCCACCCAGTCCCGCTGCCGGGGCGTGTCGCTCACCGCCCGCGTCAGCTCGTGGCAGCCGCCGCACGCGCGGGCGAATGACGACCGCGTAGCGAGGTAGCGCACGACGAGGGCGCGCTGGTCGACATCGAGCGGGGCGCCGTAGGCGACCATCCGTTTGACCAGCAGCCCCCAGGCCGGCGCGTCCCGGGTCGTCGCAAGAGCGCGATCGAGGCCGTGGCAGAGCCTGCAGGATTTCTCGAACAGATCCCTGCCGGTCTTCATCGCGACGGCGGGTTCGACGGCCGCCTGCTGGGCGAAGGCGGCCGGGGCAACCGCGGTCAGGAGCACGGCCACCGCAAAGTTTGCAAGGATCCCCATGGCGTTAACCTCCCGGCGGTTGTCGCAACCGCCCGTCAACTGACGATGGCACTGGCCTTCTCGTCGAAGGGGTTCGTCCGTATCGCCAGCGAGAACAGATACGGGTAGTTGATCTTGAGGTAGTACAGGTAGTCGAGCCACTGGTGCACGAGCAGCCCGTAGATGCGCTTGACGTCCCCCGCCAGGTGCGCCTGGTCGGTCACCGGCAGGTCGGTCACCTTCTTGCGGTGCGCAAGCTCCTCGGTCAGGTGAAAGACCGCCAGCAGCAGGTCGGTGAACAATTCGTGCTCCATGAGCGTCGGGTTTTCGAGCAGGCGCAGCATGAACTCGCGCCGCTGGGTGAGGAACGCCCGCAGACGCTCGAAGTCGACCTGCGCCGCGTCCACCTGGTAGTCGTAGCCGCGGATGCGCTCGGCGACCGACTGGAACTGCGCTGCCGTCCAGTCGCCCTTGACGACGAGATCGCTCTTGATCTGCTCGACGCGGGTGTCGAGGTCCGAGAAATGCACCAGCAGCGTCGAGCCGACCTCGGAGAAGAACGCCCCGATCACCATGTTGAGCTTCTCCCGGCGCACGCCCCGCTCGCGGCGGTTGAGCAGCATCTCGGTCATGCTCGCCACCAGGCCGCCGAACATCCCGGTGCCGGTCAGGATGATCAGGATCGCCATCATCTTGCCGGCGGTGCTCTCGGGGTGGATGTCGCCGTAGCCGACGGTGGTCACCGTGACGAACGTGTAGTAGATGGAGTCGACGAAACTCCGCCGCTCCACGGCCATGAACGCCAGCGACCAGGCGAAGATCAGCAGCGCCAGAGCGACGACGAAGAACTTCACCCGCACCACGAGGTGGTCGGCTTTCTTCCTGACCACGAGTTTCCCGCCCATCCTGCCCTCCGGCGCACCTCTCCTGCCGGCTGAAGCTCCGGCCGAAGCACGATACCCGCTTGCTTAATAGACCGTAAAGGGGATTTTCTTGAGCGCCTCGTACGGGGCGCTGTCTCCCACGGTCCTGGCGTAGACCATCACCTGATAGTCCCCCGCCGCCGCCGGCGTCCAGTGCCACTGCCGCGCCGCCGTGTACCCCGTGGCCGCGTCCCCGACCGGCACCCACGTGCCGCCCGCATTCGCGGACAGCCAGAACCGGTATTCCAGCATGGCCCCCGAGGTCACCGTCGCCGTGAACGTCACCGCCGCGCCCGCCGTCTGCGGCGACTTCGGGGTCGCCCCCAAGCTCACCGCGTTCACCGGCGCGTACGCCAGTACATACAGATCGCTTAAAACCGCACTCTTCTCGTACGGCGCTATGCTCCCCGCGTTGCGCGCGTACACCGCCACCTTGTAGATGCCCGCCTCCGTCGGTGTCCAAGACAGCGTCGGCACCGAAACATACCCAGGCGTCACTGGCGCATACGCCCCGGCGCCCTTGGCCACCCAGAACTTGTACTCGTACGCGCCGCTCTCGCCGCTGGCCTGCGCGGTGAACACTTTCGTCGTGCCCGTCTGCTGCGGCCGGCTAGAGTCCGCACGCAGCGTCAGCCCCGCCACCAGCGGCTGCGAAACGACGTAGTAGCCGCGGATCGCATACCGCTCGTACAGGGCCGCTGATCCCTCATTGCGCGCGCGCACCTGCACCTCGTAGTAATCTGCCGCGTTCGGGTCCAGCGGGTCAGGGGTCCACGCCCAGCTGTTCGAGCGCCCATATCCCTGCTTCAGATAGTATCGGCCGCTCTTTTTCGACTTGAGCCAGAACTGGTATTCATAGACCCCGCTGCCACCACCGGCCTTTGCGGTGAACGTCACCGTCCCGAGCGTCCCGATATACCGCGGCGAGGCCTTGTCCTCGCCGATTGTGATCGTCGCGACTTGCGCGTACTCGTCCGCGCCAATGTCCACGATCGCAGTCGGGGTGCCGCTGACCCGCGCGTTCCCGTCGATGTCGAATGCCCCCTGGTGCTGGTGCCCGCTGACGCCCGTGTCCCGGCACGGCGAGCCCGCCGTCAGATGCAGGTTCTGCGGCGACACGAACTGCGGGTCCTGATCGATGTTGGTCGCATCCGGCGCCGGCCAGGTTGCCGGCGCCTCCAATGCCGTGAAGTCGTTGTGTCTCAGCATCACCGTCCCCGGGTCCGCGTAGCCCGCGACGACGGCAATGTCCCCACCGATGCCCTCGCTTGCGCTGTTGCCCCAGACGATCGTATTGGTCAGATCCAGATTGCCCTGATCGGCACCCTGCAACGCCACGCCGCCGCCCACCCGCGCGCTGTTGCCCGACACCGTCGCGTTGAGCAGGGTCACCGCGCCCGTGCCCCCAAGCACCGCGATCCCGCCGCCGGTGTCGGCGCTGCCCGCGTGCACACTGCTGTTGCGCACCAGCGCCGCGCCGTCGCCCGCGTCGATCAACACGCCGCCCCCGGCACCCTCCGCGCTGCAGCCGGCGACTTCGCTACCGTCGAGCACCACAGCGTCCGAACTGCGCAGCAGAAGGCAGCCGCCGTCTCCCGCCAGCGCGCCGTTGCGCAGCGTCAGGCCTTCCACCCGCACCGGCCCGCTGCCGCACTCCAGGCTCAGCACCCGCCCGTCGCCCCGTTTGTCGCCGTCGAGATCGCCGTCCAAAATCGTCAGCCCCAGGTTCAACTCCCGCTTGGAGCACCCGGCGCTGTAGCCCCCCTGCAGTGCCAACTCGAGGCTCTCCGCCTGCCAGAACGTGAAGTTCCCCCGGTACAGCCCTTGCACCATACGGATGTCGTTGCCATAGCCGTCCGTCGCGGCCTCCTGCAGGCACGCCTCGAGATGAGCCGCGTCGTCTACGCAACTCTGCCGCCGGGTCGCGTCCGCCGGGTCCACCGTCCACGCGCAGTCGCACGCGTCACCGCGGCCGTCGCCGTCCGCGTCCTGCTGCCCGGCGTTGGCGATCGTCGCGCAGTTGTCCGCGCCGTTTTCGAGGCCGTCCCCGTCGATATCGTCGTCGCAGGCATCCCCGACGCCGTCGCCGTCCAGATCGAACTGGCCGGCATTGGCGAGCAACGCGCAATTGTCGACGTCATTGGCTCTGCCGTCCCCGTCCACATCGGCGTCACAGGCGTCCCCGATGCCGTCGCCATCGCTGTCCATCTGATCAACGTTGGCCACGGACGGGCAGTTGTCCGTACCGTCTGTTACATACCCCGGCGGTCCGCAGGATTCCAGCGCCGTCGCCGGGTCGCCGTAGCCGTCGCCGTCCGCGTCCAGGTAGAAAATCGCGGTCGGCAACCCCTCGTCCACGTTGCCGTCGCCGTTGTTGTCCAGACCGTCGCACACTTCCGCCGGCCTGACCGTCAACGCTACCGTCGCCGCGAGGCTGGTGCCGTTGGTATCGCTGATGGTGTAGGTGAACGTGTCGACCCCCAGGTAACCATCTCCCGGGGTGTAAAGCACCCAACCGCCATCTGCCAGCGCCGTGCCGTGCGCCGGGGCCGCGATCACGCTGATCGACGGCGCAACGCTCTCGGCGTCGACGGTGTCGTTTGCCAGAACGTCTATCCACGTCGGGATGTTCTCGTCGACGTACACCGTGTCATCGACCGCAACGGGCGTCTCGGGCACGTTCGTGACCTGGATTACGAAGACCCTCTCGACGGTGCGCGCAGTTGCATCGGTCTCGCTGACCCGGATGACGCGGGTGCTGCCGGCTTCGAAATCCAGCGGCTCCGTGGTGAGCAGGATGTCCCCGCTGATCGCAAACGACGCGTTGTCCGCGCTCCCCGCCCCGCCGACCAGCGCATACGTGTAGGTCGCATCGGGGTCCGCCGCGACGAACGTGCCGACCACCGTGCCGGAGGGCTGGTTCTCGGCGACGCTCGAGCCGACCAGCACACATGCCGCTGCGAGTTCCACCGCCCCGACGTCGCCCCACGACGCTTCAAACCTGGCTGCGCCCAGCTGGTCCGCAACGCTTCGGGCGATCGGACCGATCTCGTCGCGGTAGATCGACAGCGTAACGTGAGCTCCGAACGGGCCATCCTTGAACGCACCCCAGAAATCGTCACCCAGCCCGGCGGTGCCCAGGCGGTTGCCTATGGCCGTGTCCACGTTTCTCCAAAACGAGATCCAGGGAACGTTGTTGGGGTCTGAGGGCCACGTCGAAGCCTCCGGGTACCAGACGACCGCGCTCAAATCATCGAACTTCCCGGGGTTTTCGCTGCGAAGATCGTAACCGTAATCGGCCTTGATCTTGTCGAGCACCAGCGACGGGAAATCATCGACCGGATTCTCGTAGTCAACGTAATCGTACCCGGCCTTGACGCTGGTCACCAGGTAGTCAGCCGCGGGGACCCGGTCCACCGCGATCCCCCGCGGGGGGTACCAGAGGACGGCCTTACCCCCGGCGTCCGTTCCGACCGAAACGATGGTGTCGTGACGTCTGGCATTTCCAAGATCCAGCACGTCGCCGATGGAAACGCCGTCCTGGTCGCCGACCTTCGGGTAGTGCCTGCGGCTCACGCAACCCCAGTAGGGCACCGGGACCAGCATCGGGCTAAAATCGATAGCGCCGATCAGATTGTATCCCGAGCTGTAGAAGTCGATCAGCGAGCCGGTAAAGACGTCGCTCTGGGCGCCGGCGAGCGTGTTCCCGGCGATGACCGAGTGCCAGATGTTCATGCTCTCCACGACGTGGGCGTTGCCGATGGTGGCGGCGATCCCCCCGCCCCCCATGTTCGGCTTCCCGCTGAAGATCGCCGGCACGCCGGTGACCGCGTTCTCGACAATTGTCGAGCTCGACAGATTCAGGATGCCGTTGGACATGTAGAAGCCGCCGCCGCGGTAGTAGTACTGGGTCATCGGGTTCTGGGCGATGCCGGGGTGGTCCTCGACCAGGTTGCGCGCGATGGTGCAGTCCTGGATATTCATCGTCATCATGTTTCCCGGGCCGCCGCCATCGCTGTAGACGCCGCCGCCGTAGGCGTGCTGCGCGGTGACCCGGTTGCCGGTGACCGCCGACCGGCTCAGGAACGAGTCATACCAGGTCCCCACGCCGCCGACCGAGAAGACACCGCCGCCCGAGCCGCCGTAGCCCGTGACCGAGTTTCCACTCACGACGCAGCCGGTCAGGTTGACCGTGTCGGCGTAGATGCCGCCGCCGAAGGTGCCGCGGTCGCGGCTGGCCACGGTGTCGCCGACGGCCCTGTTGCCGGCGAGGACGCAGTCGACCAGCGTGGCCGTCCCCCAGACCGCGATCCCGCCGCCGCGGGCGAGCGTGTACGGCTGCGCGGTGTTCCCCGCCAGCGCGGCGGCGGCCGCGTACCCGCCCGTCACCGTGATCTTGTTCATCGTCAGGTCGCCATAGACGGCCAGAACGCGTGCATGGCTCGCATCGCCGCCGGCCCAGGCCAGCGTGATGCCATGGGGCAGGCTGGAGGCGTCGAGGGTGAGGCTCTTGTCCGCGTAGAGCGCCGACTTGCCGTAGTTGCGCTCCTGGTACCCCTGGAACTCCCACTTCCCCGCGTTCATCGTGAAGACCTCGCCCTGCAGGATAGAGTCGGTTTCCCCGACGATGGAGAGGTCGATCCGGGCGCCGTCGAGCCGCTGGTCGAAGGTGATGGTTCCTGACGAACCGACGCTCGCCACGGCCTCCCGGAGGGTCATCTTGCCCGGTAGCGCCGGCTCGACGTCGTCCGCGGTGTTCACGACGAGCGACGAGGTGTCGGCAGGCGCCGGCGCGAAATAGTCGATGCTGCCGTGCGCGGTCCCTTCGCTGCTCTGCGCCACCACCCGGAAGTAATAGGTGACGCCCTGGTCGAGGCCGCCGAGAGAGAAGGTAACCGGGACCGGATCCGTCCCGTCACCGAGGTCGACCGGGTCGGTCAGGGTCGGGGAGGCGAGCGACGGGTCGGTCCCCCACGCGAAGCGCGCGGTGGTCGCCCTGCCACGGGGGTTGACCTCGCCCGTCAGCGTCGCGCCGGAGGTGCTCAGGGACTGGACGCCGAGCGTCGTGGCGCCTGGTACGCATGCCACCGTCACCGTAACCTGGGCCGTGGCCGTGTTCTCCCCGTCGGAGATCGTGTAGGAGAACACGTCGGTCCCGCAGAAACCCGCCGGCGGCGTGTACGG
>Ga0315271_10000282_pt1 | contig 26886 bp, 20 predicted proteins | sample C3_top_MG_FD_204664 | JGI IMG/M metagenome (GOLD analysis project Ga0315271, IMG submission 204664) | Sediment microbial communities from Yellowstone Lake, YNP, Wyoming, USA - C3_top | ecosystem: Environmental > Aquatic > Freshwater > Lake > Sediment | place: USA: Wyoming | collected 2017-08-01
GCGAGGGCGACGATGCGCCCGAGTGAATTTCGACTGGACATGATCCTTTTCAACCTCCGATCTAGAAGTGGTGAATAGCAGTTCCGACGTAGGATAGTCGGGCTACCCCGATGGCGCCAGCGTCGGCCTTGGCGGGCTCCCGGGAGTGCGCCTTCCCCTTCGGTACGTTCTGAAGACTCGGACCGTTACAATGCTGTCCCGGCTATCGGGGTGCGGCCGGCGGGGTGCCATCCGCGCCGGGCGCGCGGCGGGCCTCGTTCGCCTGCACGATGTACGAGAAGATCATGAGCGTGCGAAGATGCGCCGCGGTACGAGTGGAGCGGTTCGACAGTCCCCGCCAGTACTTCATCGCGCCGTCCACGTCACCGAGCCGCAGCTTCGCGATCGTGGCGCCATCGCGCAGGTCGTCCACCGGGACCCAGCTCGCGCCACGCTCGGCCGCGGGATACAGCGAGTCCGCGATCGCGGACGCCGTCTTGAAATCGTACACCGAGAGTGCGTGCAGGTAGCCGAAAGCCTGACGCGCCGCCGCGGGCGCCTTCTGCGTTGCCAAGTACGCGAACACCGAGCGGTAGAAGTCCTCGTCGGCCACGCCGGCGGTACCGCCGTGAATGTCCCGCTCGACGGCGAAGGCCTCGACCATCCAGAGGCGCCAGTCCGCCGGCGGACGGCCGGACGCCATCCCGTTCTCGAAGCGCGTGCGGCGCTCGAGCGCGGTCATGAGGTCCATCCCGCTCACCGAATCCTGCGCGGTGGCGACGCGGTGACGCCGGAGCACCGCCCCGGTCGCGAGCGCCCGCTGGCGCGGGATCGACGGGACGGGAGTGACGGTCTCGGTGTCGAAGGGGATGACCTTCCCCGACATTGCCGACACGAAGTCGAATCGGTCGGAATTGAGGCCGGCGACACCGTCGGCGCTGGCGTGCATGAAGCGTGTGCGCTCGGCACCGAGATCGAGGATCGGGTCGAAATCCGAGTTCGGGACGCCGAAGGCCTCGAGATAGGGAGTCAGCGCGGCGCGCCCCGCGACGCGCGAGGCTTCAAGGGAGCGCGGCGTGAAGAGCATCGAGGGGCGGAGATCACGCGCGATCATCGGATAGCCGAACACCGACCAGTCGGGGGCCGGGATCGTGCTGTTGTTACTGGCGACGATGAGGATGTCGGCGTTCGAGGTCATGAAGATCTCGTACGACGCGAAGTTCTTGTGGATCGCGGCGAGCACGCTCAGCACGAGGCCGTCGTCGATCTCGTACAGATGGAGCCACTGGCCATAGACGCCGTTCGGTGAGAGGTAGCGCTTCACGCGTGCGTAGAACTCGGTGGTGAAGAGCCCGGAGACGCCGCTCACCCAGGGATTGGACGGCTCGGAGACGATGATGTCGAAGGTCCCCTTGTGCTGCGCGAAGAACGACTTGGCATCGTCGAGCGCGAAGTGGGACCGGGGGTCATCGAAGACACGCCAGTTCGCGGCGCGGAACTGCTTCGAGCCCTCGATCATCGCGGGTTCGATCTCGATCGTGGTGAGGCTCTGGAGCTCCGGGCTGCCCAGGATGAGGTGCGACGTCATCCCGGATCCCTCACCGATCACGGCAGCGGTCTTGGCGTGCGGCGCGTGAGCCAGCGTCATCAGGGGGAGGAGCACCTGCGTCGAGATGTCGCCGCCGAGATAGCGCCGCGGCGCGGTGGAATCGAAGCGGTACCATGCGGTATCGAGCGACGCGTCCGGCTTGCCGTTCGTGGCGATGAAGAGGCTCTTGTCCTTCGTGCCGCGGCCGACGCTCACCGTGGCCGTGCGGCCATCGCGGTAGTACACGATGGTGCGCGAGGCGGGATCGGGGATCACGCCGTAACGGAAGACACCGCTCGCGAGCATGGTGCGCTCGAAGCGATTGAAGGTCAGGCTCAGCGTGGCGATCACGACGACGCCGGCGGCGGCGACGAGCACCAACTTCTTCGCGCGCGGCGAATCGCCGGCCGAGCGGCGCAGCAGCCAGACGCCGAGCACCATGTCGAGGATCGCGCCCTCGATGAGCAGGATCTTGAGCCCGAGGAGGGGCATGAGGATGAGGCCGGCGAGCACGACGCCGACGATGGAGCCGAGCGTGTTCACCGCGTACACCGTGCCCACCGCCTTCTCGCCGCGCCCGGTGTCGAGGAGGAGCTTAGTGATCACCGGGAGCGTCATCCCCGCGCAGAAGGTCGCGGGGAGCATGACGATGAGGCAGAACACATAGCGGGCGACGCCGAACACATGGTAACCGCTCTCGGTCTGCGCGAGGGCGTTGATGAGCACCGACGTCCACTTGAAGGACGCGAGGTAGAGCGGGATCGTCGCCATGGCGGCGGCGCCCATGGCCCATTGGACGATGCCGAGGGCGCGCAGCGGGTTCACGAAGCGGTCCGCGCGGCGGTGCACCCAGAGCGCGCCGAGGGAGAGCCCGAGGATGAACGCCGAGAGCATCAGTTCGAACGAATGCGTCGCGCTCCCGAGGACGAGGGAGAGCATGCGGATCCACGCGATCTCGTACACGAACGATGCGATGGCGGTGGCGAAGGTGACGAGGAGGAGGAGGCGCCAGAGGGCGTCGACTTCGGTGCTGCCGACTGCCGGGCTCGGCGCTCGGCGCTCGGCGCTCGGCAGGGCAACTGCGTCTTCCGGCGGCTCGGCGCGCATCGACTGCCAGCGAACGGCGATGAACGTGACCAGGAAGACGACGGCGTTGACGATGGCAGCGGCCAACAGCGTGCCGGGCAAGCCGGCGGCGCGGAGCAGGTAGAAGCCGGCGATCAGCACGCCGCCGGCGGCGCCGAGGCTGTTCGCGAAGTAGAGCAGGGAGAGCACGCGGCCCGGCTCGTTGCGCACCAGGCGGAGGACGCCGGCGCTCATGAGCGGGAAGGTCGTGCCGAGCAGCACCGACTGCGGCAGGATGAGCACGCTCGCGATCGTCCACTTCACGATCGTGAGCGCCACCGGGGAACCGGCGAGCATCGGGAAGATCGAGTCGTACGAGAGGGCGGTCGTCCAGACGAACACGTCGTGGAAGACGAGCCCGATCGCGCCGATGGCCAGTTCGAGGAAGGCGTAGATGATCAGCGGTTCCTTGAGCCGGTCCGAGCGCTTGCCCGCGAGCCAGGCGCCGAGCGACATCCCGCCGAGGAAGATCGTGAGGACGATGATCTGCGCGTACGCGCTGTGTCCCACGAAGAGCCCGAGGTAGCGGCTCCAGATCGACTCGTAGATCAGTCCAGCTGCGCCGGACAGGATGAAGACGGCGTAGAGCAGGAATTGCATGCGGGGTCTCGTGGGGGAGGAGCGGCGGCGCGCGGGCGCCCGGGGCTACGCTCTAGGACGGCCCCGGGCCCCCTAAGGAAACGAATTTCGCGTCAACGCACCTCGAAGGTGATCGTCGCCCACTTCGATTCATAGGTGACCTCGCCGCCGGTCACCGGTACCATGCGGACGAACTTCACGTACCACTTCCCGGATCGCGTGATCTTCACCGCCACGGTGCCCTGCGCGTCCGTCGTCATCGAGCTCTCCTTCGGCTTCCCGGTGCCGTGCTGGCTGCCGACGAGCACGGTCATCCCTGGCACCGGCTTGCCGTCCACGAGGCACTGGAAGCGCAGCTTCCCGCTCCGCTGGCCGACGTACGGGTTGTCGAGCGGGACGATCTCGGCGCCCAGCCCCAGGGGGGTCGCGACCGACGGGGAGCGCTTGTCGCCCACCTGGAAGACCGCCTTCACGTTCTTCGAGTAGCGCTCGCGCGCCGGCACGTCCATCTGCCCGAGCTTCTTCCGGCGGGCGAGGATGTCGGTGATCCCTTCCTCCTTCAGGTATTCGTTGAAGGCCTTCGCCGTCATGGACAGTTCGCGCGGGAGGGTCGAGACGCCCACCACATAGGTGCCCTCGCTCTTGGGCACGAGCTCGAAGGTCGTGGTCTTCTGGGCGGTGATCTCCCATTTCCGGGGGCCGGGGTGCGTGACCCCGGACGAATCCAGGACGACGAGCTCCTTCACCCGCTCCCACTCGATCCCGTTCTCGCTGGTGGTGAAGGTCCCGTTCAAGATGGGCACCCGAAGCGTGTCACCGGGAACCAGGAAATACTGGTCCAGCTTGATGAACATGTCGTGCGCCGAGAGCGTGGCGGCGGCGACGGCGAGGATGGCGAGTGACAGGATCGCGATGCGTGCCTTCATCGGGCGGCTCCGGGTTTCGGGCTCGGGAAGAGCTTCAGTGGCGGAAGATGATCGCCCCGCGTGCGAGGCGGCGCAACCTTGCATCGAGATCGAACGGCAACGGCACGGGCCACAGCTTTGACAGGATTGACAGGATCAACTGCCAGGATGGGACCGACTGGTGTATGGGGCTCCGCCGCCGCGAGTCGCTTCGGTCTGGTTGGTGACAACAACTACTGGCTCGTCGCGTCGTCGGGAGCCGTCCCCACCATTCGGTCCCATCCTGGCTGTTCATCCCGTTCATCCCGTCAAGTCTGTTGCAGTTGCGGTCGCCCGTCCCAGTAGCCCGCCGGATTCTACTCCGCTATCTTTCCAGCCCTCGCGTCAATTGCGGCTCACCCCACTCCGTGTTCGAGGCGTAGCAATGACCCGGAAGACCCAAGGCGCAGTGCTCGCGCTCGGCTGGCTCGGCTCGGCGGCGCTGTTCGCCTTCTTCTACGTGGCGTACCACGGCACCAAGCTGTCGTACCAGACGACCTTCCCCGGGATGCCGTTCTACGGGGCGATGTCGTGGTGGTTCTTCTTCACGATCCCCGTGCTTGGCTTCACCTGGGGCTACTTCAACGATCTGAAGAAGACCGGCTGACCCACGCGCGATGGACGAATCCGGGGCCGCCGCTCTGCGTAAGGAGCAGCGGCCCTTCCGCTTCTCACGACCCATGCGACAGGCACCAATGAAACGCGTCCGCATCACCCTGGCGCTCGCGGCTGTGCTCCTCGCCGCCGCGGCCCTCGCCGCACCGGCGCAGACCATCGCCCCGCGCCCGCTCTCCCTCGACCAGGCGCTCGGGATCTCCGACTCAGTGAGCGACGCGGTCAAGATCGCGCGCGCGGCGCTCGCACGCTCCGAGGGACAGCAGGAGAAGGCGACCAGCCAGTTCCTGCCACAGATCTACGGGTCTATCAGCTACCAGAAGACGCTCGCCAGCGAGTACTCCGGGATCGGCACCGCCACCGGCGGGCCACCCACGTGCAGCAGCTTCACCGTGGACAGCACCCTCCCGCTCGACCAGCGCGTGACGCTGCTGGAGAACGCGCTGGGCTGTTCCTCGAGCAACCCGTTCGCGAACCTCCCCTTCGGCCAGCCGAACCGCTACCAGCTCGGGCTCTCGCTCCAGCAGAACGTCTTCACGGGCGGACGTGTGATGGCTTCGAGTCATGCGGCGGCCGCGGGCAAGCGGTCGGCGACGTACGCGCTGACGCAGGCGCAGTCGCAGTTGATCCTCACGATCACGCAGAGCTACTACGATGCGGTGCTCAGCGACCGGCTCGTGGAGATCGCGAGATCGTCGCTCGCCCAGGCGGAGACGACGCTGGTGCAGGCCCAGCTCGGCTTGAAGGTGGGGAGCCGCCCCGAATTCGATGTGCTGCGCGCGCAGGTGAGCCGCGACAACCAGCGGCCGATCGTGATCCAACGGCTCGCCGACCAGGCGATGGCGCACACGCGGCTGTCACAGCTGCTGCGGCTGCCGCCGGAGCAGCGGCTGGAGCTGACGACGCAGCTCGGGGACACCTCGGCGGCGGCGTCGGCGCGGCTGGCCGCGATCACCGCGCATCCCACCGACACCGCGACGGATCTCCGGGCGCCGGTGCTGCAGGCATCACAGAACGTGCTCGCGCAGCAGGAGGGGATCACGATCGCGAAGTCGCAGTGGTTCCCGCAGCTGACATTGTCGTCCGCGTTCGGTCGCGTCGGCTACCCGGCGACGATGGTGCCGCCCGGCTGGAACACGATGCGCAACAACTGGACGATCACCGGCGCGTTGAACTTCCCGCTCTTCACCGGGGGGAACATCCACGGCGACGTCGTCATTGCGGAGGCGAACCTCCGTGAAGCGCAGGCGCAGATGCGGATGATGCGGCAGGCGGCGCAGCTCGATGCGCGCGATGCGGCCTATCGCTTGATGGCGGCCGAGGCGACCTGGGAGGCGAGCGTGGGCACGACGCAGCTCGCCGAGCGCGCGTACGAGATCGCGCTGGTGCGGTACAAGGAAGGGGTCTCGACGCAGACGGAGCTGCTCGACCAGCGGCTCTCGCTCGAACAGGCGCGCGCGAACCGTGCCGTCGCGGCGCGCGACCTGCAGGTGGCGCGCGTGCGGCTGGCGCTCATCAGGGACCTGCCGGTGAGCACGCAGAACGGCGGCGTCGTGATCAGCACGCCGCAATCGGCCGGAACGACAACAGTCCCCCGGACGCAGTCGGCGGTGATCGCCGGCGGTTCGGCGAATCCTCTCGGAGTCACGCCATGAACTGGAAGTCGATGTGGGTCAGGTGGACGCTCGCAGGGCTCGCCCTCGTCGGCGTCATCGTCATCGTGTACCGCCGCCGGGCGAAGCGCGAGGAGAACGCGCCGGCCGCGGTCGCCATGCAGGTCGGACCGGAGAACATCGCGATCGCGCTGCGGGAGCCGCTGGTCACGGGGCCGGGACTGACCGGGACGATCACGCCGCTGCGGGAAGCGCGGCTGCGCTCCGAACTGAGCGGCACGGTGACGCGGACGCTGGTGCTCGCCGGCCAGCCGGTGCGGCGCGGCGATACGCTGGCGACGCTCGACGACATCGCCGTGCGCGACCAGTGGCTCTCGGCGCGCTCGGGGCAGCGGGTCGCGCAGCAGGCGCTCGACGATGCGAAGCGCGACTTCGACCGGAGCACGAAGCTCCAGGCCGCGGGCGCGGTCGCGGACCGGGACCTCGAGAACGCGAGACGCGGCTTGATGATCGCCGAGGCCGAGGCGGCCGATGCGACGTCGCGGCTCGCGCTCGCGCAGCAGCAGTTCGATCGGACGCGCTTTCTGGCGCCCTTCAGCGGGATCGTGAGCGAAATGGCGGTGAAGGGGGGTGACGTGGTGACCCCCGGTGGCGCGGTGGCGACCGTGGTGGATCCGGCGAGCATGCGGCTGGAGGGTTCGGTGCCCGCGGAGCAGGTGTCGTCGCTGCGGGTGGGGGCGGCCGTGCAGTTCCGCGTGAACGGCTATCCCGACCGCGTCTTCATGGGGAAGGTGGACCGGATCAATCCGACCGCCGATCCGGCGACGCGCCAGGTGCGCGTCTACGTCTCGATCCCGAACGAAGGGGGCGCGCTCGTGGGCGGCCTCTTCGCGCAGGGGCGCGTCGCGACCTCGTCGCGGATGTCCACGACGGCTCCACTCTCGGCGGTCGATGATCGCGGGACGGCGCCGTCGGTGATGCGGCTCGCGAAGGGCCGCGCCGAGCGCGTGATCGTGAAGACCGGGCTGCGCGATCCAGAGACCGACCGGGTTGAACTGCTCGAGGGCGTCGCCCCCGGCGACACGCTGCTCGTCGGAGCGGCGCAGGGACTCACGGCCGGCACCGTGGTGAAGGTGACCGCGACGCCATCGGACCAGGCGGCGGGCGCCGCGAGCGGCGCCGCGCGGGCGACCCCGTAACACTGACGAGCTGAACGAACCACCACCCGGCCCCCGACCATGCTGATCTCCGATTTCGCCATCAAGCGCCCGATCATCACCGTCACGACGATGGTGGCGCTCGTCGCGTTCGGCATCGCGGCGTTGATCAATCTCAACACCGACGAGTTCCCCGATGTCCAGCAGCCGGTGATCGGGGTGACGATCCCGTATCCGGGTGCTTCGCCATCGGAGGTGGAGCGCGACATCGTCCGCCCGGTGGAGGAGGCGGTCTTCGGGATCAGCGGGCTCGATGCGGACAAGTCCACCTGCTTCGCGATCGACGGGCTGGCGCAGTGCACGATCTTCTTCGACTTCGAGAAGCCCATTCAGCAGGCATCGCAGGATATCCGCGATGCGATCTCGGTGAAGCGGGCCGACCTGCCGCCGGAGATGAAGGAGCCGGTGCTGACGCGCTTCGATCCGTCGGAGCAGCCGGCGATGACGCTCACGCTGACGTCGGACCGCACGCCGGCGGAGATCCTGACGCGCATCGCGGACCCGGCCATCACCGGCGTGCTCCGGTCGATCCCCGGCGTGGCGCGAGTGAGCGTCGTCGGCGGGATCAAGCGGAACATGGTGATCGAGGTGCGGCCGACGGACGCGCAGGCCGCGGGGCTGAGCGTCGCGCAGATCCTCCAGCGGGTGCAGCAGCAGAACATCGCGGCACCGGTGGGATGGATCAACGGACCGCTCAGCGAACGGCTGATCCGCCTGAATGGCCGGCTCGGCGGCGTCGATGATTTCGCCAACATCGTCGTGGCCGACCGGAACGGGCAGATCGTACGGCTCGGCCAGGTGGCGAACGTCTTCGATGGCACCGAAGAAGCGCGCACGGCCGCGATGTTCAACGGCCGCGAAGCGGTGGGGATCGAGATCATCAAGTCGAAGGGGTACAGCACGACGGCGGTGAGCAAGGAGATCCACGCGCGCGTCGAGGAGATCCAGAAGACGCTGCCCCCCGGCGTGCGCTTCGCGATCGTGCAGGACGCGGGGCAGCGGGTGCAGGCGGCGGTGCGCAACGTGGAGGAGGCCCTCGTCGAGGGAGCGCTGCTCACGGTGCTCGTCGTCTTCCTCTTCCTGAACTCCTGGCGCTCGACGGTGATCACGGGGCTGGCACTGCCGGTGAGCGCGCTGGCGTCGTTCGTGGCGGTGTGGGCGTTCGGCTTCACCCTCAACACGATGTCGCTGCTCGGCCTTTCGCTCGCGATCGGGATCCTGATCGATGACGCGATCGTCGTGCGCGAGAACATCGTCCGGCACATCGAGATGGGGAAGGATCACGTGCTCGCGTCGCACGAGGGGACCGACGAGATCGGGCTCGCCGTCGCGGCGACGACCTTCTCGATCGTCGCCGTGTTCGTGCCGGTGGGATTCATGTACGGCGTCGCCGGCCAGTGGTTCAAGCCGTTCGCGCTCACGATCGCCTGCGCGGTGCTCGTCTCCCTCTTCGTCTCCTTCTCGCTCGACCCGATGCTCTCGGCGTACTGGCCCGATCCTCAGACCGAGGGGCACGAACGGAAGAATCCCATCGCCCGGGCGCTCGATCGGTTCAATGTCTGGTTCGACGGGAGGGCGGAGGCCTACAAGGGCGTGATCGCGTGGGCGCTCGACCACCGCATCGCGATGGTCCTGATCGCGGTCGGCTCCTTCTTCGGTGCGATCGAAATGCAGAGGTACTTCGGCGGGGCGAGCTTCATCCCGCTCAGCGACCGGAGCGAAGTGAACGTCCTCCTCGTCACGCCGCCGGGCTCCAATCTTGAGTACACGCGGCTGAAGACGGAGGAGGTCGCGCGGCTCGCGCGTACGCACCAAGAGGTCGCGTACACGTACACCTCGATCGGCGGCGCCATCCCCTTCCGCGCCCCCGGCGTGGATCAGGGGCTGATCTACATCCGCCTCGTGCCGAAGGCGAAGCGGAGCAAGAGCCAGGAGGAGCTCGGAAAGATCTTCCGGCAGGAGCTGGCATCGGTCGGCGGCGCCCAGGTGTCGGTGTTCACGAGCGGTTTCGGCGGCGCGCTGAAGCAGATCCAGATCGAGATGCGCGGCCCGGACCCGGTGCTGCTCACGCATCTCGCGCAGCGCGCAGCCGAGATCGTGAAGAAGGTACCCGGCGCGGTGGATGTGGACCTCTCCGTGCGCGGCGAGAAGCCGGAGCTCGAGGTGCAGCTCAACCGCGGGCTGGCCGGCTCGCTCGGACTCACGACGGCCCAGGTGGTGGGCTCGCTGCGCCCGGCCTTCGCCGGCGTGAAGGCCGGCGACTGGACCGATCCCGACGGCGAGCTGCGCGACGTCACGGTGCGCCTCGCGGCCGACGCGCGCGCCAATACCGCCGACCTCGAGCGGCTCCCGCTGACCGTGCCGACGAACGACGGGCGCACGATCACGATCCCCCTCGGGCAGGTCGCGACGGTGAATCGCGGTGTCGGGCCGGCCCAGATCAACCACCTGAACCGCGACCCGGTGGTGAACGTCCAGGCGAACACCCAGGGGCGCTCACTGAACGAGGTGATGGACGACATCGCGCCGGCGCTCAAGAAGCTGCAGCTGCCGACGGGCTACCGGATCACGCAGGGGGGAGAAGCGCGCGACCAGAAGGAGGTCTTCACGCGCATCTTCACCGCGCTCGGCATCGCGGTGCTGCTCATGTATCTCATCCTCGTGATGCAGTTCGGCTCCTTCATCGATCCGCTCGCGATCCTCATCTCGCTGCCGCTCTCGCTCATCGGTGTGGTGCTCGCGCTGATCGTCACCGACAGCACCCTCAACATCATGAGCCTGATCGGCGTGATCCTGCTCATGGGGATCGTCGCGAAGAACGCGATCCTGCTCATCGACTTCGCGAAGTGGGCACGCGAAGGGGGAATGCCCCTCCGCGAGGCGCTCATCCAGGCCGGCCGGATCCGCCTCCGTCCGATCATCATGACGACGGTCGCGCTCATCGCCGGCATGATCCCGGTGGCGATCGGCGCCGGCGAGGGCGCCGACTTCCGCGCGCCGCTCGGCCGCGCGGTGATCGGCGGGGTCATCACATCCACACTGTTGACGTTGATCGTGATCCCGACGGTCTACGAGATCCTGGACGAGATGCGCGAATGGCTCTTCGGGCTCTTCCGCGGCACCGATGCCGTCACGGCGCATGGCACGGAGTCCGCGCCGGACGCGCGCGTGCCGGCTACGCCGCCGATCGCCGGGAAAGCGTGATCAGCGCCACGGCGGCGACGATCACCGCCGAGGCGAGCAGTGTCCGGCCCGTGACCGCTTCGCCGGCGATCGCCCAGCCGAGCAGGACGGCGATGACCGGGTTCACGAAGGAGTGCGTGGAGACGCTCGCGGCGGTGGCCACGCGCAGGAGCCAGAGGTACGCCGTGAAGCCGATCAGCGCGCCGAAGATCACGAGGTAGAACAGCCCGGCGTACGAGCGCGCCGAGATCTGTGCGATGTGCAGGTGCGGGAGTTCGCCGGTGGCGAGCCCGAGGAGGAGCAGGAGCGCGCCCCCCGCGACCATCTCCATCCCGATCGCGAGCAGCGGCTCCTTGGGGAGCGTCGCCTGCCGCGACCAGAGCGATCCGAAGCCCCAGGCGATCGGCGCCGCGAGCAGCGCCGCCGCCCCGGCGGGATCGACGCGATCGGCTCCACTGATCTCCCCGGGCCCGATGAGCCAGATGACGCCGGCGAGTCCGAGCACGACTCCCACGAGCACCCCCGGCGAGGGGCGTCCCCCACCGAAGAAGGCCCACTCGAGCATCACCATCCAGAGGGGCACCGTGCAGACGATGAGCGAGGTGATGCCGCTCGGCACCGTCTGCTCGGCCCAGGTGACGGCGCCGTTGCTGAGGACGAGGAGCAGCGTGCCGACGATGAACGCGGAACGCCAATGCACGCGCGACGGCCGCGCGGCGCCACGCCAGCGCGCCCACACGTAGAGGATGCCGCCGGCGATGAGGAAGCGGCCTCCCGCCATGAGGAAGGGCGGGATCGTCTCGATCGCGTAGCGGATGGCGAGGTAGGTGGAGCCCCAGAGCACGTAGACCGCCGCGAAGGCGGCCAGCACGAGCCAGCGCGGCGCGGATGCCGGCGAGAAGCGGGTGTCGGCGGAGGTCACGCGCGGTGCGGGGGCATACTTCAATGTCGCCAGTCGGTGGCGGAGAGTCAAAATCGAATCTGTCCGTGCCGCACGAGTCCGCTCGCGCTGCCCCCCTCTCGCGGCCGCTTTCGCGCTTACACGCTTCAAGCCTCGCGGTGGGAATACAACCACGCCGCGAGTCATTCGCTACGCGCGACGCGGCCGCTCCGAGGGGAGCGGCGCTCGCTTATCCGGGCAGAACGACAACGGCGACGGGTTGTCCTCCCGCTTCCCGCCTCCCGACCGCTCAAAGGCCCGGGGGCCAGCCGCGCGACGCGTCTTGCCGCCGCCCGATGCCGCCCATAGCTTCGCGCTCCGTCCGCACCCACTTCGAGGATCCGCATGCGCCGCTCACTGTCCGCCCTCGCGCTCGCCTTCGTGCTCGCCAATGCGCTCGCCGCGCAGCAGGCGGCGCCCGCCGACCGGCTCGCGCAGCTGAAGCGCGAAGCCAGCGATGACATCGACCGCCGCGCCCAGTTCACGCAGCAGATGGTGGACCAGATCTTCAGCTTCAGCGAGTTGGGCTTCCAGGAGTTCGAGACCTCGAAGTACGTCGTCGCCTTGCTTCGCCAGAACGGCTTCACGGTCGAGGAGAACTACGCCGGCATTCCGACGGCTTGGCTCGCGACCTGGGGCTCGGGGAAGCCGGTGATCTCCCTCGGCGCCGACCTCGATGACATCCCGCAGGCTTCGCAGCGTCCCGGCGTCGCGTGCCACGAGGCGCTCGTGCCCGGTGCGCCGGGCCACGGCGAAGGACACAACGCGGGCCAGGCGGTGAACATCACCGCGGTGCTCGCGGTGAAGAAGCTCATGGAGCGCGACCACATCCAGGGCACGCTCAAGGTCTGGCCCGGCGTCGCCGAGGAGCAGCTGGGCACGAAGGCCTACTTCGTGCGCGCGGGGATGTTCAAGGACGTGGATGTCGTGCTCTTCTCGCACGTGGACGCCGCGTTCGGCACGAACTGGGGAGAAGGAGAGGGGAGCGGGCTCGTCTCCGTGCTGTATACCTTCGGCGGGCAGGCCGCGCACGCGGCGGGGGCGCCATGGCGCGGACGCAGCGCGCTCGATGCGGTGGAGCTCATGGATGTGGGCTGGAACTTCCGCCGCGAGCATCTGCGTCTCCAGACGCGCTCGCACTACGTGATCCCGAATGGCGGCGACCAGCCGAACGTCGTGCCGCCGACGGCCAGCGTCTGGTACTACTTCCGGGAGCTGAGCTACGAGCGGATCAAGGGGCTCTGGGCGATCGGCGACTCGGTGGCGATCGGTGCCACGATGATGACCGGGACGGCGCTCACGAGCGAGCGCGTGCTCGGTTCCGCGTGGCCGGTGCACGAGAACCGGCCGGTGGCCGAAGCAATGACGGAGAACATCAAACTGGTCGGCATGCCGAAGTGGAACGAGGCCGACCAGACACTGGCGAGGGCGGTGCAGAAGGAGCTGAAGCAGAAGGAGACCGGACTCGACACGGCAGTGGCGAAGCTCCAGGGCCCGACTCCCGACTCGCTGAACATGGGGGGCGGCTCGGATGACATCGGCGATGTGTCGTGGACGGTGCCGACGATCACGCTGCGCTATCCGGCGAACATCCCGAACCTGCCGGGACACCATTGGGCCGATGCGATCGCCATGGCGACGCCGATCGCGCACAAGGGCTCGACCGCCGGCGCGAAGGCGCAGGCGATGACGATCCTCGACCTGCTGCTCAAGCCGGCGCTCATCGATTCCGCGTGGAGCTACTTCCGGAACGTCCAGACGAAGGACGTGAAGTACCAGCCGCTGATGCGGCCGGAGGACCGGCCGGCGATCGAGCTCAATGCGGCGATCATGGCGAAATACCGGCCGGCGATGAAGCCGCTCTACTTCGACCCGAAGAAGTACAAGACCTACCTCGAGCAGCTCGGCATCACCTACCCGACGGTGCGGCGTCCCGACGGCAGCTGCGGGTCGAGCGCGGTGACGCCGTAGGCTACTTCCACCGGAAGAGTTTCAGCGCCGCGACGAAGCAGACGAGGAGCCAGGCGGCGAGGATCGCGAACTGGCCGCTTACCGCGGCCGGCGGCGCGCCCTGCAGCATCGTGGCACGGAGGGCGTCGTTGGCCGCCGTGAGTGGGAGCGCGCGAATGAACGGCTGGATCGCGGCCGGGTAGCGGGTCCAGGCGAAGAAGACGCCGGAGAAGACCCACATCGGGAGCATCACGAGGTTGGAGAGGCCGGACACGCCCTCGATCGTGCGCACGCGTGACGCGACGAGCAGTCCGACTGCGCTGAACGCCAGCGATGCCACGAGGCAGATGGCGAAGAGCTGCAGATAGCTCCCGCGCATCGGCACGTCGAATACGAGCACACCGAAACCGAGCAGCGTCGCGACCTCGAGGATGAGCATCGTGAGGCGCGAGAGGATGAAGCTGAACAGGTATTGCCCGCGCGACATCGGCGTCGCGATGAGGCGCTTGAGCAGCTTCTTCTTGCGGGCATCGACGATCGCGAAGCCGACCCCCCAGATGCCGCTCCCCATCAGGTTCATGCCGAGCAGCCCCGGGATCACGAAGTCGATGTAGCGCGAGCCGCGCTCGTGCACGGTGCTCACGCTCACCGCGATGGGGTCGGCGCGTCCCGCGCTCCGTTGCAGCGCACCGTCCACGAGCAGCCGGGCGGTCCGCGATTCGGGGCGCGTGTCGTCGTAGCGGTACGTCACCTTGCCATCGATGCCGCGCACCAGGAGCAGCGCCACGTCTCCCGTGCCGAGGGCATGGTCGGCGGCGCTGTCACCGAGCACCAGCGGCGTGAGCGCCGATTCCCCCTGCAGGGCGGCGCGCAGCGCCGCGGTGTCGGCCGCCGGCGCGACGATGCCCACCTTCAGCACCTCCGGCGGCCGGTCGCGGAACGCCACGCCGAGCCCGGCGGCGAGGAGGATCGGGAAGACGAAGACCCAGAAGACCGCCTCAGGCTCGCGCAGGAACTCGCGATAGCGCACCAGCGTGAGCTGGACGAGCGAACGCTCGATGAACGTCCGGCGGCGCGGCGCGCGCTCGTCACTCATCGCGGAGGTGCCTCCCGGTGAGCTTCACGAAGACATCCTCGAGCGTGGACGAGTGCGTGCGCAGTTCGCTCAGCACCGCGCGGCGCCGCTCGAGTTCCGCGAGCAGCTCCGGCACGGCACGGTGCAGCTCGGTGACCTCCAGCTGCCAGCCGCCGTTCGCCTCGCGCACCGCGCTCACCCCGGGGAGCGCGCGTAGCGCCGCTTCGTCCACGGCGCCCGCGCCGGCCTCGAGGGAGAACTCCACCAGATGTTCGGCGCAGTGCTGCGCGATGAGCGCGCGGGGCGTGCCCAGCGCGATCACGCGGCCGTGGTCCATGATCGCGACGCGGTCGCAGAGCCGCTCGGCCTCGTCCATGTAATGCGTCGTGAGTAGCGTCGTGCGCCCACCGGCGCGGAAGCTCTCGATGAGTTCCCAGAGCTGGCGGCGCGCCTGCGGGTCGAGGCCGGTGGTCGGCTCATCGAGGAAGAGCAGCTCGGGATCGCCGACGAGCGCGCAGGCGATCGCGAGGCGCTGCTTCTGTCCCCCCGAGAGCGTGCCGACCCGCGCATCGCGCTTCTCGCCGAGCTGCACCATGGCGATCACCTCTTCCACGGTGTGCGCGCGGTCGTAGAAACTGCGGAAGAGCTCGAGCGATTCGCGGACCGTCAGCTTCTCGGAGAGCTGCGTCTCCTGGAGCTGGATGCCGAGCCGCTCGCGCAGGGCCGCTTCGTCGCCGCTCCACCGACGGCCGAGGAGCTCGACCTCGCCGCCATCGGGGGGCGTGAGTCCCTCGCAGATCTCGATGGTGGTCGTCTTCCCGGCGCCGTTGGGGCCGAGGAGACCGAAGCACTCGCCCGCGCGCACCTCGAGATCGATGCCGTCTACCGCAACGACATCGCCGAACGATTTCCGGAGGGCGCGCAGGGCGAGTGCGGTCACTGCGCGTAGAGGATGATGTCGTACAGGAACTTCACGCCGAAGCCCACGTTGGCGACGGAGAGCCGTTCGTCATTCCCGTGCACGCCCTTCCGTGCATCGGCGACCTCGGTCTTGAAGGGGTCGAAGCCGTAGGTGACGATGCCCACGGAGCGGTAGGCCGGCCGGTCGGTGGCGCCGGTGAGCATGACCGTCGTGATGATCGCCTTCGGGTCGCGGTCGTGCGCCGCCTTCTCGATCGCGTGGAAGAGGTCGGTCTCGATCGGGCTCTCGAGCGGCGCCTTCGGCGGGAAGAGCGCTGAGAAGTGCACCGCCGTGTCGTTGACGACGCCTTCGAGCTGCGTGAGGAACGCCGCCGGGTCCTGGTCGGGGAGGAGGCGGATGTCGAGCTCCGCGGTCGCTTCAGGGGGGATGACGTTCGTCTTGTTGGAGCCCTGCAGCACGGTGAGCGAGATGGTGTTCCGGAGGATCGCGTTCCACATGAGGTTGCCCGTGAGCCACTCGCGCGCCGCGGGGATCTCGACCGCCTTCGCGACATCGGCGAGCCAGGTGCGCTGCTCGCCGGTGTAGTCGACGGAGATGTCCTTGAAGAAGTGCGCGACCGCGGGCGTCACGTGGAGCGGCGTCTCCCACCGGGCGATCTTGTCGAGCGCGGCGACGAGGCGCGGCACGGGATTCTGCTTCGTCGGGCGCGATCCATGGCCCGGGACGCCGTGCACGGTGAGCTTCTGCCAGAAGGTCCGCTTCTCGGAGACGCTGACGCCGTAGTACTCGAGCTTCCCGTCGTGGACGGGATTCCCGCCGCCTTCGGTCATGAGGAACTCGACGTCCTTGAGCAGGTCGGGGTGGTTCTTCACGAAGATCGTCGCGCCAAGGCCTTCCATCTCCTCATCGCTGTTGCCGATGAAGACGATGTCGCGGTTGAGCTTGACGCCGCTGCGCTTGAGCGCGAGGAGGGCGTAGAGCTGGACGATCCCCTGCCCCTTCATGTCGAGGGCGCCGCGCCCCCAGACGTAACCGTCCTTGATGGCACCGGAGAAGGGATCGACGGTCCAGAAGCCCGCCGTGGCGGGGACGACGTCCATGTGGCTCACCAGCGCGATCGCCTTCTTGGATCCGTTCCCCTTCAGGCGTGCATAGATGTTCCCGCGCGAGGGGCCGAGCGCCGTGGCCCCCGTATCGAGCACCTGCACCTCGAAGCCCTCCGCCTGAAGGATCGCTTTCAGGAAGTTGATGGTCTTGATCTCATTCCCCGGCGGGTTCGTCGTGTTCACCTGCAGATACGACGAGAGCGTCTGGACGGCCTCGCTGGAGAGGGCGGTCCAGTCCACCGGCTTGCCAGGGACCTGGGCCGCGAGCGGCGCAGCGAGGAGGGCGAGCGCGGAGAGTGCGGCGGCGAATCGGCGCATCGGGGTGGGTCCGGGATCGGGGATGAGCGTCGGAACGGGAGACGATAAATGGCGCGCCGCGCGCGCCCGGCGCAATCCCCGCACGAAACCCCATCCCGACCGCGGGCGTAGGGACGTGATACCCACCGGGTGACCGCAATGCACGCTCTTCTGTCCGCGTTCCTCTTCTTGCAGCAGGCCGCGGCTCCGGCCGCCCCCGCGAAGCCGGATTCCGATGCGATCCGCCAAGCCCGTCACGATTCGACCCACGCGGCGTGGGAGAAGCGCGACTCTCTGCGGAAGGAGCACCGCCGGGCGAAGCGCGACGTTCTCATCACGCCCGAGCTCATGGCAAGCGCCTACCGGAGCGCCGCCGCGCGGACGCTGATCGACCGGGCACGGCATTCGCGGATCGTGCAGGACTCCACGCTCATGTCGTACGATGCGATCTCGCGCGAGCGCGTCACCGCGAAAGCAGGGATCAGCGCCGTCGGCCCCGAGCGGCTCATCCTCCGCACCGAGAACGCCTCGCGCGTGCGCTGGCAGCGGGGACGGGGCGCGGTGGTGAACGTGGTCGGCGCGCGCACCGCCTTCCCGATGTTCTTCCAGGGAGCGCGCGTCCTCGAGGATTTCCTCGAGATGGACCCGGTGCCGTACTTCCCAGGGCGCGAGGAACTCCCGATGCTCAACGGCCCCGGGCTCACGACGAACTCCGACGAGGGGATCTTCATCCATCCGCTCGACCGGGGCGCGGAGGCGTACTACACCTTCGAAGCGACGGACTCGATCGTCTACCGCCTCCCTGACGGATCGAGCATCCACCTGCGCCAGGTGGATGTGCGGGCGCGCAAGCCGGCGCCCGACCTCATTGTTGGCGCGCTCTGGTTCGATGAGGCCAGCGGTCAGCTCGTCCGTGCCGCGTTCCGTCCTTCGATGCCGATGGACATCAAGAAATTCGTCGAGGATGAGGACTCCACCGCCTTCCAGGATGTGCCGGGGTACGTCAAGCCGATCATCTCCCCGATGGAGCTCACGATCTCCGCGATCACCGTCGAGTACGGTCTCCACGAGCAGCGCTGGTGGCTCCCGCGCCTCGAGACGATCGAGGGGCGGATTCGCATCGGCTTCATGCGGGGCTCCGGTTCCTCGGAGCGCAGCTTCACCTACTCCAGCGTCAACAGCGGCGACACGATCCCGCGGATCTTCGCGTCGCGCGAGGATTCCCTGCGGCACACCCCCGGCGACTCCCTGTACGACGCCGCCCGGCAGGCCAGGCGCGACAGCGCCAAGGCCTATGAAGTGCGCGTCGGCACCAGCCGCCGCCGCCGCGACCGCCGCGACGATGATGATGCCTTCGACGCCTACCACTGCTCCGGCACCGACACCACGATCGCCCGCTCGATGCGCTACGATGGCGCACTGCCGGTCCAGATCGTCGTCCCCTGCGATACGCTCGCGCTCCTGCACTCCCCCGAGCTCCCGCCGACCGTCTACAGCTCCGGCGAGGAGACCTTCGGCGTCGCGGAGCGCGACCAGCTCGTGAAGGAACTCACCATCGGGCTGCAGCCCGGCTGGGACCCGCAGCCGGTACAGTGGCACTACGGCCTCGAGAACTCGCTCATCCGCTACAACCGCGTCGAAGCACTCGACGCCGGCGTCCAGGTGAGCCGCGTCTTCGGCAGCGGCTACACCGGTGAGCTCAGCGCGCGCGTCGCCACCGACCAGTTCCGCGCCTATGGCGAGGCCCACCTGCGGCGTGGCGACGGCACCCGAACCTATGACCTCGGCGTCTACAGCCGCCTCGCCTACGCCAACGACTGGGGAGACCCGCTCAGCTTCCGCGCCTCCCTCAACACCTTCATCCTCGGCACCGACCTCGGCTTCTACTACAACGCCTGGGGCGCCGAACTGAAGTCGGTCACCGAGAACGGCAACCGGCTCACCTGGCGGCTCTTCGCCGAGCAGCAGAGCAATGCGCCGGTCACGACGAACTTCTCGATCCCGAACATGATCAACGGGAAGGAGTTCACGTACAACGTGGTCACGCCGATGACGAACACCGCCGGCGCATCGGTCCGCCTGCGCGATGAGGTCGGCCTCGATCCCCACGGCTGGCGCGAGTCGTACGACGTGCGCGTTGAGGGTGCGGCCGGGCGCAGTGCGGATTCGAGCTTCGCCTACGGACGCTTCGCCTTCGACGGCACGGTCTCGCACGGCCTCGGGAAGTACCTCGACTGGCAGATCGGCGGCGGTGCCGGGACCTCGGTGGGCGACCTCACGCCGCAGCGGAACTACTTCCTCGGCGGTACGTGGACGATCCGCGGCCAGCCGCCGGGCATCGTCGCCGGCGACGCCTACTGGCTCGGCCACTTCGAGCTGGGATCGAGCTTCGTCGCGGTGCGACCGACCCTCTTCTTCGACATTGGGTGGGCCGGCTCGCGGACCGATTGGCGGCACATCGGGATCCCCACGAGCGGCGCCGGGATCGGCGTCTCCTTTCTGGACGGACTCTTCCGCATGGACATCGCGAAGGCGGTGCAGCCCAGCGCCGGCTGGACGCTCGACTTCTCCACCGGGACCCGCTTCTAGGGCGGAGTTGGGCGGAGCGGCGTTCGGAGGATAGATTCCCCGCGACCCGGTTGCGGCCTTGCGGCCGCCCGCCGGCCATGTCATTTCCTCCGATCTCGATGAACGCTCCCACTCCCACCTCCGGCGCCGCCCGCGCCATCCGCGCTGCATACTCTGCCGAGCACCTGAACGCCGAGGTGCTCGTCTGGCAGAGCCGTGTGCGGGTGGGGGCGGCATTGCTCGGCGCGGGGCTCCTCATCGCGCGCCTGCTCGGCGACCACGGGACACAGCCCGCATTGCGCGGCCTCATCGTGCTCGGCGTGTATCTCGTGGCGACGGTGGCGCTCGCGCAGACCGTGCGGCGGATCGGCGGCGTGCCGCGCTGGCTGCTCTCGGTGGGGGTCGCGGTCGATCTCGCGGTCGTCTTCGGCGTCACGCTCGTGAGCACGCCGCCCGAGAGCTACGCGCAGGCGCTGATCCTCGGCTTCGCCGTGCTGCACTTCACCGAGTTCCATCTCGGGCGGCGGCCGGCGCAGTGGGCGCTGGCCGCGATCGTGGCGTGCTATGTCGCGCTCATCCTCCCCGTGACCGGGAGCGCGAAGGCACTGCACTGGCCGCAGCAGCTCGTGCTCATCGCGCTCTTCGCGCTCGCGGGCGGAGCGTTCATCGCGCTGTATGGCAGCTACAAGGAGCGCCTGGGCGCGATCGTCGATCTCTTCACGCGCACCGAGGAGGGGGACTTCACGACGGAGTTCCCGGTGTATCCGGGGGCGCCGCCCGACAGCGTCACGCTCGTGGGCTACGCCTACAACCGCGTGCGCGCGCAGCTCGGCAATCTCGTGCTCACCGATCCGCTGAGCGGACTGCTCAACCGCCGCGGGCTCGAGCGGGACCTCGCGCGCGAGATCGCGCGCGCCGTGCGCAGCGGCAAGGAGCTCGCGCTGCTCGCGCTCGACGTGGACCACTTCAAGACGGTGAACGACACCCTCGGCCATCTCGCGGGCGACGAGGTCATCCGGGAGGTGGGCGAGCTCCTGCGCGAAGTGAAGCGCGGTGGTGACGTGGTCGCGCGCACCGGCGGCGATGAGTTCACGCTGCTGCTGCCGGAGACGAGCGCGGCGGGCGCCTTCCGGCTCGCGAACCGGATCCGCGAGATGGTGCGCGAGCATACCTTCCGGTCCGTCGAAGGGCGCGTCCCGGTCACGGTGAGCATCGGCCTCGTGGCCGACCGGGTGAAGAACGAGAACGTCGCGCACGATCTGCACTCGCGCGCCGACGAAGCGCTCTATGCGGCGAAGGAGACCGGGCGCGACCGCGTCACGATCTGGAACGCCAACATGCGCGCTTTCGTATTGACGCGCACCGCGGAGACCGCGCGCCCCTGATCTTCCGGCGCGGCCGCGACAGGAACACTTTCAACTGGAGCTGTCCCATGTCTCCTCGCGCCGCCGCTCCCAAGCTGAACCAGCTCACCCCCGTGCTGATCGTGGACGCCGTCGAACCCGGCCTCGCCTTCTGGGTGGACCGACTCGGCTTCACCGCCGAGAACCAGGTGCCGGGGCCCGATGGGACGCTGATCTTCGCGAGCGCGAAGGCGGGGGGCATCGAGGTGATGTACCAGACGAAGGCGAGCGTGATCGCCGACACACCGTCGATGGCGAAGGACCTGGACGGCCACTCGATCGCGCTCTTCATCACCGTGGACGATCTCACGGCGGTGGAGCAGGCAATGGCCGGCGCGCCGGTGGTGAAGGCGCGGCACACGACCTTCTACGGGAGCGAGGAACTCTACGTGAAGGAGCCCGGCGGCCACACCGTGGGCTTCGCGCAGTTCGCCTGACCGCGAGCGGTCAGACCTCGATCGTCCCCTCGGTCATCAGCGCACACTCGCCGCCGACCTTCACGGCGGTGATCTCGCCCCCCTTCTTCTCCACCTCGACGTGGAGATAGCTGGGGCGGCCCATCTCGACGCCCTGTTCGACGACGTACTTCAGGGTGCCGTCCGTCATGGCGTCGCGCGCGCCGAGGTAGCCGCCGAGGGCGACGGCGGCACTGCCGGTGGCCGGATCCTCGGGGACGGCGAGACCGGGGACGAAGACGCGCGCGCGCACATCGGCGCCCGGCTGCTCGGGGTCGCGCGAGAAGACCATCACCTGCGGCGCCCAGTAGGACTTCAGCGTGCCTTCCCAGTGGTCCATGCGGATGCGCGAGCGCTTCACGGCATCGCGGTCACGGACGGGGACGAAGAGGAAGGGGAGCCCGCAGCTGACGGCCTGCGGCGACGACATCCCGCCGAGGATGTCGGCGGCGTCGAGGCCGAGCATCTCGGCGAGGAAGGTGCGTCCCGGCGAGGGAGGGCCGGTCTCGGGGAGCTTGGCGGCGGTGAGCTGCGCGAAGGTCGGCTCGCGGCCGCTCCCGCGGAGCATCACGGGCACCGGGCCGACGCCTTCCTCGAAGACGATCCTCGTCTCGGCGCCCGCGAGCGGGATCTCGCCGATGGACGCGAGCACGAAGGCGGTGCCGACCGTCGGATGGCCGGCAAAAGGGAGCTCTTCGGCAGGGGTGAAGATGCGGAGGCGCCGCGTGTGCTTCGGGTCCGCCGGCGGATAGACGAAGACCGTCTCGGAGAGATTGAACTCGCAGGCGATCGCCTGGAGATGTTCCTCGGCGATGGCGGTCGCGTCGGGGAAGACCGCGAGCTGGTTCCCGGCGAAGGGCCGGCTCGTGAAGACGTCGGCGGTCAGGAAGCGATGACGTGCGCCGCGCTGCACGCTCACGCTTCCCCCATGAACGGATAGCGATGATCGCGCGGCGGGCTGAAGGTCTCCTTGATCGCGCGGGCGCTGACCCAGCGCACGAGGTTGAGCTTGGAGCCCGCCTTGTCGTTCGTGCCCGAGGCGCGCGCGCCGCCGAAGGGTTGCTGGCCGACGACGGCGCCGGTGGGCTTGTCGTTGATGTAGAAGTTCCCCGCCGCGTGGCGCAGCGCCGACATCGCCTGGAGCACGGCGGCGCGGTCCTGCGCGAAGACGGCGCCGGTGAGGGCGTACGGTGAGGTGCGGTCCACCGTCTCGAGGATCTCGGCGAACTTCGCGTCGGGATACACGTGCGCCGTGACGACCGGACCGAAGATCTCCTCGCAGAGGAGGCGATAGGCGGGGTCCTTCGTCTCAACGAGCGTCGGTTCGATGAACCAGCCGGTGTCGCCCTTCCGGCCGCCGCCGGAAACGATGGTGGCGTTCTTCTTCGCGTCGTCGATGTACTCGCCGATCTTCGTGAAGGCACGCTCATCGATCACGGCGCCCATGAAATTCCGGAAGTCGGTGACGTCGCCCATCTTGATGTCCTTGAGCATCGCGACGACGCGATCGCGTGTCTCGGGCCAGAGGGACTGCGGCACGTAGACGCGGCTGGCGGCGGAACACTTCTGCCCCTGGTACTCGAAGCCGCCGCGGACGATGGCGACGGCGAGCGCCGCGACATCGGCCGACGGGTGCGCGACGATGAAGTCCTTGCCGCCGGTCTCGCCGACGATGCGCGGGTAGGAGCGGTAGTTCGCGATGTTCGTGCCGACCTGCTTCCACATCCCGTTGAAGACGCCAGTGCTGCCGGTGAAGTGGATCCCGGCGAAATCGGGGTGCGCGATGAGGGTGTTGGAGATCGTCGCCGCATCGCCGGCGACGAGGTTGATCACGCCCGGCGGCAGCCCCGCCTCCTCGAGGATCTTGAGGATGTAGTGCGCGCTGAGCACGGCGCTCGAGGCGGGCTTCCAGACGACGACGTTGCCCATGAGGGCGGGCGCCGTGGGCAGGTTGCCGGCGATCGATGTGAAGTTGAAGGGCGTGACCGCGTAGACGAATCCATCGAGGGCGCGGTACTCCATCTGGTTCCACGTGCCGGGCGCGCTGATCGGCTGCTCCTCGTGGAGCGATTGCGCGAAGTGCGGATTGAAGCGCCAGAAGTCGATGAGCTCGCACGCCGAGTCGATCTCCGCCTGGAAGGGGGTCTTCGACTGGTTGAGCATCGTCGCGGCGTTGAGCGTCGAGCGCCACGTGGTGGTGAGGAGCTCGGCGGCCTTCAGGAAGACCGCGGCGCGGTCCTCCCACGACCAGGCCGACCACTCGGGCCAGGCGGCACGCGAGGCCTTGATCGCCGCCTCGACCTCCTTGGGGCCCGCGACGTGGTAATCGCCGAGGACGTGGTGATGGTCGTGGGGCATGACCATGTGCGCCGTCTTGCCGGTGCGAACGTCCTTGCCGCCGATCACGAGCGGGACCTCGACCTTCTCCGAGGCCATCCTGGCGAGGCGCGCCTTGAGCTCGGCCTTCTCGGGGGAGCCGGGGGCGTAGGGCCTCACCGGCTCATTGACCGGGGGGGGAACGCGGCGGGCGCCGGCGAAGGCGTCGTGCGACTTGGGTGCGGACATTCGGAGTTCCTCGAGCGTGAGCGCCCACGATGGGCGGGCGGGAAAGATACTCGGTATGGGAAGCGCGGCCAACGGCAGTCGTGCGGGGCGGGCGCGCGGGATGTAGAGTTCGGGGATGCGCACCCGGACCTCCCTGCTGCTCGCCACGGCTCCGCTCCTGCTCAGCGCTTGCGAACGAGCGCACGTCGCATGGGAGCCCCCGGTGCTCGTGGCCAACGTGATGGGGTCGGCGGTGGAGGATCGGCGGACGATGACCGCTAATCCATTCGGGCGGGTCGTGCCGCCGCCCGGACCCATTCCGGGGATCAGCGTCGCGGCTGGGGCGTGTCCTGGCTCGGTCGTCACGACGGAGTCCGGAGCGGAGCGGTTCGCCGGGTGGTGGGCGTCGCGCCCCGACAGCAGCGCGGCGCTCATGGTCTCGCGCTCGGTGGACGGGGGCGCCAGCTGGTCGCCGCCGGCAGTCGCCGATGCGCGAGACCGGAGCCGCCGCGGCTGCGCGCGGCCCCTTCCATCGATCACCCTCGACCGCGTGACGGGATTCGTGCATCTCGCCTATTTCCTCGAACCGGCGGAGGGTGCTGGCGTGTGGCTCATTCACTCGATGGAACACGGTGCGATGTGGCACTCCGCAGTGCCGGTCGCCTTCGGGGCGGATCCCGCGGAAGCCGATGTCGCGGCGCACCATGATACCGTCGTCGTCGCCTACGAATCGCCGAACGCGAACGAAGGGTGGATCGGACTCGCGTTCTCGAGCACGGATGGCCATTTGATCGACTGGCGCATTCCCGAGATCTCGGGCCGTTCCGTCGAGGTCACCGGGCCTCGCATCGAACTGGCCGGCCGGACGGTGAAGGTCGCGTGGATCACGCAGCGGGGCGCACTGGTGATGCTCCGCACGGGAGCGCTCCAATGACCACCCGCCATTTCCTCGGCGCGCACACGATCGAGAACGGCGGCATCGACCAGGCCGCGCGCCGTGCCGGTGCGGCGAAGATGACCGCGCTCCAGATCTTCACGGCGATCCCCAAATTCTACGGCGACAAGTCGTCGATCAAACCGGAGCGCGTCGCCCGATTCCGGGCGGCGCTCGAGGAGGCCGGCATCGCGCCGAAGCACGTGGTGGCGCACGGGGCCTACGTGCTCAACACGGCGACGCACGAGGAGGAGAAATGGCCGCGCGCGAGCGCGGGGCTCACCAAGGAACTGGAGCGCTCGACGGCGCTCGGCATCGGCGCGGTCTGTTTCCACCCGGGCGCCGCGAAGGATGGCGACCGCGCGGCGGCGGTGGAGCGCGTCGCACGCGCGATCACCGCGGCGCTGGAGACGGTGGCGGGCGAGACGCGGCTGCTCGTGGAGAACACCGCCGGCGCGGGCGCCACGATCGGCCGCACGCCGGAGGAGGTCGCGGGGATCCTCTCGGCGGTGCCGAAGGCGCTCCGCGCGCGCACCGGCTACGGACTCGACACCTGCCACCTCTTCGCGGCGGGCCATGACATCTCGGCGTCGGCCGCCGCGCTTGGCCAGGTGCTCGACGCGTTCGAAGAGGCGACAGGAGAGAGGCCAGGCTTCTTCCACCTGAACGACAGCCAGGGCGGGCTCGGGTCGAACACCGACCGGCATGCGCTCATCGGCGAGGGGAGGATCGGCGTCGAGCCCTTCCGCTGGCTGTTCGCCGACGCGCGCTCGTACGGCGTGCCGATGATCCTCGAGACGCCGCAGGAGAAGCCCGACATCGCGGACGACGATGCGTCGCCCGATCCGTGGGATGTGCGCATGATGGAACTGCTCCGTTCATTGGAAGGCTGACCGCGCCGCAGCGGGGATCTTCATCGCGGCGTCATCGTCATCATCCTTCGTCCGCCGGGCGGTGCTCGAGCCCACCAGCCCGGACGCGCGGGTCACGGCCGGGGCGATGCCGGCGGCGCCGCCGCGGCGCGCGCTGCGGCGAGGGAGTCGCGCAGCAGCGTCTGCACCTCGTGCAGGCGGGCGATCTCGTCCTCGAGGCGGTGGTTCCGCTGGCGGGCGTCCATAGCGTAATACGCCACGACGGCGGTCACGACGATGATCGCGGCGGCGGCGATGGTGCGGGCCGGCGCGGGCCGAGGGGGCCCGTTCTCGCTCTGGGGAGGAGGGTTCATCCTGGCCGGAATGTAGGGGTGCGCCGCCGCGCCGCCAGAGCGGGAAATGAGGATTCTCCCTATGAAGAACGGGCGTGGAGGCGGACCCGGCGGGCGATTCTCCCTCTGGAGAGCGCGGCCGCCACTGGGAAAAAGTCGCAGACTCCCTATTGCGTTGCCGCGGCGGCGGCATAGTATTTGGCGCGTTGGAGAGCAGTTCCTTCCCCCGAAGGCGATTCACTCACCACTCGGCGAGGGCATCGATGGCCACCAAGAAGAAGGCGAAGAAAGCCAAGAAGACCGCGAAGAAAGGCGGAGCGAAGAAGAAGTCCGGCGCGAAGAGGAAGCCGAATGCGGCGTTCATGAAGCCGATGCATCCCGATGCCGCGCTCGCCGGGGTCGTGGGTGACAAGGCAATGCCCCGCACGGAGATCACCAAGAAGCTCTGGCAGTACATCAAGAAGCACAATCTGCAGGACAAGAAGAATCGCCGCATGATCAACGCGGACGAGAAGATGGGGAAGGTGTTCAACGGCAAGAAGCAGGTCTCGATGTTCGAGATGACCAAGCTTGCCAGCAAGCACATGAAGTAGCGCTCGACGATCCTGTCGTGCGCTCGACGGGGGGGGGGCGCGCGCGAGGCGG
>Ga0315271_10000284_pt1 | contig 26837 bp, 25 predicted proteins | sample C3_top_MG_FD_204664 | JGI IMG/M metagenome (GOLD analysis project Ga0315271, IMG submission 204664) | Sediment microbial communities from Yellowstone Lake, YNP, Wyoming, USA - C3_top | ecosystem: Environmental > Aquatic > Freshwater > Lake > Sediment | place: USA: Wyoming | collected 2017-08-01
TCCTCATGAATATGCGAAGTGAGATGCCCGCCGGATTGCATTTTTACATACCAGGAGCTGCTGAATTCTATGTTCCTGGGAAATGCCCTGATAAACATGCAGTCTTCTTTGGCAAAGTGCTGCCTGTATTTTTCAATGGTCTCGGCCACTAGTGCAGCCAGTTTTTGAAAAGAGGTTTCCGGACGTTTGAATAAATTTCCGGAGGACTGGACGCCATGATGCAGGCGACTTTGTTTTCTGTGGGAGATTTCAGCATTGTTAATATCACGCAGCAGCTCCGCGAGCAGTGCGCTATTGGTCTCTGATAGCGCTGCTATGTTGCCGTGATAAACAAAATCCAGAGGTTTCTTGCAGAAGTTATATTCATCTTCTGTGCCAAAATTGACTGCATAGTGGGTGGATAAGGTCGCCAAAAATGGCGATATGTTGTTTGCTTTGATGGAATGCTTAAGTTTTTCCTTGAATGCTCCATATTGTTCGGTTTTGTACAGGCAATAGAGTACTCTTTCGCGCCAATCGCCGAACTGCGATCTTTCAAAATGCGGGATGGCGCGTTCCAACTCACCGTTGTCATATAAAAATATGGCCAGGTTGTAGTTGGCGCTTACGTTGCCCGGGTCAATTGCAAGGGCTGTGTTAAAGCTGTCGACAGCCTCATTTAGTTTGCCATGATGCCACAATGCTTCGCCAAGCCTGCTATAGGCATCGGCATAATTGGGGTTAGCCGCAATGGCATTCTGGAAGCTCGCAATCGCTTCCTCCAGCTTGCCCAGATTGCGTAGCGCAGTCGCAAGATTAAAATGTCCCAGCGCATCCGGATTGATCGCTAGCGCTTTGCGATAGTTTGCAATGGCTTCTTCCAGCTTGCCTTGTTTTTGTAGCACCGTGCCAAGATTGCCGTACGCCTCAAAAAACCCCGGCTGCAATGCAATGGCTTTGCGGTAGCTTGCTGCGGCTTCATCGAGCTTGCCCAGATTGCTTAATGCAATGCCAGATTAAAGTGCAAGTCTGGCACAGCAGGCTGTAACAAGAGCGCTTTACGATAGCTCGCAATGGCCTCTTCAAACTTGCTTTGCCCATCCAGGACGATCTCCAGCAAATTGTGCAAAATGAAGGTATTAGGGTAAGTTTTTAGCAGCGCTTTGGCTGTCGCTTCAGCTTGCGGTAATTGGCCCGCATGGTAGAAGTTAAGCAGCGGTTGAATCTCGCTCTGAAACGGTTGTCGGCTCTGTTGAAATTGCTTTTTCATTTATAACAGTAATGATGTCCGTTTTTCGCGGCTACGCCCATGACGCGATCTCAATCAGGATGGTATCAGCCAAGCCAATCCCTTGTTTTATATGGTGCGCCCAGTGCGATTCGAACGCGCGACCTTTGGATTCGGAAACCAACAATCAATACAGCTGAACTAAGGGCGCAAATGATAAATAACGGTGCTAGATTGTAGCAAAAGGCAAGGTAAAGACATAACAAAAGGCCGATTCGCGTTCTTGCGGAGCGTGCGCGGTTCTTTTCAGGTTGACCGGCTAAGGAAGTTTATTGGTGCGATGAGGGGAATCGAACTTCTGACCTTCCCTAATCAATGCCTATCTGAATATCCGGCGACACCCATCATCAAGCGCACCAGGCCATATACCAGCCAGGAGACAAAGCGTTTGACTACATGGTTATGTTGCCACTCATCCACAGTTACCCGACGTGCGCCTTTTTCCATGGATTGCTCGAGATCTTCGCGCAGCTCGGTGGCAAAGCCTGTATCCGCCACCACGATATTGGCTTCGCGCGCCAGCAGCAGGCTGAATGGATCTATATTGGATGAGCCCACTGTCGCCCAGTTTTGGTCAATCACCGCGACCTTGCAGTGCATGAAGCTCTTGTGATATTCGTAAATTTCGATGCCTTGCCGCAGGAGTGCGCTGTAAAGCGCATGTGAGGCAAAATCCAGCAGCCGGTATTCCACCCGTCCCTGCAACAGCACTATCACACGTACCCCTCTATTGGCTGCGGCGCGCAAGGCGCGGCGAAAACGCAAACCGGGCAAAAAGTAGGCATTGGCTATGACGATTTCGGTTTTGGCCTTGGCAATGGCATCGAGGTAAGCCTGCTCGATATCAAAGCGATGCCAGAGGTTGTCGCGCACCACAAAGGCCGCCCGCATGCTGCCCGCAGGCTCCTCGATATGCAGCCGACTGTGCAAACCGCTCAGGCGAATTTTGCGTAAATATGCCCAGCACAGGCGTCGCCACAGCGCCCATGCATTAGCACGCATGGTCGTCAGCAAAGGGCCTTGCACTTGCACTGCATAATCCATCCGCGGCGGCTTATGGCCAGGGGTATCAAAATCATCAATGATGTTTATGCCGCCAACGAATGCGCTGTGCCCGTCTATCACCGCCAGCTTGCGATGCATTCGGCGCAAGCGATTGCGCCGTAAAGTCCAGGGGGATATTTTGGGCCTGAAGAATAACACCTCGACCCCGGCGGCCTCCAGTTCACGCACATAGGCTTTGGGTAAATCCTTGCTGCCAAACCCATCCAGCAGCAGGTATACCAGTACGCCGCGTGCTGCCGCACGTTTTAGCGCCTCGCCTATGCGCAGACCGATCTCATCCGGGGTGTAAATATAGGTTTGCAGATGCACCTCGTAGCGGGCGCTATCTATCGCCAACTCCAGCGCGGGGAAATACTGGGTGCCATTGCGCAGCAAGGTGATTTGATTGCCTGCGATCAAATGGGTCATGATGGCTTAGCCAGAGGTTCCTTAGATAACCCGCGACAATGTGGCCGACAAGGCGGCGTGGTCGGATACTTTAGCGAATTGCGCTCCGGCATGCACCTGCGCGTGCTGCACATGGAAACCACGCACATAAATGCGATCCATGCGCAGCACAGGCAGCACAGCGGGAAAGCTGCGCGCTGGCTTGCCGCCGCTATGCTCAAACACTTCGCGTAGATGCAAGCCATCAGCCAGTGTACGGTTGGCGCTCATACGCCAATCGTTAAAATCTCCGGCAATAATCAACGGCGCACCTGGCGGGACAGTGCTCTCGATACGCTCACGCAAGGCAAATAGCTGCTTGCGCCGCCAGCGTGCGAAAAGCCCGAGATGCACGCAAACACAGTGCAAATCCTGATCCCAGCCGGGAATACGGATTTCACAATGCAACATGCCGCGCTGCTCGGTAGCATGCGCGGAAATATCTTCGTTGGTGGCTTTGGTGATAGGGTGTTTGGATAGTAAAGCATTGCCGTGATGGCCCGCCGGGTAAACCGAATTTTTGCCGTAGGAATAGTTCGGCCACACCGCATCGGCGAGGAATTCTGCCTGCCCGGCTATGGGCCAGGCCTCGAAACGCTTGCTGTGTTTGGCATGCACATCGCGTACTTCCTGCAAAAACACGATGTCCGCGTGCAGTTTGCGGATTAGCTCACGTTGCTCGTGCAGCGCAAAACGCGCGCTGAAACTGGTAACACCTTTGTGGATATTGAAGGTGGCGATGCGCAGAATGTTATGCAAATTTAACCCACTTCATTTAGCTTATGCGTATCTTTCAAGATTCAAAGTTTTAGACGTGACAAGGCGCGGAAGAAATTTCTTAAGTAAACGCAGTATCAACAAAATTTGAATTTATGACGCATCCAGCATGCTTTGTAACGCAAGTCTGGCCAAGTCAGCTTCATCATTTGGCACATGAATGCGGTTGACCACATTGCCTTCCGCCAGGTTCTCCAGTGTCCACGCCAGATGCTGCGGATCGATGCGCGCCATGGTCGAGCATTCACACACCACATGCGACATGAACTGCACCACCTTACCTTCCGGCTTCATCTTCTCAGCCAGGCGATTGACCAGGTTCAGCTCGGTGCCCACCAGCCAGCGCGTCCCCGCAGGCGCTGCGTCTACCGTCTTGAGGATATACTCGGTCGAGCCGACATAATCGGACTGCAAACACACTTCATAAGGCGCTTCAGGGTGCGATATCACGAAGCCGTCGGGGTGCTCGTTGCGGAACTTGATAATGTTCTGCGGGCGGAACATCTGGTGCACGGCGCAGTGGCCTTTCCACAGCAGGATTTTGGCGTTCTTGATTTGTTCGTCGGTTAATCCGCCCATGGGCTGGTCAGGGTCCCACACCGGCATTTGCTCCAGCGCAATACCCATCTTGTGCCCGCTCCAGCGGCCCAGATTCTGGTCGGGGAAGAACAGCACTTTCTCACGCTGCGCGAATGACCATTCGATCATCTTGGTGGCATTGGTAGAAGTGCAGACGATGCCGCCATGCTCACCACAGAAGGCTTTGAGGTCGGCGGCTGAGTTGATGTAAGTCAGCGGCGTGATGGTTTTATCAAAATCCAGCACCTTGGATAGTTCGCGGAATGAGCGCTCGACCTTGGCCAGGTTGGCCATATCCGCCATGGAACAGCCGGCGGCCAAATCCGGCAGTATCACCGTCTGATCCGGACGCGAAAGAATATCCGCCACCTCGGCCATAAAATGCACACCGAGGAAAACGATATACTCGGCATCAGTCTTTGCCGCATGACGCGACAGCTTGAGCGAATCGCCGGTGTAATCCGCATGGCGATACACGCCCTCTTGCTGATAGTGATGTCCAAGAATTACCAACCGTTTGCCGAGTTTTTCGCGGGCATCGATAATGCGCTGCTGGCAATCATCATCCGCAGAATGCTGATAACGCTCAAATTTGATCTGTGCAACTTGCATATCGTTATCTTATAACTTTAAGTTGTGGCGCTCACCCAATCGCTTGAGCGCATCTACATTGGTCCATGAAAATACTTTTTTCGCCGCCGCGCGCCAATCCACCCATTCATAACGCACATGCTCGTCTGTTGCGAGTTGGACAGGTAATGGCGCAGGTAATTCCAGCCCAAATAAATGCTCGGTATTTTGCGTAACACCCGGTGCATAACGGTAGCGCCAGTGCGGGTAAATCTCGTAGACGTTGGATGACTGCCAATCCTGCAAATCGTATTGCCTGGCATCCAGCCCGGTTTCCTCGCGCACCTCGCGGATAGCCGCCTCATAAGACGTTTCGCCGTTTTCCAAGCTGCCGGTCACCGATTGCCAGAAACCTGCTTTATCGGCACGCTCCATCAACAACACCTGCAAATCAGGCGTGTAGATCAGCACCAAAGCCGAAACCGGGTTTTTGTAAACTACCACTCTTAAATTTTAGCTGGGCACATTTTGTTGACGTACACGAATGTGCAACTCCCGCAGTTGCTTCTCATCCACCTCGCTCGGCGCGTTGGTCAGCAGGCATTGTGCGCGTTGGGTCTTGGGGAAGGCAATCACGTCGCGAATGGATTCTGCACCGGCCATCAGCGTGACCAGACGATCCAGGCCAAAGGCCAGGCCGCCATGCGGCGGGGCGCCGTATTGCAGGGCGTCGAGCAGGAAGCCGAATTTCTCCCGGGCTTCTTGCTTGCTGATGTTGAGGGCGTCGAACACCTTGGACTGCACTTCCTGCTTGTGGATACGCACCGAGCCGCCGCCCACTTCCCAGCCGTTGATTACCATGTCATAAGCCCTGGACATTGCGGCACCAGGGTTGCTGCTGAGCAGGTCTTCGTGGCCATCCTTAGGCGCGGTGAATGGGTGATGCAGTGCAGTCCAGCAGTTGTTTTCTTCATCGTGCTCAAACATGGGGAAATCCACCACCCACAGCGGCGCCCAAGCACGACCATCAAGGTGACTCTTTTCATGGCCGATTTTCGCACGCAAAGCGCCGAGCGCTTCGTTGACCACCTTGGCTTTGTCTGCGCCGAAAAAAACGATGTCGCCATTCTGCGCGCCGGTGCGGTCGATAATCGCTTGCAGCGCGGTGACGTGGATGTTCTTGACGATGGGGCTTTGCAGGCCTTCTTCATTGAGCTTGGTGATGTCGTTGATCTTGATGTAAGCCAGACCCTTGGCGCCATAAATCTTGACGAATTCGGTATAGGCATCGATCTCGGAGCGGCTGATCGCCCCACCGTTAGGCACACGCAGCGCGGCCACGCGGCCACCAACCATGTTGGCGGCACCGGAGAACACCTTGAAATCGACATCCTTCATCACGCCGGTGAGTTCGGTGATTTCCAGCGTCACGCGCATGTCAGGCTTGTCGGAACCGTATTTATTCATCGCCTCAGCGAAGGAAAGCCTGGGGAACTTGGCTGGTAGCTCAATGCCTTGCACTGCTCTGAACATCTGGCGAATCATTTCCTCCACAATGTTCATGATTTGTTCTTCGTTCAGGAACGAGGTCTCGATATCCACTTGCGTGAATTCCGGCTGACGGTCGGCGCGTAAATCTTCATCGCGGAAGCACTTGGTGATCTGGAAGTAGCGGTCGAATCCGGACACCATGAGCAATTGCTTGAACAGTTGCGGTGACTGCGGCAAGGCGAAGAAATGACCGGCATGCACACGCGATGGCACCAGGTAATCACGCGCGCCTTCCGGCGTGCTGCGCGTCAACATCGGCGTTTCAACTTCAATGAAGCCGTGGGTATCAAGGTAATCACGTAAGGTCTTGGAAACGCGGTAGCGCAGCATCAGGTTCTTTTGCATCGCCGGGCGGCGCAGATCGATGTAACGATGTTCCAGACGCACGGTTTCGGTGAGGTTTTCGTCATCCAGCATGAACGGCGGCGTGAGCGATGGATTGAGAATCTCAATTTCGCTTGCCAGCATCTCGACTTCACCGGTAGGAATGTTGGGGTTCACTGTGCCCTCAGGCCGCGCACGCGCCTTGCACACCACCCTGAGTACGTACTCACTGCGTACCGTTTCGGCGATGGCAAAGGCTGCAGGCGTGTCGGGGTCGATGACGATCTGCGCCATACCCTCACGGTCACGCAGATCGATGAAAATCACGCCGCCGTGGTCGCGCCGGCGATGTGCCCAGCCGCACAAGGTAACAGTTTGGCCGATGTGTTCGCGGTTCAAATGACCGCAGTAATGAGTACGCATATTCAATTCTTGTATTAAGTGTTGGTAGGAGCAGGTTTGCGGCTGGATTTTTTTGCAGGTTTAACGACCTGTGAAGCTATATGTGGCGTGACAACGCCCATGGAAATGATGTATTTGAGAGCCTCATCCACGCTCATATCCAGCTCGATGACCTCACTCTTGGGCATCATGAGGAAGAAGCCGGAAGTCGGGTTGGGCGTGGTTGGCACGTACACGCTGACGTAGTCGCCTTTAAGGTAATTCACCACGTCGCCGCTGGGATGACCGGTCATAAAAGCAATAGTCCAGCACCCCTCGCGCGGATACTGCACCAGCAATACCTTGCGAAAGGCCTGGCCGGAATCCGAAAACAGGCTGTCCGAGACTTGCTTGACACTGTAATAGATTGATTTGACCACCGGCACCCGAGATAACAGCGCCTCCCAGAACAGGATGATGCGTTTGCCGAAGAAGTTGGTGGCGATCATGCCGGTGACAAACACGACGAGCAAAGTCAGCAAGGTGCCGATGCCGGGAATATCGTAACCAGTCTGCGCCAGTGGCCGCCAGGACATGGGCAGTAGCAGCAGGCTATGATCCATGAGGTTGATCAAGGCCGTCAGCACCCAAACCGTGATAAACAGCGGCACCAAAACCAGCAAACCAGTAATAAAGTAGCGTTTCATAATCTTAAAAAAGTGAGGCCCGCGCACGACGGGCCTGATAGGTTTTCGATAGCATCATTTCATAACATCAGTGACAAGCGCAACCAGTGCCGCATGGCGCGCTGGCCTTAATTTCTTCCTTGCTCTCCGCAGGTTTGGTTTCCTCTGTTTTGTTTTCAGCAGGGGCTTTGGCACCACCCTTGAAATCTGTCGCGTACCAACCGCTGCCGCTCAGCTGAAAACTGGGCGCAGAAAGTTGCTTGGAGAAAGTCTGCTTGCCACATTCGGGGCAGGTGGTCAGGGGCGCATCGCTTATTTTGCGCAAAACTTCTTTTTGGTAACCGCAATCACTGCAACGGTATTCGTAGATAGGCAAGGGCGTATCTCCTTAAAAATGAAGATTATACCTTAAGTAACCTCTGATTAAGTCCACCATGAGCCGCGTTGCTATCGAAAATGGGATGATTGCTAGACGCACGCCGCAGGTCGTGGTGGCGCACGGACTCGTTACTGGCGAAGCCAGCCGTTTGCGGGTAGTGCGCCAAGGCCACCTCTCCCGCACCTGCGCTACGCGATACCGGGTCGAGGTGGCTACTCTACGAAGCCAAGGCGTGCAACAACGCAAGCGCCCATTTGCGATGCAACCCTTCGGGACAATGGCTTTGCGGGCGGTCTGCGGTGTCAGACTTCTGGTTAAGGGAATGGCCATTAACTTCAAAGTCTTCCTTGCATCCCATCCCGCAAAGCCGCTGTCGCGGCCATGTGGGACTTAATCAGAGGTTACTTAGGCATAACCTTTTAATGGGGGCTGTTTCTGCAGTTTCAAGATTGGGGCACCATACTTATTAATGGGGGCTGTTTCTGCAGTTTCAAGATTGGGGCACCATACTTAAGCGCCACCATAATTGACGCGATAGGCTGAGTCGGTTCCGGCAGGCGGCTCGGGCAGCGGCTCGTAGCGCACGCCCGGGAAATCGCCGCAGACACGCTGGAAATTGCCGGTGACGAGAATTTCGCCAGCCTTCGCCAGGTCCTCCCCCAACTTGCTGGAAGCGTTGACTTCAGAGCCGAATACATCCTCATCGCCGATACGCAGCATGAGGCCATGGCCCAGCCCCACGCACAGCAGCACCTTTTCTTCATCCAGCCGGTCGAGATTGTAGTCGCGCAGCACCTGTTGCATGGCCAGCGCGCATTGCATGGTCTTGTGCGCATTGCGAAAAATTACCAGCAGGGAATCGCCCTCGGTCTTGAGCACGAAACCGTCATGCGCATCTATCACCGGAATCAGCAGACGTTCCGACTCATAAATAGTTTGCAGAAAGTGGATGATGCCGAACTCTTCGACGCGTCGGGAAAAACCTGACAGGTCGGTGAACATGACACACCAGTCCTCGCCGAACAGATCCCAGATGCGCTCATCGATGTGCTTCTTGTCGGCACCCAGTTGCAGGCGTTCCTGAATCAGGCGCTCCAGCCGGTCTTCCGAACCGCGGGTATTGACCTTAAACCGTTGAGTCATGGCTCCCCCCTAAACTTTGACCAAATAAAAAATGGCACTGCAAAATCATCAGGTGCTAGTTCAACAGCATTTTATCGTCATGCGCTTGCTTTGATGTTGGTTTTTTGCAATCTCGAGGCCATTTGCTTGAGGAAGACCAGGGTTATTTTTGGTTCTTCCAGCAATAGCGTTTGGATATTATCCCCACTGATGACAATCACCTCTGCCGATTCAGATTGAACTACGGCATCTGCAGCTCTTTTTGTCTCGGTAAGAAACGCCATCTCGCCAAAATAGTCTCCCGCTTCGGATAGCCGCAACTGGAAACCGTCTTGAACGATGCTGACCTCGCCAGAAACGACGTAATAGAGATCGTGACCATCATCTTGCGCGTGAAAAATATACTCGCCGCGCTTGAATTCCTTGCCAAACCGGCTCATCAGCTTGCGCAAATAGGTAGGTCTGTCATCAGGCGTGTTGTTGAACAGGCCTCGCAACAACAGCACATCCTTATTGCGTAGAGTAGCAATGACTTCTGTTCCAAGCAGAAATACGGCAAAGCTGTAATAAAGCCAGCCGATGGAAATAAACATGTTCTTCATGCCGCCGAAGATGGTGCCGTAAGATTGATTGAACGAAAGAAAAATCCCAAATGCTGGCCGCATCGCCATCCACAAGCCTGCGGTAACTAAAGAGCCAATCAGAATGTGACGGAAAGCCACGCGTACCGGGAAAAATGCACGATAGAACACCGCGATTAGCAGGGTGCTGAAAATTAGGGAGCTTAGAGTATTGACCAGGCTGGTGTGCGCCGAGAGCGGGGTGAGAAATTGGATAATTTTCTCCAGCATCAGCCCACTCATGGTGAACAGGAAAAACAATAAGAGCATGCCTAGCACAGCGAAAACGTCTTTGACCTTGCCGCGAATAAAAGAAGGTGATTCGACGATGGCGACTATCGTGTAAAAAGCTGAGCGCAAGGCGCCGGCAAGCGGGGTAACTACCCAGAACAGCGTAATCATGCCGAATGCCCCCCACACCGCTTGATGCCTGGATACGTTGTAAACCTCAAGCATGATGCGGGGACTGAATTTGGGGACCAGGTTACTGGTGAGTATCGCTAACTTGATGATGGCGTAATTGGAAGAAATCACCAGGTGGCTGAGCATGAAAAAAATCAGTAGAGTCATGGGGATCAGCGCAAACATGGCATAAAACGACAACGAGGCTGAGATGCTAAAGCCATTGTGCAACTGAAAAGCAGCCAACGTTTCGCGCAATACAAATAGGGGAGTGCTGTAGCGGTGTTTGGCCAATACCTGGCGCGGGACAGCGATTAAGGGGTGCGCGCCTCCCCAAGCTTTAAATCTGGCTAATTTGGCGATCATGGATGAGGCGAGCGTTTGAAGGCTTCAGTCGCTTCAACCAGTGCTGCACAGGTGCCAGATTCCATCGCCGAGTGTCCCGCATCAGGGATCATCACCAGCTTCGCATGAGGCATGGCACGTGCCAGCTCCCATGCAGAAAGGGGTGGGCATACCATGTCGTAGCGGCCTTGCACGATAGTTGTCGGAATGTTGTGGAGCCGAGATACCTCACTTAGCACAGCCTGGCCATCAATAAAACATCGGTTGATCAAGTAATGTATCTGAACTCTGGCACGTGCCAACTGAATATTATCCGGCACTGGCGTGCCCGATGATGGCGCCGCCGACAAAGCCATAATCGAGCTCTCATAGGCATTCCAGGTGCGCGCCGAAATGACGTTTAACGATGCATCGTCCGAATAAATACGCTTGTGATATGCCTCCATAATGACTTTGCGCTCCGCAGGCGCAAGTGGCGAAGTTAGATTTTCCCATGCTTCCGGAAAAAAATTTCTTACCTTGTACAGGAACCAGTCCAACTCTTCTGGACGACTGAGGAAGATCCCCCGCAATATAAGACCGGTCACCTGATTTTGATGAGCCAGCGCATACATCAGCGCCAGCGTGCTGCCCCAGGAGCCACCAAAGACTAACCAATTGCTTATGCCTAAATGACTGCGTATCGCCTCGATATCATCAACCAGGTCCTGAGTGGTGTTGTGTTCGATTTCCCCTGGCGGTTCACTACGGCCGCAGCCGCGTTGGTCAAACAGAATAATCCGGTAATGGGCGGGGTCAAAGAAACGCCGCTGGATGGGGTTGCAACCACTGCCTGGCCCGCCATGCAGAAAAACCACCGGCACTCCGGCAGGGTTGCCGCACTGCTCGTAATATATACGGTGCAAATTCGAGACCTCCAGCCAGCCGCTCTGGTAGGGCTCAAGCTCTGCATATAAAGAGTTCCTATCGCTTGTCATGGGCGCCGCTATTGGATGGTAGCCATCGCTAATTAAAATAATTGGTGGTTATGATAGCACCTCGCCCTGGCAGGGTCTGTGCTGGGCTAATAAATTTGCAGAATCTCTATTGCAAATCGCTTGAGACTGTTCTACCATGGTCTGCGCACATGAATTTGAGTGTTGCGAAAGCGAAAATTTAGAGGAAGCCGTGAATCCCCAAGCTTAAAATGAGGAAGCGGCGGCCGAGAGTTTTCGTTTTATTAAACCCTTAGTAGTAATCACTATGGAGATTAAAATGGAGATGAGCAAAATCAAACTGGCTCTAGGCTTGGCAGTTGGTATGACCATGGCAATGCCACTGGTCGCATCCGCCGCTGCCGACCAAGAAGCTGCAATGGCCGACGCCAACAACTGGGCACATCCACGTGGCCAGATGAATAACCAAGGCTATAGTACCCTGTCACAAATCAACAAGGGCAACATCAAGAACCTGAAGGCTGCCTGGACGTTCGCGACCGGTGTCAATCGTGGTCACGAAGGTTCCCCACTGGTTATCAATGGCACCATGTACGTGCACACCGCTTTTCCAAACAACGTGTACGCGCTTGACCTGAATGACAACCAGAAGATCGTCTGGTCCTATTTCCCCAAGCAAGACCCATCCGTTCAAGCAGTGCTTTGCTGCGATAACGTGAACCGTGGTCTGGGCTATGGCGATGGCAAGATCTATCTGCAACAGAACGATGGTAATCTGGTTGCTCTGGATGCCAAGACCGGTGCTAAAGTTTGGAGCGTGTTGGTTAACGATCCAAAAGTTGGCGCTACCAACACCAATGCTCCTCAAGTCATCAAGGACAAGGTGCTGACCGGCTGTTCCGGTGCTGAATTCGGCGTACGTTGCTTCATCGCCGCTTACAACCTGAAGGATGGCTCACTGGCATGGAAGGCTTACAGCACAGGTCCGGATAGCGAAGTATTGATCGGCGCCGATTTCAACAAGGCTAACCCACAATACAGCGCACTGTCCGCGTATGAAGACGTCGCTGGCGGCAACAAGCAAGGCGGCTCTTTCAAGCGTCTGTCGGCTGACAAAATCCAAGGTGGTCAAACTGATCTGGGCGTCAAGACCTGGCTCAAGCCACAAGCGGTTAAGGATGGTTGGCAACATGGTGGTGGTTCCGTATGGGGCTGGTGGCCGTATGATCCAAAATCAAATCTGGTGTACTACGGTACCGGCAACCCATCGGTGTGGAACCCGGACGTACGTCCTGGCGACAACAAATGGTCCATGACCATTTTCGCACGTGATTTGGACACCGGTATGGCCAAGTGGGGCATGCAAATGACGCCACATGACGAGTGGGACTATGACGGCATCAACGAAGTCGTTCTGTTCGACCATGGCGGCAAGAAATATGCCCAACATACCGATCGTAACGGCTTCAACTATACCTGGGATGCTTCGAATGGCACGCTTGTCGTTGCTGAAAAAGCCCATCCATTTGTCAATTGGGCAACTGGTGTTGACATGAAGACCGGTGTGCCTGACAAGCTTGCTACTGCTTCGACCCACGCCGATTACAATGCCAAGGGCATCTGCCCGGCAGCATTGGGGGTGAAGGACGAGCAGCCTCAGTCTTACAATCCTAAGCTTGGCTTGTTCTTCATTCCACTGAACCACGTGTGCATGACCTATGAGCCAGTAGAAAGTAAGTACGTTGCTGGTCAACCATGGGTTGGCGCTACCCTGACCATGTTTGCCGGTCCTGATGGCGTCATGGGCGGTTTTGAAGCTTGGGATCCGTTTGCCAAGAATCATGTCAAGTGGTACAACAAGGAGAAATTCTCCGCCTGGGGCGGTTCTCTGGCTACTGCTTCCGACCTGGTGTTCTACGGTACCCTGGATCGCTGGTTCAAGGCGGTTGATGCACAAACCGGTAAGGAACTGTGGAAGTTCCAAGTGGGTTCCGGCGTGATCGGTAACGCATTCACCTACGGCCACAAGGGTAAACAATACGTTGGCGTGCTGTCAGGTATCGGCGGCTGGGCTGGCGTAGCGATGAACCTGGGTCTGACCAACCCGACCGACGCACTTGGTGCTGCTGGCGGTTATGCTGAGTTGACCAAGTACAACGCTGCTCCTGGCGGCGGTGCACTTACCGTGTTTGCTCTGTAATTGAAGTCGCAAGACTGAAGTTATAGAACTTAGCGTTAGTTAGTGTGTCATAAAAGCACCCCGCTTCGGCGGGGTGCTTTTTATATGTGTTTGATGAATAGCCGCTAATTGACGAAGAAGGAATAAATCATGATCGAGAATATTAAAAGAATTTCACTGGCAGTTGTGTTTGCTGCCATGTCGAGTTCAGCATTTGCTGCTGCAGACATTGTTGTTACTACTATAAATCCTGATTCGGGTCGAATTGGTGAGGCTAGAGGAGTGCCAGACCCGGATGTATTTTCAGTGTGTACCGATATGGACAACCTTCCATATTCAAATTTGAAACAAGAGGGTTTTGAACAAAAGATTGCAGAATTGATTGCAAAGGATCTTGGTCAAAAATTAAAGTATCAGTTCTCCTATGATCGCCAGGGTTTCATTCGCAACACCTTGAATGCGCGCCTTTGCGATGTCATCATGGGCACTACGCCTGACAACGATATGCTGTTAACGTCCAAGCCTATCTATCGCTCAGGTTATGTTTTTGTGACCCGCAAAGACAGTGGTTTCGACAAAATTACTGATTGGGATTCACCCGATTTGCGTAAGGGCGTCATCGGTATTGTTGGTGAATCGCCACCTTCCCGCCCATTGGCGGATCATGACTTAATGGGCAATGCGCACCCTTATCGGCTGCAGCGCGATTTGAATTTGTCCCCAGGCAAAATGATTGACGATCTGGCTAAAGGTGATATTGATGTCGCCATTATCTGGGGCCCTATCGGCGGCTACTACGCCAAGCAATCCAAACTGCCCATGGTTGTCACACCTATCCCTGAGTACGAAAGAGTAAATGCCAAGGGAAAAGAATTTTGGAACATATCGTTAGGGGTACGCAAGAGTGATAAGGCGCGCCTGGAAAAGATTCAAGAAGTGTTGGATCGCCGTCAGGCAGACATCCTGAAAATCCTGGATGATTATGGCATACCGCACGTGCCCGTCGTTGCAGGCGATAATCTCATACAAACCTACCATGAGACTGTAAACAAGAAACCATCTGCAACCGAATAATAGGTCGGTGCTTGCCCCAGGCTCAGTAGTCAACCGAATAGGCACCGATTCGTTATAATTAGCACTAATTGATTCACGCAATCAGCATCATAACGATGTACGTAAATTTTCAAATCAAGGAGATGTCATGTTTAGTTTGGGGATGAGTAAAATTAAAAAGGTAGTTTCTTTAGCGGCAGTCGCGGGTTTGCTTTCCTTGAGCGGGGTAGCTTTAGCTGACATCACGCTTGTGACAACTCAGGATGGCTCTCCTTTAGTAATTAAAGCAGAAGCATTTGACACACCGGCAGCCAAAGAATTCTTGGCTACCGGCAAAAACTCTTACGTTGGTAATGATGAAGCGATTGCCAAGGGCAAAAAACTGTTCGGTCTGTATTCATGTACCCAATGCCATGGCGGCGACGGTAAAGGTCTGGTGGGCCCCGGTCTGCTGGGCCCTACTTTCCGCTATCCCAAGGATGCTACCAACAAGGGTATGTTCGAAACTATCTGGCACGGCACCAATGGCGGTATGGGCGGCAAGGGTTTGGGTTTGATGGATGCGACCGACCCGAGCAACGGCCTCAAGCCTGACGAAGTACTTAAAGTGATCGCTTGGATTCGTAATCAAGGTGGCAATAAACCCACTGGCAACGAATAATTTTAGAAATAAATACAAAGACGGCCATTGTCTCGAACAATGGCCGTCTTTTTTTGTTTTGATTAAAGTTTCGGGTAAAATTTAGTTGCCAACTCAACAAACACTCGAGAGAAGCAATGCAAAAAATAAAATTCGGTGCCATATGTGCGACTTTATTGTTAGTGGTTGTTGCTTGTGGCAAAGGGGATAACGCAGCAAGCAACAAAAGCTCCACAGCTAGCTCTGGCGGGGGTGAAATGATTAAATTCGTAACCACGCAGGACAGCCAGCCACTGGTAATCAAAGCCGAGTTTTTCGATACTCCGGCGGCTAAAGAATTCATGACTACAGGCAAAAATCCATATATTGGTAATGCAGACGCCATTGCCAAGGGTAAAAAAGTATTTGGTTTATATTCCTGCACGCAATGTCATGGTCCGGAAGGCAAAGGCCAGGTCGGGCCAGGGCTCATTGGCCCAACTTTTAAGTATCCCAAGGATGCGACCAACAAGGGCATGTTCGAAACCATTTGGCATGGAACCAATGGCGGTATGGGTGCAAAGGGTAAAGGTTTGATGGATCCAACAGACGCCGCAAATGGCATCACGGTGGATGAAGCGTTGCAGGTCATCGCCTGGATTCGCAGCCACGGCGGCGTGACAGGTAACGAATAATTAAAACTCAATCAACCTCAGATCTGCATCACATCGTTATAGTTGGAGGTGGTGCAGGAGGCCTGGAACTGGCAACCAGTCTCGGAGATAGTCTTGGCCGCAAGGGCAAAGCGGCAATCACCCTGATAGACCGTACGCGTACGCATGTCTGGAAACCACTGCTGCACGAAATCGCCGCTGGCAGCATGGATCCGGATAAGCATCAACTGGACTATCTGGCGCAGGCGCACTGGCATCACTTCAAATTCCGCCTTGGCAATATGGACGGTCTTGATCGCGCAAAAAAGGAAGTCTTCGTTGCTGCTTTCCACGATGAAGAGGGTGCAGAAATCATTCCGCGTCGAGTGTTCAAATACGATACGCTGATCATCGCTATCGGTAGTACTACCAACGACTTCGGCATTACCGGCGCATCAGAGTATTCTATTGCGCTGGATACTCAGGATCAGGCGGAACGTTTTCATCGTCGACTGCACAATGCCTGTATCCGGGCACAAACTCAGGTAGAACCAATACAGCCTGGCCAACTGGAGGTCGTCATCGTGGGTGCAGGCGCCACTGGCGTTGAACTGGCTGCGGAACTGCATAACACGACGCGTGAACTTGCAGCCTATGGACTGGACAAAATCGATCCAGACAAGGACATCAGGATTTCTTTGATAGAGGCGAGTGATCGAGTGCTACCAGCGTTACCCGCCAGGTTATCCCATGCCGTAGTCGAACAGCTACACAAGCTCAGAGTTAATCTTTACATGGGCGAGCGTGTAACGGAGGTGACCAACAAAGGTGTACGCACGCATAGTGGCCGCTTTATACCGTCTGAATTGGTGGTGTGGGCAGCAGGAATCAAGGCGCCCGACTTTTTGCGCAATCTTGATGGCCTGGAAACCAATCGCATCAATCAATTGGTGGTATCAAGGACCCTGCAAACTTCGCTTGACCCTAATATTTTTGCCTTTGGCGATTGTGCCGCCTGTCCGTGGCCAGGCAATGAGGAAACTGTGCCGCCGCGGGCTCAGGCTGCTCATCAGCAAGCTTCCATGTTGGTGAAAACGGTTAAACACATTATGGCAGGTAAGCCTTTGCCGGAGTATTCCTATCGGGACTATGGTTCACTGGTTGGCCTTGGCCGTTACAGCACGGTTGGCAGCTTGATGGGAGCTCTCGCCGGGGGCAGTATGTACATTGAAGGATTGTTTGCGCGCCTGATGTATAAATCACTATACAAAATGCATTTGATGACATTACATGGGTTCTTTTCAGTGTTTTTGCAAACACTGGCCAGAATAATTACCCACAGAACCGAATCTCGAGTGAAGCTACATTAAGCTGAGCGGAATTGGCATGAAATAAAAAACCGCAGATTGAACAGCAGTTTTTTTATGATGAATTTACAGGTTGAATCAACTGTATAAATTCATGCAAGGTTGCTGTTCAAAAATCAATTTTGGTGTCAGAATAAAGCCATGGAGATGGCATTCCTCCTGGAGCTGGCAAAAAGCTCCAAACCGTCTTGCATGACTGATGATGCTTACACGTAACCCGGAACGGGCTGTGTAGGTTATCGCCAGCCTGTCCATAACAAGCAATGACACCATAAGGACAGGCGTATGTGGAAATCTGTTGTCGCTATCTGTTTGGGGGCTTCGCTAGGAGCTCTGTTTCGCTGGATGCTTGGCACCAAGCTGAATGAGCTTTTCCCCACCATTCCCCCCGGCACGCTTGCTGCCAATCTGATAGGCGGCTATATCATTGGCCTTGGGGTCGCTTTCTTCGCTTCATTTTCAGCCATTGCCCCGGAATGGCGACTATTGCTGGTCACAGGCTTTTGCGGCGGCCTTACCACGTTTTCCACTTTTTCCCTCGAAACCGCGACGCTACTACAGCAGGGCCGACTTTCCTGGGCGCTGGGGGCGGTGGCGGTACATGTTGTCGGCTCGGTGGCGATGACCTTTGCCGGTATCGCCACCGTCGCATGGACAAGGAGTTAGTGAGCGGCGTTACTTCGGCGCGACAAAGCTGTTGAAAAGGAGATAACGATGGAAGGAGCATTTCTCAGGTTTTACGTTCACGAAGGCCAGCGCTGCCACGGGCTGCTGGCTTGGGAGTGGCTGCTGGAAAAGGCCAATCACCTCGGCATTCGCGGCGGGTCAGCCTTTCGGGCAATGGCGGGCTTCGGTCGCCATCATCACTTACATGAAGACCATTTTTTTGAATTGGCCGGCACGCTCACGGTGGAGGTGGAATTCATCGTTACCGACGATGAGGCGCATCAGTTGCTAGACCTGATTCGCCAGGAAAAAATCCGGATATTCTATGCACGCATTCCGGCTCGCTTCGGGGTGATTAATGTGGATGCAGAAGACGCTCCCGGTCTCTCGGCTAACGAATAGGGGAACACCATGACTGAAATCTGGGCACAAGCTGCACTATGGCTGGGACTGGCGTTGGTTGCCTCGCTGTTGTCCATTCATCTGCGCGTGGCGACGGCACTCTCCGAAATCGTGGTGGGCACCATCGCCCAGTTGTTGATCGGCGTAGCGGTGGGAGGAACACTGCTGGCGGGGGATGCCACCTGGATCAAGTTTCTGTCAGGGGCTGGCGCCATTTTGCTGACTTTTCTTGCCGGAGCGGAGCTTGACCCTGTTGTTTTCCGCAAGCAATGGAAGCAGGCCACCGCCATCGGCCTGGTAAGTTTCATCGGGCCGTTTTTGGGCTGCGCGGCGCTCGCCCGCTGGGGGCTGGGCTGGGGTGTGGAAGCCAGCTGGCTGGCTGGCATTGCCATGTCCACCACCTCGGTGGCGGTGGTGTATGCGGTGATGCTGGAATTTGGTCTCAACGCCACAGACTACGGCAAGACGGTGCTGGCGGCTTGTTTTATCACCGATTTAGCTACCGTGGTGGCCTTGGGGCTAATTTTTGCGCCGTTTACCGTCAGGACGCTGATTTTTCTCGGTGTCGGCATCGCGGCTTTCTTTGTGCTGCCCTGGCTCGTGCCGCGCTTCTTCCGCCGCTACGGCAACCGCCCCTCGGAACTGGAGGCCAAGTTCCTCATGGCCTGCCTGTTCGGCATGGGCGCATTGGCCACCTGGGCCGATAGTGAGGCGGTGCTGCCGGCCTACCTCATCGGTATGGTGCTGGCAGGTACGGTGGGCAAGGACCATGCTCTGGTGCGCCGGCTAAGGACCCTCACCTTTGGCCTGCTGACGCCGTTCTACTTTATCCGTGCCGGTTCGTTGGTATCACTACCGGCGTTAGTCACGGCTCCGCTAGCGTTTTTCGCGCTCCTGCTGGCGAAGATGGCTACCAAGGTCGCGGGGGTCTATCCGGTAACACGGGCTTACGGTTCGTCCCGTCAGGAGGGCATGTATACCACGCTGCTGATGTCCACCGGGCTCACTTTCGGTACTATTTCGGCGCTGTTCGGCCTCTCCCACCGGCTTATTGACCAAGCTCAGTATTCAGCATTGGTGGCGGCAGTGATCGGCAGTGCGGTGGCGCCCACCCTCATCGCCAATGCATTTTTTCTGCCTCGTCACTTTCTGCAACAAGAAACTGTGAAGGCCGATTAAGCATGAATAAAGGCTACTCATTCGTTTGCTGTCAAACCAGGAGGACACCATGATCCAGAAACTGCTCGTCGGTTACGACGGCTCCGATTCTGCAAAAAAGGCTTTTGATTTTGCGCTTGACCTCGCCCAGAAATATGGGGCGGAACTACACGTCCTGGCCGTGGCACGACCGCCTGAATTCGGTGCAGAAGTGGAAACCGAGGCTGTTATCGAAAGTTCCCGGCGTCACTACGCACATGTGCTGCAACCGCTCAAGGCGAAACTGGCGGCCGAATCGGTCAAGGCGGTTTTTGAGATCGCCGTCGGTCATCCAGCCGAACAGATCGTACTCTATGCCGAAAAACATGGTATCGATCATATTGCCATTGGCCATCGCGGCCATGGACTGTTCGAGCGCTGGCTGCTTGGCTCGGTGGCGAAACAGGTTATCGCCTACGCCCACTGTGCAGTGACGGTAGTGCGTGGTTGAGTGTCAAGCGTGGAAGGGTTGCAGCAATTCTGCTTGACATGTTTTCATCTGATCTCCGGTGGAAGCGCGGACTTGTCCCCACTGTGGAACCGATCTTGCGGCGTTTTTGGCGCGGGATTACCGGGAGAAACTGGTACACGCTCTGCTTCATCCTTTGGCGGACGTACGGATGCGCGCCGTTATCGCTTTGGGTTGGTGTGGCGAGCCGGAGACAGCGGATGACTTAGCAGCTGTGCCCTGCGCCATCCCTCGGACGTGGTGGAAGGGCTGGAAATCATCAATAGTCTCGCCTGGATGAAAGGGGCAAAGACTGTCCATGCCGCCCTGTCTATTCTGAAAGTGCGCCACCCCGCCCACGCTGTGCGGGAAGGCGCGGCAAGGGTGCTGACGGCATTGCCAAACAATGGGGAAAACAATGCTTAAAGCAGTTCTCGCTTTACCGCGCACCGTCTGGTTACTTGGGCTGGTGAGCCTGTTCAACGACTCCACCAGTGAGCTGATCTATCCGCTGGTGCCACTGTTTCTTGCCTCGGTGCTGATGGCCGGGCCGCGTGCGCTGGGACTGATCGAGGGTGTCGCGGAAGCGACCGCCAGCCTGCTGAAACTTTTTTCCGGCGTACTCATGGATCAGCGGGGCCATGCCAAAGGCTGGGTAGCGGGGGGCTATGGCCTTGCTGCGCTGTCGCGCCCATTGTTCTACTTGGCATCGAGCTGGCCGATGGTGTTGGTGCTGCGTTTCGCCGACCGGGTAGGCAAGGGACTGCGTACTTCCCCACGCGATGCGATGCTCGCCGGTGCGGTGGACAAAGACCGCCGGGGTCTGGCGTTTGGCCTGCATCGCGCCATGGACAATGCCGGGGCGGTGATCGGGCCGCTGCTGGCGGCTTGGTTGCTGGCGCGCGGCATGCCGCTCAAGGACGTGTTCCTGTGGTCTATCGTGCCGGGGATCATCACCGTCGCGCTGGCCCTGTCCGTCAAGGAGCCGTCAGTTATTCCGGCGGCAAACTGCCAACCATTTTCCTGGAAAATGGCAGGATTCCCGCCAGTCTTCAAACGCTACCTGTTGGTGCTGGCCCTATTCACGCTGGGCAATTCATCCAACATGTTTTTGCTGTTGCGGGCGAAAGAACTTGGGCTGCCCGATTACCAGGTGCCGCTGCTGTGGGCGCTGGTGTCGGGAGTGGCGATGGTGTTTTCCATGCCGTTGTCCGCGCTGTCCGACCGGCTCGGACGAGTGCGGCTGATTCTCGCGGGCTGGGTGGTCTATGGTTTGTTCTACCTTCTTCTGGGTATCAATGGTTTTCACGCCGTGTTGCTGTGGCCGCTGTTCGCCTTCTACGGACTGTTCCTTGCCGCGACGGAAGGTGCCGAAAAAGCACTGGTGGCCGATCTTGCTCCCCGCGACCAGTTGGGCACAGCTTACGGCTGGTTCAATTTGACTGCGGGCGTCATGCTGTTGCCAGCCTCGATACTGTTCGGCTGGTTATGGCAGGACATCAGTCCGTTTACGGCCTTTGGTTTTTCCGCCGCCTGTGCCTTGCTGGCGGCGCTGCTGCTTAAATTTTGGGTGATGCGCGCGCAGGCATAACTCTGCAATTTGTTGTGGTTAATCTAGCGGATAATGCCAAAAAATAAACTCTCAAGGAGGCTCTATGTACACCTGCATCGAACGTATTCATGCCCGTGAAATTCTCGATTCGCGCGGCAACCCCACCGTGGAGGTGGAAGTCACCCTCGAAGGCGGTGCCTTCGGTCGCGCTGCGGTGCCGTCTGGCGCTTCTACTGGGGTACATGAGGCATTGGAATTGCGCGACGGCGACAAGGGCCGTTTCGGCGGCAAGGGAGTGAGGAAAGCCGTCGGCCATGTAAACAATGAAATCGCATCAGCCTTGGCTGGCATGGATGCACTCGATCAAGGTGCGTTGGATAGGGCCATGATTGCATTGGACGGCACTTCCCATAAGGAAAAATTCGGAGCCAACGCGATTCTCGGCGTGAGCCTTGCCGTGGCGCGTGCAGCAGCCGATGCCTGCGACCTGCCGCTGTTCCGCTACCTTGGCGGTGCTATGGCCTGCCGGTTGCCTGTGCCAATGTTCAACATTCTCAACGGCGGTGTACACGCCAACTGGCAGGGCACCGACTTGCAGGAATTCATGATTGCTCCGATCGGCGCTCCCAACTTCGCCGAGGCGTTGCGCTGGGGCAGCGAGATTTACCATACCCTGAAGAAAGTGCTCAAGGACGGCGGCTACACTACCGGCGTGGGCGACGAAGGCGGCTTTGCGCCAGCCCTGAAACGCAATGCCGAAGCGGTGGAGCTGATCCTCAAGGCGATTGAAGGTGCTGGCTACCGCCCCGGGGAGGATGTGGTCATCGCCCTCGACCCTGCATCCAGCGGCTTTTACGAGAACGGCCTATATCACCTGCGCACCGAGAGTCGCAAGGTAGATGCCAGCGAAATGGTGGCGATGTATGCCACATGGGTGTCGAAGTACCCCATCACCGTACTGGAGGATGGTCTTGCCGAGGACGACTGGGATGGCTGGAAGCTGTTGAACCGCGAACTGGGCGACAAGATCGAATTGGTGGGGGATGACATTTTTGTCACCAACGTCGAGCGCATCCAGCGTGGCATCAATGAGAATGTCGCCAATGCGGTGCTGATCAAGCTCAACCAGATCGGCTCGCTGACTGAAACCATCGCGGCAGTGCAATTGGCCTACGGTGCCAACTGGGGGGCGATGGTGTCCCATCGCAGCGGCGAGACCGTGGACAGCTTCATCGCCGACCTCACCGTAGCCTTGGGTACGGGTCATCTCAAGACAGGCGCGCCCTGTCGGGGGGAGCGCCTGGAGAAGTACAACCAACTGGTGCGCATTGAGGAGTATCTGGGGGCTTCGGCAGTCTATGCTGGGCGCAAGGCTTTCGTGCGGTAGCCGTCGGCCATCCTGCCGAACAGATCGTACTCTATGCCGAAAAACATGGTATCGATCATATTGCCATTGGCCATCGCGGCCATGGACTGTTCGAGCGCTGGCTGCTCGGGTCGGTGGCGCGGCAGGTGACCGTCCACGCCCCATGCGCGGTGACCGTGATGAGGGGCTAAGCTCGGCTATTGGTTACGCTTTTTGCGTGCGATATAGACGGTAAATAGCACTCATGCTGAGACTGACAAAAAGCCCGAATGTCAGCACTATCAGGTTGACAGAAAGGTCAGCCTTAACCATCAAGGTATAGGCGCCTATCAACAAAAGAATCCCCAAATTTTCATTGAAGTTTTGTACCGCGATGGAATGCCCAGCTCCAATGAGTATGTGGCCGCGATGCTGTAGCAAGGCATTCAGCGGCACGACAAAATAGCCACTCAGTACGCCGATGAAAAAGAGCAGCAAACTTGCAATCTGCCAGCTATGCACAAGCACCATGCCCATAACCAGCAAGCCCATAACAATCCCGGCCGGCAACACCTTGATTGAATCCTCTAGCTTGACGTAGCGTGCGGCCAGAACTGAACCTACCGCAATACCAACAGCTACGGTCGCGGTAAGCTGTGTTGAGTGGTCCAAGCCGAAATTCAGCGTGTAAGCAGCCCATGCAAGCACTACCAGGCGTAAGGTGGCACCGGCCCCCCAAAACAGCGTAGTTACAGCCAGAGAAACCTGTCCCATTGGATCATTCCATAACACTTTGAACGAATGCCAGAAGTCACTCAGCATGTAAAGTGGATTTTTCTTGGGCAGTTTGTGATCGATGGGTACCTTGGGGATATAGAAATTGAACACTGCTGCCACCAAATAGAGACCAATAATCAGCAACATGCAAATATGCGGGTCTATGCTCGCAACCTTGCCACCGAGAATGGCACCGAGGATGATCGCCATAACTGTCGATCCTTCCATCCAGCCATTGGCCTTGACCAGCATGTGTGGTGGTAAATACTCGGTAAGTATGCCGTACTTGGCCGGGGAGTAAGCGGCCGCGCCGATGCCGACGATGCCATAGGCATAAAGTGGCTGCATGCCCAGCAGCATCGCCATGCTGCCGACGAACTTGATGGCGTTGGAGATAAACATTACCCGGCCCTTGGGCAAGGCATCCGCAAAGGACCCGACGAAAGGCGCCAGAACAATGTAGGAGATAATAAAGAATTCCTGCAGTAGCGGCGTGTGCCAATCAGGCGCGCTCATTTCCTGTAGCAATGCGATAGCGGCGAATAGCAGTGCATTGTCAGCGAGGGCAGACACAAATTGTGCTGCCAGTATTAGGTAAAACCCTGAATTCATTGCCACTGAGCCACTAATCATCGATTAGCGGCTGTCTCTCTCCCATGATTATTCTTAAACTGGTTTTGTCTTATGTGGTACTAAAGCGCTTCTGCAGCAAAATCGGCAAGCCGCGAGCGCTCTCCGCGCACCAGCGTCACATGACCATTGTGTCCCCAACCTTTGAAGCGATCGACCACGTAAGTGAGGCCAGAGCTGCCTTCTGTAAGATAAGGCGTATCAATCTGCGCAATATTACCCAGGCATACTACCTTGGTGCCAGGGCCAGCACGTGTAATCAAGGTTTTCATTTGCTTGGGCGTCAGGTTTTGTGCCTCATCAATGATAAGGAATTTATGCAAAAAGGTACGGCCACGCATGAAATTGAGTGATTTTATTTTGATGCGAGTGCGAATCAAATCCTGAGTGGCGGCTCGCCCCCATTCACCGGCCTCTTCATCGGACTTGTTAAGGACGTCCAGATTGTCTTCCAGCGCACCCATCCAGGGTGCCATTTTTTCTTCTTCAGTTCCGGGCAGGAAGCCTATATCTTCGCCCACCGGAACCGTAACGCGGGTCATAATGATTTCGCTGTAAATCTTTTTGTCCAGCGTTTGCGTAAGCGCAGAAGCCAGTGTGAGCAGTGTTTTGCCAGTACCGGCCTGCCCCAGCAGGGTGATGAAATCAACTTCTGGATCCATCAGTATATTAAGGGCGAAATTCTGTTCGCGATTGCGCGCCGTAATGCCCCAGACGTTATTCTTATGCTGTGTGTAGTCTTTGGCCACTTCCAGCACGGCAGTATTCCCTTCCAGTTTGCGTACGACGGCGTGGAATGGCTTTTCAAACTCATAGTAGACAAACTGATTGACCAAAAGGCTGGAGCACAGCGGGCCGGTGATGCGATAGAACATGCGCCCGGCGTCCTGCCATGACTCCATGGCCTTGCTGTGTTTATCCCAGAAATTGGCGGGGAGATCTTTCATGCCGGTATACAGCAGGTCAGTGTCTTCCAGCACCTTGTCATTGAAGTAATCTTCGGCAGGCACGCCTATGGCGCGGGCCTTGATACGGATGTTGATATCCTTGCTGACCAGGATGACTTGCCGTTTCGGATTTCTTTTCTGCAAATCCACTACTACGCCGAGAATCTGGTTATCGGCCTTGCCTCCGGCCAGCATCGGTAGCTCAACATCAACCGCATTGGTTTGCAGAAACAAGCGCCCACTTATGTGCTTGTTGCCGTTAGCGGATAGTGGACAACCCTGTTCAAGATTGACCAATTTAAGGCCGATGATTTCTTCCAGATTGCGGCTGGCTTGACGAGCATTGCGTGCAACTTCGGTCATGCCTTTTTTGTTGTTGTCCAGTTCTTCCAGCGTAATCATGGGCAGATAAATATCATGCTCCTCAAAGCGGAACAGGCTGGAGGGGTCGTGCATCAGTACATTGGTGTCGAGCACAAACAGCTTGGCGGTGGCGTTACGCTTACTAGTCATCAGGCAGGGCTTTCCAGATTAAAGAGTGTTAACAAAATCAAGTACTTCACGTGCATGACCATCCACTTTGACAGCACGCCATTCGCGAACCAGCTTGCCGTTTGTATCAATCACAAAAGTGCTGCGTTGTATGCCGCGTACCTGTTTGCCATACATGTTTTTCAGCTTTATCACGTCAAATAGATTGCAGGCCAGTTCGCTAGCGTCAGAAAGCAGGTCGAACGGTAAATTGAACCTGGCTTTGAAGTTTTCATGTGATTTGATGCTGTCGCGCGAGATGCCAACAATAATCGCATTGGCATTTGCAAACTCAACTTGGAGGTCGCGGAACTGCTGGCTTTCACTGGTACAACCAGGGGTGGCATCTTTTGGGTAAAAATAAATTACCAGCACTTTGCCAAGATGGTCGGATAGCTTGAAAGTTTTTCCACTGGTAGCAGGGAGTTCAAAATCAGGAACGACTTGATTGAGCATAATTAGCAAAGAATTCAACACACCGCCATTGTTGTTAAAAAGCCCGCTTAAAGCAAGCTGGATATGACAAGAATCTCAGGAAGCCTGTTCAGGGCTCTTCCTTAACCCATTTCTATAACGCCGTCATTTCTGGGTAGTTCTATCTCGACCAAAGTACCGCCGTTTTCTCTGGCTTTGAACTGGATGCTGCCACCCAACTCCTCACAAACTTTGAAACAAAAAGGGATGCCCAGACCGGTGCCAAAGCGCTTGGTAGAAGGACCTGGGCTGGCACTGTGGGGGTCTGGCGTAAATGGCATACCGGACCCACGGTCAGCAACTACAAGTCGCACGCTATTTTTATCAAGGTCGGCAAAAATTTCGATAAGCGATTCGCTCGATGACGCTTCTGTTGCATTCAGTAAAATATTATAGAGTGCCTGCTCCAGCAGATGTCCGTCTGTAAAGATACGATCGTCCTGGTTTCCCCATGCCGGTTGTTCCAGTGCAATGGATTTGTCGCGCAGTTTTTGCTGTAGTGGAACCAGTGCTCCGGCAATAATCTCGCGCAGCGAAGTTTCAGAGTAATGCGGTTTGAGGGGATGCA
>Ga0315271_10000285_pt1 | contig 26807 bp, 22 predicted proteins | sample C3_top_MG_FD_204664 | JGI IMG/M metagenome (GOLD analysis project Ga0315271, IMG submission 204664) | Sediment microbial communities from Yellowstone Lake, YNP, Wyoming, USA - C3_top | ecosystem: Environmental > Aquatic > Freshwater > Lake > Sediment | place: USA: Wyoming | collected 2017-08-01
TGGGTGCGGTCGAGCGCTACTTGTCACATGCTAAGCTGCCGGACAATTTTGATCACTTCTTTATCTGGGCCAATGAAAGCTGGTCCAAGCGCTGGGCTGGAAAAGATACGGAAATATTGAAGTCTGTATCAACCGAACCCAGCCTTGAGGAGATCAGCCGGCATGTAAGCTACTTGAAGCCGTACATGGAATCTGCTTCATATACCCGTGTTTCAGGCAGTCCGCTATTCGTGATCTACAGGCCCGAATTCTTTAAAGACCCGGTGACGACGTTAGCGCGTTATCGGAAGGAATTCGAGCGCGCCGGACTCGATCCAATGATCGGCTACTGTATGAAAAGTCTGTCGGACCTGGAGTATTCAAGCCACTTTGATTTTTGCTATCTGTTCGAGCCGAGGATGTTCTTCAACTTTAGCGGGTTGCGCAAGAACAGTCTTGTACAGGCCACTTTTAAAAAAATCATCCATGCTGTTTCCTACTCAACCGCAGAAAAATGGTCGGGGCTGGTAAGCAAGTTGCTAAACCGGGGCTCGAAGACTTATCCATTCAAAAGTTTTCTTGAGTATTTTGTCTCAAGTGACCGCGATCAAATGGTCGGCAAATTGAATTGTCCGGTGCAAAATGTGCTGACCAGCGGATGGAATAATGCACCGAGATACCGCCAGCACTTTACTGAGCTGGAAGTCCCCGATCCTGAAGAATTTTCGCTGATGCTGCGGGCGGCGCTGAGCAACCCGAAATTTTCTGAAGATATCCCGTTGCTGTGCAATGCGTGGAATGAATGGTCGGAAGGAGCGGCAATTGAGCCATGTCATTATTTGGGCGATACCATGCTCAAGGCATACGTGAATACTGCGGTAACAAGATTTTCCGGAAAAGACCATGGCAAATAGTCCTGAAAAGTTTGAAGAATATTTTTCGCATTTGCGGAAAATCAGCCTTACAGGGCGCATCTATAAAAAATTCTTTTCATCGCCGGTGTTGTATTCTAGCGCGCGACGTTTTGGCAATCGCATCATTGAGATCGGTTCAGGTACAGGCAGCGGGGTTTTGGGTTCGTTTCCAAAGTATGTGCAAGGCCTGGAAATCAATCCCATCGCAGCCGAATTTTGTAAAGCCGCAGGTTTGAAAGTTCAGTTGATCGGGGAGGACGGAACCTTTCCGGTGGCAGACGGTATTTTTGATGTGTGCATTCTCGATAATGTGCTTGAGCATATCGCGGATCCGCGCCAGACGCTGGATGAATGTTACCGGATCACGCAAAAGAGTGGTGGACTAATCATTGCTGTGCCTGGAGTGCGTGGATACGATTCGGATCCTGACCATAAGAGATTCTATGATGCAGAGGCGCTGAGGCTGTTGGATACTCGCTGGAAGTTGCAAAGCCTGTTTTCTATGCCTTTTTTGATTAGCAGTGAGAAACTGTCGAGATCCGTGAAACAATACTGTCTGGTTGCGACGTACAAGAAAATTTAACATTTTGCGCAAGAATCTGAAGGCGCGTATCCATCGATTGAAACCCGGAAAGGCTCGGTAGAACTCTTTGTCGACATCATTGCCAACGATTTCGATCTCGATCGTCAGTCACTTACAAGCCAATCTGCTTAACGAGTTGCTGGGTGATTTGGACAAGTGGCACAAGCATTATCCGCTGGAAGTATTGCTCACGCTGAATCTGCCCGAGACACTGCCGTTTAATACAAACAATTCTTCCTTTCCGGTCATCGTGCATGTGAATCCGGCTCCCAAGGGATTCTCCGCTAATCATAATCATGCGTTCACCAGGTCGGCCGGGCAACTATTTTGTGTGATGAATCCCGACATTCGACTGGATGATGAGGTATTTGCGGCGCTGCATGCCTGCCTGCAAGACGCTGCGGTGGGTGTCGCTGCCCCTCTAGTTGTGGGTGAAAATGGCATGTTGGAGGACAGTGCCAGACGTTTTCCGACCCCGTTCAAGATATTGTGCAAGGCGCTCAGCGGTTGCAAGGGCAACGATTACGAGGTGAACAGCCAGACGATCTACCCTGACTGGGTGGCCGGGATGTTCATGCTGTTCCGCCGCGAGGTATTTGAGAAACTGGGCGGCTTCGATGAGCGCTACTTTCTTTATTATGAGGACGTAGATCTTTGCGCCAGATTGAGGCTGGGTGGTTATGCAGTGGCCTTGTGTCCTGGTGCCAAAGTGGTTCATCACGCGCAACGTAGCAGTCATCGGAGCTTCAAGTATTTGACTTGGCATTTGACCAGCATGCTGCGCTTTTTTCTCTCACGCCCGTTTTTGAATATATGCCTGCAACAGTTATTTAGGAAATCACCATGATACAAATGGATGCCGTTATCGATTTATTGACGAATCGTGTGTGATGAAATTCCTGATCACAGGCGCTAACGGTTTTGTCGGTAGAGCGCTTTGCGCTGAAATTCTTCGGCAAGGACAATCCGTTCGTGCGGCAGTACGTTCTGCGGGTATACCGTTCGAAAAAGTTGAACTGACAGAAGTTGGTGCTATCGATGGCCATACGGACTGGTCGGATGCTTTGCTCAGTGTGGATGTCGTGATTCATCTCGCCGCGCGGGTGCATGTAATGAAGGATACGGCTGCTGATCCGCTGGATGAATTTCTCAAGGTCAATCTATACGGCACGTCGAATCTGGCGCAGCAAGCCGCAAGGGCCGGGGTAAAGAGATTCGTCTATGTGAGTTCGATCAAGGTGAATGGCGAACAAACCACTGAAGCGCAAACCTTTGCTGAGTCGGATGAACCGGATCCGCAGGATCCTTACGCCATCTCGAAATGGCGGGCAGAACAGGACCTGTTTCGCATTGCACAACAGACAGGCATGGAGATTGTGATTGTCCGTCCGCCGCTGGTTTATGGCCCCGGCGTAAAGGGTAATTTCATCAGCCTGATGGCCGCGATAGACAGGGGTATTCCTTTGCCCTTGGCGGGTGTGTGCAATGCCCGAAGCTTGATCTATGTTGGTAATCTGGTAGATGTCTTGATCACTTGCGCGGAGCATCCGGCTGCCGCCGGCCAAACCTATTTAATCAGTGATGGTGAAGCGGTTTCATCGGCAACGTTGATAGCTAAAATTGCACATTCGTTGGCGCGTAGCATACGCTTGTTTTATTTTCCGCCTGGCGTATTGCGCGCGATGGCAGCAGTGTTGGGACGCGCGGAACAAGTTGACAGATTGTTCGGTTCGTTGCGAGTTAAAGATGAAAAGATACGCGCGGAGTTGGGTTGGTCACCTCCTTACACGCTGGAGAAAGGGTTGTGCGCGACGGCCAACTGGTATCGTACCCGGCATCCGTTATAATCCCTGTACTTCATAAAATATAACGCTAATAGCAAAGGCATAAACCATGATTTTAGTCACAGGCAGTGCAGGATTCATTGGTTCCAATTTCGTGCTGGACTGGTTGACGCAACACGATGAAGGTGTGATCAGTCTGGACAAGCTGACATATGCCGGGAATCTGGAGAATCTTGCTTCCCTTAAAGGTGATCCGCGCCACATCTTCGTGCAGGGTGACATCGGCGATGCGTCTGTGGCAGCCAAGCTGCTTGTCGAGCATCGCCCGCGTGCGGTGGTCAATTTTGCGGCGGAAAGCCATGTTGATCGTTCTATTCATGGGCCAGAAGATTTCATCCAGACCAACATTGTCGGCACCTTCCATCTGTTGGAGGCGGTGCGTGCTTACTGGTCCGGTCTGGCAGCTGCTGAAAAATCTGACTTCCGTTTTTTGCATGTTTCCACCGATGAAGTGTATGGCTCGCTTGCAAAGGAGGAACTAGCGTTCAGCGAAACCCACCGCTACGAACCGAACAGCCCCTACTCCGCCAGCAAGGCTGCGAGCGACCATCTGGTGCGCGCCTACCACCATACCTACGGCTTGCCGGTGCTGACCACCAATTGTTCCAACAACTACGGCCCGTATCATTTTCCGGAGAAGCTCATCCCGCTGCTGATAGTTAACTCCCTCGCTGGCAAGCCGCTGCCAGTGTATGGCGACGGCCAGCAGATCCGCGACTGGCTGTATGTCAAGGATCATTGCAGTGCGATCCGTCGCGTGTTGGAGAAAGGCAGGCTCGGCGAGGTGTACAACATTGGCGGCTGGAATGAGAAGGCCAATCTCGACATCGTGTATACAGTTTGCTCATTGCTAGACGAATTGCGTCCGCGAGCCGACGGAAAATCCTATCGTGAGCAGATCACGTTCGTCACCGACCGACCCGGCCATGACCGCCGCTATGCGATTGATGCGCGCAAGATCGAGAGCGAGCTGGGATGGAAGCCCGCCGAAACGTTCGAGACTGGCATCCGCAAGACCGTACGCTGGTATCTGGACAATCAGGATTGGGTGAGTCATGTGCAGTCGGGTGATTATCGCAACTGGGTCGAGAAGAACTACGATGGGCGCGCCTGATGAAGATACTACTGCTTGGCAAGAACGGTCAGGTCGGTTGGGAATTGCAGCGCAGCCTTGCGCCGCTGGGCGAGCTGGTCGCGCTGGATGCAGACAGTAAAGAGCTGTGCGGTGACTTCACCGATCTGGACGGTCTGGCAAACACAGTGCGAGCCGTTGTCCCGGATGTGATCGTCAATGCCGCAGCTCATACTGCAGTGGACAAGGCCGAAAGCGAACCGCAACTTGCGCGTACCATCAATGCGCTGGCCTCCGGTTTGCTGGCGCAGGAAGCCAAGCGCGCCAATGCCTTGATGATCCATTACTCCACCGACTATGTGTTCGACGGAAACGGCGACAAGCCGTGGCTGGAAACCGATTCCGTCGCGCCGCTGAATGTGTATGGCACAACCAAGCTGGAAGGCGAGCAACTGATCCAGCAATCCGGATGCCGCCACCTGATATTCCGCACCAGCTGGGTGTATGGTGCGCGCGGCGGTAACTTTGCCAAGACTATGCTGAAGTTGGCCCGCGAGCGCGACAGTCTCAGCATCATCGACGACCAGATCGGCGCACCCACCGGAGCCGATCTGCTGGCTGACATCACCGCCCATGCGATCCGCACAGCGCAGCAGCGACCGGAGCTGTCCGGGTTGTATCATCTGGTTGCCGGTGGAGAAACGTCGTGGCACGGCTATGCCAGTTTTGTGATCGATTATGCGCGGCGCAACGGTGTCACGCTCAAAGTCGTGCCAGATGCGATCAAGCCGGTGTCCACCAGCGCTTTCCCCACACCAGCTAGGCGTCCGCACAATTCGCGGATGGATACTACAAAATTGCAGCGTGCTTTCGATTTGTACCTGCCGTCATGGCAAAATGGCGTCACGCGCATGCTCACGGAAATTCTGGAGAAATAATCATGGCTCAAAGTAAAGGCATCATCCTTGCCGGCGGTTCCGGCACTCGATTGCACCCGGTCACGCTGGCGGTATCCAAACAACTCCTGCCGATCTATGACAAGCCGATGATCTACTATCCGCTATCCACTCTGATGATGGCGGGTACGCGCGACATCCTGATTATCTCCACGCCGCAAGACACGCCGCGCTTCGAACAATTGCTGGGCGATGGCAGCGCATGGGGATTGAATCTGCAATATGCCGTGCAACCCGCACCGGAAGGATTGGCACAGGCTTTTATCATCGGTCGCAAATTCATCGGCAATCAACCTGTCGCGTTGGTACTGGGCGACAATATTTTTTACGGGCATACCCTTACCGATCAATTGGCAAACGCGGTACGGCGCACAGAAGGTGCCACGGTGTTTGCCTACCATGTGCGCGATCCGGAGCGTTACGGGGTGGTGGAGTTCGATGCGCAGGGGCGCGCGATCTCCCTAGAGGAAAAACCGAAACAACCAAAGTCCAACTATGCCGTCACCGGCCTCTACTTCTACGACAATGATATTGTGGATATTGCCGCGAATCTCAAGCCATCCCCGCGCGGCGAGTTGGAAATCACCGATGTTAACCGCATCTACCTCGAACGCGGCAAGTTATCCGTCGAAATCATGGGCCGCGGCTACGCCTGGCTGGATACCGGTACTCATGAATCATTGCTCGAAGCTAGCCAGTTCATCCAGACCATCGAGCATCGCCAGGGGCTGAAGATCGCCTGTCCGGAAGAGATCGCCTTCCGGAACGGCTTCATCGATGCCGCGCAACTGGAGAAACTCGCCGCTCCATTGCTGAAAAGCGGCTATGGAAATTATCTGATGCAGGTGCTCAAAGAGCAGAGGATTGCGTGATTAGAGTGAAGCATTTTGTTTGTTGACCAAACGCAAGATTTTGTAGGGCGGGTTTCACCCGCTCTACCAACTTTCATTATGTTGCTGTTTCAGGCCGGTCACGATTCAAACTAATAAGTGCCGTGATGATCTGCAGAGACTTGTCTGTCGCGCCTCGATTGCGTTCCACAAACCCTGCACACTGTTGACGCATTTTATTCAACGCAACCGGGTCGTCCAGCAAGTGTTGCAGTTCCCCTATCAGACCGGCAACATCACCTAACTGTAAGGCGGCCCCGGCATCAATGGCCAAACGTGTCGCTTCGGCAAAATTGCTGGTGTGGGGGCCCACCAGGACCGGTGTACCGACAGCGCAGGCTTCGATCAGGTTCTGTCCGCCATACGGCAGTAGGCTGCCGCCGATGAAAGCAAGATCGGCAGCGGCGTAGTAGGCAAACATTTCACCCATGCTGTCGCCCAGCACAACCTGAATCTTTTCCGGCACGGCAAGGTTTGCGCTCCTGCGCAGGAAAGGCAGGCCACGCTGTTCGATCAGGCTTGCCACTTCGGTGAATCGTTGCGGATGGCGCGGTACGATGACCAGCAGCAAGTCCGGGATATGCAAATCTTTCATCGCATCGAGCAGCAACGCTTCCTCTCCCTCGCGGGTGCTTGCGGCGAGGAATATCCTGCGGTTTTCTCCAAATCGTTCGTGTAGAAGCTTGCCTGATTCCAGCATGGCGGGCGGCGGAACTATGTCGAACTTGAGGTTGCCCATCACGGAAACCTCCTTCGCGCCAAGTTTGGTTAGGCGCGAGGCATCGTCAGCGGTTTGCGCAGCAACGGCGGTGAGCTCGTTAAGGGCGTTGAGGATCAGTTGCGCAAATCGTGCGTATCCTCTCGCTGAATTTTCCGACATGCGAGCATTCAGAAGCAGCAGCGGCACGCCGGTTTCGTGGCAGGCATGAATCAGGTTGAACCAGATTTCTGTTTCCATCAGGATGCCGAGCTGCGGACGGAATTGGCGCAAGAACCGGTTCACTGCAAACGGATAGTCGTAGGGCAGATACATACGCAACACGCTGTCACCATACAGCTGCTGACTTGCTGCGCGACCGGTGGGCGTGGTGTGGGTAAGCAGGATCTGATGATGAGGATAAATGGCCCGCAGCCGGGCGACGAGGCTTTGTGTGGCGCGGGTTTCACCCACCGACACGGCATGCAGCCATATAACAGGTTTATCGCTCAGGCGCCCGGACAACAGTTTTACATCGTGCAGCGAAGAAAAACCGAAGCGCTCGCCGATGTGTCGCAGATATTCAGGTTGTTTGCGCGCGCGCCAGATCAGGCGCAAAAAAATATAGGGCAGCAACAGCCACAGCAAAAGTGTGTAGGGCCGCCTTGGGTTCAGCACGGTGCCACCTGCTGCAAAGCGGCAATCACTGCTGCAACATCCGGTGCATGGCCGATGTTGCCGAGATTGATAGCATGTTCGCATGCATACAAGCCGGTCAGGGCCGGATCAGTCGAGGTATAGATACCGATAGTAGGGATATTGAGCGCCGCCGCAAGATGATTCAGCCCGGTATCCACACCGATCACAGTTCGCGCGGCACCGAGCAGGTAAGCAGCTTCGTTGAGATTCAGGCGAGGCGGTGTGACGGCATCGGGTATGGCTGAGGCGATGCGCAGGCTGCGGGTCTTTTCTACCTCGTTTCCCCAAGGCAAGACGCAACGAATATTTTTGTTGTGCAGATAATGCCCCAGCGCGATCCAGTTTGCCTCGTCCCATAGTTTGTCATCGCGGCTGGTGGCGTGCAATAGAACAATATAAGCGCCGTGCAAAAGCCAACCGGGACGTGCGATCACGGGCGGCTGAATATCAAAATTGGCGCGCCCATCCAGCGTATAACCGAGTGCCTGTGCGGCGAGCTGGCGATTGCGCTCAACGGCATGCTGCCCGTTTGCGACGTAAAAAGTGCGCTGATACAAATTTGCCGCAAGTGGTTCACGCGCGCAGTGCCTGTCAAATCCGCAGCGCAGCCCATGAGCGCCGCACATCAGCAGGGCACTCTTGAGCAAGCCCTGTGTATCGATCGTGAAGTCATAGCGTTGAGCAGATAATGCGGCGCGGAATGTTGCGATATCGCGCCAAGTCTCGTTACTCAGTAATTTGCCGCGCCAGCGGCGTAGGGCAACCGGAATGATACTGCGCACCGCCGGGTGCAACTTGGGCAGTGCGGCAAAACTTTCTTCAACAAGCCAATCGATCTGCGCGTCCGGAAAATGGAGCACGATGTCGCTGACCACTGGCAGGTTATGCAACACATCGCCAAGCGAAGATGTCTTAACCAACAGGATGTACGGGGCAGGAGGATGCGCCATAAGGAAGTGCGAATTTGTAGGGAGCGATGGAAGCGCATCTTAATGTACGGTTTGTAACTTAGAAAGTGGTAAGTGGTAAGTGGTTCGCAAAAACATCCCTACTTCCCACTCACTACTCGCTATCGAATGCTAAAATGCGCCACCTTACAACTGGTAGATCGCATGACGCATTACGCCCCAATGATCTCGGCATTGGTCACGCTGATCCTGACCTTGATACTGACCCTGAACAAGATCGGCATGATCCAGGATGTTCCAAACGAACGTTCCTTGCATACCGAGCCAATTCCGCGCACCGGAGGCATCGGATTGATGGCCGGAATATTGTCCGGCTGGATGATGCTGATTCAATTTTGGCCGTGGTGGATCGTGTTGCCCGCGTTGGGGCTGTTCATGCTGTCATTGGTCGATGATATGCGCGGCTTGTCGCCGAAGACGCGGCTGATCGGCCATTTCATTGCTGCGCTGTTCGTGTTGTGGGGGGCGGGGATCGAATGGCTGTGGCTGCTACCGGTGTTGTTATTTATCGTGTGGATGACCAATCTGTACAACTTCATGGATGGTTCCGATGGTCTGGCGGGCGGCATGGCGTTTTTCGGATTCAATTTCTACGGGATCGCCGGATTTATGAATGGTGACGATACCTTGGCGATGATGAGCTTTGCCGTGAGTTCGGCAGGGCTGGCATTTTTGTTTTTCAATTCCCACCCGGCCAAAATCTTTCTGGGCGATGCGGGCTCAATCCCGCTCGGCTTTCTAGCTGCGGCATTTGGCGTGTGGGGCTGGCAAAAGGGCTATTGGCCATTCTGGTTTCCGCTGCTGGTATTTTCGCCCTTCGTGGCAGACGCCACCGTGACGCTGCTCAGGCGTGCGCGATACAAAGAAAAACTGACGCAAGCCCATCGCAGCCACTATTACCAACGGTTGGTGCAAATGGGTTGGGGTCATCGCAACACCGCGCATATTGAATACGTGCTGATGTTCTTCGCCGGTGTTTCCGCATTGTGGGGTATCGGTTTGGATTCACAGGGCCAAGGTAATCTGCTGGCCTGGTGGGGTTCGATCTATCTGGGCCTGTCGATGTGGGTGGATCGCCGCTGGCGGCAGTACGAAGCTGCCAAAGGAAACTCGGCTGAAAATTCCGGCGATGCTTAAATTTAATTCACGCACCGTTCTGGCCGTGCTGCATGATGTGATTGCGGCAGCATTGGCGTGGATACTCGCCTATTTGTTGCGTTTCAACTTTGAGCTGCCTGCCGATTTTGCTGCCGAGATGTGGAAAACCATGGTATGGATAGTTCCGCTGCAAATCATCATCTTCTGGAGATTCAATCTGTATCGTGGTATCTGGCGATACGCCAGCACTACCGATCTACGCCGCATTTTTCTGGCGGTCATGCTATCTGCGGCAGCTATTCCATTGTTGTTCTGGATGTTGCAACAGGGCTTGGTAATCCCGCGCTCGGTTCTGGTTATAGATCCGTTGTTGCTCGTTCTGATGATGGGCGGTAGCCGGTTCGTCTATCGGTTATGGAAAGAACAGGGGCTGTATGGGGGATTCAAATTGTATGGCGAGCCGGTGTTGATAATGGGTGCGGGCGATGCGGCAGTCAGTCTGGCCAAAGAATTGAGCAGGAATCGAGATTGGCGGCTGGTGGGTTTTCTCGACGATGATACTGACAAGCATGGACGTACGTTGAATGGGGTACGTGTTTTGGGCACGTTGGGAAGTCTGCCGCAATGGTCGAAACGATTTGGCGTGTTACATGTAATCATTGCGATGCCGTCGAGTTCACACCAGCAGCGCAAGCGCGCAATCCACTTATGCAACAAGGCAAACTTGAAAGTTCTCACTGTTCCATCTTTTGATGATTTGATGAGCGGCAAGGTGGCAGTCTCGCAATTGCGCGCGATAGAGTTGGACGATCTGTTGGGGCGTGACCCGGTGGTGCTGGATGATGCAGGGTTGCATAGTCTATTGTCAGGTAGGGTCGTGATGGTGACCGGCGCGGGCGGCTCGATTGGTTCGGAAATGTGTCGCCAGATCGCACGCTTTACGCCTGCCGAACTGGTGCTTTTCGAACAGAGTGAATTTGCCCTGTATACCATTGAGCAGGATTTGAAGCAGTCTTTCCCGGCATTGAATTTTGTCTGTCTGGTGGGTGATGTGCGTGATGCGGATCGAGTCAATGAAATCATGCAACGGCATCAACCGGGGGTGGTGTGTCACGCCGCAGCTTACAAACATGTGCCACTGATGGAACAACACAATGCATGGCAGGCAATACGCAATAATGTGCTGGGCACTTGGACAGTCGCGCGAGCGGCGCAGCAGCATGGGGTAGGCAAGTTCGTTATGATCTCCACTGACAAGGCGGTGAATCCCACCAATGTGATGGGCGCAAGCAAACGGTTGGCCGAGATGGTGTGTCAGGCGTTGCAGCCTTCAGGCCCTACGAGTTTTGTGATGGTGCGTTTTGGAAATGTGTTGGGCAGTACCGGCAGCGTGATTCCAAAGTTCCGGGCGCAAATTACGCAAGGCGGACCGATCACCGTTACACATCCAGAGATCACCCGTTACTTCATGTCCATTCCCGAAGCAGCGCAGCTGGTACTGCAGGCAGGGCTAATGGGGAAGGGAGGCGAGATTTTCGTACTCGATATGGGCGAACCGGTGAAAATAGTTGATCTTGCTAAAGACCTGATTCGCCTGTCCGGGTTTACAGAGGACGAGATTAAGATTGAATTTACCGGGTTGCGCCCGGGCGAAAAATTGTATGAGGAATTGCTCGCTGACAATGAAAATTCATTACCTACACCTCATCCGAAGCTGCGCATCGCGCAGGCACGTGAGGTGAATGCTGCCTGGTTAGAAGATTTGTTGGCGTGGGTCGGTGCTCGAGCTACGCTGGACGATGCCAAGGTAAGACAAGACCTAAGGCGATGGGTGTTGGAATATGTCCCATCGGATAATTCCGCACATTCCATTTTGCCTTAGTACTTTGCAAGTGCCAGTATGCCTCCATGCTTCTATGAGTTATCCTTTATGTCTTATTACAAAATAGGCGATAATACGCACTCGTTGGCGCGGAGCCCTGCCGTCCTTCCATGTGATATAACTTTCAACGATTCGAAACTTATCACTATCGTTAATAGGTTAAGTTTTGCACATGTAGGCCATTGGGCAAGGTCCTCTTGGCAGTTTCGCCAACCATTGTGCATGAGACTCTGAATAATTTGATCACGCGTTATATAAAGTTGATGCTGCTTTTCGAAAAGAAATGACTACTGAGGCGGCAGGTTGATAGCATGCATATTATTTAGCGAAAGTTCGTTAAATCTTGGTGGGCAGGAGTTGCAGTTGCTGCAGCAAATGCAAGCACTAAAGGCACGTGGGATAAAGACTCACTTACTGTGTCGACCTAACGCAAAAATCGCAACGAAAGCCAAGCAACTCAAGTTGGAGATGTCTCCTGTCTCATTTTGCAATAGCTTGCATTTCCCTAGTATCTGGCGTGTGCGCCAGCGTCTTGTGAACTTACGCCCCGATGCAATAATTTGTCATAGTGGGCATGATACTAATGTCTGTGCTTTGGCTGCAAGATTGATAAGCAATCGCCCAGCAATTCTTCGCTCACGAACTTATCAGCCGGGCGTGCCGGGCTCATTTGTTTATAATCATTTGGTGGATTTAACCATGGTACCGAGCGCGTCATTGCGCAGACAAATTCTGGTGAACCCCAATATTCACTCGGGACGTATTCATATTGTGTATCCTGGGATTGCTTTTGAAGCTATTGAAGCAGCTGCGATGTTGCCATTGCCTCCAGAGCTGACATCATGGTTGGCAGATCACCCAGGGCCATTATTAGTACACGCTGCGATGTTGAGGCCGGAAAAGGGCCATCTATTCATGTTGGAAGTGATAGACGGTTTGAGGACGTTATTTCCTCAAGTTCGCTGCATAATGGCAGGTGAGGGTGAGATGATTTCCAGAATAGAAACACGTATCCGGCAGTTAGATCTATCTGAACATGTGTACCTGTCGGGGATGTTAAACATGGTTGCACCATTGTTACGGAAGGCAGATGTAGTGATTTTGCCATCCACGGTGGAACCTCTAGGTATGACACAAATAGAAGCGCTGGCCTTGGAAGTGCCGGTGGTGGCAAATCGGATTGATGGTATTCCGGAAACTATCGAAGACGGTGTAACAGGTTGGCTGGTTCAGGCGGGGGATAAGTTGGCTTGGCATAACACTTTGGCGGAAGTATTGGATAAACCTCAGCTTGCTCGTCAACGAGCTCACGCGGGCCGACTGGCAGTAACTGCAAAGTTTGCTGTTGATAATAATACCAACCAAATTTTAGAGTTAATTGGGCAAGTACAAAGGGTGTCGAATAGAACATGAACGCTGAATTTTCAAAAGTTGCCAATGGAATACGGTTAGTTCAAACTTCACCGAACCTAAGTATTTTTTCTTTGAGCTCTATAAGAAAAATATACCAATGAACATCAGCAAAAAGGCGGATTCGCTCGCCAAATGGTCGGCGATTGCAATCGGTTTTTCCGTTCCTATCTCTACCGCATTTGACAATATTCTACTGTTTGTGATTTTGATATCCTGGCTGGTTGGGGCGGACTTTCAAAAAAGAATGACGGTAATCAAATCAAATCCAGTCGCGCTTGCGGCGCTGGGATTTTTCGGATTTCTGCTGGCGGGTTGTTTTTATGGGCAAGCCAATGCAACCGAAGCACTGAACTATCTCGGAAAATACCTAGATATTTTATTTATACCTATATTCATTTTATTGTTTAAGGAGGAGAAGACGCGTCGCTTGGCAATTAATGCGTTCATGCTGGCGATGGGGTTAACGCTTGTGTTGTCATGCATCATCAAAATCGGCATTTTCCCCAAGAGTTTCTTGTTACAAGGTACGCCGGACAATCCATATGTGTTTAAACTGCACATTACGCAAAGCATTTTCATGGCGTTTTTCGCCTATCTGCTCGCATTGAAGGCACGATACTCTGAATCGTCCCGTCTGCGCTTGGCATTTGCGCTGGCGTCGGCATTAGCGGCCTGCAACGTTCTATTCATGATACAAGGCAGAACCGGGTACTTGGTGCTAGCGATTTTGCTGGTTTATTATTGTTTCGATTGGCTACGCTGGAAAGGCCTGTTGGTTGCAATGCTAGCTTTTATCTTGCTTGGTACCGTCGGTTATTTTGGCTCGAAGACGTTGAATCACCGCGTCACAGAAGCAGCAGTCGAGTTTTCCCAATGGCAGCCAGATGAAGCCAATTTAAGTTCCATTGGAGTGCGCATGGAATTTTATCGGAATAGCCTAGAACTTATAAGTGAACATCCACTTTTCGGCGTAGGCACGGGAGGTTTCCCACAGGCCTATGCAGACAAGATACGGGGCAGCGGCATGTGGGCAACGGGCAATCCTCATAACGAATACCTTCTGGTTGCGATCCAAGTGGGACTCTTGGGCCTGGGAGTGCTGCTTTACTTGTTTTATCAGCATTGGCGCTCAGCCAACTTCCTGCCAACGTCACTTGAACAAAGTCTGGCACGCGGGGTGCTGTTGACGATCATATCCGGGAGTTTGATAAATTCTCTGCTGCTTGACCATGCGGAAGGGTTGTACTTTGCGTGGATGAGTGGCGTTTTATTTGCCGGTTTCACAGGAGTGCTACAGAATAGTAAGGACAAAAATTAAGCCTGTCGATCAACTGCATCACTTTCAACGTGGCACACGTAATAAGGGTCGGCATAGAGCCAGCGGCACGGGCAGATGAATCATTGTGGTAGGTTCCTGCAGCGCAAATGTTACAATTGCCTTCGCACGTGAAATTGCTCAACAGGCGTATCTATACGACAGGTTAGGTTTTGGTATGCAGAAGAATCGTGTGCTCAGTTATGCCAACAAGGATTGGGTATTGTCGCCGGCGTTAGATGAGTGGGTTGATCTGAATTCGGTGCGACATTGCGGTGGTGTTAAGCAAGGCCAATGCTATTGCTGCCCACAGGATATATACTCATCCAGTTTTGCGGCTGCTTAGTGCGTTACTCTGGCTGGCACCCCGACCATGGGCTAGCTTGTTTGAAGCGGGCAGATATAAAATTGTGAGGAACGAAGTGGCTAAGGTTACAGCTTATATTATCGCCTTCAACGAGGCGGGCAAGATTGAGGAAGCATTGCAGAGCGTGGCGTGGGCGGACGAAATCATTGTCGCGGACTCGCATAGCACTGATCGAACTGCGGAGATCGCCCGCCGCTACACGGACCGGGTAATTCAGATAGATTTCCATGGTTTCGGCAAATTGCGCAATGATGCAATTACCCATGCGACGCACCAATGGATATTCAGCCTTGACGCTGATGAGCGCTGTACGCCGGAAGTGCGTGACGAGATTCGAAAAATCATCAACACTGCAGATGCTGCGGATGCATACCTCGTCCCGCGACGTAACCTGTTCATGGGACGATGGATCCGCTTCAGCGGCTGGTATCCAAATTATCGCCAGCCCCAACTCTTCCGAAATGGGAAAATGCACTATACCGAAGATCAGGTGCATGAAGGTTATGTGCTCGATGGGAAACTGGGTCGTTTTCGCAATGCCATCTGGCAAATCCCTTTCCGTGATTTATCACAGATGATGCAAAAGATGGATCGCTACTCAACTTTGGGTGCACAGAAGCTTCAAGAAAAAAATAGGCGTGGATCCATGCTAGTCGCTTTCCTGCACGGGCTGTGGGCGTTCGTAAGGATGTATATCATCAGGCTGGGTTTTTTCGATGGATGGCCCGGTTTCGTTATTGCGCTGAGCACTTTCGAGGGTACCTTCTACCGCTACGCCAAGCTCACTGAAGCGCAGCGGGGCTGGAACCGTGGTGACCGGGTGGAACCTGCAAAAATGGAAGAGAAACGCTGAACAGCCTTTTCCCGTGCTCCTCTCCGTCGTGCATTTTCTGTAAGTCCAACGTCTTGTTGCCGTTCTGGAAAGCTACTTCACCTAGCCAGGCCATGATTTAACGCCGGCGCGACAAGGGGGGTTTAAATTAGCCGTGTTTTATGGCTTAGGTGCGTATATCCGCACGCCGGGTTTTATCGACGATCATGAGGGATTTATTCCGGAAGAATCCGACGTAGAAGAAGCTTATTACCGCTACTTTAAGCTGATATTTTTCATTAGGACTATTTACTAGAGCCAGTCGGTGTTTGCGCTACCAGTCAAATCGACCCCCTCAAGATCATCAGAGATTTTCACGGTGTCGCTACCTTTCTTGCCGACTTTATCACTGTGCGGTAAATAATCTTGGCCACTCGCAAAGGGATCATCGCTGCCTTCCCTGCCGGCTGAACGCCAGCGCGGTAGACGACTTCCATACAGCTTGACAAGGCCCTTCATGGGATGGTTGGGAGTCGCACCGGGCAAAGGAACAATGCAAGTGGAGGGTGAACCCAGCACATTGGCAGCCCAATGCGAGTAACCAGAAATGGGCGTAGCCAATATGACCGGACAGCATGCCAGCGCAAACAGGTCGGCCACCGGATTTACGCGCGATTCATGGTCCGGCCCTTTGTAAGTATAGGGAGAAGTGGTGTCCAGAGTAAGGATGTCGAAGTTGCGATGCAGCGTGGTGTAGGCAGCTGGATCTCCCGTGCAGGAAAGAAAGAAACAGACATCCTTCTGCTTCGCTGCAATTGAGGCCATGGCTTTTTCGTACCACCAGACGGGAACAGCCGGCCATTCCGCGTCCGTGATTTTGTACACACTTTCATCGGTGATTACGTAGTCGCCGTGGCGGATGTGCACGCCAACCACAGGCCTGTTCTGCACCGGTGCAAACATGGCGCGAATGGCGCTTGCCAAAGTGTGATTTAGATGAATTCGAGAGGCCACTTCCATATAAATGGGATCGAGTCTGTCAGCCGGGCCATTGAGTGAACGCAGGATAATTTTTTTGTCCTTTAGGCTGGCAAATATCGTTTCATCGCAGTTCCGGATGCGCATCGCGCCCAGCCTAGCCAATAGGCGCACCTTGCCGCGGCGTGTATCGTCGACGCTGAAGGAATCCAGTTCATGCCAATCCAGAATGATTTCGTGGCCGTAGGCCTGACGGATGGCAAAAGCGAGCGGCAAGGTTTCAAGACGGTTGGTAATCCCTACAAATTCGTCAATGTAAAGTTTCGGCATAGTGGGTAAAATGAACCATTCAAACTTAGCAGTCTATATGAAAATTGTGAGCATTTTGAAAAAACCGGAGCGGCCTTGAAATTGCCGCGGCGTGTACTGGTGATTGCCACTAGGCGCATCGGCGATGTGCTGTTGACGACGCCGCTGCTGCGTTCGCTACGACAGGCATGGCCGAAGGCCGAAATCGATGTGCTGGTATTTGAGCATACTGAAGGTGTACTGTTAAACAATCCAGATATTAATCGTGTCATCTTGGTGTCTGCGCGCCCCAAATTCTGGACGCATTTGAATTTTGTCGCCCGACTTTTTCGCCGCTACGATCTTGCCATCTCTACATTGACAGGCGACAGGCCAACTTTATACGCATGGCTTGCTGGGAAGATACGCATAGGCATGATGGAGGACAACAGCAAGCAACGCTGGAAAAAATTTTTGCTGTCGCGCTGGTTGGCTTTTGATAATCTGAACACCCATACAGTGCTGATGAACCTCATGCTGGCAGATTTGTTGGGTATAGTACGTAGTCATGAAGTGGTGGTGTCATGGAATTCATCTGACGAAGAGCGCGTAGTCAGGGCCTTGCCGTTTGATATTCGGTCAGAGAAATTTGCGGTGCTGCATGTATATCCAAAATTCGCCTACAAAATGTGGCGTCAGGAAAACTGGACAGAGCTTGCATGTTGGTTGAAGGAAAATGGAATGCACGTCGTTCTCACCGGAGGGAATTTTTCGGATGAAATAACGTATGTCGATAAAATATTTCGCAGCTTACCTTATGGCACAGTGAACATGGCGGGCAAGCTTGGCATAGCTGAAAGTGCTTATCTCACTAGCTGCGCTAAAGTTTATATAGGGCCGGATACGATGCTCACCCACGTAGCGGCAGCAGTGGGCACACCCACAATCGCACTGTTTGGCCCATCCAATCCGGTTAAATGGGGGCCATGGCCCAAGGGATACGCAGCAGACCGCAATCCATACCGCATGAAAGGCACGCAGCGGGTCAACAACGTGGTCTTGCTGCAAGGCGGCGGCGACTGTGTTCCGTGCATGCTGGAAGGTTGTGAACGCCACATTGCCAGCCTTAGCGATTGCTTGCAGGATCTTCCGGTAAAAAACGTCATTGCGGAAATACAACAATTGAAGGGCTGAGAATAATGGTAGCCAACGGGATAGACGATACAGGTTTGCCACACCGAGCGGAAGAAATTGCTGGAGGATATTTGTTCTGATGCGGCAGTGGATCACTTGAGGTGGGTTGCTGAATTGGCAAATTGCAAGACGGGCCCTTTGGCAGTTCGTCAGGTTAGGTCGCTGGGAGACAGCGCATCTACAGTGATGGGCAACTACGATGTGAATTGGCTTGCCGCAGCGGAAAACATCGCGGAACTAAATTGCAAAGACACATTAGACGAAGTACTGAATAAGCGAGACTGTTCGAACTGTTGCTCTGGCTGTGAAACCAATAGTTGGATGTACGTGCGGGATGCGCGTTCTTTACGCCACGCCGCTGCAGCAAAGAAGCGATGCCGATGTCAGCCATGTATGTATCTAGCTGGCTGAAAGAAACCAAGCAACACAGTCTGTAGGATTAATAAATAACTTCGTGAAAGTTAAACAACATTGGAGTCTGGCACTTTGTTTTCAGTCAAGATTAGGGCTTTCACCTAGCCAGCTTTTACAAATTGGATGCGATGCAGCTGCGCATACACTCCATTCTTTGCCAGTAATTCACGATGCGTACCGGTTTCGACTATCTCGCCCTTTTGTAGAACGACGATGAGGTCGGCTTTTTCAATCGTGGAAAGCCGGTGCGCAATGACTAGGGAGGTACGTCCTTGCATCAGGGTTTCCAATGCCGCCTGTACGTGGCGTTCCGACTCGCTGTCCAGCGCCGAGGTAGCTTCGTCCAGTATCAGGATTGGTGCGTTCTTGAGGATCGCGCGCGCGATGGCGATACGTTGACGCTGACCACCGGAAAGTTTGACGCCCCGCTCGCCTACCAACGTGTTCAAGCCTTGCGGCATCTCGCGTATGAATTCCATAGCGTGCGCGGCTTGAGCTGCAGCAACGATTTCTGTTTCAGGTACTTCGCGCATCTGGCCGTAGGCAATATTGGCAGCAACTGAGTCATTGAACAGCACGACCTCCTGGCTGACCAGGGCAATGTTAGCGCGTAAACTGGTCAGTGTTAAATCAGTAAGATTGTGACCGTCTAGCGTGATATGCCCGTTAGTCGGATGATAAAAGCGTGGTACCAAGTTTGCCAAGGTGGTTTTGCCGCTGCCGGATGCGCCTACGAGTGCAACAGCTTGTCCCGCCGGAATCTCCAAACTGATGTCTCGCAATGCCAGCCGATCACCTTGCTGGTATGAAAGGTTCACATGTTCGAACCCTATTCGCCCGGTTACGCGGCCTATGTGCACTTTTCCGGTATCTGTTTCGCTTGGTGTATCGAGCAACTCGAATACGCTTTCCGAGGCTGCCAGCCCACGTTGAAGATATTCGCTCACGCCGGTCAGGCGCTTAATCGGCGCTGTCAACATCAGCATAGCCGCGATAAATGAAAGGAACCCACCCACAGTGGTTTCATCGCTACGGGATTGTACCGTGGCGATATAAACGATGATGGCGAGCGCAATGGCGGCGATCATCTGCACGATAGGTACATTTATTGCAGCAGCCATTGCTTGCTTCATTGTATGACGGCGCACCCAGTTGGCCTGGTCGTTGAAACGGTCGCGTTCATAGGATTGCCCGCCGAACAGTTTGACCACTTTGTGTGCCGAAATGCTTTCTTCGATTACTTGAGTAATATCACCCATCGCACGTTGCGAATCGCGGCTGGCATCACGCAAACGGGCGTTAATGATTTTTAGAATTAATGCAATGACAGGAACCATAACCAAGCTGAGCAAGGTTAGCTTCCAGTTGAGGTAGAACAGCCAGCCAAGCAATCCTATAATGACGATTGAGTCTCGCAGCGAAACGGTCACTACGTTGGTCGCAGCGTTGGTTACCTGGGTGACATCGAAGGTCAGTTTGGAAATTAGATTGCCGGTGACGTGGTCATCATAGAACCGCGTGGGAAGCGTCAACAGCTTGTGGAACATTTCCTCGCGCAAATCCATTACAACCTTGTTGCCAACCCAGCCGATGGCATAAGTGCCAACAAATGAAGCAATGCCGCGTACGAAAAAAATCACTAGAATCAGCAAGGGTGCAAGCTTGATGACGGTGTCATCTTTATTGATAAAAGTGCCATCCAACATTGGTTTCAGCAAAGCCGGCAATAATGGTTCAGTTGCGGCCGTCACCACCATGCCAAGAACGGAAATCGCAAAGGTGCGCCAATAGGGCTTAACGTAACCCAGTAGGCGTAAATAGAGCTGAGTGCTGGTAAGATTCATGGCGCGCACTTTAGCAGAAAACATCATATCCAGCTTCCTGGATGGGTAAGGCAGTGTCACAGCGCTGGAATGGCAATGAGTAAAGAGTAGATCATTTTCATCGATGTGACACCAACTTCTGATACGCTGTTTTCAGATATAAGAATCTGGGTTGAGGCTATGACGATATATGCGGTAGGCGACATTCAAGGCTGCCATACCGAGCTGGTGCAGTTGCTTGATCATATGTCATTTGATCCGGCGGCAGACAAGCTCTGGTTGGTCGGCGATCTAGTGAATCGCGGCCCTGGTTCATTAGAGGTTTTGCGCCTGGCCAAGTCGCTGGGCGAAAGCGTGATCACCGTTCTCGGCAACCATGACCTGCACCTTCTCGCCGTCGCTGAAGGCGTCGCGGAATTGCACCGCACCGATACACTGGATGAGATCCTCAGCGCACCGGATCGCGACGAATTGTTGCACTGGCTGCGCAACCAGCGTTTGCTGCATGCGCAGGACGGTTACGTGCTCGTCCATGCCGGGTTGTTGCCGCAATGGAGCGTGGCACAGGCCGAGAGCTTGGCGCGCGAAGCCGAAGCAGCATTGCGTGGCGAAGACTACGCTACTTTCCTCGCGCGCATGTATGGCAACGCCCCACACCAGTGGGATGATGAACTTACCGGCTACAAGCGTTTGCGCGTCATCGTTAACGCCTTCACACGGATGCGCATTTGCACGAAAGAGGGCGAGATGGAATTCAAGTTCAAGAGCGAAGTGAAAAATATCCCCGCAGGCTACCTGCCGTGGTTCGACGTGCCCAGCCGCGCCAGCCGCGATGCAACGGTCATCTTCGGTCACTGGTCGGCATTGGGTTTAAAGCTCACACCAACCGTTATCGCGCTCGATACCGGTTGCCTGTGGGGTGGGCCGATGACAGGGATTCGGCTGGCAGACCGAAAGCTCTATCAGGTGAGCTGTAACAATCCGGTGGAGAAGCATTGGTGATGCCTGTAATAGTCCTCGAAGCAAACCATCAAATCTATGCTGGGAGGTTCAGCTATGATCCGGAATACGACTGCTGCCCGCACATAAAACTTCATCCCATAACCTTTGCAAGTTGACTCTGCATCATTTGCTCTGCTTGCCTTGCATAACCGCCACCAAACAAGTTGGCGTGATTGAGAATATGGTACAGGTTGTATAGGTCGCGGCGAGTAGCGTAGCCCGCATCCAGCGGCCACGCGGAGCGATAGGCAGAGTAGAAATTTGCACCATACCCGCCAAAAAGTTCCGTCATCGCAAGGTCGCATTCGCGGTCGCCGTAACAGGTCGCAGGGTCGAAGATCGTCGGCGTGTTATCGGCGAGGAATGCATGGTTGCCGCCCCACAGGTCACCATGCAGTAGTGAGGGTTGCGGAGTGTAACTTTCAAAGAATGAGGGCAATGAATCCAGCAATTTTTCACCTAGACGCTGCAACTGGCCGCCATAACCATTCTGCGCCGCGAGGTGCAATTGGAAGCCTAGGCGATGTTCACGCCAGAAATCTATCCAGCTATCAGTCCACGAGTTCGGCTGCGCTGTGGTACCGATGAAGTTGTCTTGTGCGAAGCCGAAACGAAATGATGTGCAACGATGCAATGCCGCGAGTTGCTCTCCTAACAGTTTTGCATCGCCGCGCGAATTCAATTCCAGATGTTCTAGTACAAGATAGCTTTGCCCACTTGCCTCACCATAGGCGATGGGGCGCGGAACGCGTATCGTGTTCGTCGCGGCGATAGCTTCGAGTCCCGCTGCCTCGGCAACGAACATAGCGAGATGCTGCGCATCGTTGAGCTTGAGGAAATAGTGCGCGCCGTCGTTTGCTTCCAGTCGATAGGCTTCGCTGATGTTGCCGCCCCCAACCAAAGTGGAGTTGCTTAGTGCGAAGGGTCGATGCGTCGCCTCGCTGAGGGCAGTGGAAATATGTATGAGGAGTTTAGGGTTCACGCCTTTAATCGCAGATCGCCGTGTTCGGTGAATTCGAACATCGGTCCCCAAGCCACATCCCAGTAGTACACGTCCGGGTCGGTGAAGTAACCGCTGTAGCCACCCCAGAAAGTGTCCTGCGGTGCTTTGGCGATGTACGCCCCTGCCTCTATGGCACGAGAAAAAATGCTGAGGATCTCTTCCTTGCTGCGTGCATTGCAGGCAAGTGTAAAACCGCGAAACGTGTTGGGTGAGGGCAACTTCACCTTTTCTGCAATGTCCTCGGCAAGTTTTTCCAGCGGGTAGAGCGACAGCCACACGCCGGGCAGCGGGATGAAGGTGACTCCTTCGTGTTGTGTGACGGGGGTAGTGGAAAAGATTTCGAGGTAGAACGCTGTGGAACGCGCAAGGTCGGCCACGCCGAGGGTGATGACGGTCATGCGCGGGATCTTCATTTCTGCCCCTTTGTTTTGTCATTCCCACCTGCGTGGTAATGACAGTGGTTGAGGTTACAGCTTGATACCGTACCCGAAGTGCTGCTGGAACTGCGCACACAATTCATCGTGAGTCGGGGCATGGTTCTGACCTCCACGGCTGGCGATCTTCATTGTGCCGAGCAGAGAGGCCAGCCGTCCGGTGGTTTCCCAGTCCCAACCTTGCCGGATGCCATACAGCAGCCCTGCACGATAGGCATCGCCACAGCCGGTGGGATCGAGCAATACAGCGGGTTTGGCGCAGGGGATGAGGATCTCTTTGCCGTCTGTATAGATGGTCGAGCCTTCGCCGCCGCGCGTGATGATGAAGGCGCGTTTGCCTTTGGCGAGCGATTCAACTTTCTTGCCGGTCTTGTCTTGCAACAATTGCGCCTCGTAATCGTTCACCGTCACATAATCTGCCTGTTCGACAAAGTTCAACAACTCGTCGCCCGAAAACATCGGCATACCCTGCCCCGGATCGAATATCCAGGGAATGCCTGCCTCGTGGAACTCACGCGCATGCTGCAACATGCCGTTGCGCCCATCCGGCGAGACGATGCCGAGGCTGACTGTCTTAGCGTCACCGACGTGATTCTGCTCCGAGAAACTCATCGCGCCGGGATGGAATGCGGTGATCTGATTGTCATCCAGATCGGTGGTGATGAACGCTTGGCCGGTAAAGCTACCGGATATGTGGCGAATGTGAGCCTGCGTCAAGCCGAATTTTTCCAGGCGCACAGCGTAGGTGGAAAAGTCGTCGCCCACCGTTGCCATGATCAGCGGGTGACCGCCGAGCAGGTTCAGGTTGTAGGCGATATTACCCGCGCAGCCGCCGAACTCGCGGCGCATCTCCGGCACTAGAAACGCCACGTTCAGCATGTGGATCTTTTCCGGCAGGATGTGTTTTTTGAATTGGTCCTGAAATACCATAATCGTGTCGTAGGCCATCGAACCGCAAATCAGCGTATGCATCGTAAAACCTCGGCTGGATTGAAAGGCGCGAATTGTATCACCCGGTCGGCGGATTGATTATTGGATGTCGTGGCATATAATACGGCCCGATGATTAACCTTCCTACGCTTACCCTTCCTAGCCGCCCCCACCTTCGCCTTGCGCTGGCTATGGCTGCGGTATTACTCATTGCGGGCACGCTCGCGCGCGTGACCTTCATGCTGTGGTTCATGCCTGTCAATTCAGGCATGACATGGCAGGACTGGTCAGGTGCGCTGTGGTTGGGCGCGCGCTACGACTTGCGCATGTCGTTGATCACATTTGTCATGGCTTGGGCAGTGCCCAGTCTGCCTTGGCTGGGGAAATACATGCGCCCACCGTCACTCCGTGCAGCATGGTGGTTGTACTGGATGCTGGCTTGCAGCATCTGGGCGCTCGGTGTCATTGCGGATGCAGGACATTACAGTTATCTGACAAAACGTCTTTCATCGACGCTATTTTCGCTTGCACGCGATGCGAGTGAAGCCGCTGGTATGGTGTGGGAATCATATCCGGTGATATGGATCGCGTTGGGCCTGGTACTGTGGCTGTTGCTCTGTCACTGGATATTTTCACAGCTGTGGTCCTGGTCAACGAGGATAAAACTACCTGCGGGACGCAAGTGGACTACGATGGGATCAGAGACAGTGGTGGTGATTTTGGCCATCTTCTTCGTTCACGGTAAATTTTCGCAGTACCCGTTGCGCTGGAGTGACTCGGTTGTGTTGTCGAATACATTTGCGCAACAGTCGGCACTCAACCCGCTGCATAATCTGTTCGATACGTGGACTTTCCGCCAGCAGAGTCTCGACGACGCGCATATGCGGCCTGATGCAAACGAGATACGTGCTTTCGTTGGTCTGCCGCCGCTCAAGCCTGATGAACCGATTTCCTTCCTGCGTACCGTTTCTCCCAGGGCAAAGGTCGCTGGCCAACCGCTGCTGAACGTAGTGCTGGTTCAGCTTGAATCTTTTGCCGGCCACAAGGTCGGTGCTCTCGGCAGCCCGATGGGTGCCACCCCTTCGTTCGACGCGCTGGCCAGGGACGGGTTATTGTTCACCCGTATGATGAGTGCGCATGCACATACCGCAAGAGGCGTGTATGCGCTGGTCACGGGTATACCCGATGTGTCGCAATATTCCACCGCATCACGCAACCCGGCAGCGACTAACCAGCATTCGATCATCAATGACTTCAAGGGCTACAAAAAATATTATTTCATCGGCGGAAGTACTTCATGGGCCAATGTGCGCGGTATGCTGACAGCTGCTATCGATGGCATCGATATCTATGAGGAAGGCCAGTTTACGTCGCCGGTGGAGGATGTCTGGGGAATTTCCGACAAGAATCTTTTTCTTGAGGCGAACGAGCAGTTACGCAAGCAGACACAGCCCTTTTTTGCCTACATTCAGACCAGCAGCAACCACCGGCCTTACACCATTCCCGAGGAAGACATGAAGACGTTCGCTCCGCGCACGCCCTCGGCGCAGGAGCTCGAGGCGCAAGGATTCATTTCGATTGAAGAATACCGGGGTTTCGCTTACCTCGATTGGTCTATTGGCCAATTCATGCAGAAGGCGCGCCAGGAAAAGTATTTTGATAACACCATCTTTGTTTTTATCGGAGATCACGGCATCATCGGCACCACCGGCTCGCACTTACCTCGGTCATGGAAGGATCTGGAGATCACTCAGGGCCATACGCCCTTACTGATCTATTCGCCCAAGCACGTAGCACCGCGCCGAATTGATAGTTGGGCGCAGCAGGTGGATGTGATGCCCACGATCGCATCGTTGGTCGGCATAGGCTATCGTAATACGACGCTCGGACGTGATCTTCTTGATCCGACGTTCGATGACACTCGTGTTGCTTTTGAGTTCCAGTTTACCGGCATCGGCGAGGAAGGGGTGCTGGTAGATCACTTCATGTTTGTCGATCGAAAACCGCCTGCAGCGTTTGACGTTCTGTCAGACAAACCGACCATGAATCTGTTCAAGAAAATTCCGATGTCCGCGGAATTTCAGCGTACTGCAAATCAGTGGTCGCATTTTCCGGTAGCCTACGGTAATGCGGCGCTATATCTGCAAACGCATAATCCAAGATTACACGATTGAAAATGAACTGGCGCTGATGTTCAAATCTACCGTTCGTCAATTGTTGATCCTTTGCATCGTGCTGATCGCTTTCGGAGCAGCGTTCTACAAAGTCACCCAACGTCCATCGTCGGCACTTTTTAAATTGGTTGGGACCGCTTATAAAGCCGGCAACGTTGTGCCGGACATTCGTACCCACTTCGTTTCCACCCAACAGAATACTTCTACTCACGCCGCCTCTTTGGTCGAACTGAGCGATGGCCGCATCCGCGCCTTCTGGTTCGCCGGCAGTCGCGAGGGTGCGGAAGATGTTGTGATACGCAGCGCGGTGTTCGACCCGGCGAAAGATATTTGGGGAGCCGAACAAAACATTGTCAATCGTGAAGGTACACAACGTTCCTTGCTACGCTATGTGAAAAAACTCGGCAACCCGGTTGCACTGCGGGCGTCTGACGGAACACTTTGGCTGTTTTATGTGACCGTTTCGCTGGGCGGTTGGGCGGGCAGCTCGATCACCACTATCACGTCGACTGATGATGGTGCAACCTGGAGTTCGCCGCAGCGGCTCATTACATCACCGTTCATCAACATCAGCACGCTGGTCAAGGGGACGCCGTTCTTGTATGGCGACGGCTCTATGGGTCTGCCGGTCTATCACGAGTTTCTCGGGAAATTCGGAGAGCTGCTGCGTATCGATAGCAGCGGCAAGATCATCGACAAGCACAGGCTGAGCTCGGGAAAGTCCACGCTGCAGCCGGTGATACTGATAAAAAATCCGCAGCAGGCATTGGTGCTGATGCGCCGCTCGGGCAACAGTCCCAAGCGGGTGATCGCGACCACGACTGACGATGCCGGACAGCACTGGAGCGCGCCAATACCGATCACGCTGGCCAATCCTGATGCGGCGATCTCTGGCGCGGTGTTGCCTGACGGGCGCATGGTAACGGTGCTGAATGATCTGGAGTTTGGCCGCGATGCCTTGTCACTGGCGGTTTCAGCGGATGGGGGAGCAAGCTGGAAAACGATCTACCAACTGGAAGACAAGCGCGGACAGCCAACCGATATTTCGCGCTATTCGCAAGTTGCGGGTGAATCAGCCC
>Ga0315271_10000286_pt1 | contig 26786 bp, 26 predicted proteins | sample C3_top_MG_FD_204664 | JGI IMG/M metagenome (GOLD analysis project Ga0315271, IMG submission 204664) | Sediment microbial communities from Yellowstone Lake, YNP, Wyoming, USA - C3_top | ecosystem: Environmental > Aquatic > Freshwater > Lake > Sediment | place: USA: Wyoming | collected 2017-08-01
TCCAGGGATCGAGTTGTTGGCGGATCCGACGAGGCGCCGGATCGTCGCCCTGCTCGCACTATGCCCACGGCGGCCATCGAGCCTTGCAGTCGAGCTGGGCTTGAGCCGACCCGCGACGACGCGCCAGCTGAACCTCCTGCGAGAAGCACACCTTGTCCGCAGTCGCCGGTCCACCCTCGACGGGCGGGTTGTTATCTACAGCGTCGAACTGCGCGCCATGGGGCCGATCACCGCGTGGCTGGCCGGCACGGAGATCGGTCGGCCGCTCATGCTCAGGATCGACGACGATGGCGTCACCCGCCGAGAGTGATCACCCGCCACGGAATCTGGAGGTCGCCACGGCGTCTGGCCGCCCCGGGAGCTGGAGGCTGGTCCGGGAGCTGGAGGCTGGTCCGGGAGCTGGAGGCCGCGCGAATCTGGAGGCCGCCCCGGTAGTTCTGCTTGGGCGGAACCATCGGGTGAACGCTGCGCAGCGATGAGCGACCCCCTGGGTCCTTGTCCGGGTCGACTTACCCGCGGAGGGCGCAACGCACCCGCCGGGCGCGCGATCGGGGTCGTTTCGCTTGAACGGAAGCATAGGCCCAGCACCCTGCAGCGAAAGGAGATCTCCCGGGGTCGTGGCCTGGCATGGTACGGGCCTGGCGGGGGGACCGCCTTAGCCGCCGTGGCCGCTGCCGCTCACGAGGGTCGGGATGCGACCGCGCAGGCCCTCGCGTACGACGCGGCGGGCGACGTCGGTCACGCGCTCGGCGGTGAAACCGAAGCGCTCCAGGATCGTGCCGGCCGGCGCCGAGGCGCCGAAGTGATCGAGCCCGATGATCGCGCCCTCGTCGCCGACCCAGCGCTCCCAGCCCATCGAGACGCCGATCTCCACGCTGACCCGCCGACGCACGGACGGCGGCAACACGAGATCGCGATACGCCTGGTCCTGCGCTTCGAAGCGCTCCCAGCACGGGAGTGAGACGACGCGGGTCGGGATGCCCTCGGCCTCGAGCGTCTCGGCGGCGGCGAACGCCAACTGCAGCTCGGAGCCGGTCGCCATCATGATCAGTTGCGGCGCTCCGCCAGAAGCCTCCCGCAGGACGTAGCCACCACGGGCGACCCCCTCGCGCGCCAAGACGTCCGTGCCCGGCAGGGTCGGTAGTTTCTGGCGGGTCAGGGCCAGCGCGACCGGACCGCCGCGGCGCTCGATCGCCGATGCCCAGGCCGCCGCCGTCTCGTTCGCGTCGCCCGGTCGGACGAACCACAGGTTGGGGATCGCCCGCAGCGCCGCGTAGTGCTCCACCGGCTGGTGTGTCGGGCCATCCTCGCCCAGCCCGACCGAGTCGTGGGTCCAGACGTACACCGTATGCAGCCCGGCCAGCGCGGCGATCCGGACGGACCCGCGCATGTAGTCGCTGAAGGTGAGGAAGGTGGCCACGTACGGGATGAACCCGCCGTGATAGGCGAGGCCGTTGGCGATCCCGCCCATGGCGTGCTCGCGAACCCCGAAACGCAGGTTCCGCCCGGCCGTCTCGGCGCTGAAGTCGCCCGCCCCCTTGACGTCCGTCAGGTTGGACTCGGACAGATCCGCGGCCCCACCGAACAGTTCCGGCACCCGAGTCGCCAGGGACCCGATGGCGTCCTGGCTCGCGTTGCGTGTCGCGACCTCTGACCCGGTCTCGTAGACCTTCAGATCACCGTCCCAGCCGGCACCAAGGTCTCCCGCGATGCGCCGCCGGAATTCCGCGGCCAACGCCGGGTGCGCCTGCCCGTACGCCGCGAACCGTCGCTCCCAAGCAGCCACCAGCGACTCGCCCGCCGGGATCGCGGCGCGGAATAGGGCTGCGGCTTCCTCTGGCACGTAGAACGATCGATCCGGATCCCAGCCGTAGGCCTCTTTCGTCAGGCGGACCTCGTCAGGGCCGAGTGGCGCCCCGTGCGCCTTCTGCGAATCCTGCTTGTTCGGGCTGCCGAAGCCGATATGGGTGCGAACGGCGATCAGGCTGGGTCGGTCGTCGGCTCGGGCGGCTTCGATCGCCGCGGCGATGGCTTCGACATTGTTGCCGTCCGCGACGCGCTGGGTGTGCCAGCCGTAGGCATCGAAGCGGGCCGGCACATCCTCCGACCAGGCCATCCGGGTCGGTCCGTCAAGCTGGATGAGGTTGTCGTCGTAGAGCACGACCAGGCGTCCGAGGCGGAGATGCCCGGCCAGGCTGGCCGCCTCGGAACTGATGCCCTCCTGGAGATCGCCATCGGACGCGATCACGTACGTCCAGTGGTCCACGATCGTGCCGTCGGCGCCGTCCTGGTTGAACTCCGCCGCCAGGCGCCGTTCAGCGATCGCCATTCCGACCGCGTTGGTGAACCCCTGGCCGAGCGGACCGGTAGTGGCCTCCACGCCGGGCGTCACGCCGTACTCGGGATGACCCGGCGTGATGCTGCCCCATTGGCGGAACGACTGGAGGTCCTCCATGGAGACGCCGTAGCCCGTCAGGTGCAGGAGCGAGTAGAGCAGCATGCTGGCGTGGCCGGCGCTGAGCACAAAGCGGTCGCGATCCGGCCACTGGGGGTGGGTGGGTGCGTGGCGCAGGTAGCGCGTCCAGACCGCGTAGGCCATCGGCGCGGCTCCCATCGGGGCTCCGGGATGCCCGGAGTTGGCCTTCTGGACACCATCGATGGAAAGCGTCCGGATGGTGTCGACCGCGAGGCGGTCCAGGTTCGTGTCGGCGGTCATCGCAGCGGCTCCAGATGGCATGGGTCGAGGGTTCGAAGGGGACACCCATTGTAGGCCGGGGGTAGGCCGGGGCTGTCGCGGACCGGTATGCTCGCGCCATGCCGGCGATCCGACCGCCCCGTCCATCCCGCCCCCGGCGTCGTCGATCGGTCGCCGCCGGCGCGCCCCGCGTCCTCGTCCTGGGTGACCTCGTCCAGGATGTCGTGCTGGCCCCATCGGAGCCGATCGCCATCGGGACGGACGTGCCGGGCCGCGTATCGATCGTGCAGGGTGGGTCGGCGGCCACGACCGCCCGCTGGCTGGCTCGACTGGGTGTCCGCAGCAGCATGATCGCGGCCGTCGGCCGCGACAGTGCAGGTCGTGCGCTTGTCAAGACGATGGAGGCGGATCACGTGACGATGCGGGTCGTGCGCGTCGCCGGCGCCCGGACTGGTCGGATCGGCGTCCTCGTGGCGCCGGGCGGCGAACGAAGTTTCGTGACGGATCGTGGCGCTGCCCTTGAGCTTGGCCCGGATGACCTCAAGGCGGCCTGGTTCACCGGCGCGGACCTGCTCCACCTGACGGTCTACTCGCTGTTGGGGGTGCCCCTCCGCGATTCGGGCCTGCGGGCGATCGAACTCGCGCGGGCCGCCGGGACACTGGTCAGCCTGGACCTCGCCTCCATCGGTCCGTTGATGGCCGGTGGCCGGCGGGCCGCTCGCAGCCTCATCGCCGGGATCGCACCGGACATCCTGCTCGCGACCGCCACGGAGGCCGAGGCGCTGCTGGGCGGCCATCCTGTGACCGAGCTCCTGGCGTATGCCTCCGTCGCCGTCGTCAAGCGCGGATCGAAGGGCGCCACCGTCCTGGCCCGGACCGACACGGAGCCAGTTCGCTTCGAAGTCGCCACGGCGCGCCTCGTCGCCACCGACACGACCGGCGCCGGGGACGCGTTCGACGCCGGCTTCCTGGCGGCCTGGCTGGGCTCACGGGCGGGCGGTCGATCATTGCCGGCTTCGCTCCAGCGGGCAACCCTGGCCGGCCATCGGGCGGCGGGCCGCCAGTTGTCCACGCCACGCGCGGAGTTGGCGCTGGGCTGAGCGCCCTCGGTTGGGCCGCTGGGCTGAAAGCCTTTCAGGGCTTCTTCAGAAAGACGCGCTATAACGGACGCGTGCACCTCCTCGTCGTCGAAGACGACCCCCGGCTGGGTCGCCTGCTCACGCGCTTGTTGACCGCGGACCGCCACGTCGTGGATCTCGCGACCGATGGCCTGGAGGCCGTGGATCTGCTTGCGTCGAACCCAGGCTTCGAGGCGGTCATCCTGGATGTGGGGCTGCCGGGGATCGACGGGTTCGAAGTCGCCCGCCGCGTCCGCGCCGCCGGTTCGACGGTCCCCATCCTCATGCTCACCGCGCGCGACAGCCTGACCGACCGAGTGGACGGCCTGGACGCCGGCGCCGACGACTACCTGGTCAAGCCGTTCGCCTACGAGGAACTCGTGGCGCGGCTGCGCGCCATCTTGCGTCGAGTCGCGGGGACCACCACCGATACCGGCAGCCGCCTGGTCGTCGGCCCGATCACGCTCGATGAGTCGCGTCGCTCGGTCACCGTCGATGGCGACCCGGTGGACCTCTCGCCGCGCGAGTTCGCCCTGCTCGAATGCCTGCTGCGCCATCCCGGACACACGCTCACGCGCGACCAGTTGCTGGACCTGGCCTGGCCGTTCGGGGTGGCCGTGACGCCCAACACGGTGGATGCGTTCGTGACCTTCCTGCGACGCAAGCTGGGCCCGGTCGGTGCCGCCAGGATCCAGACCGTCCGCGGCGTCGGCTACCGGATGGCCGACGCATGACCCATGACGACGCCCTCGTCCGGCGTGTCCGCTGGCGACTGCTGGCGTGGAGCGGCGGAACCACACTCGTCGTCCTGGTCACGCTCGGTGCGCTGCTCTACGCCGTGGCCGCCGCCTCCCTGGCGGCGGCCGGCGAGGATCAACTGCGCGCCCGGGCCACGGAGATGAAGACCGGCATGGCCTTCGCCGTCACGTTGCCCATCGGTCCCATCGGTCCCTTGGGCGGCACGGTCGGGTCGTCCGGCAGCGGCATCGTGGAGGTGGGATCGGCGCCCGGGATCCTCATCGGGGGACCGGCATCCGGCACGATCGCCGTCGTCCTGGCCCCCTCGGTGGGTGGAGCGACGCAGGTGTCCACCCCCATCGTCGGGGCGGTCGCCCTGCCGGACCAGGCCGGCCTCGCCCAGGCCCGGGCCGGCCAGGAGACGATCGTCACGACCGAACTCGACGGCACCCCGTTCCGGGTCCTGTCGACCCCCGTGCTCCGCCCGGAGGGCACGTTCGTCATCCAGGTCGTGGGTGATCGGACCGCCGAGATGCGCACGCTGACGGTCCTGCTGGCCGTCCTGCTCGTCGGCGGGCTGGCAGTCTTCGCGGCCTCGCTTGCCGCCGGCTGGGTCTACGCGGACCGGGCGCTCGTGCCGATCCGCGACGCCATGCGCCGCCAGCGCGAGTTCGCAGCCGACGCCTCGCACGAACTGCGCACGCCTCTGGCGATCGTCCGTGGTTCCGTCGAGGACCTGCGCCGCAACGCGGACCAGCCGGTGGCGGACGTCGGGAACGCCCTGGACGATATCGAGACCGAGGTCGATCGGATGCGGGCGCTCGTTGACGACCTGCTGCTCCTGGCACGCACCGATTCAGGGGTCGTCGAGCTTGCGCTGGAGCCAACGGACCTGGCCACCATCGCGCTCGATGCCGCGGACGGCCTGCATGCCGCCGCCGGGCGGCGCGACGTCCGCATCGAGGTGGATGCCGAGCCCGTACCCATCTCCGGCGACCCGGCCCGCCTTCGACAGCTCGTCACGATCCTGGTCGACAACGCCGTCCGCCACGCACCCGCGGGCTCCACTGTGCGAGTGGGCGTCCACGTGATCTCTGGAGCCGGACATGTCCGGGTGGAGGATCGCGGACCGGGCTTCCGGCCGGAGGACCTGCCGCACGTGTTCGATCGGTTCTGGCGGGCACCGGATGCGCCGTCCGGCGGGACCGGCCTGGGCCTGAGCATCGCGACCTGGATCGCCGAGCGGCACGGCGGCACGATCACGGCTACCAACCGGCCCGACGGCGGGGCGCGACTCGAAGTGAACCTGCCCATCCGCTGAGACGCGGTCGGACCGAGACGCGGCAGGATCGAGACGCGGCCGGTTTCATCAGTGCTTCAGGGTCGCCGGGTACAACAGGGTCATCAACGACCCCCATCCGTGGAGAGACTTCGATGATCGTCACACGCCTCCGCGCCGGCACGGCCGGTTTGCTCCTGATGACCGCCCTGGCCGCCTGCGGTGGAAACGCGACGCCATCCGGTGTGGCGACGCTCAAGTCGCCAGGGGCCGGAAACGACGGCAATGCCGCGGCGTCCGCCGCCCCCTCCGCCTCGCTGGACCCGGAGGCTGCCCAACTGGCGTTCGCCAAGTGCATGCGCGATAACGGCGTGGACATGCCGGACCCGGTCGCGGGCGCGGGTGGCGGTGGTGCGGCCATCGCGGTCGGCGGCGATGGCATCGACCCCACGAAGATGCAGAAGGCCTTCGAATCCTGCCAGTCGTTCCTGGGCGCCGGCCAGATCAACGGTGGCGCCCAGATCGATCCGGTGATGCAGGACAAGATGGTGGCCTTCGCCAAGTGCATGCGTGAGAACGGCGTGGACATGCCGGATCCGGTCATCAGCAGCGGGGGCGCCGGGACCGTGACGGTCATCGGCGGCAGCAGCACCAGCAGCAGTGTCGGAGCCATCAACCCCGCGGATCCCAAGTTCCAGAAGGCGTCGGAGGCCTGCCAGTCCATCCTGGGCGACTCACTCCCAGGTCTCTCCGGCGGGATTAGCACCGGCGGCGGCGCTGGACCCGGGATCGTTGTCGCCCCCGGAGGCGCGCAGCCGGCCCCGGTCGCCCCGTGACCCGACGATCGGCCGTTCGCGCCGGGGTACTGGGCGTGGTCCTGGTCGCCGGTGGCGCGGCTCTGGGGGTCGCGACCGGCGTGCTCCCGGTCTCGACGTCGGCGGCGGATGGTTCGGCGACTCCCGCCGCATCCCCCAACGCCCGAACGACCGCGAAGGTGGCGACTCGCACGATGACCGTCGGCGAGAGCCTGGACGGAACGCTCGGCTACGCCGGCGAGCGGCGCGTCCTGAACAACCTGGCCGGGACGATCACAAGCCTGCCGACGGCCGGAACGGTCCTGGCCCGCGGCGATCGCCTGTACGAGATCGACGGTCGCCGTCGGCCCATCCTCTTCTACGGTGTCCGGCCGGCCTGGCGGACCATGGAGAAGGGCGTCTCCAGCGGAGCCGACATCAAGCAGCTCGAGCAGAACCTCAAGGCCCTCGGCTACACCCGCAAGGGCGACAAGATCGACACCAAGTGGGACGCCGATACGACCGCCGCGGTCAAGCGCTGGCAGAAGGCGACCGGCCAGACCGTAGATGGCGTCGTGGACCTCGGCGACGTCATCTTCCTGCCAGGCGCCATCCGCGTGACCGAACTATCCGCCCAGCTGGGAACCGGCGTTGGCCCGGGCACGCCGGTCATGAACGGCACGACCGATGAGCGCGTCGTCACCGTGGACCTGGCCGCCGACCGGACCGACATCGTCAAGGTCGGTGACGCCGTGACCATCGAACTGGCGAACGGCGCGACCACCCCCGGCACGATCCGCGACATCGGCACCGTCGCCGAGGGCGGGACCGACGCGTTCGGCAACCCCTCCAAGCCCTCCGTCAAGGTCACGATCACCCTGACCGATCCGGCGGCGTCCGCCCAGTACACGAACTCGCCGGTGACCGTGACAGTCGTGCGCGAGTCGCGGCCGGATGTCATGGCCGTCCCGGTCGCCTCGCTCCTGGCGGTGCTGGAAGGTGGCTACGCCGTGGAGGTCGTGGACGCGAACGGCACGGGTGGCGCGGGTGGCACGAGTGGCACGACCCACCTGGTCGGCGTCAAGACCGGCATCTTCCAGGACGGCTGGGTAGAAGTCACGGCGCCCGGCGGCGACCTGAAGGTGGGCGACGAGATCGTGGTGCCGTCGTGAGCGCGGTGGCCGAACTCCACGGCGTCGGCAAGCGCTATCCGGGCGACCCGCCGGTGGAGGCGCTGCGCGACGTTGACCTGTGCATCGAGGCCGGCGAACTGGTCGGCATCGTGGGTCCGTCCGGTTCTGGCAAGTCCACCCTGCTGCACCTGCTGGGGACGTTGGACCGGCCGACCGAGGGAGCCATCCGGATCGCCGGTCGCGATATCGCGACGATGTCGGACCGGGACCTCTCCGCGCTGCGTGCCTGGCGGATCGGGTTCGTCTTCCAGTCGTTCTTCCTGCTGGGCGGTGAGAGCGCCGTCGACAACGTCGCCGACGGGCTCCTGTACCGCGGCGAGCGGCCGAAGGAACGGCGTCGGGCCGCGATCGCGGCCCTGGAACGGGTCGGCCTGGGTGACCGCCTGGACCACCGGCCCGGGATGATGTCCGGCGGCGAGCGGCAACGCGTCGCGATCGCCCGGGCGCTCGTGGGTCGTCCGGAACTGGTCCTGGCCGATGAACCCACCGGCAACCTGGACAGTGCCACTGGGGCGGCCATCCTGGACCTGCTGCGTGAGCTGCACGCGGAAGAGGGCACGACGATCTGCGTCATCACCCACGACCGCGACATCGCGGCCGGACTGCCGCGCCGGATCACGCTGCGCGACGGCCGTATCGAGCACGAAGGGGCTGCCGCGTGACCGCCGCGATGGTCTCGATCGCAACACCGGCTCTTCGATCGGGTCGTCTGGGGCCGCGCGACATCCTGCGCATCGCCATGAGCGGACTGCTGTCCCGTCGGCTGCGCTCCGGCCTGACCGCCCTGGGCATCGCCATCGGCATCGCCGTGATGCTGGCCGTCCTGGGCATCGCCGAATCGAGCCGCGCGACCCTGCTCGCCGAGCTGGACCGGATCGGGTCCAACCTGCTGACCGTCAGCGCCGGCCAGACGTTCATGGGGGCGGACTCGGCCCTGCCCAAGGAGGCGACCGCGATGATCGGCCGTGTCGGCCCGGTGGAGTCGGCGACGAGCGTGTCGGCGACCACGGCCACGGTCCGCCGCACGGACAGGATCGACCCCGGCGAGACCGGTGGCATCGCGGTCCAGGCGACCGACCCGGGCCTGCTCAAGGCACTGGGCGGGACGCTCGCCGCGGGCCGTTTCATCGATGACGCGACCGGTGCCTACCCGGCGGTCGTGCTGGGGTCTGTCGCCGCGCAGCGCCTCGGCATCGACGGCCTCAAGGCCCCGGTCATGGTCTGGATCGGTGGACGCTGGTGGAGCGTCGTGGGGATCATGGACTCGCTGCCGCTCGCGCCGGAACTGGACCGTTCCGCCCTGGTGGGACGGGCCGCCGCCGAGGCCCTGCTGGATGCCGGCAGCGCGCCGTCCACGATCTATGTCCGGGCCGCGCCGGCGCAGCTGAACGACGTCCGAGCCGTCCTGCCGGCAACCGCGGATCCGGAACACCCGGAGGCCGTCAAGGTCAGCCGGCCGTCGGACGCCGTCGAGGCGCGAGCCGCCGCCGCGTCCGCCTTCACCACCCTGTTCCTGGGCCTGGGCGCGGTCGCCGTCCTGGTTGGCGCGCTGGGCATCGCCAACGTCATGCTGATGGCCGTGCTGGAACGCCGCAACGAGATCGGCCTGCGCCGGGCGCTGGGTGCCACGCGCGGCCACATCGTCGGCCAGTTCCTGACCGAGGCGATCCTGCTGGCCGGCGTGGGCGGCGTCGTCGGTGCGCTTCTCGGCTGCCTGGTCGCCGCCGCCTATGCCGTCAGCCAGGGCTGGCTCGTGGCGTTGCCGGTCGCCGGGATCATCGCTGGGGTGCTGGCCGCGACGCTCGTCGGAGCACTGGCCGGACTCTACCCGGCGCTCCGCGCTGCCAACACGCCGCCCACGGACGCACTCCGCGCCTGAGCGGCCGTCAAGACGTCCTGTTGACGGTCAGCTGCGTCGGCTGAAGGCGAAAGCGGCCATCACGACGCCGACGGTAACGATCGCGAGTGCCCAGGCGAGGAGCGGAAGGGCACTGGCTCCCCCGCAGACCGAGGAGCCAGAACAGGAGATCAAGGTGTTGAGGGCACCGTACAGGTAGACGCCTCCGCTGCCCAACAGCAGGCCTGCACCTGCCGCGGTGCGCGGCAGGTCTGTGGGGTTTGCTCGCCAACCGGCCAAACCGATCGCGATCCCAAGCAGGGGAGCTGCCACAATCATCAGGAACAGCAACGACGTGGCGATCCCTAGCGCGACTCCAACGAGGAGGCCCAGAGTGAAGAGCCTCACCTTGGAACCACCGCGAACTGCGCCATCGTTCGTCATGATCAGAATCCTGGGAACGCTCCGTAAGCAGTCAACTTATCCCAATGAAACGGGAAACACTCATCGACGCTATCGCTGCTCTGGCTCCACGTCGCGGTGCCGTTCGGGTGACCCCACATTCGAACGTAGTAGTAGTGCGTGTACACAGTCGGCAACGGCCAGCAGAAGCTGGAATTCTTGAAGTCGGATGTCGTTTGGCCTCGATAGTATGTGCTGCTAGGACCGTACAATCCGGTCACATTGCTGGCGTACTTGGACCAGCCCGTAGCCGATAGCCAGTTCCAGAACCCGGTTGTGATACCAGCCGAGACCGTCGATCCGTTGTACGTCCAATTGATCTGTGTGACGTCCTGATTGACCTTCAGGTTGGCGACGTCCATCCAGAAGATGCGGATGTAAGCGCTCTTGGTGCTGAGAATCGACTCACCACCGTTTGCCGATGGACCTTCTGGCGCTGCCGGGCTGGCGACGGATGTGGAGGACTCCATCCCATCGACGCCGGCTGGAGAGGCCACGGTCGGAGTTCAGGCCTCGATCAACTTCCGGCACCCGTCGGGATCGAGCGCGACAGTTCGCTCCACCCATCCGTCCAAGGGGACTTCGGTCTCACCGTCAACGTTGGGGTATCGGCAAGCGCCATTCGCGAGTTTCTTCCCTGAGAGTATCCACGTACTCCGGTTGGCCAGCGCGGGCAAGTCCGTGCGGAAGTAACCGAAGCCGGCGGTGCTTGGTGCCGCAGCCACCTCGACCGACCACGCGCCCGATACGGCCAAGACGATTGCGATCGCGGTCGCCACCGCCCAAGACCGACGGATCTTGTGCCCGAGGGTGCTTTGCATCCGCTTGCCCTCCCTGATGTCGGGTGAGATGCACTCGCGCCATCCCGACTGTGCGGAGTGTTGCCTCGATGGTCGGGACGGACGCTGCCGGGGGATTGACGGTCGACCGGAGCCCTGAGCTCATCGCGGCTCGAGAAGCCGTTCGCGATGAAGTGGCGCGGCGGGATCGGATCCTGATTCTCGCGATCCTCGCGGTCGCGACGGTCGTCGCCGGGATCGTTGTCTTTGCGGGCACGATCGCCGGCCGCCGCGACTTCGGCCGTCGACGGGCGCTGGGGGCGACCCAGGGGCAGCTGATGTGGGTCGTGATCACAAGCACACTGGTCCCGGCGTTGGCCGGGGCGTTGGCCGGGGCGCTCGTGGGCTGGGTCTACCTGAGTACTCGGCTCGGGCACCTTGGCGACCCGCGGTTCTCCATCTCGGTCGCGATCCTGACGGTCCTCGCACTCGGCGCCGCTTCAGCCGCACCAGCAGCGGTCGCCGCGACGCGCGATCCGCTCAAGGTCCTGCGAGTGCCCTGAGCCGGCGGCTGCGTCGAGATCAGCGCGGCGACACCGTGGAGAGCCCGATGAGTCGCGCCGCCTCGATCATCTGCTCGTCGTAGGTCACGATCGCGTCCAGATCGTCGCCGACCGCCAGCGCCGTGGCCAGGTGGATGGCGTCGAGCGTCCGGAGCACCTGCGGTTCCAGGCTGCCGGCCGCATCCAGGATCCGGTCGTCGATCCCGATCAGGTCCACCCGCCGCAGTCCTTCGCGGACCGTCGCCAGGGCGTCTGGCCCCAGGTGGCGGACCGCCCGCAGCGCCTCGGTCCGCAGGAGCGCGGACGACACCCGGCGCGCGTCATAGGCGGACAGGAAGGCCCGGACAGCCACGGACTCCTCGTCCGTGACGACCAGCTTCACGAACGCCGAGCTATCGAGATAGAGCGCGCTCAATCGGTCCGTCCCTCGGCCACGAGTCGCGAAGGCGCCTTGGCATCCGGCGGGAGTCGGACGGGCTGGAGGTCCAGGAGATCGGCCTCCGCTCGACGCAGGAGCCCTTCACGCTCCAATCGGGCCAGACCGCTCGGCATGGTCTTGAGCAGGATCGCGACGGGACGCCCGCGATCGGTGACCTCCACGGTCTCGCCTGCGGCCACGCGACGCAGGATGGCACTGGCGTCACGGCGCAGCTCCCGGACCCCGACTCGCTCCATGTGCGACATAGTAGCACAGCAGATCCAGCTATCGACTACTATCGGCTAACGTTGACAGAGTTAGTCGACCTTGCGATACTATCGACTAACCTGATCACGATTAGTCGAAGTTGGTAGAACGACGATGGCCAAGCTACCCGAACGCGCACCCACGCTCGAGGAGATGTTCGCTCGGGCGGACCTCAATACCGCGCTGCCCGCCATCTTGGCCGCCGGGGTGGCGCCGACCGTCAAGGGCGAGTACCGCCATTGGGATGAGATCCGGCGAGGCACCCCACCAGCGGGGCTTACCCGCGAGCAGTGGTGGTTGGGCATCAAGTGGGCGCGGATCCCGCTGATGCGCCCCGTCCCGCTCCGCGCCACGGATGGTTCGACCTTTCAGTACTCGCTTCCGGATCCGGTCCTCGAGCTCCTGCACTGGATCGATCAGCATGCCGCCGGCGAGATCGTCGTGTCCGAGACCGTGTCGGACCCTGGCCAGCGGCAACGCTACCTTGTCAACTCGTTGATGGAGGAATCGATCACCTCAAGCCAACTCGAGGGTGCGAGCTCAACCAGAAAGGCGGCCAAGGACCTGATCCGGTCCGGTCGCCTGCCAAGGGACAGGAGCGAGCGGATGATCCTCAACAACTTCCGCGCGATGTCGTCCCTTCGCACACTCGCGGGCGCCAAGCTGACGCCGGACCTGCTGTTCGATCTGCATCGAGTCCTGACCGAGGGGACGCTCGATGATCCGTCGGCGGCCGGGCGGCCTCAGTCGCCGGGGGAGATCCGCGTGCACGTCGAAGATCCAGACGGCACGATCGTCCATCGCCCGCCGGCCGCGGAACAACTGCCGGGGCGGATCGACGAGATGTGCAAGTTCGCGAACGCGACTGTCGGGGACGGCTTCATGCACCCGGTGGTGAAGGCGATCCTCCTGCACCTCTGGCTGGCCTACGACCATCCGTTCGAGGACGGCAACGGGCGCACCGCCCGGGCACTGTTCTACCGCGAGATGCTCGCCAGCGGGTACTGGCTATTCGAGTACATCTCGATCTCGCGACTGCTACTGAAGGCGCCCGCGAAGTACGGTCGGTCCTTCCGGTACACGGAAACGGACGGGTACGACGCCACGTACTTCCTGCTCCATCAGCTTCAGGTCGTGAGGCGCGCGATCGAGGAGCTCCACTCATACCTTCAGACCAAGATGGCGGAGATGCGCGCGACGGTTGCCTTGTTGCGTCGGACGAACCTCAATCATCGACAGATCGCGCTCATCACGCATGCCCTCCGTCACCACGATGCGGAGTACACCTTCAAGACCCACGCGCGCAGCCATCGCGTCGTCCAGCAATCCGCGCGGACCGACCTCCTCGACCTGGAGCGCCGTGGGTTCATCGTCCGCCGCGTGGCTGGGAACCGCTACTACTTCTATCCTGCCGACGACCTCGCGGCGCGGCTTCGCGATGCTGGTCAGGCCTGAGCGACTCTGCCGTCAGCCGCACCCCGGTCAGTCGAACCCGCTGTCAGCCGCGTAGGTAGCGGTCGAACCAGTCGAGCATCCGGGTCTGACGGTCGATCCTCCGGTCCGGGCGGCCGGAGTTGCCGTAGACGTGCGACTCGTGCGGATAGAGGACGTACTCCACGGTCCGGCCGAGCTGGCGAAGCGCGACGAACAGCTGCTCGTTGTCCTGCGGCGGACAGCGCAGGTCCGCCTCGGCCTGGAGCATCAAAAGGGGCGTCCGGATGGCGGCCACGTTCTTCAGCGGTGACTGGCGCCAGAGGCGCTCGATGCCCTCCGGGCTGAAGGGGTCGCCAAGAAGCGAGGCGCGGTCGTACTCGGGACCGGAGTCCGAGTTCGCCCAGTCCGAGACCTGGTTCGTCACGCCGTTCTCCGACACGGCGGCGGCGAATCGGTCCGTCGTGCCGACCAGCCAGTTGACCATGAACCCGCCGTAGGACAGGCCCAGGATGCCGAGCCTCGCCGGGTCCACGAGGCCCAGTTCGATGACGTGATCGAGGGCGGCGTGGACGTCGTCCGCATCGACGCCGCCCCAGTCGCCCAGCTGCGGCCGGATCCAATCCCGGCCGTACGAGGCGGAGCCGCGGATGTTGGGCAGGATCACCCGGTAGCCCGCTGCAACGAGCAGGATCACCTCGATGTGCGGGGCCGGCGCCCAGCCGCCGAGCGGTCCGCCGTGGACATCCACGATGGTCGGCAGGGGAGTGTTGGGGGCGTCCGGCGGTGACGCGATCCAGGTCTCGATGGGTCCGCCCGGCCCCGGGGCGTCCACGCGGGTCATGACTGGCATCGGGTGGTGACGTTGCCAGGCGGATCCGAACGTGGTGCGGGTGCGGGATCGCGGGTCGTCGCCGTCGGTGGGATCGCCGCCCGCGGCCAGGCTGGACAGTTCCTGGGCCCGGACTCCGTCCGTTCCCAGCCAGCTGATCGCGCCTGCGGCTGCGCCCTGGGTGGCTACGGCCAGTGAGTGTGTCGTGATGTCGCCGTCAACGAGTGTTCGCCGCGTTGCCGGCCCGCCCAGGCCCGGCGTCAGGTGAAACGCGGTCGGTCGTGAGCGCGCTTGATCCGTGACCGTCGCGATGATCAGGTCCTGGGTCGGCCAGAACGGTCCGCCCCGGTTCGAGACCATCCAGCCGTTGAGGTCCGTGTCGGTCCAGTTGCCGATCGGGCGGTCCAGGTCCGGTATCAGCGCGCGTAGTGGTCCCGACCGGTCCGACGGTCCGACGAGCAGGCCCGGGCTGATGTCGTCCAGTGGTCTGGGTTCGGTCAGCCCGATGGCCACGATCCAGCGGCCGTCCGGCGACCAGGCCGGATGATTGGCCCAGCCCGCGGGGGCGAGTACTTCCCGCGGTTCGGCATCCTTGGCGCCCGAGACGTCCATGGCGCCCGAGGTGTCCACGTCCACCGCCCAGATCGTGGTCCGCGGATGGAGGTCGGCATCGCGACCGCGATCCGATGCGAACGCCACCGTCCGACCGTCCGGGCTCCAGGCGATGTCCGCCACGCCCCAGTCGCCGGAGGTGACCTGGCGAGGCCTGGCGCCGGGAGCGACTTCGATGACGAACAGGTGCGACCAGCGATCGAGATGACCTGCCCCGTCCCAGCGCCAGTCCGTGCGCGTGATGCGGCGCGCGACCGGAGAGGTGTCGCGGTTGGTCGGGCGGTGGCGCCGGCCGACCGGGGGTACCGGACCGACCAGGAAGCGGGGCGGGTCCACCTCGGCCGTGAACGCCAGCCGGGAACCGTCCGGCGACCAGGCCACCTCGCCCACCGACCCGAAGCCGGCGGCCCGTATGCGGCGGACCCTGCTTCCGGCCAGCGGCACCAGGCACAGGTGGGGTACCGCCCAGTCGTCGTCGGTCTCGCCGCGGATGAACGCGACGTGGCTGGCGTCCGGGGAGATCCGCGGCCAACCGTCGCGCACGGCGCCGCTCGTGAGGGCGCGAGGTCTCGGAACGGTTGAGCGTCGGCCGGTCGCGTGTCGTACCGGAGCCTGGCCCAGACCCAGCGGCACGACGAACAGGTGGGTCTGGTACCGGGCGTGTCGAACGATCCGGCGGGCGACCACCGCCACGCTCCCGTCTGCCGACATGTCGTGCTCGTCCAGCACCACCTGTTGCCGGATATCGGTGGGGGTCATCGGTCGTCGCTCGGCCATGCGGACAGCCTAGCTGCGCCACGGCGAGTGCGCCCAAGGCGATGCGGCCCGCGGGCCAGTGCCTGCGGCCCGGCGACATCGTGTGCACTACGCGACCGTTACCACCACGATGACGGCACTCCTGGTCGTGGAGTGCATCGAGTGCACCGCGCGACCAAGCTGGATCCATGCGTTGCCGGCCGGTGCATCGGGCGCACCGAATGGACACGGTGACGGCGTCGCCTGTCCGATACGGTCCCCCGGCGCATACGGCGCGTACGGCGCACACGGCGTTCACGGCGACGGGTGGAGGCCCGCTCGGCTACGCTCACCCAATGACACCCGATCGCCTCACCATCGCGCCTGAGGTCGCCCGAGCGCTGCGCGACGGCGCCCCCGTGGTCGCCCTCGAATCCACCCTGATCAGCCATGGCCTGCCGTATCCCCAGAACATCGAGGTGGCGACCGCCTCCGAGGCCGCCGTGCGCAGGAGTGGGGCCGTACCGGCCACGGTCGCGATCCACGATGGGCGCTTCCTGGTCGGACTGGAGAGCGAGGCCCTGGAGGCACTCGCCACGGCCCCGGCTGGCACGGTCCGCAAGGCGGCTCGGCCCAGCCTGGCGATCGCGTTGGCCGAGGGCGGCTGGGCGGCCACGACCGTGTCGGCCACGATGATCGCCGCACATGCGGCTGGGATCCAGACGTTCGCGACAGGCGGGATCGGGGGTATCCATCGCGGCGCACTGGGGCATCCCGGGACGGACCGCGCCGCGACCTTCGACATCTCGTCGGACCTGGAGGAACTGGGCCGAACCCCGGTCGCCGTGGTGTGTGCCGGGCCCAAGGCCATCCTGGACGTGCCGGCCACGCTGGAGTACCTCGAAACGCGCGGCGTCCCCGTCGTGGCCGTCGGCCAGGAGGATGTCCCGGGCTTCTACGCGCGCTCCTCCGGGATCCGTGCCCCGGCCTCCGTCCCGGACATCGCGGCGGCCGCGCGTCTCGTGGCCATCCACTTCGGCTCGGGCATCGGTGGCGGAGTCCTGCTGTGCATACCGCTGCCGGAGGACGTGGCCATCCCGCGGGACGAGGCGATGGCCGTGGTGGAGCAGGCCGTTCGCGAATCGGACGAAGCCGGGATCGAAGGCCCGGCCGTCACGCCGTGGCTGCTCCAGCGGATCGCCGTGATCACCGGCGGGCGGTTCGTGCGGGCTAACACGGCCCTGATCATCAACAACGCCCAGGTTGCCGGAGAGCTCGCCGTGAGCATCGCGACCGGCTGACCGGCTGACCCATGTCAGGTTCGGCGGGCCGGTCCTTCCGGACGACGGTCGTCGTATTGCTGGTAAGCGGGTCGCTGGTTACACTCGCTGGGACGACCATCTTCCGGATCAGCGAGCGCCGCGCACGTGATCGCGGGTTGCTGGACCGGACCACGGGATCCTGATCAGGAGGACCTCACCGCATGCGGATCTACGAAGGCAGTCCGCGCCAGGACTTCGAGGAGGTCTTTCGCTCCATCGGCGCATTCCTCGATCAGCGTGCGATGAAGGACATCCTGCTGATGGAGGCCCCCGACGGGTTCATCGTGCAGGGTCTCGTCCTGGGGAGCGGGGGTTCGGGACCGTGGTCGGATTCGATGGGCAGCCAGACCAAGGAAACGCTGACCTTCCTGGACGACGACATCGCCCGGTTCATGGAGGAGGCATCTGCGCGCCGCGGCCAGGTGCCGCCGCCCCCGGTCCATGAGGCCGGCTACTACGAGACGGCCTTCCGGGTCCTTGGCCGGTACATGGATGAGCAGAAACCACGGGACGTCTTCTTCTTCGAGCAGGGCGGAGCGTTCGTCGTTCGTCTTCTGATGTCGGGGCAGGCGGGCAGCCATCACGAGCTGTCCGAATTCACGAAAGAGGACATCGAGCAACTCGTGGCGCAGGGCCCTGCTCTACGCTACGCGCAACCCACCAAGGAGGTCACGAAATGAAGGCGCTCAAGACTGTCGCCGTCGCGCTGGGGATCACCCTGGGCGCGCTCATCGTCATCCCGCTCGCGGTCCTGGTCGGGCTGTTCGTCTGGCTGAAGGTCACCGAAGAGGATGACGAGGAGATCCTCGAGCTGGACCGCGAAGGCGTCTGATCGAACCGACCACGCCCACCGCAGCAGGCACGCCCGCCGGAGCAACGGCGGGCGTCGCGCTGTCCGGTCCGGTGCGCTCGGCGTCGTCCCCGGCTGAGCGGCGGACGGCAGAACTGGCCGCCCTCGGCGTCATGGCGCTGTGGGCCGGGAACTTCATCGTGGTCAAGGGCGCGGTGGCGATCCTGCCGCCCGTGGGCTTCACGCTCCTGCGCTTTGGCGTCGCTGCCGTCACCGTCCTGCTCCTCCTGCGCTGGCGAGAGGGGAGTATCTCGCTGCCGCGCAGTGACGGAGTGCGGATCGGCCTGCTGGGGGTCGTGGGCTTCGGCTGCTACCAGGTCTTCTGGTCGACTGGCCTCCAGTCGATCTCGGCCGGTGACTCGGCGCTGCTGATCGCAACGACCCCGGTCTGGACAGCGGTGCTGGCGGCGGCGACCGGCGCGGACACGCTGTCCCCGACGCGCCTGGCGGGCGCACTCCTGTCCTTTGCCGGGGTGGCCGTTGTGATCGGGTCGGGTCCGGGGTTCGACCTGGGCGTATCGCTCATCGGTGATGCGTTGACGCTGGTCGCCGCCCTGTGCTGGGCGATCTACACCGCATTCGGCGCCAACATCCTGCGGCGGCACTCGCCCCTCAAGACGACGACCTGGGCGATCGTGGCCGGGACGCTCTTCCTGGCGCCGATCGGGATTGCCCAACTGGTCAGCTCGGGCCAGGCGGGGACCATCGGCGCGGGCCTGGCGGCCGGTGCCGGCCTGGCCATCGTGCTGGCGATCCTGTACTCGGGGACGCTGGCGGCGGGGACCGCGAACGTCGTGATCTTCCATGCCATCAAGCTGGTGGGCCCGACCCGGATCACGGCTCTCCAGTCGCTCGTTCCGGCGATGGCCGTCGTGCTCGCCGCTGTCTTCCTGGGCGAACCCATCCGGGCGGGCCAGGTGGTGGGCGGTGTGATCATCATCGCCGGCGTGGCCATCCTCCGGCGTGGGACACTACCGGGGTTAGGTCGCCTGCGATCGGAGCGTTCTTCTTGAGTGGAATCGAAGCACGGGACGGGTCCGCGCCGCCGATCCGGCCGCTCCGGCCCGGTGAGCCGCCCCTGGCGATCCTGGTCGACTACGACGGGACGATCGCGCTGACCGATGTGTCGGACACGGTCATGGCAGAACACGTTCCGGGTATCTGGGAAGCGGAGGCGGCCGCCTATGACGCCGGCCTGATGGGGTCACGGCGGTTGATGACCTGGGAGATGGCCCAGGTGGAGGGCGGATCGGCGGCGCTCCTGGCCACCGCGGCATCGCAGCCGCACGACGCCGGGTTCGCGCCGTTCGTGCGTCGTGCGCAGGCGGCCGGGGTCCCGGTGGAAGTCGTCTCGGACGGGTTCGGGTTCTTTATCCGGCCTGCGCTGGAGGCGCTTGGGGTGGGGGACCTGCCGATCATCACGGCCCGCACGACATTCGCCGACGGGGGCGCGTCGATCGCGTTTCCCAACGGCCACCCAAAGTGCCACATCTGTGGGACGTGCAAGCGCAACCGGGTGCTGGCCCACCAGGCAGCTGGGCGGGCGGTCGTGTTCATCGGCGACGGCGAGTCGGATCGCTTCGCGGCCGGCTACTCGGACATCGTCTTCGCCAAGCATTCGCTGGTCCATATCTGCCTGGAGGCCGGCTGGTCCTTCCAGCGCTGGACGGAGTTCGAGGAGGTCGACGCCTGGCTGGCGTCCACGCTGAGCGCCTGGTGGGCGGATGAGTCGACCCTGGTCGGTCCAGTATCGCGGCCGATCTTCTGCGGGCCGGAGGTGTGGCGGGCGGACCTGGTGGACCCACCGGACGGCTACTGGCCGCCGAAGCGGTAGCTGGGCCACAAGACTTACCATGACTCAGATAGGCGCGACCCGGGACCCGATCCTTCCCGACCCCGACCTCCGAACCGTCTGACATTTTGGATCGACCGCAGCCCAAGGAGGCGTGCTAGATGACAACCGAAATGGTGCGGCCCACATCGGTGCAGCCCGCACCGCTGCCCATCCTCAGCCACTGGATCGATGGCTGTCCGGTCGAGGTCCTGCCGGAGCAGACCGGCCCCATCTACAATCCCGCCACGGGCCAGGTCATCGCTCGCGTCCCACGTGGGGGCGCGGCCGAGGTCGCCGCGGCCGTCGCCGCAGCCAAGGCCGCCTTCCCGGCCTGGCGCGATACCCCGCTCATCGCCCGGAGCCAGCTGTTCTTCGCCTTCCGCGAGCTGATGTGGCAACACCGCGAGGAACTTGCGACGCTCATCACGCGGGACCACGGAAAGACGTTCCCCGATGCGTTCGCCGAGGTGACACGGGGCATCGAGACCGTGGAGTTCGCCTGCGGCCTGCCGATGCACCTGGCCGGCATGAACACCCCGAACGTGGCCACGGGCGTCGACGCGTTCACGCTCCGTGCGCCGCTCGGCGTGACCGCGGCGATCACGCCCTTCAACTTCCCGGCCATGGTCCCGCTGTGGATCTACCCGATCGCGCTCGCCTGCGGCAACACGATGATCCTGAAGCCCTCCTCGCACACCCCCGGCGCGACCCAGCTCCAGGCCGAACTGTGGAAGGAAGCCGGTCTCCCCGACGGCGTCTTCAACGTCGTGTATGGCGGCCGTGAGGCGGTGACCGCGATCGTCGAGCACCCGGACATCAAGGCCATCCAGTTCGTCGGGTCCACCGCGGTCGGTCGCTACGTCTACGAAGAGGGCACCAAGCGCGGCAAGCGCGTCGGTTCGTTCACCAGCGCCAAGAACGCGATGATCGTCCTGCCCGACGCCGACATGGAGCTGACCGCCGACGCGGCTGTGGCCGCCGGGTATGGCTCGGCCGGCGAGCGTTGCATGGCCCAGACCATGGTCATCGCCGTCGGCGACGCGGCCGAGAAGCTGCGCCCGCTGATGCTCGAGCGGATGGCCAACCTCAAGGTCGGTCCCGGCATGGAGCCGGGCATCGACATGGGCCCCATCTACACGAGGGAGCACCGCGAATCCGTGGTGGGCTGGATCGACAAGGGCGAAGCCGGGGGGGCCGAGCTCGTCGTCGATGGGCGGCCGTTCGTCCACCCGACGAACCCCGACGGCTTCTTCCTGGGGGTCACCTTGTTCGACCACGTCACGCCGGACATGGAGATCTACCGTGAGGAGATCTTCGGGCCCGTCCTTGGCATCGTTCGGGCCGAGACCTACGATGAAGCACTGGGCCTCATCAACGGCCACAAGTACGCCAACGGGACGGCGATCTTCACCACCGACGGCGGCGCCGCGAGGCGCTTCAAGCTGGAAGTGGATGTGCCCATGATCGGCGTCAACGTGCCCATCCCGGTCCCGGCCGGCTACATGTCCTTCAGCGGCGCCAAGGAGTCCGCCATGGGCGACCTGGCCATGCGCGGCGAAGACGGGATCCGCTTCTTCACGCGGCAGAAGATGGTCACCGAGCGCTGGCCCGAGCCCGGTCGTCGCGCTGCCCTCAGCCTGGTCTTCCCCGGCAACAGCTGACGTTCCTCCCCGGCCCACGAGGCCCCGCCGCCCAGCCGGGCGGCGGGGCCTCTCTATGCCGCGGGACGACGCCGTGGGACACTTCGCCCCTCCCGTGACATCTATGGGGCATGGTGGCTGAACTGACGACAGTGCGAGGCATCGCGGCATCGACCGTGGCGGACGCCGCGGCCGGCGACGCGGATGCCCTTGCCCGGATCGTGGGCGTCCACCACGACGACCCGCGACTCCGCCCGCGGGCTTGGCCTGCCCCCGTGCCTGCTCAGAGCCCGAGAATCTCGCCAGATCAGGCCAGGAGCCCCGTTTCTCGCTCCGGTGTCTGCTCAGAGCCCGCGAATCCGACCGATCCGGCGCCGATGCCGTCCGAACGCCGCCTCTGAGCCAGCGCACGGCCCGGATGTCACCTCCAAACCGCGCAAACGTCGGCTCACAGCAGGCACGCCGACCGGATCGGGACCAGCGAAGCTGATCTCGCCAGAAACAACTTGCTCAGAGCAGACCGGGGTGCGCCGACCGCCACGCCGATGAATCACTTGACGGGTGCCCGAGCATCTGTGGGGCATGACGTCGATGACGGGCAACCTGGACGACACACTCGCGAGGGCGATCCCGCTCGCCGCGAGCGGTGACCAGGCGGCCTTCGCCCGGATCGTGCAGGCACACCACGGGGACATGACCCGGGTCTGCTACGTCATCTGTGGCGACCTGGACCTCGCCGACGAAGCCGTCCAGTCCGCCTGGCCCATCGTCTGGAAGAAGCTCGGCACGCTCAAGGACCCGGCACGGCTTCGGCCCTGGCTGGTGTCCGTGGCGGCCAACGAGGCGCGGCAGATCCTGCGGCACCAGCGTCGTCGGACGGTCGTCGAGCTGTCCGTTTCGCCGGGCTCGGATCTCGCATTTGCGGATCCCGCTGGGCGGACCGCCGACCTGGACCTGGTGAATGCCCTTTCCAAGCTCGATCCGGACGATCGAGCGCTGCTCGCGCTCCGCTACGTCGCCGGCTTCAACTCCACCGAGCTCGCCCACGCGACCGGACGGTCCGCGTCGGGCACCCGGGCACGCCTCGCACGGCTGCTCGACCGCCTCCGAACGGAGCTCCGTGATGACTGACCGAACCCCCTTCGAAGCTCGCCTCGAGGATCGCCTGCTCGCGCACGCCGCGCACGCGGATCGTTCGTTTGACGCTGCTGCGATCGCTGCCTCGGTGGCCGTCAACGCGCGTCAACGCACCTGGGGCTGGCAGGCTCCGTGGCAGTCGAGCGGTCGCGGGTTCACACCGCTCGTCGCGGCGCTGCTGCTTCTCGGCCTGCTCATCGCGCTCATGGGGGTGCTGCTGCTCCCCGGCAGCCCGCCCAAGCTCCCGGCGATCGTCGAGCCAACTGCCTCTGCAAGTCCCGCGCCGGTGGGGGTGGCGGTCCCAGTGGGTCCGATCGCGCCACCACCCGAGTTCCCGTCGACATCGTCCGAACCGGTTCCTGGTCACGGCGTCATGACCCGAGCGGCGGACATGACGGAGGGTCGGATCGAGCCGGTGATGGTGACGCTGACGGATGGCCGCGTCCTCATCGTGGGTGGCATGTCGGACGCGTCAGCTGAGATCTTCGATCCGTCGACCGGGAAGTTCACAGCCACGAAGCCTGGCTCGACGACCGGCGACGGCTCCGGCGTGCTCCTCAAGGATGGCAGGGTCCTCGTCGTCCTCTATGACAGCAACTACTTGGCGGCTTCGATCTGTGTCTTCGATCCGCAATCGATGACGTGGTCGCGTGTCGCTGCGAAGGGCTTCGAAGGAACCGAGCTCGATGGCAGCGGTCAGATCCGAAGGTATCCGACTCTGACCCTGCTCCGTGACGGTCGCGTCCTGCTGTCCGGTGGCGAAGTGAACTCGCCCGGAGGGGGAGCGGGAACAGTGGTGGACACAGCGGAGATCTTCGATCCAGACACCGAGACACTTTCTCAAGCAGGGTCCATGGTGAGGCCGCGTGTCGGCCACTCAGCCACCACGCTGCTGGACGGTCGCGTGCTGATCGCTGGAGGGCGGGGCCCCTGCCTGGCCAGGAACAGTCTCAGGGGGTGCGACTCTCAGCCGGACCTTCAGGATGCGGAGATTTTCGACCCGGCGACCGGGACGTTCACGCCGACGGGCGAGATGTCGGGCATCCAGGGTCCGACCGAGGGCCTCCTCCTGCCCGACGGGCGAGTCCTCGTGCTATCGATGTCGGTCCTGCCTCCCCCACATGGGGACACGGTCGGAACTGACGGCCCGGGCCTCGTCGAGACCTACGACCCAGCAAGCGGGACGTTCACAGTGGCAGCGCCCACCCCACATAGAGCCCGCACGGCGACCCTGCTTCCGGACGGTCGTGTCTTCCTCACCGCGCAGTGGGATCTGCCAGCGAACCCGGATGGTTCGGTGCCATTCACGACCTGGTCCGGGGTCTACAACCCGACCACCGGTGTGACGCAGGACGCGCCCGCGCCGCCGGCGGGCTGGCAGCAGCCGGCCCTCCTTGCCGACGGGCGGGTCCTGCTGGCCGGCGGCGTGCTGAACGGGACGACGCCGGATGGGGGCATCCAGGTCCCACCCTGGATGGAGTTGTACGAATGGCCCTGAGCGACATGGTCAACGCCGGCGCAGTCGTCCTCATCGGGTCGATGGTCATCGGTTGCGCGAGCGCTGCGACAACCACTGGCCCAGCCGGCGCAAGCCAGCCCACGCCATCGTCGGGCTGTGGGAACACATCCGTCCACAGCGGCACGACCCACGACACCATGACGGTGGCCGGGCTGGATCGGTCTTGGGACCTGCACGTCCCAGCGGCGCACGACGGACGAACGCCGATCCCGCTCGTCGTGCAGCTTCACGGCTATGGGGGCAACCTGTCCGAAATGGCGTTCACCGGGCTCGAAGCGCTTGGTGACGAGGAAGGGTTCGTCGTCGCCACGCCGCTCGGCCGTGGCTCGAAGCCGCACTGGCTGTTCGAGCTCGACAAGCCCGCGCTCGACGTCACGCTGGCGAACCCGGACGTCGCCTTCATCGGCGCGCTGTTCGACCGGCTCAGCCAGAACCTCTGCCTCGACACATCGCGGATTTTCGTGACGGGTCACTCGAATGGGGCGTGGATGACCTCGGCCCTCCCGTGCGCCCTGGGCGACCGCATCGCGGCGATCGCACCGGTCTCCGGTGTCGTGGATTTTGGTGACGCGTGTCGCCCGGCCCGACCCGTCCCGGTGATCGCCTTTCATGGCAGCGCCGACACGATCCTGCCGATGCAGGGTGGCTTCGACCCGGCGCTGCTGGAGGAGCTGCAGCTCGACACGGGAGGGTCGTTCGGCGGGGACGATCCAGTCTGGGCCGTGCCCATCCGTGAGCGCATGGCCGGCCTCGCCGCGCGCGACGGCTGCAAACCTGGGCCCGCTTCGGACCGGGTCAGTGTGGACGCGGAGCGTCTCGTGTGGGCGTGTCCCGCCGGCATCGATGTGCAGCTCGTCGTGGTCAACGGCGCTGGCCACGATTGGCCCCGTTCCGAGCCCGGGTCGTCGGACGCACCTGGTGCCTCCCCGCGCAAGGTCGACGCCGCACGCCTGATCTGGGACTTCTTCAAGGAGCACCAACTCTTTGCGCGAGGGTGAATCACTTGACGGGTGCCCGAGCATCTGTCCGACCCGCGCAGGCACTACCCAAGCTGCAAGGAGATTCGCATGACCGTGATTCGACGCGCCCCGCACCAGGTCCTGTTCGTCATCGCCGCGATCGCCTTTGGCGCTTGCAGCCCAGCGGCCGCCGCGCCATCGAGCGCGGTCTCGCCCAGCCCATCTCCGGCTGCCGCCGTCTCCAGCTCACCGACAGCGATGCCCGACGCGACGCCGTCACCAACGGCCAAGCCGTCGCCGATTGCCGTCAAGGACGGCGAGCCCTGGATCGTGTACGCCTGGTATCAGGAGGGCAAGCAGACCAAGGACCTGTTCCTCGCCCGAGCCGACGGGACCGATGCTCATGTGATCGCCACGGATATCCCGGGTGAACACATCGCGGCGTCCTGGTCACCGGACGGCAGCCAGATCGCGTTCGTGAACCGGGACGAGGCCACCCCACTCGGATCGATCTGGACCGTTCGCGCTGATGGTTCCGACGCCGCGATGCTGACCGATGGGGGTGGCGAATGCCCGGATGGTATCTACCACCCCAACTGGTCGCCGGATGGCTCGAAGCTGGCTGTCATCTGCTACCCAGATCCGGGCGGCAAGCAAGGCTCCGTCGCCACGTACGATCTCGCGACCAGGAGGGTGACACGTCTCTACACGGTGTCCTGGCCCGATCACCTGGACAACGCGCCGAGCTGGTCGCCGGATGGGAAGTCGCTCGCGTTCGCCATCCAGCACTGGGATCCCACGGACCAGTTCCTCGACGGTTCGTTGGTCGCCACGATCTCCGTGGACGGTGGCAAGGAGCACCGCCTCACGACACTCGATACCTTCATGTCCGCGCCGGACTGGAGCCCGGACGGGTCCCAGATCGCCATGAGCTCCTACGATCTTAGCAACATGCACACCTCGAGCCATCCGTCGAACCTGTACCTGATCAAGCCGGACGGGACGGGGCTGCACCAGTTCACTCACTCTGCGGCCGATCCTTCTGTGCGGATCGCCATGCCACGTTGGACGCTGGACGGCAACCGGCTTCTGGTCGGTGTCGGGTTGGCGCCCGTGGGGTCCGACACCGTCAATGACGTCCAGGTCGGCTTCGTCGATGCCACGGACCCGGCCGGCGCGGAACCGGTGCTCTTCTCGCCGACGATCGACGGGGCGTACCCGGATCTGCGCCCCACACCCTAGCGTCGGCGCCCGGGGCCCGGCTTCCGACGAAGATGGAACGATGTGACGAGATCTCGCCTCATAGTCTCGACAGCGGCCACGATGCCGTCACAGACTGGGTCGGCGATGCAGCGAGATCTCGTCCTTCGCGCAAGCAGTGGTGACCACGACGCGTTCGCGTCGCTGGCGACCGATGCATACGGCCGGCTCCATCGCACAGCCCGGCTGATCCTCCGGCGCGAGGACCTGGCGTCGGACGCGGTGCAGGAGGCGCTCACCTCGGCCTGGCTCCACATCCGGGCCGTGCGCGATCCGGATCGCTTCGATGCGTGGCTCAACCGGCTCGTCGTGCGCGCCTGCCACACGGAGCTGCGACGGGCAAAGCGCGGGCCGATCGAGATCCACGTCGACACGCTCGAGGCGCCCGGTGTCGACGACTCCGCCGGCGACCTGGCGGACCGCGACCAGCTTGAACGCGGCTTCCGGCGCCTGTCGGCCGAGCATCGCGCGGTCCTCGTCGTCCACCACTACCTGGGTCTGCCCGACGCGGA
>Ga0315271_10000288_pt1 | contig 26774 bp, 20 predicted proteins | sample C3_top_MG_FD_204664 | JGI IMG/M metagenome (GOLD analysis project Ga0315271, IMG submission 204664) | Sediment microbial communities from Yellowstone Lake, YNP, Wyoming, USA - C3_top | ecosystem: Environmental > Aquatic > Freshwater > Lake > Sediment | place: USA: Wyoming | collected 2017-08-01
AGCTGCTGACCGTCCTGTCGGTCAGCGCCGGATTGGACGACCAGACGGCCTACCAGATCGAAGGGAGCCCCGACCGGTGGATGAGATGACTCCGCTCCAGCGCTGTCAGGCCGTGCTGAACGGCGATTTGCCCGACCGCGTCCCGGTGGTGCCACAGGCCTTCATGTTCGCAGCCACCACCCTCGGTCACAGCATCGGCGAGATCAACCGGAGGCCGGACCTCCTGGCTAGAAGCCACGTCGTATCGCAGGAGCGATTCGGCTACGACGGGTGCGTGATCGACGTCGACGACGCGACGCTGGCCGAGGCGTGTGGCGCGAAGGTCCACTTCCGAGATGACAACGTCGCGTCCGTCGATGAGAACGCCCCTGTCCTGACCGACCTGCGCGCGATCCACGATCTGCAGCGGCCCGATCCGTACATGACAGCGCGGCTCCCAGAGTGGCTGGAGGTGACCCGGCTGCTGGTCGATGCAATCGGTGACCACGTGTTCGTGATGGGCCGGGCGGATCAGGGACCATTCGACCTGCTGTGCCTCCTGCGCGGTACGCAGAACTTCATGATCGACTTGGTGACCGAGGACCCCGAGGTGATCAGCGATGCCCTGGTGTGGTGCGCGCAGGTCCACATCGACTTCTGCAGGGCCCAGCTGGCTGTCGGAGCGCATTCGACCTCGATGGGCGACTCCTACGCCGGGCCGAACCTCATCTCGCCGGCGATGTACAGGGCGTTCGCGCACTCCCACGAGATCGCGGTGGTGGACGCGGTGCAGACACCAGCCGCTCCCTACTCGATCCACATCTGCGGTGACACCAATTCGATCGTCGCCGACATGGGGACGACCGGCGCGCGCATTCTCGAGCTCGACTGGAAGGTGGACATGGCGGCGGCACGGCGGGTCGTGCCCGACGACGTCGTGCTCATGGGCAACATCGACCCGAGCGATCCCCTGTTCCTCGGTACTCCGGACAAGGTCGACCGACTCGCCCGGCAGATCATCGAGGGAACCCGCGGTCGGGGCCTGTTCCTCAGTTCGGGGTGCGCCATGGGCATGAACACCAAGCCCGAGAACCTGGAGGCCATGGTGCTCGCGGCCAAGCGCTACGGAACCCGAGCTCAGTTGCTCGAGATGGCCGGCTAGCATCGCCGTGCGCCAGCCCATCGCTGGGGGAGCGGCTTGTCGCTTCGCCGGGAGCCACCTATGTCCCTGACGGGCAGTCGGCGCTTCGTTGGCATCGGCTTCGGTCCGATCCAGGCGGGGCTCTTCCTCTATGAGGCATCCGCGGCCGGCACCTACGCGCCGCCGACCATCGTGGATGTACGCCCTGACCTGGTAGACGACCTGCGATGGAACGACGGGCGCTTCCACCTCAACATCGCTGGCAGGTTGGGCATTGCCTGCGTCGAGATCGGACCCATTCGGACTGAGAACTCGGCTGTGCCAGAGGACCGCGACCGGATCGTCGCCGCCCTCGCGCAGGCTGACGAGGCAGCCACCGCGCTCCCAAGCGTCGAGACCTACCGCAGCGCAGGGCCGGGGAGCCCGCATGCGCTGTTCGCGGAAGCCCTCCGCCGCCGCCGCAGGCCCGCGCCCCTTGCGGTCTACTGCGCCGAGAACCATCGTCGCGCCGCGGCGATTCTGGAGGAAGCGGTTCTGGAGGCCGCCGAGCCGCGCGATCGCGACGCCGTGCGCGGCCGGGCTCGCTTCGCCGACACCGTGATCGGCAAGATGAGCGGCGTCGTGACCGAGCCGAGCGAGATCGCATCGCTCGGTCTGACACCCATGACACCACGGTCTTCAAGCGCATTCCTGGTCGAGGAGTTCAATCACATCCAGGTGTCAGCGCTCTGGAGTGATGCAGGACGGGCCAGCCAGCTCCTGCCCGGGATCGCGGCGCTCGAGCCCGTCGAGGATCTCGAGCCGTTCGCGGCCGCCAAGCTGCTGGGACACAACGCCACACACGCCCTTGCCGCCTACCTGGCACGGCTGCTCGGCCTTCGCCTCATCGCTGACCTCGGCGGTGTCCCGGGCGCAATCCCGTTCCTTCGGGCCGCCTTCATCGACGAGTCCGGAGCAGGCCTGATGCGTCGCCACCGTGGTGCGGGCGCCCTGTTCACCCCTGCCGGCTTCACCGACTTTGCAGACGATCTTCTGGAGCGGATGACGAATCCGCTTCTCGCCGACACGGTTGACCGCGCGGCCCGTGACCCCCGGCGCAAAGCCGGCTGGGACGACCGCCTTGTCGGCGTGCTCCGGCTCGGCCTAGCGACCGGCGTGCCCACGCCGAGCTACGCGATGGGCACGGCGGCGGCGCTCGTGGACCTCGATCCCAGTGTCATGTCCGTGGGTCGGGCCGAGGTTCGTGCCCTGTTGCGGTCGATCTGGCCGCCGTCGCTCGAAGCGGCTGAAGCCGACGCCGTTGCGAGCCTGGTAGTCGAGGGCCTCGACGGGCTCCGTCGCTGGCGCGACTCGGGGTTCCGGTTTCCGGCCCATCGCTGACCCGTCACGACAGGGAGGTCCCATGACCCCGCAGAACCAGGCGTCCGACATCCCGGCGACGCAGCACGCATTCGTGTTCACGGGTCCGGGAGCATTCGTCCTCGACCGCGCGAAGCCCGTGCCCATCCCCGGTCCAAGGCAACTGCTGCTCAGGATCGGGTCCGTGAGCCTGTGCTTCTCCGACACCAAGTTGCTCCACTCCTTCGGCGACCACCCGCGCAAGGCGGAGGTCGTCGGGGGCGTCCCGCTCTCGGTGCTCGATGAGATCTCGAGCTATGTCCCAAACGACCGGCCGACCGTCGCCGGTCACGAGGTCTCCGCCCGCGTGGCCGCTGTCGGCGCTGCGGTGACGGCGTTTGCGGTCGGCGACCGGGTCCTGGTCCAGCCGGACTACCGGAGCCTTCCGACGCCGCGGTCCAACGCCGCCTTCGGCTACAACTTCGAGGGCGGTCTCCAGGAGTTCGTCCTGGTGGACGAACGCACCCAGATCGATCCCGCGACGGGGCGGCGCTATCTGATCCCGGTCAGCGAGACCCCGAGCTGGTCGGCGATCAGTCTGGTCGAGCCTTGGGCATGCGTGGAACGCTCGTATGCGGCAACGTCGCGCATGACGCTCGAGCCACACGGGCGCCTCCTGGTCGTGGTCGACGCTGGCCACGAGCCCGTCGGGGTCGCGGAGCTCCTGGCTGCGTCCGCGCCTCGCGAGATCTTGGTTCAGGCGCCGAGCCCGATCTCGAGCCATGTGTTGACGGCCCAAGACAGCGCGGGCCTGGTGTTGTCGTCGGTTGACAGCCTCGCCGAGCTCGAGCCTGCATCGATCGACGACATCATCTACTTCGGCGTCTCCGCACAACGCATCGAAGCTCTCAGCAAGCTTCTTCGCAGGGACGGCATCCTCAACACGGTGTGCGGTGGCCGCCGGATCGGCCAGCCCGTGACCATCGATGTCGGGCGGATCCACTACGACGGCATCCGCCTCGTCGGCACCTCGTCATCGTCCGCGGCCGACGGGTACGCGATGATCCCGCAGGATGTCGAGCTCAGTCCCGGCGACACGTTGGCGATCCTCGGTGCCGCAGGGCCGATGGGCTTCATGCACACCATCCGGGCCATCCTGTCCGACGCGCCGGACGTCCGGGTGGAGGCGATCGACATCGACGACGACCGGCTCGGGCGCCTCGAGGCCACCGCAGGCCCGATCGCGCGGCGACGTGGGGTGGACGTTCGCTTCGTCAACAGCCGCCGGACGTCGCCGGGCCGGAGCTTCTCCTATGTCGCGCTGATGGTGCCGTCGCCGGTCCTCCTCGCAGCAGCAGTGGACATGGCGACCGAAGGCGCACGCGTGAACGCCTTTGCGGGCTTCGCTGCCGGCACACGGGCGGACGTGGATCTCGACGCCGTCCTTGAGCGCCGGGTCTTCCTGTTCGGGACCAGCGGGCTCGAGGATTCAGATATGCAGACCGTCCTCGGTCGCCTCGAACGTGGCGAGCTCGATCCCAATGCCTCGGTGGACGCGGTGTGCGGGATGGCCGGCGTCGCGGAAGCCCTTGCGGCCGTGGAGGCGCGAGCGTCCGGCGGCAAGATCGTCGTATACCCGGAGTTGCACGACCTCGCCCTGACCCGCCTGGCGGACCTCGCCGACCGGTTGCCTGACGTCGCTGCCGCCCTCGAGAACGGGGGCTGGTGTCGGCGCGCGGAAGATGCACTTCTCCACTCGATGGCGGGGCCCGGCCAGGACTAGCGATCGCCGCGCCGTCGTCGTCCGGAGCGTCCCTACAGCTCCGCGTGCTCCGTGCGCGCGATGATCTCGTCCTGGAGCTCCCGCGACAGGTCGCAGAAGTAGTCGCTGTAGCCGGCCACCCGCACGATCAGGTCGCGGTAGGCATCGGGCCTGCCCTGGGCCTCGCGCAGTGTCTTCGCGTTGACCACGTTGAACTGGATGTGGTGGCCGCCCAGCCGGAAGTAGGTCCGGACGAGGTTCGCCAGCTTCGCGATCCCCTCGTCGCCCTCGATCAGGCCGGGGCTGACCTTCATGTTGAGCAGCGTCCCGCAGGTCCGGGCCTGGTCCATCTTGGCGGCGGAGCGGAGGACGGCCGTGGGACCCAGGCGATCCGCCCCCTGCACCGGTGAGATCCCCTCCGACAGCGGGGTCCGTGCCCGCCGCCCGTCCGCCGTTGCCCCGGTGACCGACCCGAAGTAGACGTGGCAGGTCGTGGGCAGCATGTTCACGCCGTAGGTGCCGCCGCGGACGTTCGGGCGCCCGTCGATCGCCTCCACGAAGGCCTCGAAGACGCGGCCCATGATGCGGTCGGCATCGTCGTCGTCGTTGCCCCACTTCGGGGAACGGTTGATGAGCCGCTGGCGGAGCGGCTCCGTGCCCTCGAAGTCCGAGTCCAGGGCCGCCAGCAGGTTCACCATGCCGGTCCCTCCGTCGCCGAAGGCGTGGTCCCGGATCGCCGCGAGGCTGTCGGTCACCGTGCCGATCCCCACCCCCTGGATGTAGGAGGTGTTGTAGCGGGCGCCGCCCTCGTTGTAATCCATGCCCTTCGCGATGCAATCGCTCGTGATCAGGGAGAGGAAGGGGGCCGGCATCGCATCGGCGTACGTGCGCTCGATGCGGGCGTTGCCGCGGATCTTGACGTCCACGAAGTGGCGGAGCTGGGCCGTCCACGCCGCGAACAGGTCGTCGAAGGTTGCGAAGTCAGCCGAGGCGCCGGTGTGCGGGCCGATCTGCTTCCCGGTGCGCGGGTCGCGCCCGTCGTGGAGGGTGAGCTCCAGGATCTTGGGCAGGTTGAAGTAGCCGGTGAGGACGTAGGCCTCCTTGCCGAAGGCCCCCGTCTCGACGCAGCCACTGGTGCCGCCCTCACGCGCGTCGCCGACGCTCTTGCCCTTGCGCAGTAGCTGGGTCACGACACCGTCCGCGTTGAACAGCGCCGGGTAGCCATAGCCCTTCCGGACCACCTTGCACGTCTCGCGCAGGAAGTGCTCCGGGGTGACCCGCGACAGCTGCACGTTGGGGCTGGGCTGGACGAGGTGCATCTCGTCGATGACCTCGAGCAGGAGGTACGACACCTCGCCCACGCCGTCGGTGCCATCGCGCCGCATGCCGGCAAGGTCGATGCCCGCGAAGTCGGTGTACGTCCCGCTCTCCGCGGCGGTCACGCCCACCTTGGGCGGCGCCGGGTGGTTGTTGAACTTGACGAACAGGCAGCCCAGGAGCTCCTTGGCGGCCTCCTTTGTCAGCGTCCCGTCAGCGATCCCGCGCTGGTAGAACGGCTCCAAATGCTGGTCGAGGTGGCCGGGTGAGTAGGCATCCCAGCCGTTGAGCTCGGTGATCACCGCCAGGTGGCAGAACCAGTACATCTGGATCGCCTCCCAGAAGTCGCGGGGCGCCTGCGCGGGAACCCTCGTGCAGACCCCCGCGATCCGCTCCAGCTCCGCGCGGCGTTCCGGGTCGGACTCCTTGGCGGCCATCTCCGTGGCCAGCTCCGCGTGGCGCTCCGCGAACCGCGTCGCGGCGTCGGCGGCAATGCGCATCGCGCGCAGCTCGTCCAGCCTTCGGCCCGCAAGCGGATCCAGGGCGATGTCCACCGCGCCGACCGCGCGGTCGAGGTCCGCCTTGAAATCGTCCATGCCGCGCTCGTAGAGCTTGCCGTCCGCGACCGTGTGGCCCGGCGCCCGCTGCTCCATGAACTCGGTGAACACGCCGGCCTCGTAGGCGTCGTGCCACTCGCGCGGCAGGGCCTCGAACAGCCGGTCCCGCAGCGTCCGGCCGCGCCAGTACGGGATCACCTCGTCCTCGTAGGCCGCGATGACCTCGGCCGGCACGTCGTAGTGCGTCAGCGGTCGCGAGTCCAGGATCCGCAGGTCGTCCGTGCTGTGGCAGGTGAGCTCGGGGAAGAGCGGCGTGACCTTGGGGGCTGGGCCGCGCTCGCCCACGATCAGCTCGCCCGGCTCGATCGTGATCGTCTTGCGCTCGCACAGCTCCCGGAACGCGAGGGCCCGCAGCACCGGCGTGGAGTGCCGGCCCAGGTTGCCCTCGTAGAAGCGGGTCAGGATCACGGAGCGCTCCGCCGAGATGGACGGAGGCGTAGCGAGGCTCCGCTCCCGCAGCTCCTGGACGCGTCCGTTCACTCCATCACCCTCCAACGTGCACATCGAGGCCGAACCCACGCAGGACCTCGACGGCCCGCTCGACGTCGGCAGGCGCCGGCGACGGGATCTCGACCATGGGGTTGTCGAGCCCCATGCGGTCGTATTTGGCGGACGCGAGCCGATGATACGGAAGGACGTGGATCCTGCGCGTGCGGCTGAGCCCGCTCACGAACCTGCCGACGGCCTCCAGGTTCGCGGTGTCGTCGTTGTGGCCCGGGACCAGCGGCATGCGGATCCACACGGTGGCTCCCGCTTCGTCGAGCGCCCGCAGGTTGCGCAGGATCGGCGCCAGGCGCACGCCCGTGAAGCGGAGGTGGCGCGCCGGATCCAGCGACTTGAGGTCATACAGGAACAGGTCCGTCAGTGATGCCACTCGCCGCATCACTCGCTCCGTCGCGTAGCCGCTGGTGTCCACGGCGGCGTGGTAGCCCCTGGCGCGGGCGGCCTCGAGACAGCGCAGGAGGAACTGCCACTGGCGCAGCGGCTCGCCGCCGGAGAACGTGACCCCGCCCCCGGACTCGTCGTAGAAGAGGCGGTCGGCGTCAAGCACCGCCATGAGGCCGCCCACGGTCGTCTCGCGGCCGATGATCTCCCTGGCCCGCGTCGGGCAGGCGCCCGAGCAGGCGCCGCAGGCAAGGCAGACGCGTGGGTCCGGGAGCTCGCCCGGCGTCGCCTCGTGGAGCGGGCACGCGTCGCGGCAGGACTCGCAGCGGATGCAGCGCGATCCGAAGACCCGCAGCTCCGGCGCCGCGTTGAGGCTCTCCGGGTTGTGGCACCACGAGCAGCGGAGGGGGCAGCCCTTGAGGAACACGGTGGTCCGGATCCCCGGGCCGTCGTGGAGGGAGTAGCGCTGGACGTCAAAGACGAGGCCGGTCGACCCGGGCGCGACGGTGGTTGCCACGCGGGCCATTCTGCCGAACGCGGGCCGGCCGCGCCGAACGGGTGCCCGCGGGGAACCAGCGCCCGCCGCCGCCCCGCCGGCCACCTGGCCTTGCACCGATCACATCGGTGGTACTCGTGCCCGAACCTCCTCCACTTGGCCTCCCACCGATGGGGAGCGTCGTATCGGGCTCTCCTACCCTCGCATCCGGCCATCCACCGATCGCGCGCGTCTTGGGCCAGGTGCACTCGGCCGAAGACGCGTGGGGCCGGTTGCTGGCCCACTCGCGCGACATCGGCGGGGTCCCGCCGCGGCGACCCGAGCGTGGCATCGATCAGAGATGGCTCGGCGTCGATTGAGGGACCGCCAGGTGCGGGGATTGCACGCACCCGGTCGGTGTTCGGCCTTCTTGGTCTCGAGACGGGCCGGCAGGCGCCGGGGTGGCCCGGTCATCGGTCACATTCCCTTCGACCGGGGTACCGTCAGTGACCGGCGGGCACCGGCGCGGACCGGGAGGCGAAGCCGGGCGCCGCAGCCGTCCGACACAACACGGGAGGCCCACGTGTTCTCGTTCCTCAAGCGTCTCGGCGGACCCCAGATCGACGTCGCGGAGCTCGACGCGCTCCTCAAGCAGGGCAGCGTCCGCGTCCTCGACGTGCGCGAGACCTCGGAGTTCAGGAGCGGGCACGTGCCGGGAGCCGTCAACGTCCCGGTCAAGCGGCTGCCCGAGCAGGTGGGCAAGCTCAAGCGGGACAAGCCGTACGCGGTGATCTGCCAGTCGGGCAGCCGGAGCAAGGGCGCCACCAACCTCCTCCTCGACCAGGGGTTCGAGGGCGCGGTCTCGGTGCGCGGCGGGACCAGCGCCTGGGCGCGGAGCGGGCGGCCGATCGTCCGCTGAGCGCAGCGCCGGCGGCCGATCGTCCGCTGAGCGCCGCGCCGTCCGCTGTGCGCATCAGCATCGGGCCACGGCGCCGGCAACGCCGGACAGGCGAAGGCGGGACCGGCACGAGGCCGGCCCCGCCTGGGGACGCTTGGGACGCGAGATCAGCCCGGGACTACGAGGTTGCGGGCCGCGTTGCCAGCGTCACCTGGACCTGGATCGTCCTGCCATCCCGGAGCACGTCGAGCGTGACGGTCTGACCGGGCGCGTGCTGGCTCATCACCATGTCGAGCGGGTGCGGCCCGTCAAGCGAGGTCCCGTCCACCGCCGTGATGATGTCGCCCTCCATGAGGCCGGCCTTCTCGGCGGGGCCGCCGGCGACGATCGCCGACTCCGGCGCCGCCGGTCCGGCGTTGGGATCCCCGAGACCGGGGACCTGGCCGAACGGATCGAGGGGGTTCGCTCCCTGGCCGGTCGGGTCCTGCTGGACCGCGCTTTTCGCCGAGATCCAAGCGCCGTTGTCCGCCGGCAGGCTGTTCGCCTTCTTGATGGCGGGCGTGATCGACACGAACCTGACACCCAGCCAGGGCCGCGCCAGCGCCTGGCCGGCCGAGGCCTGGGCGAGCAGCGGGCGGGCGATGTTGATGGGGATCGCGAAGCCGATTCCCTGGCTGCCGCCGGCGATCGCGGTGTTGATGCCGATGACGGAGCCTGCCGGGTCGAGCAGCGGGCCGCCGCTGTTGCCCGGGTTGATCGCCGTGTCGGTCTGGATGAGGTTGGTGAGCGTCCCAGTCGAGACCGGGATGCTGCGCCCGATGGCGGAGATGATGCCGCTCGTGACGGAGTCCGTGAACTCGCCCAGCGGGCTGCCGATGGCGATCGCCTGCTGGCCCACCTGGATCGTGGACGAATCGCCGATCGGGGCGGTTGGGAGGCCGCTCGCATCGACCTTGACGATGGCGAGGTCGGTGAGCGTGTCGGTGCCGTAGACGGTGGCGTCGAACGAACGGCCGTCCTTGAGGTTGACCGTGAGCTTCGACGGGTTGCCGGCGACCACGTGGTGGTTCGTGAGGATGAGGCCGTTGGCGTCGAAGATGACCCCCGATCCCGTCGCGGTCCCGCCGCCGGACATGCCGGTGATCGGGTCGGTCTCGCTGACGCCCTCGGCGACGATGGTGACGACGGCCGGGCTGACGGCCTTGACGATGTCCACCACCGAAACCTGGCCGCCGGCTGCGGGCGCCTGCGCGATGGGGGCCGGAGCGCCGGGTGTCGCGACCGGAGCCTGTGCGACCGGAGCCTGCGACGGCTGGCCGATCGATCCGGCGACTGCCGGCGTGATGACGGGCGCCTGGGTGACCACGGGGCGGCCGAAACCGGTGGCGCTCATCGTGATCACCGTGCCGCCGGAGGTCAGGACCGCCGTCGCAATGACCGCAGCGACGACCAGTCCCGCGCTCGAGGAGCGACGGCCAGTGGTGGCCTTCTGCGCGGGCGGGGCGGGCTCCGTCGCGGCGAACGTCGGGCGGACCCACGCTGCGGGCGCCGGGGGGGCCGGGACGGCCGGCGCCGGCGTGGTCGGCGCCACCGCGGCGAAGACCGGCATGACCGGCTCCGTGGGCGAGTCGGCCATCAACGAGGGCGGCTGCGGAGGCTGGGGAATCGCAGGGTCGCCGGGCACGCGCGGGTCGGGTCCCGGGGACGAGGGCTAGGGGTCGTGCATGTTTCTAGACTTCCTCTCAGCGGGCGCCCGCGGCCGCGGGCGCGATCAGCTCAGGCTGTCGGCACCACGAGGCTGGCCGAGCTTTCTGAGAGTCAGATGACAGCCGGGCACACCTTGCGATTCCTTATCCGGATCGCAGCCGGGGCGGATGGGCGGACTCCCGCGGGACGTCAGCTGCCGCCGGCCTCGATCTGGGCCTTGCGGCGGTCCACGAAGTCATCGATCGACTCGCGCACGGCCTGGTCGAGCGGCGGGTCCTCGCCCTCATTGAGCAGGCGGCGCCAGACGTCGTGCGCCCGTTCGGTCGCGGTCCGTGCGCCGTCCTCCGCCCAGGTCTCGTAGTTGCGCCAGTCGCTGACGAGCGGCTGGTAGAACGCCGTCTCAAACCGCTCGAGCGTGTGCGCCGTCCCAAAGAAGTGGCCGCCGGGGCCGACATCGGCAATCGCGTCCAGCCCCAGACTCGCCTCGTCCACCACCACGGGCTGGAGCACCTCGGAGATCAGCTGGAGCATCTCCGCGTCGAGGATCAGCTTCTCGAACGAGGCAGTGAGCCCGCCTTCGAGCCAGCCGGCGCCCTGGTAGAGCACATTGACGCCGCTCATCACGGCGCCCCAGATCGCCATCTCGCTCTCGTACGCCGCCTGGGCATCGGCTACTGGTGACGCGGTCACATTCGAGGACCGCCACGGCAGCCCGTAGCGGCGGGCCAGCTGCCCGGTCGCCATCTGCGCCTTGACGTACTCCGGCGTCCCGAACGCCGGCGAACCTGTCCGCATGTCCACGTTGGACGTGAACCCGCCGTAGACCATGGGCGCGCCGGGCCGAGCGAGCTGCGAGAGCGCGACCATGAACAGCGCCTCGGCGTTCTGGAGCGCGAGCGAACCCGCAAGCGTGACGGGGCTCATGGCGCCCGCGAGCGTGAACGGCGTTGCGATCACGGCCTGCCCGGCCTCCGCCATCGCGATCAGGCCGTCGGACATCGGGCCGTCGAGACGCAGCGGGCTGTTGGTGTTGACGACCGTGATGAGCGTCGGCTCCTCGGCCAGCCGCTCGCGGGTGACCCCGCGCATCCGGCAGGCGACCTCGATCGCGTCCTCGACCGTGACCCGCCCGTACGCAAGCGAGTGCCAGGTCTTGTCCAGAAGAGTGGCGAACGTCCGGTACATCTCGAGGTGGCGGACCGGCACCGGGACGTCGGTCGGCTCGCAGGCGCCGCCGCCCTCCTGGTGGAGCACGTTGAGGCGCCCCACGAGGCGCGTCAGGGCTCGCATGTCCTCAAGCGTCCCCGGGCGTCGGCCGCGCTCGATGTCGGTCGCGAAGGCCGGTCCGCCGACGGAGCAGAAGACGAGGTGCCGGGCACCGACGGTGATGTCCCAGGCGGCGTTGCGCGCGTGCAGCTCGAAGGTGGCCGGTGCGCTGACGATGAGCTCCTCGACCTGCGCCGGATCAAGCCGGACGCGGCGGGTGTCGCCATCCACGGCAGCGCCGGCGCCACGGAGGAGGTCGATGGCCCGGTCGCCGAGGACCTCGATCCCCGTGTCGCGGAGGATCTTCAGCGACGCTGCGTGGATCGCCTCGACCTGGTCCGCACTGAGCACCTCGGTGGGCGGGAACGGGTTGACCAGCCGTCGCGGCGACACCTGCGGGATGCCGCCGGTCGCACGGCGAGGGCGCCGTCGAGCTGCGACGAGGTTCGTCCCGGTCGGGTGTTCGTCGTCGGTGGCCATGTGGCGGTCCTCGATCACGGAGCGCTCCCGGAGATGGCAGCCTGCCGTCGTGCCGGCCCGCGGGCACGCCTTGGACCCGCGATCCAGAGGGCGATCGACCACAGGACCAGCGCGGCAAGGGTGACCGGGATCAACGGCACGTAGGAGCCAGTCGCATCGAACGCGATCGCGCCGAGGTAGACGGCGATCGTTCCGCCGATCGGGTATGCCACGCCCAGCACCCCGAAGATCGTCCCGAAGTTGGGCCCGCCGAAGACGTCCCCGAAGGCGGCGGACCGGACCGCAATCGTCGCCCCGGTCCCGATGCCGTGGACGATGATCCCTGCAACCGCCAGCCCCGGATTCGACCCGACCATGCCGATGGCGGCGATGACGCCGCCGGCAACGGCCGCCGCCGCCGTGACGCCCACGGTCCGCCGGCCGACGTGGTCCGAGAGCCAGCCGCCGATGATCTGCCCGAAGACGTAGGCGATCGACTGGAGGCCGAGCGCGGTCGCCGCCCAACCTGCGCCGAGCCCGCTCTGAACCGCGCTCGGGATGAACGCCTGGAGGACACCCTCGTCGAACACGCCGATGGCGGCCGCGCCCGCGAACAGCAGCCAGAAGCGCCGGGTCCGCATGACGCGCCGGATGCTGTGGGCGTGCTCGCCGCTGCCCACGGGCTGGATCTCGCGGGCGGCGGATACCGCACCTGGAGCGGACACCTCGTGGAGACCGGTGGCATGGGCAGCCTGGGCAGCCTCCGTCTCGCGGACGTCGAACTGGCCGGCGCTCATTGGTTCGCCGATCGCCAGCGACGGCCCGGCCGTGGTGCGCGACCGACCCTGGGCCCCAGGGGACGTGCCGACGCCGGCTCCGGCTGGCGTTGCAGGGGCAGCGCCACGAACATCGTGCGGGGCGGACGTGCGCCTGCGGTCCATCCGGCGCGCCGGCACCACGATCGCCGGGCCACTGGTCATCAGCCACACGAACGCCACGCCGACGAGGCACGACGCAAGGAACACCAGCGACGTGTCGCGCCAGCCGGCAGTCGCGATCAGTCCGCCCGCGATGGGCAGGGCGACGGCGACGCCGACGCCGGGGCCCGCGTATGCGATCCCGAGGGCGAGCCCCGACACGCCCGCATAGCGGCGGGCGATGGCGGTTGACGTACCGATGAACGAGAGCTGGAGTCCAAGCGCCATGAACACCGCGTAGGCGAGGATCAGGAGCGAGATCTCCTGGGCGAGGTACACCGCGAGCCAGCCGGCCGCAAGCAGGACCATCGAGGCAGTCAGCAGGTCGCGGTCCGCCCATTCGTCGTACGCCCGGCCCAGGAGAGGGCTCGCCACGGCGGTCACGACGAGGAACATGGTCCACGGCGTCACTGCAAGCGTCCGGCTGATCCCGAACTCCTCAGCGAACGCCACCGACAGCGCCGGGAACGTGTACAGCCCGCCGTAGGCGATTGCGCCGACGACAAAAGCGCCCACGAGGGGCATCGATACGCGCGTCGCCCGGCGGGCGATCGGGAGGGCCATCGCCGCCATCGTACGCGAGCGGATCAGGTCGACCGCATGCACCACCCGGCGCGGTGGTGTCTGGAGATGGCGACAGGTCCCGGCTCCGGGACCTCGGTCCCCGACGACCGGCGGCTCCTGCTCCGGGCCTCGCGGCGCCCTCCGTCCGACCAGCGCGCCGCTCGACCGAGCCTACGGCCGCGATCTCACAGGCCGCTGAGCGGTCCAGCGCCGTGGAACACGACGAGGGTCTCCCGCCGGCTGCCCGGTCCGACCTGGTGGTCGGCGACGAGCGCGTGACCCGACACCTCGCGCCCGTCCTTGGTACGACCGGACAGGCCTCCCGACTCGACGTCCGGGCAGGCGCGGGTCAGCACGCGGGCGAGCCACTGCGGACGGTCGTTGGCGTCCTGCCAGAAGTCCAGGGTTGCACCGGGCAGCGGGACCCCGGCGAAGACCACGTCGTGGAGAGCGAACCGTTGATGTCTGGGGGGCACGGCTCCACGGTACACCCGCATCGGCCAAGACCCGTTGCGCGGGCCTGGCCGGCCGGAGCGCCATCTCCGTCATCGTGCGCGAGCAGGTATGGTCGACCGCGTGCACCGCCCCTGCTACCGGTGCCTGGAGGTGGCCACATGACCCTGCTCGACGAATTCGGTCCCGACGACCGGAGGCTCCTGCTCCAGGGCCTCGAGGCCGCCGCGGTGCTGATCTCCACGGCCAGCCCGGGGCGCAAGGAGGAGACGGCCAGCGAGGGCCTCGCGATGGCGGTCTTCGTGATGGACGGCGCGGCGGACCAGGTCGCCCACCCGCTCCTGGAGTCGATGATCCGGGCGCTCAACGCCCGGGCGGCGGCCGGCGGGACGTTCCCTGACTACGTCAAGCTCGTGGCGGAGCCCGATGCCCGGGCGCGAGCGACGGACACCCTGCAGTCGGCCGTGGCTGCCGTGGATGCCGGGGCGACACCCGACGAGGCGGCCGCGTATCGAGCCTGGCTGCTGGGGATCGCCGTGGCCGTTGCAAAGGCGGGCAAGGAGGACCAGGGATTCCTCGGGCGCGGCGGCGTCCTCGTCAACGACGCGGAACGCGCCGCGCTTGGCGAGCTGGCCGGGTGGCTCGGCCTCGAGGCGCCGGCGGTCTGATCCCAGGTCGGGCTGTCTGCTGCGCCCGGGAGTCGCTGGCCCCGAACCGCCCCTCAGGCGAGAGCGACGTCCGCAAACGTGCGCATGTCCGGGCAGACGAGATCGGGCGTGGCATCTGCGGGTGGCGTGGCCCCGAAGCCCGGCTTGTCGTGGCGGCGGTCGATCCAGACCGTGGCCATCCCGAGCGCCTTGGCCGGAACGTGGTCGTGGAACAGACTCTGGGCCACGTGGAGGATCCGCTCCCTCGGGACATCCACCGTGCGGAACAGCAGCTCGAAGTTCTCCGGGCGGGGCTTGTAACCGCGGGCCTGCTGCGCCGTGACGATCCAATCGAAGGTGACACCCAGCCGCCGGTTCGAGCCCGCGAACAGGTCGTCATCGCAGTTGGTGAGCACACCGAGCCGGAAGCGGCCCGCGAGCCGCCGGAGGGCCGCGGCGGTGTCCGGGAATGCCGGCCACTCCCCCACCGATGCCGAGAAGTCCGCGACCGCGGCGTCGGACGGCTCCACGCCGAGGTCCGCGCACAGGCCACGGACCGAGGCCGCCAGCACCTCCCGGTAGGTGCAGTAGGGGCCGCGCTCGATCTCGGCCTCGTGCCGCGCGTAGAGCGCAAGCAGCTCGTCCTCGGTCGCCTCCACGTCGTGCCGTGACAGGACGATCTGGAGGGCGTTGAGGATGCCGCGCTCCCAGTCGATGAGCGTGCCGTAGGTGTCGAAGGTGAGGGCGTCGAATCGGCTGAAGTCGATGGCAGTCATTGGTCAAGCATGCACGGTGGCGGCGGGAGACGCTCGGCCCCGCGCGGCCCCGCACGCCCCCGCCCGGGCACGCCCCCACGGCTCGAGCGCAGCATCGGCGACACTGGGGTCATGCGCCGTCCCACGGGCCGACCCCGGCCCACGCCTGCCACCCCCCACGGTCGGCCGGCCTGGCCCTCGGATCACCGGCTGCCGAAGCGGGCCCGTGCGGGCGGCGGGCGCCCCCTCGATGCCGTCGTGCTGCCGGAGCGGCGGATTCCTCAACGCGTCGTGGCGCACCTGGGACCGGCGAACTCCGGCAAGACACACGCCGGCCTCGAGGCGCTGATCGCGGCGGGGTCTGGCGCCTACGCCGCGCCCCTGCGGATGCTCGCGAACGAGGCCTACCTCCGCCTGGCCGAGCGGCTGGGTCCCGGGCAGGTGGGCCTCGTCACCGGCGAGGAGCGGATCAACGAGCGGGCGCCGGTGATCGCCTGCACGGTCGAGATGCTGTCACCCGCCCGGCGCGGAGTCGTCGTGCTGGACGAGGTCCACTGGGCGGCGGACCCGGAGCGAGGGTCGGCGTGGACGCGCGTCCTGTGGCACTCGGGCGCAGACGACCTGTACCTGGCGGGCGCGCCCGACGCGGAGCCGCTGCTCGCGGCTGCGTACGGCGACGCGCTGGAGGTCGTGTGGACCGAGCGGCTCACGGGGCCGCTGACGCTCGTCGGGGGCCTGGACATCGGGAGCCTGGAGCCGGCGTCGGTCGTCGTGGCGTTCTCGCGCGCAGCGGTCATCGCGCTGGCCTCCCGGATCCACGCGGTGCGCGGCGGGAGTGTCGGCGTGCTGTACGGGGCGATGCCGGTCGCTGCCCGGCGGCACCAGGTCGAGCAGTTCGTCGCCGGGCGGACCGAGGTCCTCGTCTCGACCGACGTCCTTGGGCACGGCGTCAACCTCCCGTGCCGTGCCGTGCTCTTCGCCGAGACGACCAAGTTCGACGGCGTCGAGCGACGGGACCTGCTCGCGTGGGAGGTCGCCCAGATCGCCGGTCGAGCCGGACGCTTCGGGCTCCACGAGGACGGCGCCGTCGGCTGGCTCACCGGGATCGACTGGCTGAAGCCCGATGGCCGGGTCGTCGCGCGCGGATTGCAGCCCACGGCGGGCGTTGGGCCCGACGGGGAGACGCCCGCCTACCGCCGGCTCACGCGCGCGCAGCTGGGCCCCGCCCGCGGAGATCTCCGCACCGTGCCGCCCCACCGCTGGCCGGACGCCCTGGAGGCCTGGTCCCGGGCCGCGCACGCGGCGGTGAAGGACGCCGGGTGGCTGCGCACGGCGCCGGTCGCGCCGATCCGCGATCGCCTCCTGGTCGTGGGGCCACACCGGCTGCGTCGCCTGGCGCCCGATGACGCCTGGTCGCTGGCACTCGCCCCGGTCGATGCCGGCGACCACGGTGTGCTGCTGGCGCGGCTCGCCGACGCACTCGTCACCGGTCACGGTCTGGCGGATCTCGTGGGCCTGCGGGGTGTCGCCTCCGCCACGATCGGAGAGGCGGAAGCCCTGAGCGCGCAGGCGGCGATCATGCGCTGGTTCACGCGACGGCACCCGGGCGTGGGTGGCATCGCGGCCGGGGAGGCGGACGCCCTCGAGTCCGCGGCGTCCGCCCGGGTCATCGAGCTGGTCCCGGGCACGATCGAGGGGTCGCCCGCGGGCCGATGCATCGACTGCGGGCGCGAGTCAGCCCCATGGTTCACCCGCTGCGACGCCTGTCAGGCGCGGGCGCAGCGCGGTGGACAGGCGCCGGCCGGTGGTCAGGCGCGAGCCGGTGGAGGAGCGACGCCGCCATCGCGTGCGGTCCGGCGTCGCAAGGCCCGCGCTCGCTGAAACCGCGCCCGACTGCGCACTGCCCTACTGGGCCAGGAGATCCTTCATCTTGTCTGCGATCAGCGCTGTCGCGCGCCTCGGGCTGAGGCGGTAGAAGCGGTCCATCATCTTGGCGTCGCTGCCCACCAGGACGCGGAACGCGTTCTTCTCCATCCCGTCGAGGATCATCCGCGCCGCCGCGTCCGCCGCCAGCACCTTGCGCGGCTTGTCGTCGCCGCCGCCCATCGCCGGGATGGCCACGCCGGAGTTCGTGGTGATGTTGGTGGCCACGGCACCCGGGAAGACGACGGTGACCCGGACGGCCGTTCCGGCGAGCTCCGAGTGGAGTCCTTCGGTGAGCAGCTTGACCGCCGCCTTCGACGCCCCGTAGACCGTCTGGCCCGGCACCGGCAGGAAGCCGCCCATGCTCGAGATGTTGACCACGTGGCCCTCGGGCCGCTTGAGGAGCAGCGGCAGGAACGTCTTGGTCATGTACAGCGTGCCGCGCCAGTTGACGTCGAAGACGCGGTCGATCGCCGCGTAGTCAAGCTCGTTGAGGCGCACGAACGGCTGGATGATCCCGGCGCAGTTGATGACCGCATCGACAGCGCCGAAGCGCTCGACCACGGACGGCGCCAGGGCTTCGACGGCGGCGCGGTCGGTGATGTTCACCACGAACGTGGCGATCGCGTCCGCCCCGCCCGGGGCCATGCCGGCCGTCTCGGCCAGGGTCGTCGCATTGATGTCCACCGCAGCGACGCGCGCACCACGCCTCAGCAGCTCGAGCGCGACCTCGCGCCCCATGCCGCTTCCTGCACCCGTGACGACCACGACCTTGCCTGCCGGCTTCATGCGCTCCTCCTCGTCGATCCATGTCGATGGGTGCCGTCGGACGGCTTCGCACGCCCGGCACCGGGCGCCGTGATGGGACCGTACGAACTGGCAGGGTGGCGGGCCAGAGCCGGATGGACCTATGGCGCTTCGGCGTTAGGATTGCCGCCAAGGTCGCGCGTCCCCCAGGGGTAACCCAGCGATGGAACCGTTCCTCCCTGCGTCAACCGGTGCACGGTCGGGCCTCGAGGGCCCGCCTTCGACGTTCCTGTTCACGGACATCGAGGGGAGCACGCGCCTCTGGGAGGAGCGCGCCCGCGTGATGGGTGCCGCGCTCGCCCAGCATGACCAGCTCCTGCGGGAGGCCATCGAGTCGCATCGCGGCACGGTGATCAAGACGACCGGTGACGGAATCCTGGCGGTCTTCGGCGATCCGGCCGCCGCAGTCGATGCGGCGCTGAGCGCGCAGCGGGCGCTCCGCGACGCGACCTGGGGCGAGACGGGCCCGCTTCGCGTCCGGATGGCGCTCCACGCAGGCGCCGCCGAGACACGCGACGGGGACTACTTCGGGCCCGCGCTCAACAGGGTTGCGAGGATCCTCTCGATCGGGCACGGCGGCCAGGTCATCTGCTCCGCGGTCGCCGCCGAGCTCGCCCGCGACCAGCTCCCGGCATCGGTGGAGCTCGTGGACCTGGGCTCGCACCGCCTCCGGGACATCGACCGGCCCGAGCAGGTCTACCAGGTGGTCGTTCCCGATCTCCCACGGACGTTCCCGCCCCTCCGCTCGCTGAGCACGCGCCGGTCCAACCTGCCGGTCTCCCTCACCAGCTTCGTCGGCCGCGAGAAGGAGCTGGACGAGGTCACGGCCCTGGTCGAGCGCCACCGGCTGGTCACGCTCATCGGCACGGGCGGGACCGGGAAGACCCGCCTCATGCTGGAGGCCGCCGGGCTCCTGCTCGACCGCCACCCGGACGGCGTGTGGCTCGCGGAGCTCGCCCAGCTCGGCGACCCGTCCCAGATCCCGTCCGAGGTTGCGCGCGCGCTTGGCGCTCCCGAGGTCCCGGGCGTGCCGGCGATGGCCGTCATCACCGCCTTCCTCGCCGACAAGGACCTGCTGCTCCTGCTCGACAACGCGGAGCACCTGGTCGACGGCGCGGCCCGTCTCGCCGAGCGGCTCCTCGCGGGCGCGCCAAACCTCCGGATCATCACGACGAGCCGCGAGGCGCTCGCAATCCCCGGGGAAGCCGTTCTCCACGTCCAGTCGCTGTCCGTCCCGCCGGCCCTCGTCGCGGGCAGCGGCGGCACCGACGATCCCCTCGGCATCGGCGCTGCTGCTTCGACCGAGGCGGTCCGGCTGTTCGTCGAGCGGGCGGCCGCCGCCGACCCCGGGTTCGTCCTGGACCCCGGCAACGTTGCGGCGGTCACGGAGATCTGCCGCCGCCTCGACGGCATCCCGCTGGCGATCGAGCTTGCGGCAGCGCGCGTCTCGGCCTTGTCGCCAGATGACATCGCGAAGCGGCTTGGCGACCGGTTCCGCCTGCTGACCGGCGGCCGGCGGACCGCGGTCCCGCGCCAGCAGACGCTGCACGCGCTCATCGACTGGAGCTGGGATCTCCTGACCGATGAGGATCGCCGTCTCCTCCGGCGCCTTGCCGTCTTCACCGGCGGCTGGACGGTGCCGATGGCTGCGCGGATCGTGGGCGACGATCCCGAGGGCATGGACCCCGTGGACCTGGTGGACGGGCTGACACGGCTCGTGGATCGCTCGCTCGTGATCGTGGACCGCGGGACGACGACGCGGTACCGGATGCTCGAGACGATCCGCCAGTACGCGCGCGAGAAGCTCATCGAAAGCGGCGAGGCGGCGACCCTGGCTGACCGCCATCTCGCCACCTACGCGGCGCTCGCAGCCGAGGCGGAGAGGCCGGCCCGCGGGCCGGCGATGGTCGACTGGGTCGATCGCCTCGATGCGGAGCTCGACAACCTGGGAGCCGCGCTCGAATGGGGGCTCGAGGCGGAGCCGTGGACCGCCGTCCGCATGGCCGCGGCGCTCATGGGCTACTGGGCGGTCCGCGTCATGTCCGGGGACAACGACACGCGGGTGACCGCGGCGGCCGAGATCGCACGGAGCCGCGTCCTCGGCCGGCCCGATGCCGATCCGGCCGACCAGGTGCTCGCAGCCAGCTTCCTGGGAGAGGCCGCCCGCATCTGGGCAATGTCGGGGCGCGGCAACGTGGGCTACCCGTGGGCCGAGGACGCCATCGTCATCGCTGAGGCAAGCGGCGATCCCGTGGCGAGGTTGTACGCACTCGCCGGGCTCACGGTGGCGACGGTCTTCAGTGGCCGGGCCGGGGCCGGGGGCACCGATGTCCGCCACCTGTTCGAAGCCCTGGCGGACCTGGCCGAGGAGACCGGCGAGCTGTGGATCCTCGCGTTTGCGACGGGCTTCGCGGGCACCAGCCTGGGAACCTTCGACCCGGAGTTTGGCGCGGCCATGCTCCGTCGAGCCGTGGAGGCGGCGCGCCGGTCGGGAAGCCCGTACTCGATCGGCGCCGTGGCCATGGCCCAGGGCCGTGCGCTGGGGCGCACGGGGCAGACCGAGGCCTCGGTCGCCGCGTTCGGCGTGGCCATCCAGCGCTTCCAGGAGCTGGGCGACACCAGGTTCGTCCTCGCATGCCGGAGTGACATGGCCCACGCGTTCCGGCGTGGCGGCCGGTACGACGAGGCCCTGGCGCTGTACCACGAGACCATCGGCGGGTGGGTGCACATGGGACAGAAGGGCGCGATCGCGAACCAGCTGGAGAACGTCGCCTACGTCGCGACCGAGTGCGGGGACCCCGGACGAGCCGCATGCCTGCTGGGCGCAGCGGATGCCATGCGGGAGACCACCGGGTCTCGCATGGCCTTCGACGAGGAGCCCGAGCTTGCGGCGTACCTGGAGCGGCTCCGCGCCGCGATGACCCCGGCGGCATTCGAGGAGGCCTGGGCTGCCGGTCAGGCGCTCTCACAGCCGGACGCCATCGCGCTGGCCCTCGCGCTCGACCTGGGTCGCGAGCCCGGCTGACCGTCGGCGGGCGCCCTTACCCGCCGATGGCGGCCAGGAGCTCCTCGTCGGACGGCTCGCGCAGGATCGCGCCTGGTGCGTCCGGGTCCCCGATCACGATCGTCGGCGTGCGCCACTTGCCGTCGTTGAGGCGGCGGATCCACGCGTCTGCGGCCGGGTGCTCGTCCACCTTGAGGTAGGTGAACGGGATCCCGCGTCGCCCGAGCAGCGCGAGCGACCGGACGGTATCGGCGCAGGTGTCGCGCCCGAGGACGACGATCGGCGGGAGGATGCTCTCGATCATCGGGGCAGGATAGCCGGGAAATCCGGTGGCGCCCACCGCGCGTACTCGCCGTCAGGGGATGCGCGACCCGCCGTGTGATCGCGCTCGGAGAGGGCCATGACGCAGCAGAACCACGCGATCCGGGCGGGCCGCATCGTGTTGAGCCTGGTCGCGATCGCGCTGCTGCTGGCACCCGTGACCGTCCAGGTGGCGCTCGCAGCCACGGCAACGGTCACGATCGGGGACGGTCTGGATCCCGCCTCCCTCCAGGTGGCGCCCGGGGCCACCATCACCTGGACGAACTCGAGCGGCGACCGCCACCGGATGCGGACCACGTCGGGACCAGCCGAGTTCGACTCAGGCGACATGGACCCGGGGCAGACCTTCAGCGTGACGCTGAGCAAGCTCGGGACGTACCAGTACATCGACGACCGGAACAAGGATCTGTCCAACTACTGGGGCACGATCACGGTGGCCGACGCGCCGACGCCACCGCCAAAGCCGACCGCCACCCCGGCGCCCGGCACCACCCCTGCTCCGACACCAGCGCCTCCGCCGGGCGACATCCTCATGGCCGGGCGCGCGTTCAGCCCGGCAACGCTGACCGTGAATGCGGGCACGGCCGTCCGCTGGCGGAACAACGACGGCCGCGAGCACACCGTGACGGCCAGCAACCGAGCCTTCGACTCCGGCGTCATGGCGGTCGGCGCAACCTTCACGAAGGTGTTCACGACGCCCGGCACCTACGCCTATCTCTGTGCCATCCACCCGGACATGACGGGCACCATCGCCGTGCGCGGCTCCGGGGGCGCTACGCCACCGCCCGCCCCGCCTCCGACGCCCACGCCCGGGCCGACGCCAGTTGTCACCCCAGCGCCGGGATCCGGGATCGTCCAGGTGGTGGACTTCGCCTTCAACCCTGGTGCCGTGGACGTGGTGGCAGGGACGACCGTCACGTGGGTCAACGGCGGCGCGGCGCTCCACACGGTCACGGCCAGCGATGGCTCCTTCGACTCGGGGCTCCTCTCGGCCGGGGGCGGCCGGTACAGCCGCCGCTTCGCCACGCCTGGCACGTACCCGTACCTGTGCGGGCTGCATCCGTCGATGTCCGGCGTGGTGCGCGTCTCGGGCCTGAATGGAGGGACGCCACCGCCGGCCGCGCGGCCCACGCCCCAGCCGACACCTCCACCGGTCGCGGGAGGGGAGCTCGAGCTCCGGGACTTTGCCTTCGTCCCGTCCTCGATCCGGGTCTCGCCAGGTACCCGCGTCACCTGGGTCAACACGGGCGCGGCGCCACACACGGTCACGGACCGCGCCGGCTCGTTCGACTCCGGGATCCTCGTTCGTGGTGCGCGCTTCTCGCGCACGTTCGCGACGCCCGGAACCTACAGGCTGCTGTGCTCGATCCACCCGGACATGCACGCCACGCTCACGGTCGCCGCGCCGGGCGCGTCGGCACCGCCACCCGCCACGCCGCCGCCCGTCGCCGCGCCGCCACCCGGTTCGGACGCCGTCGCGATCATCGACTTCGACTTCACTCCCGCGATCGTGCACGTGACGGTGGGAACGACGGTCAAGTGGACGAATGGTGGGGTCGCACCGCACACCGTCACCGCGAAGGACGGCTCGTTCGACTCCGGCTTCCTCAGCACGGGCGAGTCGTACAGCCGTCAGTTCACGACCGAGGGCGAGGTCGAGTATCTGTGCGCCATCCACCCGGCGATGGTGGGCACGGTGATCGTCGGTGGATCCCCGGCGGTGGTGTCCTCGGGTGTCCAGGCCACACCCGCACTGACGCTCGAAGGCTCGGCGACGCCGTCGTTGGCGCCATCGACGCCACCCGTGGCCGCTTCAGCGGGGGGCGGGGCGGCACCACCCGACGCCGGTGGTCCGGACGTGTCGATCCGAGCCACGCCGCTGACGCCTCCCTCGGCCGAGACGCTGGGGAACCTGGCGCTGGCCGCCGCAACCATCCTCGCCGCGATCACGCTGGTCGCCTCGTCCTTGCTGGGTGATCAGCGACGATAGAGCAGCGCGGCGGTGGTGGAGCCCGCGCGCGATGGGGTCCGTGGGCGGGCGGCCTCATTGCCGTGTCGGCTCCAGGTTCACTCGACGCCGAACATCCGGAGGCAGGGTTCGAGATTCTCGATCGTGACGGGGCAGAGGTCCCGGCGCCAGTCCGCCCGGGCCAGGCGATAGCGCTGCTCGACCACGGGGGTGCCCCGCGGAGCCACGAGCCCGAGGCCGTTCGGCCGGTAGCCCAGCTTCTCCGACACGCGGGCAGAGGCGAGGTTGCCTTCGAGCGCCCCCGACTCGGCGGCCAGCGCCCCCAGGCCCTCGAAGGCCAGGAAGAGGATGGCGGCCCGCATCTCCGTGCCGATGCCCAGGCCCTGGTGGCGGCGCCCCAGCCAGGACCCCGTCTTGACGTTGCGCCGCGCGGCGAAATCCACCGCGCTCATCTCCTGGAACCCGATGGGGCGGCCGTCGCGAACGACCACCAGCGGCAGCTGCCAGGCGCCGGGAGCCCATTCGGCGCGGGTGCCCCAGTAGTAGCGCAGGAAGTCGCGCTCGAAGTCCGGCGACGGGACATCGGTCCAGGCCACCGCGAAGGGCATGGTCTCCGGGTCGTGAACGCCGGCGCGTGCGACGTCCAGGAGCTCCACGAGATCATCGTCCGTGGGGGCGCGAAGCTCGAGGCGCGGGGTGCGGACCACCAGGTCGAAGAGCGGCCACGGGTGCGTCATGCGGGGCATTCTGCCACCCCTCCCGCGGCACGCCGCTACAGTTCGCCCATGGACCTGGTTCGCCACGAGACCGCCGGAGCGCTGCTCGACGTCGCGGGCGCGTACCTCGCCGAGCGCGAAGCCGAGCACAACGTCCTGCTCGGAATCCTCGCGACGCTGCGTGACCAGCCCGGCATCTACACCGAGCCGCCGTACCTGGCGACCGTGTTGGACGGCGAGCGGATCGCGCTCGTAGCGGTCCGCACGCCGCCATTCGGGTTCGTCCTCTCGGAGCCCGGGGTTGCGGAGGACCTGGTGCGGCTCTCGATCGATGTCCTCGTCGCCGACGTCGCGGCCGTCGCACCCGACCTGCCGACCGTCCTCGGACCGAAGGCGACCGTCGTGCCGTTCGTCGACCGGTTCTCGATGGCGACCGGACGCCCCGCCCGGCTCGAGATGGAGGAGCGGATCTACCGGCTGACGCGGGTCGTCGCACCGCGGCCCACGCCGGGATCGTGGCGCCTCGCCGAGGAGCGCGACCGCCCCCTGCTGCTCGATTGGGTGGTGGCGTTCCACGAGGAGGCTTCGCCGCCCGGGTCGGCAACGGTCGAGGCCCACAGGATGGTGGACCCGTGGATCAGCCGGGAACACCGCCTCGCCTACCTGTGGGAGGTGGACGGGAGGGTCGTGTCCCTGACCGGCGCCAACGCCCGAACGCCAACCGGACGGCGGATCGGTCCCGTCTACACGCCACCGGGCGAGCGTGGTCGCGGGTATGCCGCGGCGGTGACGGCAGCCGCCAGCCAGGACCAGCTCGATCGGGGCGCGCGCTACTGCGTCCTCCTCACCAACCTTGCGAACCCGACGCCGAACGCCGTCTACCAGCGGATCGGGTACAAGCCGGTCTCTGACGTGGACCAGTACCGGTTCGACACGGGCGGCGGGACCGAGGACCGACGTGGGCCTCGATAGCCGCGCGCTGCTTGCCGCCTACGACGCTCAGCTGCGCGCCGGGCCGCCCGGGCCGCTTGCCCCCGGCGTGACCGTCGAGCGGGACGGGCCGCTCCTGCGCTACACCGGCTTTCCGTTCGGCGGGTTCGTGGAGTACCGGGACCTGGACGGGCTCGAGGGTGAGGCGCTCGATGCGCTGATCGCCCGCCAGGTTGCCGTCTTCGCGGAGCGCGGCGAGCGGTTCGAGTGGAAGCTGCACGCGCATGACCTGCCGGCCGACCTCCCAGACCACCTGCTGGCCGCGGGCTTCGTGCCCGAGGAGACCGAGACCGTGGTGGTCGGGGCCGTCGCCGACATCGCCGGCGAGCCGCGCCTGCCCGACGGCGTGACGCTGCGCGAGGTGACGAGCCGCGCGGACCTCGAGCGGATCGAGGAGCACATCATGACGGTCTGGCCCGACGAGGGCCCCGTGTTCGCAGACTTCCTCGAGGGCGAGCTGGCCGCCGACCCGGATGCCACCGTGATCGTCGTTGCCGAGGCCGACGATGCCGTGGTCTGCGCGGCATGGGTGCGGTTTGCTCCCGGCCGCGACTTCGCGACCCTCTGGGGCGGGGCGACTCGCCAGGCCTGGCGCGGGCGCGGGATCTATCGCGCCATCGTCGCGTATCGCGCGAACCTTGCCGCGCAACGCCGATGCCGCTGGCTCCAGGTGGACGCAACGGAGGACAGCCGCCCGATCCTCGAGCGGCTCGGGTTCGTCTCCGTGACCACGACGACCCCGTACATCTGGTCGCCACCGCCGGCAGCGTAGGCGGCGCCGCCGGTTCAGGCACGGCGGTCGGCTGCCCCGCCGGGCTCCCGATCCAGGTCGAACACCAGCTCCTCGCCGTCGATCTCGTCCACCTGGACGCCCACCTGCTGGAAGCCGAAGGAGCGCACGATCGCCAGCGACGCGGCGTTGTCCGGTGCGACCGATGCGCGGAAGCGATGAACCCCCTGCGACTCCGCCCAGCCAAGCAGCGCGCTGACGCACTCCGTGGCGACTCCCTGCCGCCGGAAGGCCGCCACGACGCGGTAACCGATCTCGACCCGTCCGGTCTCGTCCGGCGGGGCATGGAAACCGACCGTTCCGATCACGTCCCGGCGACCATCGGGGCCGGTGGCGACGATCGAACGCCCCAGCCATGGCTGGCTCGCGGGGTCGGCTTCGAGGGCCGGGATCCGGTAGCCGAGGAAGTTCGCAAGGTCCTCGCGCATGCCGGCGGGCAGGGTTGCGCCAATCTCGCCGGTCGCCGTGGCGAGGTCGCCTGCGGCAAGTGCCCGCATGAACGCGAGCGACATCGAGACGAGCTCGAAGCGCTCCGTGCGGATCGGCGGGACCGGGGCGTGGCCCGCCAGCGTCTTCCGGTAGCCGACCTCGGCGAGCTCCCGTCCGCCGATCTCGACCGTCTTGACCCGGCCATCGGCTTCCCACCCGGTGGCCTCGTAGAACCGGCGGGCCCGTGCGTTGTCCGTGAGCACCCAGAGGAACGCCTCGGTGAACCCCGCCCCGGCGAGCAGTCGCTCGGCCAGGGCCATCAGCGCCGAGCCCGCGCCCGATCCCCACCGGTCGGGCGCGACGTACAGGCCCCGAACCTCGCCAAGGCGGGGGAGGTCTTCGTCCCGGCTCGGGCCGAAGCTCACCATCCCCGCGACGTCATCGCCATCGACCGCGAGACAGGTCTCGGGGTCCCCCGGCCCCCGGTGGTCGAAGGTGTAGCGGGCGGCCCGGGCTTCGACGTCCAGGCCATCGAGGAAGGGGTCCGGGACGATGTCCCGGTACGCGGTCTGCCAGGCACGGACG
>Ga0315271_10000290_pt1 | contig 26730 bp, 40 predicted proteins | sample C3_top_MG_FD_204664 | JGI IMG/M metagenome (GOLD analysis project Ga0315271, IMG submission 204664) | Sediment microbial communities from Yellowstone Lake, YNP, Wyoming, USA - C3_top | ecosystem: Environmental > Aquatic > Freshwater > Lake > Sediment | place: USA: Wyoming | collected 2017-08-01
GGAACGCATCCTCAAAGGGCGCGCCCAGGGCCTGTGCGAAATTGTGGACGACCCAGTCCCTTGGGACTTTAAGAATCAAATTGCATGTGAAATAGTAGATGAACGTCCAGGACTCTTTGATGGAGGCTCTCGGGGCGGCGCCGAAATGCGTCCATAAGAATCGATTCTTGAAATGTCGGGAGTGCTACGGAAATTATTGCGCGGGGTGCATTCAACTTGAGGTTCACAACTGCTCCAAGATGGATGAACGGATTAAAATTGAAAAAGATAATTTGTCAAAGAAATTAGTGAAGGTTGTCGCCCCTAAGATCTCCGCAATCTAGTGAAGAGGAAGGCAACCAGCGCGATCATCGCCAGCCAGAACAAAATCTGCTGGTTCTGCTGCTTGCCCTGCAGCTTGGCCGTGTATCCGTCAGACTCGCCACCCTGACCGATCCAGGGCCACTTGGCGCCCGGCCTGAACCACGAGACCGTGCCGTCCGAGTACTCGAGCTTGCGCGCTGGGAACCCCAGAAACGGCGCCGGGCTCGTCTGGGCCGTCTTTAAGTACATGGGTCCAGAGCCGTTTTTATTGGGATCATCGGCGCCCTGGACGGGCTCGGTGTACGTCATCGGCGTCTCGTCGATCTGGGTCGTATACGAACCATCGATGTACCATGTCTTCGGGAACCCGTCGTGAGTGACGCCAAAAGTTCCGGACCACACGTAGGGGTTGAAGCCGTCTATCTGGAGGCGGTCATCGATCATCGAGGCTGACGCCATCCTATTACTAAACATTTACATTATTTTCCTTGTACGTCTTCGTCTGGATCTTGACGCGATGCATCTCCCACATGGTGTCTAGGTCGACATTCAACATATGGGCCAACTGGAACAGGTAACTGAAGACGTCGCCCATTTCCATGGTGACGTCCGTACCCCGGTCCTTTTTGAGGCCGGTCTTGCGGTAGATGCGCTGGTTCTGGCGGATCGACGAGGCGAGCTCGCCCATCTCCTCGTTGAGTAACATCCAGACGATACTTACGGGGGCTTTGTCCCAGCCCTTTTGCTTACACATGTTCGCGGTCTCATCACGATATTTATTCATTGAGTATCAAACGCCCATGTTTCTTATCTGGCATTGAAGCGGCCGACGAACCCCTTGTACCGGTACACGAAGATCGCCGTGACCACGAGCGCTCCGAACTCGGCCGTGAGCTTCCAGTTCTCGATAATGCCCCTGTCCGTCGTCTTCTTTTCGGCCCACGGCTCGATGACCGCATTGCTGAAGAGGCGGATGGCGCGTTCGATTGCGAAGAACACGATGAACCCGAAGAGGATGTCGTCGAGAGCTCTCATCAGAACCCAATCTTGTAATTGCTCGGGATTTTATTCCCGTACGTGCTCGTGCTTACGGGCACCTCGAGCGGAACTGCGTTCCGGGAAATGTCGCGCAGGTACACGATCTGCTGCAGAAGGCCCGTGCTGATGGTACCGGTCGCCTCCTCGGTCACTCGGGCATTCAGGTCATCGACCTGCTGGCGGACGTTCGAGTACGTGTCCTTCTTCATGTTGACATAGACGCGCTTCATGAGGGCGTCCAGGTCCGAATAGCTCTGGCGCTGGAGCTCGACACCGGTCTTGTCCCGGATGGCCGAGGCGATCTGGTCCTGGATGGTCTCCTTGTTAAAGTCCGAAAAGAAGGCGTCGGCAAGAGGGGAGGGCAGGTACTTTGACGCCATTAAGACTACCGGATAAAAAAAACAAGCCCTAAAAATACAATGAAGGTCCACAAGCGTTCGGGAGATGAAGTGCCTATGCTCTTCGACAAAGTCACCAAGAGAATTTCAAAACTAAATGAAGCGCCCGAGTTCGAGCCCCTCAAGGTTCAACCGGACAAGGTGGCCCAGAAGGTCTTCACGAGCATGTACGATGGTATTTCCACGACCGAAATTGACAATCTCACGGCCGAGGTGGCCGTCGGTATGATTACGGAAGACCCGGACTATGAGACGCTCGCCATGCGCGTGACCGTCTCGAACCTACAAAAGACGAGCCCCAAGACGTTCAGCGACGCCATGGTCGCCCTGCACACCAAGGGGATCGTCAGCGACTACTTCATGAAGTGCGTCGCGCTCGAGTTGGACACTGTGATCCAGCCGAAGCGCGATTACCTCTTCGGGTACTTCGGGATCAAGACCCTACAGAAGGGTTACCTGAACGAGGGAGAGACGCCCCAGTACCTCTTCATGCGCGTCGCGGTCGGAATCCATGGCGATGATCTCCCGCGCGTCAAGGAGACGTACGACCTGATGAGCCAGAAGTTCTTCACGCACGCGACACCGACCCTCTTCAACGCCGGTACGAACAGCCCTCAGATGTCGAGCTGTTTCCTGGTCGCCATGAAGGACGACTCGATCGAGGGCATCTACGAGACGCTCAAGGAGTGCGCGCACATCTCCAAATGGTCCGGGGGCATCGGGATCCACTGCTCGAACATCCGGGCGAGTGGCACGCGAATCAACGGGACCAACGGGGTCGCCGACGGCATCGTGCCGATGCTCCGCGTCTTCAACAACACGGCCCGGTACGTCAACCAGGGTGGCGGCAAGCGTAAGGGCTCGTTCGCCATCTACCTCGAGCCATGGCACGCCGACGTCATGGACTTTCTCGAGCTGCGCCTGAACCAGGGCGACGAGGAAATGCGCTGCCGCGACCTCTTCACTGCTCTGTGGATCCCGGACCTCTTCATGGAGAAGGTCGAGAAGGACGAGGATTGGCACCTGATGTGCCCGCACGAGTGCCCGGGCCTGCCCGACGTCTACGATGAGGCTTTCAACGAGTTGTACCGGATGTACGTGGCCCAAGGCCGGTACAAGAAGGTCGTGAAGGCCCGGGACGTCTGGGACCGCGTCCTCAAGAGTCAGGTCGAGACCGGCACGCCGTACATGTGCTACAAGGACGCAGCCAACGAGAAGAGCAACCAGAAGAACATCGGCACGATCAAGTCTTCAAACCTTTGCACAGAGGTGTTTGAGGTCTCCACTCCTGACGAGACGGCCGTGTGTAACCTGGCGTCGATTTGTCTGCCGACTTTCGTCAAGGGAGACCAGTTTGATTTCGCCAAATTGTACGAGGTGACACGGGTCGTCACACGGAACCTGAATCGCGTCATCGACCGGAACTTCTACCCGACCGAGGCGGCCCGTAAGTCGAACATGCGCCACCGGCCGATCGCGATCGGCGTCCAGGGTCTGGCCGACGTCTTCATGATGCTCGGTCTTTCCTTCGACGAGCCCAAGGCCCGCGAGCTCAACAAGGGCATCTTCGAGGCCCTGTACCACGCGGCCCTGACAGAATCGTGTGAGCTCGCCAAGGAAGATGGCCCGTATGAGACGTTCAAGGGATCGCCCGCGTCCGAGGGCATTCTCCAACCGGATATGTGGGGCAAGGAGTCCAATGATTTTTGGAATGAAATTAAGGATCAGATCAAGACTCATGGTCTTCGCAACTCGTTGCTCGTGGCCCCGATGCCGACCGCCTCGACCGCCCAGATCATGGGGAACAACGAAGCTTTCGAGCCGTACACGACCAACATCTACTTGCGCCGAACCCTGGCCGGAGAGTTCGTCATGATTAACCGCCACCTGGTCCGGGACCTTCAGAAGCTCAACCTCTGGAACCCTCAAATTAAGAATGAAATTGTCCGTCACGGAGGGTCGATCAGTCAGATCGAGGGCATCCCCCTAAACCTCAAGGCTGTCTACCGGACCATCTGGGAGATTCCACAGAAGAGCATCATCGATATGGCGGCCGACCGAGGTGCGTACATCGACCAGTCCCAGTCACTGAACATCTTCATGGAGAACCCGAGCCTGGCAAAGTTGAGCTCGATGCACATGTACGGCTGGAAGAAGGGGCTCAAGACGGGCATGTACTACCTGCGGACCCGGGCCAAGGCTCGGGCGCAGCAGGTCACCGTGCCGGTCGCACCCACAAAGGAACAGATCCTGGCGTGTTCCCTCGCAAACCCAGAAAGTTGTGAGATGTGTTCTGGTTAATTTCTAGACAAAATTCAAGATGAAGTCCTGTTGTCGGTCAGGACCCAAGAACAAAAAATGCCAGAGGGCCTCGAACAAGAAAGTTTTCAATTTACCTCGTAAATTCTCAAAGCTAAGCTGTCTTCTAGGTGCGATAAAGGGATTCACAATGCGTTCAAGTTGTGCGCCTTATAAAAATTGCAAGAAGTAATGGATCCAAAGATCTGGTGTAATTTACCTACAGAATTGATCCAAAAAATAATTGAATGGTCCGGGCCATCGATCGACACTCAATTATTTTTCAAAATTAAGCCAAAGAAAATTGAAGAGGCCAAAGCTTGGAGACTATGGTACCTTCTCAAGTCCCATGACGGACTCATTTATAATTTAGAGTCAAAATCACTCCATAACTTTCGTGTACCAGGCTCGCATATAATCAGACGCCCTATAGAACTGAACTATCACACGGCTGGCCTATGGGTCTTTAACGACACGGAAGACGAACACATGGTAGAGGTCACGTCACCTTCCGGGTCTTTCCATTCATGCGTGACCCGGGATCACTGGGCGACCGAAATGCGGGTCTTGCTCCGCGGATCAGGTTTATGTCGCGCGCTTAACGCGTCGGACTCTTCTTTTTAGGAAATGGGACGAACCCGTGAATGTTCTCCACCTTGAACCGGCCGAGCCGGTAAGGCTGACTTACGAAATAAACACCCGGTGCAGTATTCTTCCACATACTCACACTCTGTTTCGGCGGGCTCTTGCGTTTGGGTGGTGATGCGTTCCTGACCGTGAACCGCCCACGCTTCGCGGCCCCCTTGGTCCGGATGTTGCGCTGAATCTGCGACCGTCTCTTCACGGCTTGACGCAGCTTGTTCCAGCGTTTCAGGGCGTTTTCCCGGCCTTCGTTGATGGGCGACAGACCCGATGCGCGTCGGGTCGCGCTAGGACGATACTGCCGCGGCGTCTGGCCTTTGATGGTGTGACCCATGAAGTACTTAAAAAGGGCGAGCATTTTATTTTATTATGGTACTGTGGTCCGATGTGGATAAAAACCTGATCGAGATCACACCGGGACTCAAGGACAAGTCCCGGTTTCGGTACCAAGGCGGCCCGCTCCGGTTCCAGATTCCGCGGGCCTGGTCCAACTGGGGCGTCTCGGCCTACAAGAGCATGAACGTCGATATCCGGAACACCGAGTTCGTCGCGTGGTGGCGCGATCTGGAAACGCGCCTGTGCTCCCACGAGCCCTTCAACTCGAACCTCAAAGAGGGGTCCTTGCGTCTCAAGGTCGACGACGCCATGTACGTGTTTGATGAGAATGCGAAGCAGGTCTGCCCGGAGGTTCGGGAAGGGCTGTTTCGGGCGCAGGAGGTCCAGTGCATCATCGATGTCGACTCGACCTATTTTTTCAATGGAAATTGGGGACTGACTATCCGGATCTACCAGCTCAAAACTTTGGGGCCGTCCGCCGCCGAGCCGTCCGTGGATGAGCCGCCGGTGACTTCGTCGTCCGCCGGCGGGCTGAAGCCGGGCGTGTGTGCTTTTTTGCCATCAGACGATTGATGATGGCGCTGTTCGCTTTACGCACCAGGCCCAAAAGGGCCATGGACGACGGTGCCATTTAGTATCTGCCGCGATAATTTCTGCCGCGCGCGGCTGCTGGGCGTCTGCGCGCGCCGTTCCTGGCGATCCGACGAACCTGGTTCCAATCGTTTTTGAACGCGAAAATCTCAGTATACGTCCGGACCTTGCGGTTCTCGGGACCCGTGTATACAAAGTGACGATTCCGATTCGTGTTTTTGTATACCCGACGCATGCTCGCGTTCAGGTACTTGGTCTTCTCGGTCCGGCGGCTGCTGGCGCGACGCGGCGAGGGCGAGTTGTTGTTGCGCTTCTCGAGGAGGCGCTTGAGGAAGCGATAGTTCGTGTCGGACAGGCGCATCACTTACTTTTTACCGCCGAAAATTTTACGGAGATTTGCCAAGATCAATTTAATTGGTTTTGGCAGAGGTCCCGACTTGGACTTGGACTTGGATTTCATTTATAAATTTAGTCTAGAAATTAAGCACCCTGTGCTCCCATATACAGACCACCGAATGACATCAGAATACTGAGGATCGCACATACGAGCAAGAAGATTAGGAAATTGAAGTTGTTCTTCTTTGAGCCCTTGAAGGTCGGGTTCTTATTATAGGCCTCAATACCTATCGAGCTTGCCGCGATGAGGAACGTCGCGGTCGACATGAGAATGCACGAGTAAAGGAGGAGCTTGCCCGGCATTTACCATTTACTTAGAATAAATCTCACGGGCCTTGGCCAGCAGTGGCCCCTGGACCAGTGCGAAACCCTTGATGCCGAGGTCCTTCTTGGCCTTGGCAACCGCCTTTATCCACGGGTTCTTCTTCTCGGACTTGGCCTTGGTCTTGGAGACGATCTCACCCTTGACCATCTTCAGGTCCTTCTTCTTGAGGCCGCCTGCGGTCTGGTCGGCGTTGCCGTGAAACACTTGGGCACGGGAACCAATCGTCATTTTATATTACACTGCGAAAATCTTCCTGAGCGCGTGAATAGTGATCTTGGTCCGCGTCACGTTGGGCACCTGCGACTCGAGCCGGGGGTCGTTGAGAATCTCGGCGCACACCTTGGCCTTGCCCTCTTGGAGGTGCATGATGGACTGCTCGACCGACGGCAGAGGCTCGACGCCGTCCTCACCCGCATAGATGAGCCGGCGTACGACCACCTTCTGCGTCTGACCCGTGCGATGGGCGCGGCCGATGGCCTGCAGCTCCGTCGCCGGGTTCCACGCCGGACACGTGATGTAGACGCGCGTCGCCTCCTGCAGGTTGAGGCCGACGCCGCCCGCCTTGATCTGGATCAGGAAGATTGAATTGGGCGGTCCAGCCTTGAACTGGGCGATCTGGGCGTCGCGCGCCTCCTTGGTGACGGACCCGTCGATGCGGAAGATCGGGTTGCCATTCTCGCTCAGCAGCTCCTGAATCCGGTCCATTTCCCCCATGAATTGCGTGAATACCAGTGCCTTCTCCTTGGGGTGCAGCCGGATCTGCTCCATAAGCGTCTCCATCTTGCGCGAGCGCCCGAGCCACGGCTCCGGGTCCGACTCCTCCTTGAGTGCGATGCCGTCCAGGTACAGCTGAGGCCACGTCATCACCTGGCGGACGCGCAGGAGGCACTCGAGCAGCTCCATCTGGTGCAGATTCTGTGTACCGGTCTTGAAGACGTGCTTGACAATCTCCTGACCCTTGCTGAAGACGTCCCGGTACAGATCGCGCTCTTCAGGGTACATCTCCATCTCGATATTCTGAAAATCGCAAGGCGGCAACTCGAGGCGCTTGTTGTGCATAGCCACGTCAGTCTTGGTACGGCGCAGGACGTACTTGGACCGCACGATATCCGTGTACCCCTGGACCACCTCCTTGGGAATGCCGACCCAGCCGCACAGCGCCACGAAATCCTTCACGGAATTGAATACGGGCGTGCCGGTCACGATCCAGCGAATGGGCGCCTGGAGAGCCGCGGCCGCGATATGGACCTTGCTCTTGCGATTGCGGATCTCGTGACCCTCGTCCAGGATGACGCGGTCCCACTGGACCGAGAGCAGAGGGCACATCGGCGCTCCGGGGCGCTGCGCCAGAATCGAGTAAGGAGCCACGACCACGTCAGGCAGCTTGGCCGGCAGAGCCCGCTTGGCGCCGTCGAACGAGCAGGTCGTGAGGCTCGGTGCGAACCGCGCAATCTCGTCGCACCACTGACCGACAATCGACTTGGGGACGACCACGAGCGTCCGCGGCTTGGGATTGACGAGCATGGTCGCGATGAGCTGGACCGTCTTACCGAGGCCCATCTCGTCGCAGAGGAACCCACCCGGTTTGGTCCGGTCGAGCTCGCGGTCGAGGAGCCACCGGAGGCCCTCGTGTTGGTAAGGAGAGATGAGGCGCGTCTTCAGCATTTTGAGAGAGAGGGTCGTTTGCATATGAAATGGGTGTAGTGGCCCAAACCCTGACCCGGACAGGACATGTTTTTTCTCTTGACCCCTAGTAGTACAAATGAGCGACCCGGGCTTAGTCACGGCCCTCTCGGCCATAATAAAGGGCGCGGTAGAACCCGCCGAGGCCGGGCCTATCCTAGCCGCGGCTCCCGCCCCCGCCCTCGCACAGGCGGCGCGGAAAACAAACGCCGCAGGAGAAATTCAAAATGTCTTGACAAGTATTCTTTCCCAGGGAAATCAATCCAATGCCAATGTGTCCTCGGCTCTCAGGCAGCTTCCCGGCCCGCCCGCAGCCGTAAACAGCGGTGCGGCGCGTCCACAGAACGCGATCGGAAACGCGTACTACGCCGGTCAGCGCCGCGGATACGTGTTTGGGTCACGGAACGCGCCCACGTTCCGGCGCGCCGGCCAAAACACCAACAACAGTTCATACAAGGGATGGGTTCTGCGCCCTGTCGAGGGCCCTCTGCGTAACGGAAACGTCCCTCGTTTCGAATTCGTCCAGAAAAATTATTCAGGATTTGGTGGCGGTAATTTCCAGGAGGCGATCCGTCAGAACGCCCCACCCGACGTGGCCGCGGGTCTCCTCGCCATCACGACCGGCGCCGTGCCGCCACAGGAGGCGATGCGCGTTATTAACGCGACGGCACCGGCGAACATGCCGAACCGAGTTGCCAATATCGGCCGTCAACTGACGAACATCGTCGTAGGGGCTGTTGGTGCTCGCCAGGCCATCGGAGCCCTTCCGTCGGCTCAGCGGCAGCAGTTCATGGCCCTACCGCCTCCGCAGCAGCAGGCTATTCTCAAACAGCCCTTGAAATTCCCGACATTCACGTTCCCGTCCTGGTTCCGGCGCGGTGGAGCGGCCCCGGCCGCGGCCGCCGCGGCTACTCAACCTACCAAGGGCCCGTTTGGGAGATTCATGAATACGATGCGCCGCCCGGTGAACCAGGGGACTGAAAAGCCTTCGCTTTTGAATAGAGTTATGGGCCGGAAACCCAAGTCTGTGAACCAGCGCCAGACGCAGGCGCAGACGCAGGCTCCGGTTCAAATCAAAGCTTCCGTCTGGAATAGAATTTTAGGCATGAAACCCCGCCCGGCGAACCAGCGCCCGGCGAACCAGGGGGGCAAAAAGCCATCACTCTGGAACCGGTTCAAGGGTCTTTGGCCCCCGGCGAAGAAGGTCACCGAGACGACGGCCGAGATCGAGTCGGCCGGATCGACAAAGGCTCGGCTCGAGAAGCTCGAGAACGAATTGAAGAATCTCAGAGCGTCCGTGACGAACGCACACCGGCGCACTCTCGTCAAACAGATCATTACACACCATTACCCGCCGTCAGTCATGAACGGGACCAAGCCGATCCCTCAGGGGACGGCGAAGACCGTCGAGAAAGAGCTTCAACAAGCGCTCGGGTCCGGAAACTATTCGAACACGAACATCAAGAATATGTTCGCCAAGCGCGGCCAGAAGAACGGCCCTTCGAATTCGGACCTAGCTGAAAAACTGCAACGGGAAATCGCCGCCCTGGGGGGTATGACGAACACGCAGCGCGCGCGGCGCATGGGTGAGCTTCTCCGTATGGTTCCCACCGGCTTCAAGGGGAGGGCCGCACTCACGACCGTGGTCCTCGAGGAGATCCGGCGGGTCGGGCGTAATTCGAGCCCGAACGCGGCGAAGCGCCGTCTGGCCGATCTCAAGTCGGACCTGAAGCTGGGCTACGACAACAAGAACCTGCTCGCGGCCATCGCCGTCGAGAACAGGCGGGCCGCGAACAACATTCGGGAGAACGAGGGTGTAGGCCGCCGGCGCGGCGAGTCGGAACAGGAGTACCGTCGGAGACTCACCAACACCAAGCGTCGTTCATATGAGACGAACGAGAACTACGAGCGCCGTATCAGACGCTCACGCCGTGAGAATGGCGAAACCAACTCCAATTACGAGCGCCGTCTGGAGACGTACAGTCGGCGCCGCAACGAGACGAACAGTAATTATGAGATGCGCGTCGCGGCTCATAATCGTCGCCGTCAGATGGAGCGCGAGGAGATTATGCGTCGCCGTCGCCTGCGTGGTGGCACCGGTACGACTCCTTCACCCCCTTTCCCCGGTGCGAACGGCGAGCCGCCCCTGCCCACCAATCAGAACAACGCAATTCGACGCGCCGGTGGAGTCAACGCCGCCATGAATGCAGTCGCGGCGGTGCCGGGTGGTGCACCCGAGATTGCAAAGGCGGCCGAGATTCTGAACGAAACGGCCGGTAACGTCTCCCAGGCCGTCAACGTCAGAGGGGCGAGTCCCGTGGCGGTCCAGGCTGTCCGGCGGTTGGGTGGCCCCACGAACGCCGTCAACGCGCTCGAGGGCCTCAACACGTTGTCCCAGACCCGAGCGACTCGCAAGCGCAAGGCGAGCCGCATGATCGCCCGGCCCCGCAAGCGCGGCCCCGGCAGACGCGCCAAGCCCACGGGGCCGCGCGTGGCCGAACTCCAGCGCGTCATCAAGTCGGTCAAGAAGCGCAAGCTGATTTCTCTGGTCGCGCACAACATCACCAAGACGAACAACATTCACGAGAACGAGAACCGCCTCAAGAAGTACTATCAGAAGGTCGTCAAGGCGGCCATTCTGCGTACGCCCCTCGCAAATATCGTCAAAAAATCAAAGGCCAACGTCCGGGCAAAAAAATAGGTCCTGTCCGGGTCATATCTCCTTAAGACCAAGTAAGAAGCAACCTAAACATGGACTCGTTCCCGTACATCCAGAAACTTCATGCCATCCGGCAAGAGCTCACGCGGGATCCGACACGGCCGGAGCCTTCGTGGGTCCGGATCACGACAATCACCATGATCTCTAAATTCCTTCAAGATATTGACCTTCCCAAGTTTCGAGAGAATTTCACCAAACTTGGCAGCGTCATCGTACGGAACAAGGGGTCTCGCTTCCGCGGCTTCGAGTGGAAGATGAAGGAGACAGCCTTTTATAACCAGGTCACCATCGGCTACGAGGACCAGTACTCACGCAAGAGCATCAAGATTTTCCCGAACGGGTCGATCCAGGTCGCAGGGTGCTCGGACCTGTTCGACTGCCGCCGCATTCTCCGCCAACTGTCCTTTATTTTGAAGGTTGTTCTCGATCGTGAAGATGACGTGCCGGTTGACGCGGTCGCGGTCAAGATGATCAACACAAACTTTTCGCTTAATTCTTCAGTGAATTTACACAAGATCATCCAGCAGTTCTCCAATGGGCCCTTCAAGGTGACGTTCGACCCGGACCGGTACAGCGCCGTCAAGGTCAAGTTTGTTCCGGGTGAGGGTATGAAGCAGGTGACGGCCAGCATTTTTAGCACGGGCAAGATCATCGTGACGGGCGCCCAGACGCTCGACGAGATTGCAGAGGCGTACGCAGCGATCAACCGAACGATCACGCCGGCGATGATGGTAAAGCCGGTCGCCGTGCCGGAGTCGTTCGACACGATCATGGGGGCCAAGTTTGATGAGTGGGTCGCGGTCCTCCAGCGGAACCAAATAAAAATGTAATGAAATGTTAAATGTCGACCCGTATGGGCATGGCCGATGGCCGGTGCATCACGTCCTTTGACTCGAACCGCATCATGACTGACGTCGTCATGCAGCAGAACAAGATCTCCTACCAGGACAACTATAAGTTCCGTATGCTGCTGCAGGCCCAGGGGCCCTCGGCGTTCAGCCTGCCCCTGAAGAACGGCGCATGCCGCACTTCGGGTGTGAAGGTCCTGGTCGAAGACGAATAAAATCTTTCCTAAAATTAATGCAACTCATTGTAGAACACAAAATCATCATAGCGCTTCTGATTTTCCTCATCATCTGGATGTCTCTGTCATTCAAGAATATCTTCTGCGAGGGACGCGCGGGGTTCGGTCTCTGCTACAAGAAGACGTGCCCGACGTGCCAGAAGTGCCCGAAGGCGGTCGGTGATAAAACTGGCAGCAAGGCCCCAGCCCCTTTCCTAGCCTAAAGAAAAGGGACGCTTTAATTTTATATGAAAATTGTAATTGACGGGAACATAGGTTCGGGCAAGACGACCCAGTTGGGTCTGCTCGAGCAAAAGGGGTGGCAAGTCCGTCGAGAACCCATTGATGAATGGCCTCTCGAGGAATTTTACAAGGACCCGACCCGTTGGGCGTTTTTGCTCCATATGACGATTCTCCAGACGCTCCGACCTCTCAAGACCAGGCAGCACGTCGTGTACGAGCGGTCCCTTTTGAGCTCGCGATGGGTCTTCTGGCCCGTTCTCCAGAAGCACGGGAACGTCACGGCCGCCGAGCACAGCGCCTATGATAAATTTTACGACCAATATGCCTGGTACCCCGATCTTTACATCTTTCTTTCCAAGGATATCGACCTGGCCTACGAACACGTGACAAAGAGAGGTCAGACAGGCGATTCGGGTGTGACGCTCGAGTACATGAAAGAACTCGATGCCGAGTATCAGAAGCTCGTCATGAAGGTGCCCTGCAAGGTCCACGTCATCAACGCCAATCGGTCTGTGGATGAAATTCACAAGGAAATTTGTAAGATCCTATCAGAGAATGAACTGCTCTTCAGTGACGGCCTCGGGGGCCAAGTGCAAAAAGAAGGCCGCTCAGGACGGAAAATGCCATGCACATCTTTCACAAACATGTGCCGTCTGTCTTGAGGAGACCAAGCGGTCCGACAAGCGCCTCAAATGTAAACACGTGTTCCACACCAAGTGCATAATAAAATGGTTCGAGACGAGCATAGAGTGCCCTCAGTGCCGAATGGAACAGGACGATGACCCGATTGTCATGTTCCGCAAGAGCATCGAGGACAACATGCGAGAGAAGTACCGTGACGCGATCCGGTCCCTCGAGGCCGAGGTCCAGCGGGCCCGCCGCGCGCGGTAAGCACTCCCTTGTTTTAATCAGGGATACTCAGTAGGTATGGACCGCCGATGCGGGGCCCAGACGGCGCACGGGACGCCTTGTCGTGCAAAAGTCAATGGGGAAAACGACCACTGTTGGGTCCACAAGGGACCGGCCTGCTCCGTCTGCCTAGCGCCGATGACACCCCAGACGAACCGAACTCTGGGGTGTGGTCACGCATTCCACGTGAGATGTGTCGAACGCTGGAAGCGGTCCTGCCGGGGTGACCCCACGTGCCCCATGTGTCGGGTCCCATTCGACTTGCCGACTTATAAGTGCCGTCTGATTATAGAAAGGACGATCGATAATCAGCGCATTACGACGAATTTTGATTCTTCTAATGTTTTAAATATAGTTGAAGGTTTTGGGCTCGATTTTCGTCAACTTGTGCCACCGGCCACTACGACCGGTCGGTTCGTCACGGACATCCATTTTGACGTCGAACCGGGTGAAGTCCTGATCGACATTCTCAGAGAACTCGGCTTGCCCGAAGTGGGCTTCAATTCCGATTAGAATTGTTCCCCGTCTTGGCAAACCCGCGGCGGACGCCGTACGCCGAGCAGAACTTTGTGTAATGAAATCCTGGTGTGAATTTACGATCGCACCTTCTCGGATCCGTGATTGTCTTTCCGGACGCATCTACAATCAGAGGTCCCCCGGCCCAGCCCGTCTTGTGGCTCCATAATTTCACAGGAAAATCAATGACCCGACCGACGGGTACGGGCGTCTTGTTTCGGGCTGCCGCGCTCATGCTGTTCAGGACGTGAAGGTCCGTATTCTTGTTCGCGACTCGACCGTTGTTGGCATTGGCAGACGCGCGACCCTTGGAGATAGCGTCACGGATCGTCTTGGCCGTGACGTGGAAAAACTTCGCCATGCCCGTGATCGTATCCCCCCGCCGGATCTTGTACCGGATGGCGCTGATCTCTTTGTACCAATGGAAATCTCCCGTCGAATTTCCGAAATCGTTCGTCGGCGCGACAAAGCACATCACCTTGTAGAACCCCGCCTTTGGCTTCTCGCCACCCGACTTCATCTTGTAGACGTTCCCGGGATTATCAGCCAGGACGCGCTTCGCGATGCCATTGCACGTACGGAAGGTCAGGCCGTTCGAGTTGAGCTTGGCACGAACACCCGGGACGCTCTTTTCCGTGCGATTCTTAGAGAAGGACCCGAACGCATAGTCATAGCAGTTGTCGTGGACGACTCCGGTCGTACCCCAGGGGGCCCATGTGTACTTGGGGGCCCACGGGTTTGGTGCTGACGTCCTGGTCGGAGACGGCTTCTTGGCCTTCCGGGCAGCAGGAGCCGCCGCCCGCCGAGTCCCCGTGGGGCGCTTCTTTGGGTTCATTACTATTATCGACCAATTTTTTCTCAGTCGATAATAAAAAGATGAAGGATATTCTGATGTCCCGTAACCGCAAGGAGGCTATCTATAACCTGCTCGTGTTCGTGATCTTCGTGTTCGTTCTGACCTTCTTCATGCGCTTCCTGTGGAACAAGACGCTCGTCAAGTACATCAGCGTCCTCAAGCCGGTCGACTCGCTCTGGCACACGTTCCTGCTCGCGCTCGGCATTTCGCTGTTTAAGCTCTAGAGACCAGGTGCGTAGCACCTGTGATCCGCGCTCCTTAGAGCTCATTGTAACCCTCTAGGATCTCACCATCCTTCATGATGGTCGGAAATCCTTTTACAAATTCAGGGCAGCCGCCCGCGCTGCACTCTACGAAATCGTAGGGAATACCCTTATTCTTCAAGTAGGCTTCCTGCTTGACGCACCAGGGACACGTCTTTGAGCCGTACACGATAATGTTGCCCTTGTCGGGCGTCTGGAGCGCGTACATCGACACACCACCCATGAAAATCAGAACGATCACCATGCCGATAAAGGCCAGTGTAAGCAATTGACGATCCATTAATAGAGTCAACTAAAAATTTTACGGGCGATATTCGCTTTGGAACGCAGGCCCTTGACGCTGATTTCCATGACGGCCGCCAGCGCCTTGAGATCTTCCATGGAATAGTGGAGGTTGGCATAGACCCACCGGCTAGTGTTCTTCGACTGTATCTTCGGCCGGCCTGACGATGGGCTCAGTTTGTAATTCGGTCGCTTCGGCGGGCTCGGGGTCTTGGCACGCGGCTTGGGCGGCGGACCCAGCGGGCTCAATGGCGAGGGAAGTCTGACCGGGCTCGGGCTAAACGCCGGCTTGTTGGCGCGTAGGCGATTCTCGACGACGTTGATCGCCTTCATTCTAGCTCTGTTCCAGGCGTTCTGGAAATTGGCACCCGATGCGGAGCCCGCATTCTTCCATAATTTCTCGACCAATTTATTGAATTTGGCGGTTTTGAGAAGGCCCGGGGGCAGCTTCACCTTCTTCTTGGGCGGGCTCGGCGCCTTGGCCGGCTTCTCCTTGCGCAGCTTCTCCTTGGCGGCGCGCAGGTTGCGTCCTGTGATGCGCGGCTTGGGCTTGGGCCGTGCGACCGCCTTCAACTTCGCCTTGGCTGCGCGCAATTGCGCGGACGTGACCTTCTTGAGCTCTTTGGGCGCCTTGAGCTTGGCCTTGGCCTTGAGAAGATTGACCGAGAACACCCTCTTGATCTTGACGAGCCTGAGCTTCGCCTTGGCCGCCTTGAGGTTGGGCGACCCGAAGCGCTTCTTTCCAGTCAGGAAAGAGGAGCTCAAAATTTGACCCAGAGAAGGAAGACCCGTGCACGGGTCACCGTACTTGAGGCGCCACTCCAAGACGTGTGCGTCCTTGGCGCCACGATACCCGGGAGGCACGGCCCGCTTCAAGAACTCGATGGCTTTGGGGTGCGTGGCCGGTGCGTGATCCTCCGCCCATTTGAGAAGCTCATTCAGAAACAGGTGCTGGTCGTATCTCTCGTCGGTCTTTGGACCGACGCCCCAGAAGGAGGCCGTCTTCGTGCCGTTCGCAGTGTTTACGGCCGGATTGGTACCGGATTTTTTCAGACGGGCCCACCCAAAATCGCCAATGAGGAACCCACGGTCCGCAACGAACACATTCTGCATATGAAGGTCGTTGTGTCTGAAATCCGGGTACTTCTTCTGGATGTTAAAGAGGGCCCCGAGAATGTCCGATATGAGGTGGGCCATAACCGCATCATCGACCTTGGTCTGCTTTTTCAACCAAGAATCGAGCGAACCACCGGTGGCGAGTTCCATGAGGAGGATGCCCTGCTTCGACTTGTCGAAATGGGCCGAGTCCTGAACGTTAGGCATATTCATCTGAGACGGCGTAATGAAGTTCTCACATCGCATACTCTTGTACACGTGGACCACGTTGGGTGACGAATTTTGGACGGCATCCTGAATCTTGAATTCGATGTCGACGGGTTGGGGCTCGCCGCGCTTTGCTGCTGAGAGGTCCCGGGGTGCGACCTTCACGGCGAAAGGTCGTTTGTTGCCACCGACCTGCTTGGCCGCGAACACTATACCCTGCCGACCCTTGCCGAGAGGCACCGACGAATCGAGCGAGGCTTTGAGCTTGTCGCACGTCACCGAGGCCCAGATGTTCTTGTTCGGTGTATTCGCCCTCTTCTTGAAAGCGTAAAGCTTGGGCGCAGGGTATCTCCAACCGCCAGGAGGAGGGGTCGGGGGAGGAGGGGGGACGTATTTGTATGGGGAGCGTTTGGCTCCTGGTTGGGCGCGGCGGTAGAACACAATTCCTTTTTGATTCACATAAGGAATAAGGAGTTCTTTAGCTGGCGAGGCGCGCTTGGCGGCGGCGCGCTTAGCTTTGTATCGCGTCGGGTTCGCCACCTTGTTTGGGTGGGCCTTGAGCCATGCGACGGCCTGGGCCTTTGTGACTATGGACGCGGGGATGTTAATCTCTGTGTTACCGGCGTTGTTTCGACGAAACACATAGTGACGACCATTACGGTTCGAAATTGAAAATTGTCTGGAGTCTATCCAGCTCATTATATATATTACACACATTTTGTTAGAGTTCAAAGTCGGGGATCTTGGGGAGGACAGTTCCTAAGGAACTGGGGCTACTCCGCATCAGGGTCGGTCTCGTACTCGACCTCCTCCTTGTCGGAGACGGGCTCCTCGGCGGGGGCAAGAAAGGCGCACGGCTTCAGCTTGTTGGTCGGTGCGAACATGACCTGGTGGACGCGGATCGATACGCCGACGCCCGCCGGGGTGCGCCAAATCTGGTTGATCTCGATGATCGCGCTCAGGGCCTGACCCTTCTCCAGGTCGGTCAGGGGCACCGACTGACGCTGAGCGTTGTACGCCTCGGTCGCGATCGAGCCGTCCTTCAGGCTCGTCACCACCTTGAGGTTGAGGATGGGCGCGTAGCCCTCCTTGGTGCTCGGCTTGACGGGCGACTTGTACATGCCCTCGGCGATCACCTCGCGGCTCATCTTCTTGCCGAGAATCTCCTCAGAGTGCTCGGTGATAAAATTCAGGACGCGCTCGTCCAGCGCGGCAAACTGCGCCAGGACCTCGGGCTTGTCGAGGCTCAGAGGCAGGGTGTAGCTGACGCGGCCGGATGCCTCGTCCTTGTACTCGCTCAGGCCAAAAGGCGCGCGAAGCTGAGGCAGCTGGAAAATCAGCTTGCCACCGCCCACCTGGTTCAGGTAGACCGCCTTGCCACCCTTGGCGTTCTTGCGAACGTCGGAGAAGGTCACGTTGGAGGCGTTGAAGGTGCTGAACATCTGGAGAGCCATTTGCTTTGTTCTGTCTAGTAGACGGCCCAGGGCTTTATGTGGCTCTCACAGGACACCAATTTTTTTCGGCACCTATGGTAACAAAGATGCCGAACTTTACCGGGATGTTCCGTCGTCGTCCCGCGGTTGGCGCGATCCCGCGGTCAAACGCCGTGCGCCTCAACGGGCCCGCGATCGCGCTCAACGCGAATCTGCGGACCTACGTGAACGCCTATACAAATGCCCGCAACAAGAATAATAACGCGTCAATTCCTCCACTCAACACCAAGGTGGTGAACGCGCTCAAGCGTTACATCAACTCCAAGCGCCCCAAGGCTGCCGGTGCGGCTGCGGCGGCCGTCAATAACGCTGGTGGGTCTAACGCGAACGCGGCTGCGGCGGCGGCCGGTGCGGCCAGCGCGACCGGTTCGTCGCCAAACAACGTGGCGGCGGCGGCGGCCAAGCCCCTTCTGGCACTCGAGGCGCCGCCGGCGCAGGTTGCGGCGGCGGCGGCCGGTGCTGCGAAACAGCAGGCACTGGCGCTGGGTATGGGGTCCAACAAGGCGAATAATGTCGCTGCGAACGCCGCGGCTAACGCGGCGAATGCCGCGCGTCCTAATGCCACGCCTACTCAGGCGGCTAATGCCGCCGCGGCAGGTGCGGCCGCGGCCGGTCTGAATGCGAACGCGCAGGGTAATGCAGCGCAAGCGGCCGCCGAAAACGCAACCCCCCGTTCCGTCAAGATTCTCAAGACGTACCTGGCGAACCACACTGCTAACAACGGGGCGAACGTTCAGATCCGCATGCTGAATAAGTATCGGGCCAACGCGAATGCGAGCGGCGCCCTGAACGCTAACCTTCGGGCCAAGGTGAATTCCCGCCTGGCGCGCCTCCGTGGACTTGGCGCGGCTCAGACCCAGCGCCCCAACACAGGCATCCGCGCCAACGAGATTGGAGTGGCCGCCCCCCTTGCGATGAATATCAACGTTCCCGGGTCGAATATCAAGGTCAAGGTGAAGCGCAACAACCCCGGCTCGAACTGGTATTTCGCCAATAGCGCCAATAACGCCAAGTACAACCTGAATAACCGCAACCAGAACAAGCCCCGGGTTCGTAACATCAGTGGATTCAACCAGGGAAACTGAGTGGGCCCGCCTCGACCCAACAAACCACGGCGGGCCGCAAGAGCCTCAATAATTTCTTCACAAATTCAAAGATTTCTGGATATCCCAAGAATCTCCTTACAAACGTTACCGCAAATAAAGCCGCCAACTTTGCTCGGCGCTTCCTGAACTCAAAGTTACAGGCCGGTCGGAATAAGGCGGTACAGCAGCAGCCTTATGGAAGCAAATGGCCGAATAAGCACCCCTGGAAAAACATCGTCAACTCTCTGAACTCATACAACCTGACGAACGCCCAGAAGAACATGATCCGTCGCGTGAATATCGCCGTCGCGGCACAGCCCAAGAAGGGTGCATTCGAGAAAAGAGCCTCGGTGAATTTCAATCTCAAGGGTCTCGGGCGCAATCAGGCAGTTCAGAAGCAGAAGAACGCGCTTCAGGCGGCCCGGCAGCGTCAGGCGCGGCAGCGTCAGAGTCAGAGCCGGACCCAGTCGCGCCGTCAGGCTCAGGCCCCACGTCAGTCCAACTTGGCCGTGGCCCGTCAGCACCGCGAGGCGTTCGGAAACTAAATTCTCCAGTAATATTACAAAATGATGACCCTGAACCCCCGCAAGAAGATCCTGCCTTTCATCCTCTTCTTCATCGTGGCCAACCCGGCGACCTTCAAGCTGGTCCGCAGCGTGGCGGGCAGCTGGGTCGCGAGCGCCGAGGGTCTGCCGACGACCCTGGGCCTGCTGCTGCATGCCTTGGTGTTCGTGCTGCTGTGCACTTTCCTGTGGCGCCTGGTGTACGGCAAGCGCTCCAAGTACGGCATGGAGGGCATGGAGATCGAGGAGACTTATGAGGAGGAAAAGTCTGAGTAGATAGTATGTCTCTTAAAAATTACGCGATCCCTTTCGCGCTCTTTGTGGCTCTCGCGAGCCCAGGCGCCTTCAAGTTGACCCATAGAGCCCTGGGTGGGTTCTTCTCTAGCACAGAGGGCGTGGCTTATTTCCCAGGCCTTCTGTTCCATGCGTTAGTTTTCGTGCTGCTCGTCGGCTTTTTTATGCGTCGCGTCAGCCGGTACGCGACGGCCGATCAGGCGAACGACAAGGGTTACATCCATTATCAGGAGCGCCAGTTTGTGGCCTAGAACTCCTCGTCAAATCTGACCGAGTCGCCTTCGACGACCATATGCTTTGAATAATCCCCGACCCTCTTCTCGAAGAAGTTGGTCTTCCCTTCCAACGAGATGTTCTCCATCCAGTCGAAAGGGTTACTAGCCATGATAGAATGCTGCGTACAGCCGAGCTGATTCAAAAGACGACTCGCGACGAACTTGATGTACTCGCGCATCGAGTCCGAGTCCATTCCGATCAGATGGCACGGAAGAGCCGCCGTAATGAACTCGCTCTCGATCTCGAGCGCCTCGACGACAATCTGGAGCATCGTGTTGTCGTCCAATTTATCCTGCAAATTGTGGTACAGGGTCACCGCAAACTCCTGATGAAGCCCCTCGTCCCGGGAAATCAGCTCGTTGCTGAAAGAGAGACCCGGCATGAGGCCACGCTTTTTGAGCCAGAATATAGCACAGAATGATCCCGAGAAGAAGATGCCTTCCACGCACGCGAATGCAATCAGCCGCTGTGCAAAAGGCGAGTCCGGACTCATCCATCGCATGGCCCATTCAGCCTTTCTCTTTACGGCGGGCGAAGTCTCTATGGCACGAAAGAGACCGGCCTTCTCTTCAGGGTCCCGGACGAGTTTGTCGATCATGAGCGAGTACGTCTCAGAGTGAATCGACTCGTTGAACGATTGGTACGCGTAGAAGGACCGGGCCTCGGCGATCTGGACGTCCTTTGAAAAATTCAGATCGATATTCTCCATGACGATCCCGTCGCTCGCCGCGAAGAATGCCAGGACCATCTTGATGAAGTGCTGCTCGGGCGGCGTCAGTCGCTCCCAATCCTTCAGGTCTCCGGCGAGGTCAATCTCCTCGACAGTCCAGAATGACCCGATCGCTTTCTTATACAGGGCCCACAAATCCGGGTACCGTATAGGAAAGGTTGTGAAACGCGCAGTGCTCGGCGCGAGAATAGGGTCCGTCATCTTATTAAGATGGCGTGTCATTTTTTTAAGGGAAACTATACATCGGCCGATGGTACGCCGACAGATGCACCGAGGCCCTCGGGTACCGTCTCGACCGGCGGAAGAGCCGGTGCGACGACCGGCGGCGCGGCGACCGGGAGCGCGACGACCGGCGGTGGCGCCGCGCTCTTCTGCATAGCCTTGTAGAACCACCATATGAATGCGATCAGGGCCGCCAGAATCACGACGTTCAACATGAACCCCAGGACGCTCCCTCTCTTCTTGGCGGCCGATATCATCATAGGATTCATAGGTAGCGTAAACGAGATCGTCGCCATTACTATTCACTCCGATTTAAAATGGGGCGGGCATGTACGTCTCGTCACCGGCACCATCAGGCGCCTCTGGGACGACCGTCGAGGGCAGGGCGAGCTGGGGCTCTGAAGGCGCGGCGGTCGCACCGGCGTCCGACGGAGGCGTCGGTGGCGTGCTGGCTGCCGTGTCGCACGACTTGCCGTACTTGTTCGCCAGGACCACGATAATGATGAGGGTCACGATGATTCCTATCACGAACCCTACGGCTAACTTCCAGTTCTGGTCCGGTGACGGCATTATGACCTCTTCCATTTCTAACATAAGGAAACAAAAAGTTATTAATAAAAATGGATGATCTAGTTCACCGAATGGCCCTTCGCCTGAAGCTCTACAAGATCAGCGGGGGCGTCGTTCACCACGTCGCGGCTCTCAAGCGCATCCTCGACCAGCGAAAAGTGGCGTGTCAGATGACGAAGGGTTTTTGCGTAATCCCCGAGACCGGTGAGGCTTGCGAACACTACTGGGTCCGTACAGAGGAGGGGCTGGACCTGGATGTTGGCTTCGAGGTGGCCCGTCTCAAGAATCCCGAGCTCATGGCTCTGCGTCCCGTACTCTTGGAGACTCTTCCCCCTGGCTTGACGCGCTCCGATCAGGGGGAGACGATGATTCTAGAGGAGAATCAGCGTTTGTACGACCTTCACCAAGCAGACCCCAAAGCGTTTTGGCTCGAGGCTCCGAGAGACGTGGCAACCTTCCACGTAAAGTAGAATCGTCCGAACTGCCGCGCTTAGGCGTCGTCACAGCCGTGACGGCCGCCGCGGCCAGGTTCATGAAACTCATGGGCTTGGGCATCGGCGGCTGTTCTCCCAGGGCCAAAAAGTTCTGGATCTTCTTCTCGATCGGATTGGCCTGCTCGAGCGCCGCGTTAAATTCGCCGAAGCACTCCTGGAGGAACGCTTGGCCTTCCGTCGAGCGCTGAGCCCGGTCGATACTGAGTTCCTTTGAAATCTTGAGGGCCAGACGCTTCATGAGAATCTGGGACCTAAGCGCATTCGCCATCTTCTCGTTAATTTTCATATAAAGTTGAATCGAGCCGAGTATACCCGTCCCGGCCGACAAGATGGCGTTCAGTATACTGACGTACGTTTGAGTCAAGAATTCATTCAGGGAAATCGCAGTCAGGGCATTGATCGATGATATCACGAGGATGGGGATATTAAAACGCGATGACAATGTGTGGTAGTACTGATAGTCTTTATTGAAGTATGACGTGTACGCATTACATTGCTTCTCGATCTTCGTCAGGAACTGCTCCTCCCGGTCGTGCCAGGGATCGTCGCGCATCTTACTAGACGGGCCTAAAAGAATTTGGAATCGGCCTCGATCTCGACCAGGTCCGTAATCTTGTTCGGTAGACCAGTCTTGACGCCCTTGTAGATCATGTTGAAAACAGGGTTGCTGTTGGTGACGCGTATCTTCTCGAGTAGACCCTTGTCTGGGCGCAGTTCGACCATGAGCTTGAGGAGATGGGTCGCCGACTCTGAATTTAGTTTTGAAATTGGTACGTCCTTCAGGTTCAGCTCGATAATCTCCTTGAGGCCGTGCTTCTCGACGTATTCGTCGAGCTGCTGGACGACGGGCGCGACCGAGTTCATGAATTGACGCGCCTCCTCAGCCGTCTTGGGCTGATTCTCAATGTACCGGGCACCCAGGAACTCTATGTACAGGTGGCGACCCTGGGGGTAAAACACGAGGAGTTCCGACGCCATTTCTTGTGTTTTTAGGGCGGCCTTTTTTTAAGTTCAAAATGTAATGAACCTTGACGTCATCACGGGTCTGGTGACTTGGGGGGTCTATACAGTTTTCGATCAGGGCGGGGCCTACAAGGCGAGTTGGTGGGTCCATGCCGTCTGCATGATTTCTGCAATTTTAATCCTAAAATTCATTCCGGATCTCGACTACCGGGTCCGCCTGTTCACCGTGATGATCCTTTCGTGGCACGTGGTGGACCTATTGACTAATGCGATTGATGATGGTCTAAAAAATGACACAAACTATAAGGCATGCACACCTACTGCATCAATCTCGAGAAGCGAGAAGACAGGCGAAAGCGGGCCGAGGCCGAGTTCGCCCGTGAAGGACTCGACGTCGAATTCTTCAGAGCAACCGACGGACGAATCGCCACCCCCGACGGACTCTACATCACCCCGGGTGAGTACGGATGCGCCTCGAGCCACGTGAGAGTATGGCAGGATATGGTCGACCGGGGTCATGATTTGGCTTTGGTCCTAGAGGATGATATAGAACTTTGTCTTAATTTCAAAACAAAATTACAAAGTGTCATCGAAGAGGCGACTCTGGTCCCAGATTGGGACTTGATTTTCATGGGATACATAACGCCTATTTTCAGGAGTAAATTGACGAGCAATTTGTACGAGGCCCAACCCCTCGCGACCCATTCATACCTCATCAATCTTGGGTGCGCCAAGAAACTTTGTAATTTTGATCCTAAATTCATGAAGGTCGGGATAGACTTCCAGCTCAATAGATTTCCATTGAAAATTCTATGCACCAAGACAATGTTGACGAGTCAAGGGGATGTGGCGACCCGTCATGGTCTCTTCCCGATCATGTCGGCCCTTACCGGTGATATAGGGTTTGACCGGACGATGGACTTTGGGTTTTTTGCGCGGCTCGGGTTGCAGTACGGCAAAAACGTGATTATCCTTTTGATTTTGTATTTTGTTCTCAAATTAACACGATCATCCCGCGCATGAAGTGTGGGAGGAATCCTTTGACGGCCTCGACCAGCGTGTTGAAGAATGACCCGCCGCCATGGACTTCGCATTTTTCAAGCAAAATACACGACTTGGTGTACTCGTAGATGTTCCAGATTATACGCATCATAGTCACGGGCTTTATCTTAGTCATGTCGACGTCGTCCAGATTGGCCGTACAGACCTGTTTGAGGTCATGGGTCAGACACGTCTGAGTAATTTTGTCAAGAATCGGATAAATTTCTTTACAAAATTCATCGGTCCCCTCGAGCGTGGCCGGTTGGAGCTCGATGAGTCGCCCGACCAAGATCTCGACCCTGAGGACTCCGGCCTCTGGGTCCGGGTCGAACCTGAGCCAATCCATTACTACTAGGCTCGGACCTTATAAAAATACGATCATGTCGCGGAAGTACTTGGGGATCGCGACGCTGATGGGGGCATATATCATCCGGAAGAGGAACCCTGCACCGGTCACGTGGATCTGACGAAGGAGATCGTCCTCGCGCGTGTACTCTGTGACGTCGATGCAGAGCTTGATTATAGCCCTGATCCTCTCGACGCCTATGAGCCCCGCGCCGTGCAGATCGACCTTTATCGTCATCGAGTCGGCCTTTTCCCGAATCTCCTGGATCTTCGGCTCGAGATCCGCGAGCGTCACGCCCTCGGTCGGATAGTCTTTAACGACGAGAGTGACATACACGTGACGTGTAGTTTCATCCCAAATACAATTCATAAATTCCATCTAATAATAGGTATAGATTTTATGAAGTGTAGGTTTTCATCAGGTGGGGTTCGAACCCACGAGTGCTTGCGCACAGGAGATCTTAAGTCTCCCTCCTTAGACCAACTCGGACACTGATGATTTAAGTCACCCCTGGCCGGACTCGAACCGGCATCAACGATTTAGAAGATCGCTATACTATCCATTATACTACAGGGGTTGCTCCAACCGAGGCTCGAACTCGGATTTTCGGCTCATAAGACCGATACACTTAACCAGTTGTGTTATTGGAGCGCCAGTGGGAAGCTTTCGCTTCCCACTCTCACATGCCCTTTTTTCTTTAACACTAGTAAGATGCTTGTCCAGATCGTACGTCTTTTGGGCGTTGCGTACGTCGGTGCACTGAGTTTCATTTTGGCTTTTCTGGCGTCGCATTGGCTCGACCAGATCACGCCGCCTCTCAGTAAGAAGCATTCCAAGCTGCGGACGTTCCTGTCAGTCGTGGTTCAGTTTGCGTTGATCGGCGCGCTCATTTACCTGGCCCGCGGGCTCATCAAGAAGGTGCCCTTCCCCTTGGACGGTGTGGCGGGCTACGACCACGCGAACCTCGGCGAGCTCCGGTCCCTGCCCCTGATCGTCTTCATTTTCATGTTCTTCCAGCGCAAGACGCAGGACAAGATGAGACATCTCATCGAGACGCAGAGTGTGATCCCGACGGCCGGGGTTCGGGTGCCGGTGTGAATTTAAAGCACTCCCAGAGGTGCCGAGCCTGACGGGGCGCGGATAAAGCCGAAAACTCATCGATCGTATATTCGTCGCCCATAGATCTGTTGCACTTTCCGCAGATCGGCCGGAGGTTATTGATGTCGGTCGGGCCACCCTTGCTTTCAGGGATGTTGTGGCCGACCTCGAATTGAAAGGGCGTCATGACGTTTTCGCACCACGTCACGAGGCACTTGTGCTTAAAGAGCCGGTCGCCGCACCACATGAGCCATACTTGCTCTCTCAACGCACCTGGTATTTTAAGCTTCATAATTAATAATTAAATTGAAACTTTAAGCCTTTGAGAAACACATGAGGATCCGACCAAAGAATGATTTGGGTGGAGGCACTACCTCGGGTTCGATATGGAGAATGTCGAGCTTCTCTTTGAATTCCTGATTCTCACCTTTTCCAGGGATTGTTGAATTTCCATTCTTAATTGCATCGATCTCAAGACGGCTCAGGGTCATGGACCCGACCCGGAAGTCCTCGAAAGCTTCACAGGTCACGGGGCAGATGGGCTTGATGAGTTCATAGGTCTGACGAGCCAGGTCCCGGATCTCTTTTTGGGCGTGGTCGTCCATACGGAGCTGGAGGAAGTGAAGGAGGTTGTGAAGATCAATTTTCCAGTAAAATTCAGTGAAGGTGTTCTGAGGCAGGTGCGCCCGGGCCAGTTCGCGAGAGACCCCCTTGGAGATGAGTTCTTCGTAGACGTGGAAGGCGAGATCGCACGAAGTCTTTTGCTTGCGTAGAAGCGCATCCGACCCGAGACCGAACGGCTCCTCACCACCCTGCCCGCGCGCCACCGACTGCTTACGGAACTCCTCGGGGAGGAAGAAGCCCGTGTCGACGATGCTGTACCGGGCGCTCATCTCGTTGACGGACGCAGTCCGGTGACGGAGCCACTGACGCGCCACGTAGATGGGCGCGCGCACGTGAAACTTGAATTCGACCATCTCAAACGGCGTCGTGTGCTTGTGGCGCATGAGATAGCGGATCAGAGCCCGATCGTCGCTGACCGACTTGGTTCCGGCCCCGTAAGAAACGCGGGCGGCCTGGACGATCGCCGCATCGTTCCCCATCGAGTCGACGAGGCGGACGTTCATTTTAGTTTTGAAATGAGTCTATGTTTTAACCCAGTCGAGTCGATCACCCTTTGCTAAATTATCAGCGGCCCACAGCGGCTGTAGGTTAGTCCAGTGAAAGCACTTCTTTTGCTCTTCATGGTCTTCTAGATTAAACGAAGCGCATGGAAGTATATGATCTATATGCCATTCCCCATAGTTGTCCCAGGTCATTCCTTCTGTGAATTTTGATTGAAGATGTGTTATGAGTTCTTCCTTAGAACAC
>Ga0315271_10000291_pt1 | contig 26716 bp, 26 predicted proteins | sample C3_top_MG_FD_204664 | JGI IMG/M metagenome (GOLD analysis project Ga0315271, IMG submission 204664) | Sediment microbial communities from Yellowstone Lake, YNP, Wyoming, USA - C3_top | ecosystem: Environmental > Aquatic > Freshwater > Lake > Sediment | place: USA: Wyoming | collected 2017-08-01
ATCGGCATCGACCTGGCGATCATCCAGAAGAAGGGGCGTCTCACACCCGAAGAGTTCGCCGTGGTCAAAAACCACCCTCTGGCCGGCGAGCGCATCATCCGGCCGATCGGGTTTCTCGCCGAGGCCCTGCCGGCAATCGCGCAGCACCACGAGCGTTTCGACGGCTGCGGCTATCCGCGCGGCCTCACCGGCGATATGATGACGCCCGAGGCGCGGATACTCTCCGTCGCCGACGCCTACGACGCGATGATCACCGAGCGGCCGTATCGCAAGCCGCTCTCGAAGAATGACGCGATCGCCGAACTGGTTCGCTGCTCCGGATCACAATTCGATCCGTTGGTGGTTGAACATTTCATCGAGTTGCTCCATAATGACCCGGAGATTCACCGTTTGGAAGTTGAGGCTGCTGTAGTCGGGACGTAGCGCAGTCTGGTAGCGCACCGGTTTCGGGAACCGGGGGCCGGAGGTTCAAATCCTCTCGTCCCGACCATTTTGAAATTGCAGGAGGCCAGCATGACCGAGCAGCTCAAGCGCCTGATCCGCGACATTCCCGATTTTCCCAAGCCGGGGATCAATTTCAAGGACCTGACCCCGATGCTCCGCGACCCCGCCGGCTTCGGCAAGGCGGTCGACATGCTGGCCGCCCGGTACGTCGGGAAAAAGATCGACGTCGTCGTCGGCGTGGAAGCGCGCGGGTTCGTGATCGGCGCCGCCCTGGCGTATCGTCTCGGCGCCGGCGTCATTCTCATCCGCAAGCCGGGAAAACTCCCCTACAAGACGCATCGCACCATCTACGAACTCGAATACGGGACCGACACCCTCGAAATCCATCAGGACTCGATCACGCCGGGGCAGCGCGTGGTGATCGCCGACGATCTGCTCGCGACGGGGGGCACGGTGAACGCCGCGATCCGGCTGGTCGAGCAGCAGGGGGGCTCCATCGTGGAGTGCGCCTTCCTCGTGGAACTGCTCTTCCTCCACGGCCGGGAAAAGGTCGGTCACCCGGTCTTCTCCCTCATCCAGTTCTAGCTTTGACGGAGCGCCAGGAAATCGTTATCCCGCGCTGCCATACATGAGGATGGGCTTAAAGGCGACGCAGGATCGAGCCGAGACAAGGCGCGCGACGAGTGCCGGCCGAGGCGTGCTGATGCACGTCGCAGGACGGCAAGAGGAGTGCAACGCAGTCGCAGGCCGATACCGCGCCGCCGACACGGTAAGCCCCCGTAGCTCAGGTGGATAGAGCGGCAGATTCCTAATCTGTAGGCCGCGTGTTCGAGTCACGCCGGGGGCACCAGATGCCGCAACCAGACACGGTGACAGGGAAACCAGGATGATCGATTTACACACCCACACGCTTTTTTCCGACGGGGAGCTGGTTCCCGCGGAGCTGACGCGCCGCGCCGACCGGCTCGGCTACCGCTGGATCGCGATCACCGACCACGTCGACGGTTCGACCCTCGAGCACGCCATCCGCGGCGCGGTCGCCGCCGCGGCGGAGGTTGCCCGCTACTGGAAGATCCGCGTCCTTCCGGGCGCCGAGCTGACGCACAACCCGCCGGATTTGCTCCCGGAGCTCATCCGCGAAGCCAAGCGCATGGGCGCCAAGGTAGTCGTCGTGCACGGCGAGACCATCGTCGAGCCCGTTCCCGAGGGGACGAACACCATGGCGATCGCCGGCGGGTGCGACATCCTCGCGCACCCGGGGCTGATCTCCGCGAAGGACGCGCGACAGGCGGCTCGACGAGGGGTGACGCTCGAGATTTCGGCGCGACGGGGACACTGTCTCACCAACGGCCACGTCGCCGCGGCGGCCCTCGCGGCGGGTGCGAATCTCGTAGTCAACAGCGACGCCCACAGCCCGGGCGACCTGATCGTCCGGGAAACCGCGGCGAGGGTCGCTCGCGGGGCCGGGCTGACGGAACGGGCGGTTGCGGGCATGTTTCGCGAGGCGGAGCGCCTCGCGATCAGGCTCGCGGCGCAAACCTAAACCGGCACAAGGGAGCACGACAAACAATGTCACGCGAAACGATCTCACGCAAGAAACTCCTCCAGGAGCCCGACGAATTCCTCAGTCTCTCGCAGCAGGTCTGGCTGTGGGTGCACGAGAACCGTGACAAGGCCGGGATGATCGTCGGCGGCATCGCCGCCGCCGCCCTGCTGGCGGTTGGCGTCAAGAGCTACGTCGAGCGATCGCACGGGCAGCGCTCGACCGCGGTCGCCGCGGCCGTCGCTCGCTACACCCAGGCGCCGGGCGGGGCGATCCCCGCCGATCTGCGGCAGGAGCTAGCCACGCTTGCCGATCGCTACGCCGGCTCTCCCGAGGGCGCCGTCGCCCGGTACTTCGAAGCCGGCGCTCTTGCAGCCGCAGGCGAGAAAGAGAAGGCGCGTCAGATGTACACCGCGCTGGCAGGCCTCGGGACGCAGCAGGCGGATCTCGCGTTGCTGGCACGGCAGTCGCTGGCCTATCTCGAACTTGCCAGCGGCGCCCTCGATCCCGCACTGACGGCGTTCCAGGATCTTCTCAAGGCGCAGGGCGGAGCCATCGCCCGGGCGCAGATCATGCTTGAAATCGCCGGCATCCACGAGAAAAAGGGACACCCAGAGGACGCCCGGCGCGTCTACCAGGAACTGCTCGCAGAACATCCGGACGGCTCGTGGGCCGCCACGGCCAAGGACCGGTTGCGCATCCTGGCCGAGTCAGGGCCCGCGGCATCGTGACGACCGGCGCGTTGCTCTCGGGCAACGAGGCGATAGCCCGCGGGGCCTGGGAAGCCGGGGTCGATTTTGCCACCGGGTATCCCGGCACCCCGAGCACCGAGATCCTCGAGGTGCTCGCGACATTGCCCGGCCCGCGCTGCCAGTGGTCGGTAAACGAGAAAGTCGCCCTCGAAGTCGGCACCGGCGCATCGTGGTCCGGCGCCCGGGTGCTGGTCACGATGAAGCACGTCGGCGTCAACGTCGCCGCCGACCCGCTGTTCACGCTGTCCTACACCGGTGTGCGCGGCGGGCTGGTCCTCGTCTCCGCCGACGATCCCCAGCAATTCTCCAGCCAGAACGAACAGGACAACCGTCATTACGCCCGCTTCGCCAAGGTGCCGATGCTCGAGCCGGCGGACAGTCAGGAGGCGCGCGATTACACGATGCGCGCCTTCGCGCTGAGCGAGCAGTTCGACACGCCCGTCATGCTGCGCAGCGTGACCAGGCTTTCGCACGCCAAGGGGCGGGTGAACTTCGGCGAGCGCGGCGCGTCCCCGGTCGAGAAGCGCTTCGTGCGCGATCTGCAGAAGCTCGTGATGGTTCCGGAGTTCGGCAGGCGGCGCCACCGCATCGTCGAGGATCGGACCCTGCGCCTCGCCGCGCTTGCCGAAACGGACGACCTGAACCGCGAGATCACCGGGGAGAGCGGGGAACCCGGGATCATCGCCGCGGGGATCGCCTACCAGTACGCGCGCGAGGCTTTTCCGCGGGCGTCGTTCCTCAAACTCGGCATGACCTGGCCGCTGCCGCGCAAGCGCATCGAGGCCTTCGCCGCCCGCCACGCGCGGGTCATCGTCGTCGAGGAACTCGACCCGTTCATCGAGGAGCAGGTCCGCGCCTGGGGGATCGCCGTCGAAGGCGCCTCGGCCCGCTCCCTGGTCGGCGAGCTCAACCCGACGCTTGTCGCCGAAGCCTGGGGCGGCGGTGCGCCGGCGGCAATCGCGGCCTGTCCGGCCGATCTTCCCGGACGCCCCCCCGTGCTCTGCCCGGGCTGCCCGCACCGCGGGATCTTCTCCCTGCTCAAGACCCGCCGGGTCGTCGTCTCCGGCGACATCGGTTGCTACACGCTCGCGGCGCTGCCGCCGCTGTCCGCCCTCGACACCTGCCTGTGCATGGGGGCGAGCCTCGGGGTGGCTCACGGCATCGAGCGCGGCTTGCCGCCGGGGGAGCGCCGCCAGGTCGTCGCGGTCATCGGGGACGGGACTTTTTTCCATTCGGGACTCACACCGCTGGTCGATCTCGTCTACAACCACGCACACACGCTGACCATCGTCCTCGACAACCGGACCACGGCCATGACCGGGCGGCAGGAGCACCCGGGGACCGGACGGACCCTCTCCGGGGAGCCGAGCGCCGAGGTCTCCATCGCGGCGATCGGCCGCGCCATGGGCATCCCCGAGGTCGTCCAGACTGACGCCTACGACCTGACGCGCCTCGGAGCAGAACTCGACCGCCTGCTCGCGCTTCCGGGTCCGTCGCTGCTGGTGAACCGCGGGCCCTGCGTGCTGCTCACCCGGACGCCGCACGGCCCCGTGCTCGTCGTCGATCCAGTGAAGTGCGACGGGTGCCGCCGCTGCCTCGTGGTGGCCTGCCCGGCGCTCGCGCTCGCCGGCTCGGGCAAGGAGGCGCGTGCCACGGTCGACGCCGCCCTCTGCACCGGTTGCGGGTTCTGCGCGGCGCACTGCGACCGCGACGCTTTCTCGCCGCTGTCGGCGGCCGCGCGATGAGCGGCGTCACGAACGTCCTGCTGGCCGGCGTCGGCGGCCAGGGGGTGCTTCTCGGCAGCGAGGTCCTCGCCGAGGTCGCGTCCCTTGCCGGTTTCGAGGTCAAGAAGAGCGAAGTCCACGGGATGGCGCAGCGCGGCGGCAGCGTGGTTTCGCACCTGCGCTTCGGCGCCGAGGTTTTCTCCCCGCTGATCTCTCGCGGCGCGGCCGACTACCTCGTCTCCTTCGAGCGCCTCGAGACGCTGCGCTACCTGGACTTTCTCCACGCGGGGTCGGTGGTGCTCGTGAACAATCAGCAGATCGTCCCGCTGCCGGTGGCGGTTGGCAAAGCCGTGTACCCTGCGGACATCGAGGACCGCCTGCAGGCGACGGGCGTGCGAACCTGTTTTGTCGAGGGGCACGCAATCGCCCTCGCCGCCGGGAACGCCAAGGCGGTGAACGCCGTGATCCTCGGGGCGCTTTCGTCGATCATGTCGTTCGCACCAGCGCTCTGGGAAGAGGCGCTGCGGCACCAGATCCCCGCGCGCCTCCTCGAGCTCAATCTGCGCGCGTTCGCCCTGGGGCGCCAGACTCAGGAGCCGCCCGCGGTTCGTTGACACCCCGGGTGGCATACCGTTAACATCCAAGCGACAGAATAAGGTATCGGAGGTCGACGCAATGCAGGCAACGCACCCCCACGACACGCTGCCGCGCCCCGAACTGGAGCGCCTGCAGCTCGACCGGCTGCGGTCCACGATCCGCCGCGTGACGGAATCCGTGCCCTTCTACCGGGAGAAGCTGCGCGCCGCGGGAATCGCAGCCGACGACATCCGCAGTCTCGCCGACGTCCGCCGGCTGCCCTTCACCACGAAGCAGGACCTGCGCGACCACTACCCGTTCGGCCTCTTCGCCGTCCCGATGGCCGACGTCGCGCGCATCCACGCCTCGTCGGGGACCACCGGCAAGATGACCGTGGTCGGCTACACGCTTGGCGACATCAACACCTGGGCCGAGATCTGCGCCCGCTCGCTGACGTGCGCCGGCGTGCAGCGCGGCGACATCGTCCACAACGCCTACGGGTACGGCCTGTTCACCGGCGGGCTCGGCGTGCACTACGGCGCCGAGAAGCTCGGCACGACGGTCATCCCGATTTCCGGCGGCAACACCAAGCGCCAGATTATGATCCTCCAGGACTTCGGCGCCACCGTGCTCACCTGCACGCCGTCCTACGCGTTGAACATGGCCGAAACGATGCGCGAACTCGGCGTCGACCCGGCCTCCCTGAAACTTCGCGTCGGCATCTTCGGCGCCGAGCCCTGGTCGGAGGCGATGCGCGGCGAGATCGAGAAGCAGCTCAACCTGGTCGCGCTGGACATCTACGGCCTCTCCGAGGTCATGGGGCCCGGCGTGGCCATGGAGTGCCTGGCGAAGAAAGGCCCGCACGTCTTCGAAGACCACTTCATCGCCGAAGTCGTCGACCCGGACTCCGGTGCGCCCCTGGCCCCCGGAGAGCGCGGGGAGCTGGTCTTCACCTCGCTGACCAAGGAGGCGTTCCCGGTCATCCGCTACCGCACGCGCGACATCACCGCGCTGGACACCGCCCCGTGCAGCTGCGGGCGCACGCTCGCGCGCATGGTGCGCGTCACCGGCCGCACCGACGACATGCTGATCATCCGCGGCGTGAACGTCTTCCCCTCGCAGATCGAGAGCATCCTCGTCGGCATGCCCGGGGTCGAGCCGCACTACCAGCTCATCGTCGACCGCGTCGGCCAGATGGACACCCTCGAGGTCCAGGTCGAGATGACCGAGGGGATGTTCAGCGACGAGGTCAAGAAGGTCGAGGCGCTCGCCCGGCGCATCGAGAACGACATCAAGGACTACTTCGGCGTCACCGCGAAGGTCAAGCTGGTGGAGCCCAGATCCATCCAGCGCAGCGAGGGCAAGGCCACGCGCGTGATCGACAAGCGAAAGCTCACCTAGGAGAACGCGATGAAGGTCGAACAGATTTCCGTGTTCCTCGAGAACAAGTCCGGGCGCCTCTCGGAGGTGACCCGCATCCTCGGCGACGGCGGGATCAACCTGCGCGCCCTGACACTGGCCGACACGACCGACTTCGGCATCCTGCGCCTGATCGTGAACGACATCAAGCGCGCCGTGGAGCTGCTCAAGGGCGCCGGCTTCACGGTCGGCACCACGGAGGTGGTCGCCGTGGAGATTCCCGACCGGCCCCGCGGCCTGGCGGACATCCTCGACCTGCTCGGCGCGGCCGGGATCAACGTCGAGTACATGTACGCCTTCGTCGAGAAGCGGGCGGACAACGCGGTCGTCATTTTCCGCTTCGACGAGGCCGAGAAGGCTATTTCGGCGCTCCAGAAGGCCGGGGTTGCGATCCTCCCCGGCGAGAAGGTCTACGCGCTCTAGCAGTGCCGCAGGGCGCTCGCGGCGAATGGCGCCGCGAGGTACGGCCCTGCGGAATCGTGGCAGGAGGAGACAATGCGAATGATGCGTAAGGTGACGATCCTTTCGGTGTGCGCGGCGCTGCTCGCGGCGCTGCCCGCCGCGGCGGCGGAGACGATCAAGATTGGCGCGATCCTTGCGGTGACCGGCCCGGCGGCGTTCCTCGGGGCACCCGAATCGAAGACCCTCGAGATGCTCGCCGCCCAGGTCAACGCGGCGGGCGGCATCAAAGGCATGAAGGTCGAGCTGGTGATCAAGGACTCGGCCGGCGACGCGGAGAAGGCCCTGTCGCTCGCCAAGCAGCTCGTTGAGGAAGACAAGGTGTTTGCGGTCCTCGGCCCCTCCACCAGCGGCGAGTCGATGAAGATCAAGCAGTACATGGACGAGAATGCGACGCTGCTGCTCTCCTGCGCCGCCGCCGAGTCGATCACGACGCCGATCATGAAGTGGGTCTTCAAGACCCCGCAGAACGACGCGAACGCGGCGCGCTGGATCTTCACGGACATGAAGAAAAAGGGCCTGAAGAAGATCGGTGTGCTCGCGAGCAACAGCGGGTTCGGCAAGGCCGGCCAGGCGCAGCTCGAGAAGCTCGCCCCCGAGTTCGGCATCGAGATCGCGATCTCGGAGACCTACGCGAAGGACGAGGTCGACCTGGACGCCGTGGTCACCAAGCTCAAGGCCAAGGATGTCCAGGCGGTCGTGAACTGGTCGATCGAGCCGGCGCAGGCCAAGGTCCCGGTGAGCATCCGCAAGATGGGCTGGAACGTGCCGATCTACCAGAGCCACGGTTTCGGCAACATCAAGTACGCCGACGCCTGCGGCCCGGCCTCCGAGGGGATCCTTTTCCCCGCCGGCCGGCTGCTCGTCGTCGATGTTCTGCCGGACACGCACCCGCAGAAAGCCCTGCTCATGAAGTACAAGAAGGACTACGAAGAGGCCACCAAGGAGGCCCCGAGCACCTTCGGCGGCCACGCCTATGACGCCTTCACGCTGCTCGCGAAGGCCATCGAGGTCGGCGGCCTCGACAAGGAGAAGGCCCGCGCGGCCCTCGAAGGCCTGACAGGATTCGTCGGCACCGCCGGCATCTTCAACTTCTCCGCCACGGACCACAACGGGCTCGGCATGGACGCTTTTGAACTCCTGACAGTCAACAAGAACTGCAAGTTCGTGCTCGCCCAGTAACCACTGATCATCTGCCAGAGAGCCCGGGACCGCATTCACGTCGGTCCCGGGCAAGGCGGCTTCAATGAGCAGCGACATCCTCCTGCAGTTCTGCGTAGCCGGGGTGACCTACGGCATCATCTACGGCGTTGTCGCCATCGGCTTCACCATCATTTACAACACGACCGGCATCATCAATTTCGCACAAGGCGAGTTCCTGATGATCGGCGGGATGACGGCGGTCACGCTGCACCAGCACGCGCCGCTGCCGGTCGCCATCCTCGGGGCCGTGGTCATCACGATGCTCGTCGGCGCGGCAATAGAAGTGCTGTTCATCCGCTGGCTCGACCGCCCGTCCGTGCTGCGCATGATCATCATCACCATCGGGGTCTCCATCGTCATACGCGAAATCGCGCTCCATCTCTGGGACGAGAAATCGCACGCGCTGCCGCACTTCACCGGGAACTCGGTGAGCGCCCTGACGGTCGCCGGCGCGAAAATCTCACCTCAGGTGCTCTGGGTCATCGGGGTCTGCGGCGCCATGGTGCTCCTGCTCAGCCTCTTCTTTCGCGCCACCCCACTGGGCCGGCAGATGCGCGCCTGCGCTTCCAACCGGGATGCGGCGCGTCTGTGCGGCATCAACGCCAGGAACATGGTCACCCTGTCGTTCGTGCTCAGCGCCGGGATGGGTGCCCTGGCGGGTTGCGTGGTTTCGCCGATCACCTACGTGCAGTACGACAGCGGCGCCGGCCTCGCGATCAAGGGGTTCACCGCCGCCATCCTCGGCGGGCTCGGCAGCACCGCCGGAGCGGCGGCCGGCGGGTTGATTCTCGGTCTTCTGGAGTCGTTCGGCGTCTGGCTGCTGCCGGCGGCCTACAAGGATGCTGTGGCCATCGCCGTGATGCTCGGCGTGCTCTTCCTTCGGCCGAGCGGCATCTTCGGCAGCGCCGAGGCGGCCCGCCTGCGGGAGTACTAGCGTGGCGGCGCGCGGTCGGGGTTTCGGTTTCACCGCCGGCCTGGCCGCCGCCATCGTCCTGGTCCAGATCGCTGCCAGTTCCGCCCACAAGGTCTTCTACCTGACGCAGCTGACCATGGCCGCCTACGCCATGCTCGTCGTCCTCGGGCTGGCGCTGCTGATGGGGTACGCGGGGCAGGCCTCGATGGGACAGGCGGGCTTCTTCGCCATTGGCGGCTACGTCGCCGCCTTTCTGACCACCTTCAACCTCGGGCCGCGCCGCGACACGCTGCTGGTCTCGCTGCTCGCGCACGCGCACCTGCTCGTGACGCGCCCCGACGGCAGCGGCGGGAGTGTCACCCACGTCCAGCCCTGGGCCGCCGCGCTGTTTGCGATCACACTCGCGGCCGCGATCGCCTGGCTGATCGCGGGACCGGTCTTCCGGCTGCGGGGTCACTACCTGGCGATGGCGACCCTCGGCTTCGGCATCATCGTCCACCGGATTTTTCTCGGCAGCTCGTACTTCGGCGCCGCGGACGGCATCTCCGACGTGCCGGCGCTCGCGCTCCTGCCCGGCTTCGCGATCACCGGGCGCGCCGCTTCCCGGGTATCCAACTACTACGCCGCCTGGGGACTGGTGCTGCTGACGCTCTGGATGCTCACCAATCTCATCGGGTCCCGAATCGGCCGGGCATTGCGGGCGATCCACGGCTCGGAGAACGCCGCGGCCGCGGTCGGCATCCCGATCGCGCGCTTCAAGACGCAGGTCTTCGTCCTCGCGGCGGTCCTGGCGGCGGTCGCCGGCGTGCTGCTCACGCACTACAACGGCGGGATCGGCCCGTCGGACGCCTCGGTCATGAAGTCCGTGCGCTACGTCGCGATCGTCGCCGTCGGCGGCATGGCCAACCTGCGCGGCGCCCTCGCGATGGGCACGGTACTCACCTTCCTCTCGCTGCGCGGCTACTTCGGCTCCTTCGACGACCTGGTCTTCGGCGGCATCCTGCTGGCCATGATGCTCTTTGCACCTGAAGGACTCGTCGGTGGCGCCATCTGGCGGCGACTGCGGTCAATGTTTTCGGGAAAGCGGCGCGGTGATGACCGAACCGGTGCTTGAGGTCCGCGGCCTCGGCCGGCGCTTCGGTGGGCTGCAGGCGGTCGCCGACCTCTCCTTCTCGGTGCCCGCCGGGGTCATCAAGGCCGTCATCGGCCCCAACGGCGCCGGCAAGACTACGCTGTTCAACCTGGTCTCCGGGTACGCGCTGCCCGACACCGGGTCGGTGCGTTTTCGCGGCGCGGAGGTCCGGGGGCTCCCGGCCCACGAACTCGCCGGCCGCGGGATGGCGCGGACCTTCCAGCAGATCCAGCTCGTGCCGGGGATGTCGGTCCTCGAGAATGTGCTCACGGGGCGCCACCGCCACACCCGGGCCGGTTTCCTCGCCAGTATGCTCCGACTGCCCGCGACAGTCCGCGAGAGCCGCACCGCCCGGGAGCGCTGCCTCGAGACCCTCGCCTTTCTCGGGCTGGCCGACCTCGCCGACGCCGAAGCCGTGAGCCTCGCCTATGGGCAGCAGCGTCTGGTCGAGTTGGCGCGCGCGCTGGTCTGCGAACCGGCATTGCTGCTGCTCGACGAACCCGCCGCGGGCCTGAACATGCGCGAGACCGAGGACCTCGCCGGAACGATCGGCCGGATCAACGCCACCGGGCTGACGGTCCTGCTCGTCGAGCACGACATGGGTCTGGTGATGAACATCTCCCACGAGATTCTCGTGCTCGGTGCGGGACGCCGTATCGCCGAGGGTGACCCGCGCGCCATCCAGCGCAACCCGGATGTGATCCGGATCTATCTGGGTGAAGAGGACGCGGACACCCCCGATCCGGCGAGAAAGACCGTATGACCGCCGCGTCGAGCCCGCTCTTCCCACCCCTCGAGGCGTGGGGCGTGCCCCGGGGCGGGAAGCTCCTCGTCGCCGGCCCCTGCAGCGCCGAATCGCCGGAGCAGCTGCTGCAGACCGCCCGGGGCCTCTCCGGGTCGGGGATCACCATCCTGAGGGCCGGAATCTGGAAGCCCCGGACGCGGCCCGGGCACTTTGAAGGGAAGGGGACGCCGGCGCTTAAATGGCTGGTGGAGGCCGGAAGGGCGATCGGAGTCCCGGTGGCGACCGAAGTCGCCGAGACCAGGCACGTCGAGAACTGCCTGAAGCACGGGATCGACGTCCTCTGGGTCGGCGCCCGCTCCACGGGCAACCCCTTCACCGTGCAGGCGATCGCCGACGCCCTGCGCGGCGTTGACGTCCCGGTGCTGGTGAAAAACCCCGTGAGCCCCGACATCGACCTCTGGATCGGCGCCATCGAGCGGCTGCAGCGGGCCGGGATCCGCCGCCTCGTCGCGGTGCACCGGGGCTTCGCCAGCTCCACGAAGACCGTCTTCCGCAACGCGCCGCTGTGGCGGATCCCGCTCGACCTGAGAACTCGCGTCCCGGGCATCCCCCTCATCTGCGACCCGAGCCACATCTGCGGCTCCACGCGGCTGCTCGGGGCGGTCGCGCAGGAGGCGATGGATCTGCTCTTCGACGGACTGATGCTCGAGGTCCACGCCAACCCGCGCGAGGCCCTCAGCGACGCCTCGCAACAACTCACCCCCGTCGAGTTCACCGCGTTGCTCGACGGGCTGCTGATGAGCCGGCCGACCCTCCGGACCGAAGAGGAGCGAGCCTACTTCAAGACCCTGCGCTCGCGCATCGACCGCATCGACTCCAAGATCATCGAACTGCTCGGGCGCCGGATGGCCGTCGCTCGCAAGTTCGGCGTCTACAAACGACGCCAGGGCGTTTCGCTGTTCCAGCCCGGCCGCTACGAGGAGATCCTGCAGAGTCGCGTCGCGGAGGGCGCGAAGGTCGCGCTCGAGGAGGAATTCGTCACGCGGGTCTACCAGCACATCCACGAGGAGGCGCTGCGCCACCAGGAGGTCGCCGGCATGACGGTGGAGCGGGAAGGGCGGGCCGCGGGGGGAAGGGTGCGGAGGACGAAGTATGACAAGTAGCGGTAGGACGATGACGTCAGCCGGTTTGACGGACGGCTCCTAGATGCTGAAAGTCAGGAACCTCGAGGCCGGCTACGGCCCGCTGAAGGTGCTCGTCCAGATATCCCTGCACGTTTCCGCGGGGGAGATCGTGACGCTGATCGGCGCGAACGGCGCCGGGAAGAGCACGCTGCTGCGCGCGCTCTCGGGCCTGCTCAATCCCGCCGGCGGCGAGGTGCTGTTCGACGGCCGATCGATCCGCGGGCTGCCCGCCGAGCGGGTCGTCGATCTGGGCATCGCCCTGGTGCCGGAGGGGCGGCAGGTCTTCGCCGCGATGTCGGTGCGTGAAAATCTCATCCTCGGCGGCTACGTTGCCGCGCGCCGGGGGCGGGACGGGCAGGTGACCTCCCGGGCATTCGAGCAGGTCTACGAGCTCTTTCCCGTACTGCGCGAGCGCGCGGAGCAACTCGCGGGCACCCTCTCGGGCGGGGAGCAGCAGATGCTGGCGATGGGCCGCGCGCTGATGACCGACCCGCGGCTGCTGATGATGGACGAACCGTCCATGGGGTTGGCGCCCCTGATTGTGCGCGACATCTTCCGCGCCATCCAGCGGCTGCGCGACGAGGGGCGCACCGTGCTCCTCGTCGAGCAGAACGCCCGCGCCGCCCTGCGCATCGCCGACCGCGGGTACGTCATCGAGACCGGCAGATTGGTGCTCGAGGGCGAGGCCGGCTTCCTGCTCAACGACCGGGAAGTCCAGCGCGCCTACCTCGGAAAGGGCTACCGCGAGGTCTGGGAATCGTGAATAATGGAGACGCTATGACCATCTGGGATCCCCGCAACGAGAGCATGCCCCGCGAAGACCTCGACCAGCTCCAGCTCGAGCGCCTCCAGACCACCCTCAACCGCGTGCACCGGAGCGTCGCCTTCTACCGCGGCCGCTTCGAGGAGCTGCGCTTCGAGACCGGCGAGTTGCGCTCGCTGGAAGATCTGCGCAGACTCCCCTTCACGTCCCGGGCCGAGCTTGCGGAGCATCACCCCTACGGCCTCTTCGCCGTGCCGCTGCGCGAGGTGGTGCGGCTGCACGCCGCCTCCACGGCGACCGGCGGACGGCAGGTGGTCGTGGGGCACACGGCGCGGGACATCAGGACCTGGGGCGAGCTCGCGGCGCGGGTGCTCGTCGCCGGCGGCGTCACCCGGGACGACGTGGTGCAGATCGCCTTCGACTACGGGATCTTTCCCGACGGCTTCGGCTTCCACTACGGCGCCGAGAGAATCGGCGCGTCGGTCATCCCGACCTCGGCGGCGCGGATGGCCCACCAGCTCGAGATCATGCGCGATTACCGCAGCACGGTGCTCATCGCCCCCCCCTCGGTAGCGCGGTCGCTCGCCGACCACCTGCTGACAGAAAACATCGACCCGAAGACGCTTTTTCTGCGCGTTGGGGTGTTCAGCGCCGAGTTCTGGGGCGAGCCGCTGCGGCATGATCTCGAAGCGCGGCTGATGATCCGCGCAGCCGACGCGTACTCGGTCGCCGAAGTCATGGGGCCCGGGGTCGCCGGGGAGTGCCCGGCGCGCGCCGGCCTGCACCTCCAGGAGGACCACTTCCTCGCGGAAATCGTCGACCCCGCCAGCGGCGCCGTGCTGCCCCCCGGCGTCACGGGGGAGCTGGTTCTCACGACGCTGACCCGCGAGGCCTTCCCGCTCATTCGCTACCGGACCGGAGATCTCACGAGCCTCGACCCGACGCCGTGCTCCTGTGGCCGGACCCTCGCGCGCATCGCCCGCGTCGCGGGACGGACCGACGACATGATCAGCCTCCGCGGCGTGCACTTTTTTCCCGCGCAGGTCGCGGCGATCCTGACCGCCCTCGAGGGGACCGCGCCCCGGTTTGTCCTGGCGCTCCAGAGGGAAGCCGGGCAGGACCTTCTCGAGATCAGAGTCGAAGTTTCCGAGGGGATCTTTTTCGACGGCATGCGCCGTCAGCAGCTGCTGATCGAGGAGGCCGCCCGCCGCATCCAGGAAGAACTCGGCCTCGCGGCGCGCGTGAGGCTTGTCGACTCCCGGCTGACCTCCCCCGGAGAACCCGCAATCAGGGTGGTCGATGAGCGCTAGCAAGCTGATGAAAAGGGCATATTTGCGGCAGGGGAGGGCGGCATGAGCGCCCCGCTCGAGGTCGCCGTCCTCTGGCACATGCACCAGCCGGACTATCGCGACAAGCTCAAGGGGCGCTCGGTGCTGCCCTGGGTCCGGCTGCACGCCGTCAAGGATTACTACCCGATGGCGGCGCTCGTCGACGAGTTTCCCGGGCTGCGGGTGACGTTCAACTACGTCCCGTCCCTGCTCGACCAGCTCGAGGACTACCTGGCCGGCCGCTCGCTCGACGAACACCTCGTGCTCTCGACGGTTGCCGCCCGGGACCTGAACCAGGAGGGGCAGATCTTCCTGCTGCGCAACTTCTTCATGGCCAACCACGGGACCATGATTCGCCCGTTCCCGCGCTACCTCGAACTCCTCGAGAAACGCGGTCCGTCCGGTGAGCAGCGCCACCTGGAATCGGCGCAGCGCGTCTACGGACCCAAGGATTTTCTCGATCTCCAGGTTCTCTTCAATCTCGCCTGGTTCGGTCCCTACTTCCTCAAAACGGATCCCCTGTGCCGGGAGTTGACGACCAAGGGCCAGGGGTTCACCGAGGCCGAGAAGGGCGCCCTGCTCGAGCGCCAGCGCGAGATCGCCGGCCAGGTCATCCCGCTGCTGCGCCGGCTCGTCGCCGAAGGCCGCATCGAGGTTTCCACGACGCCCTTCTACCACCCGATCCTGCCGCTGCTCATCGACAGCGATTGCGCCCGCGTGGCCATGCCCGACGTGACCTTGCCACATCAGGCGTTCCGCCACCCTGAAGACGCTCTCGCCCAGGTGCGCAAGGCAATCGCCTATCACGAACGCGCTTTCGGCGAGCGGCCGCAGGGGATCTGGCCCTCCGAGGGGAGCGTGAGCCCGGCGGTCCTCCAGCTCTTCCAGGAGCAGGGGCTGCGCTGGACGGCGACCGATGAAAATGTTCTTTTCCGCTCGCTCGGGCTGCCGCTCAACCAGGATTTTTACCGCTCCGGCAAGCGCGAGGAGCTGCTCTACCAGCCCTACCGAGCCGAGACCGGGAGCACGGCGGTCTTCTTCCGCGACCACGTCCTCTCCGACCTCGTCGGCTTTTCCTACAGCCGCTGGGATGCGCGGGATGCCGTCGGGGATTTCACGCACCGGCTCAAGGGAATCGCCGATGTCCCCGGGGGACGGCGCGAGGGGCGCGTCGTACCCGTCATCCTCGACGGCGAGAATGCGTGGGAGTACTACCCCGACGGCGGTCTCGACTTCATCCGCGGCCTCTACCGGCGCCTCACCGAGGATCCCGGCCTCCGCAGCACCACCTTCCGCGACTATCTTGACCGGCATCCCGTCGAATTGAAAATGCACGAGATCTTCACCGGTTCCTGGATCAACAACAACTTCGCCATCTGGATCGGTCATCGCGAGGACAATCGGGCCTGGGATCTGCTCTCCGAAGCCCGTGAGGCGCTGGCGCGCGCCGACGCGGCCAAAACCGTTCCAGCCGACCGTCTCGCCGGGGCGTGGGAAGAGCTGTTCATGGCCGAGGGCAGCGACTGGTGCTGGTGGTACGGAGACGACCACACGTCGGGCAACGACGAGGTCTTCGACGAATTGTACCGGCGCCACCTGATGAACATCTACCACCTCATCGGGGAGAAGGTCCCTGAAGTGCTGTTCTCCAGCATCCTCGAGAACCTGGGCGGCAGCGGCCCGGCGCCGGAGGAAGTGACCTCGCTTATTTCACCGCGTGTCGACGGGCGGGTCAGCAGCTACTTCGAATGGCTCGGGGCCACTTCCTATGAGATCCACCGCAGGGCTTCGACCATGCACCGGACCGACGTGCCGGTCTCCATGTTCTACTACGGGATCAACACGGAAAAACTGTACCTGCGGGTGGACTTCCGGATTGGCTACCACGACCCGGGGCTGATCGCCGATTCCATTCTGGTCCATCTCATAAAGCCGAAGGCGCTCCGGATCGTCATCCCGTTGGCGATGTCAGGCCGCGGTTGCTTCGTCATCGACGAGGAGACCGGCTTGCGCCGGGATCTGCCCGATGGCACGGTGGTCATCTCGGAGATTCTCGAAGCCGGGATTCCGTGGCTCGACCTCGGCGCCGCCCTCGGCGAACGCGTTCAGTTCCACCTCACGCTCGAAAAGTCCGGGAGTGCTCTGGCATCATGGCCGATGAACGGGTCGTTCTCGGTTAGCGTCCCGGACGCCGACTTCGAGCGGAAGATGTGGTCCGTCTAGCACGCCGCTGAACGGAGATCCCAACATTGAAATCAGTCATTTGCCTCTTTCTTAACGTCCGATAAGATATATTATGTAAAATACAAGAAGAGATTTCAAAGCCAGAATTGAATCGCGCTGGGGAATATATCCTGTTTCAACATGGTGTTGAAAAATAGAATCAACAACCAGGCATAACTAATTTATATTATTATCATATAAAACATATGTAATTGTATTTAAAAGCTATTTAATCGACGCATACAAATCACCAATTGACTCGGATATACTCGGGTGTACAAATGAAAAGCCGCGCATCTCCGTTACGGTCATCCCCTTGTGGATCGCCAGCGCAATAATGTGGATCAGATCCGACGCATGGGGCCCGACGATCGTCCCACCGACGATTCTGCCCGCCTCGATCTCAGCGACAATCTTGACGAACCCGTCAGTCGTCCGGTCGATCCTGGCCTTCACATTGTCCATGAGAGGCACGGAAGCCGCCAGACAGGTCACTCCCGATCGCTCCGCCGTTTCCAGAGACAAACCAACCGCCGCGACCTCAGGGGTTGTGAACGTCGCCCACGGTATGGAATGATACGGAACCGGGGAAAATGGCAGACCGGCCGCCAGGCGACCCGCGAACTCGCCCATGTAGGACGCTGCGTGCGCCAGGAGCATCCGACCAGTGACGTCGCCGGCCGCGAGGATGTGCGGCTGCGACGTTCGCAGATCCTTGTCGACGACTACGCCACCGCGCACCGAAGTCTCGATGCCGGCTGCGGCGCAGTCGAGTGTCCGCGTCTCAAGAATCCTGCCGACGCCCACGAGAGCCTTGTCGGCCTGCACAACGGCGCCGGATTTGAGCATGACCGCGACACTCGACCCGCCGCGTCGGACTTCGATCCTCGAAACCGGATCTCCCACGTGGACCGCGACACCCATGCGTTCATATGTTTTTCGAAAGACAACGTCGACATCGGTATCTTCGCCGGGAAATAGACGAGAAGCCGCTTCGATCAGGACGACTTTCACGCCAAGCCTTGTGAATATGTGCGCAAATTCGGCGCCGACCGCTCCACTACCGATAATGGCCAGGGTCGCCGGCAGCTCACGGAGATCGAGCGCCTCGTCACTGGTGATGATTGACGTGCCGTCGCAGGGTGATCCTGGAATCTCAGCCGGCCTTGAGCCGGTCGCAACGATAATGCGATCGCCTTCGTATATGTTCCGTCCCCCCCGGCCATCGAGCACTTCAATCTCGTGTGGGGAGATGAAACGGGCACCCCCGTGGGCGATCTCTATCCCCTTGGTCAGGCACGACTCCTCGATCGAGCGGGAGAGCCCCCGAACAAGGGCATTCTTATGGGCAAGCACCTTGCCCCAGTCGGCCACGGAAACACTGCCGCTTCCTCCCTCTCTGGCGATGGTCTCGCTTCTCGAGAGAAAAAACTTTGTCGGGATGCACCCGCGGTTGGTGCAGGTGCCGCCGAGAGCGTCGCGCTCGACCAGGAGAACGGACCCGAGGCCTGCGCCCGCCGCAGCAAGCGCCGCGGCACTCCCGGCCGGCCCACCGCCGATGATGATACATTTCTTTACCATGAGTTGAGACCTCCCGTGTTTCGCTCAAGCGGGTCTGTCCTGCATGGTGCGCTTCATATTGAATCTTATCAAGGGAATGACTGCTGCAAGCGGCGAACTGTTCTGAATTGAACCGACTTCTCAGGACCCGGAATTGAACACCTCGTCGCGCTCCACAAGCCCGCCGCTCATGATCATTCGACAAGCCTGATCTGTCGTGATATCGGTGTCCAGCACCTGACTCTCGGCCGCAAGAAAAAAGTGCCCGGTGGCGATGTTCGGTGAGTTCGGCAAGAAGACGTGAAGGAGTTTCTCAGGTGGCCTGTCGGGATAGACCATCTCCCGCGAACCGGTGACAAAACCGATGCGATAGAGCCCCGCCCCGCCCGGATAGCGCATCAACACCACTTTGTGAAATTTATTGGCGTCTACGACGACGAGTTGGCGGAGCATCTGCTGGACCGATCCGTAAATCCCGCGCACCACCGGGATGCGGCGGAGAAGCCTCTCGAGTTCACGAACGAAGGAGCGACCGAGCAGGTTGGCCCCCATCACACCGACAAACTGGATGACCAGCAGCGTGAGGATGACCCCGAGACCAGGGACCGGGAATGGCAGCCACGCCTCGGGACGATAGGCGGCGGGCAGGATGGCCAGAACCCGATCCATCCACTTCACGAGAGACGCCAGAACGTACCAGGTCATCCACAGCGGCACGATGACCAGCAACCCGGTGATAAAATGACGCCTGGTGCGCTCCCGCACGTGACGGAACAGTGAAAGAATCCGACCGTCCTTCACGCTACCCCTATCCTTTCGATATACGCGCTGGCGCGCGGTCGGACGCCGGTTCTCGCCTCTATGAACGCATCAAGAAGCCGAGAGACTTCCCACTCGGTGGCAGGAGCAGTCCTCAAACGGCGCGCCTGCCCTTCAGGGAGCGAGAGTGCGCGCACCATGAACCCGTGAGCGCCAGGGGTCACCGGGACGGTCCGCTCGCCCCGGGAAGGAAGACAGGAGCGACAGACCACCCCGCCCCCCTCCGGCGAGAGCAGCACACCGGTTCCAGCCGAGACTCCGGAGCGGCAGCCGACACACGACTCGAGGTTCGGCGCGAAACCGATCAGAACCAGCAGTCGCAGCGTCGCGATGACCCGCGCCAGGCCGGGGCGCCGCTCGGTCTCGAGCCGGTTCAGAAATTGCACGAGGAGTGCGAACAGCTCGGGCAGCGACTCACCTTCGGTGATGCAAATGTTGATCAATTCAAGGAATGCAAGCGACTGGAACGTGCGATCGAAGTCACGGCGGATGCCCGGCCAGACCCGCTGGGGGATGAACGAGGAGAGTCGCCCGAAGCTCCCTTCCCGTGCGCACCGATAAACAAGTTCGCCGCCCTGGAGCGGTTCGTAAAATGTCGTCGAAGACACCCGCCGCGAGAGCCGCTTGGCGTAGAGACGCACGCCCCCCTGGTTCCGGGTGAGAAAGGTCAGGAGCCTGTCACGCGGACCGGCCGAGGCGACCGCGATGATCACGGCAGGCTCGCTGATGAACTGCACCGGTCACCCCTCGCGGGTAAAACCGAACTCGCGCAGCGCCGCCTCGTCCTTGGTCCAGTTGCGGCGGACCTTGACCCAGAGCCCGAGGAAAACCGGCGCCCCGGTGAGTTCCTCAATCGCCAGTCGGGCCCGCTCGCCAATCCGGCGCAAGCCGCTCCCTCCGGCCCCGATGATGATCCCCTTCTGCGAGTCGCGCTCGACATACAAGGTCGCGCGGACGCGGTAGCGGTGCGGATCCATCTGCTCGTCGACCTCGTCGATCACGACGGCAACGCTGTAGGGCAGCTCCTGATGCAAGGAATGGAAAATCTGCTCCCGGATCATCTCGGCGAAAAATTCCCGCTCCGGCTGATCGCTCAGAATCTCCTCCGAGTGCCGGGGCTCGCCGACGGGAAGGCCGGCGAGAAGAGCGTCGATCAGGGCCGGGATGTTGCGTCCCGTACGCGCCGAGACGCCGACAACCTCCGACCAGATGCCCGCTGCGCGCTCGCGTGCCACGATCCCCTTGAGAACGCGGGGCGCGATGAGGTCGGCCTTGTTCACGGCCAGGACGGCCGGCAAGCGCGCTTCCCGGACGAGATCGCGCAGCAGCGCCTCCTCGGCTGGGTGGTCGGCTCCCGTCGGGTCGGCAACGGCGAGGATCGCGTCAGCGCCGGTGATGCCGCGGCGCGCCTCTGCCAGCAGACTGCGGTTGAGCGCCTGCTCGGCGGCGTGGAGACCGGGAGTGTCCACGATGACGAATTGTCCACCCGGTGCGTTCACGATCCCGCGCAGGCGCCGGCTCGTCGTCTGCGGCTTGGGCGAGACGATGACGAGCTTCTGCCCGACGAGACGGTTGATGAGCGTGGATTTGCCGACATTGGTCAGGCCGAGGCACGCCACGACTCCGGAGCGGGGCGTCACGGCCCGGCCCCTTTCTCCGGAGCCGCATAACCGAGACTGTAGACGGGAATCGCAGCCTCGAGACCGCGAAAACGCACTTCGCCGACGTGGCCGAAGTGCAGCCACAGGCCAAGATCCGGGTCGTACCAGCGCACGCCCTCGATGCCGCCCTCCCGGAACGGCTCGAAGGCGATCTGCCGTCGCAGTCCTTCGAGCAGGGGGCCGCTCACGGCGATGCCGTGATTGATGAGGTGCCCCGCGCCGTCGATGGCGACTTCGCCGACCACACGCGCACCGGGTGCCTGCCGGGCGCCGGCAAGATCGCCTTCCGAGGCCGAGAGGCGGCCGGCAATGTTCACTTGCCGCCCGATGATCGTCGTGGAGGCGTGTAGTTCGTCGATCAGGAAACGGGCCACCGCAACCCGGCCGGTGTGGAGGCTGATGCCGATGCGAAAGGTGGTGCGCCCGAACAGTCGCATCTTCCCGAGCACCTGCTGCAGCGAGATCGCCGTGCGAACGGCCGCGAGCGCCTCTTCGCCGGGGCGGGAGCCTCCGGTGAAGGTGGCCATGAACCCGTCGCCGAGATATTTGTCCACCGTCCCGCCGAAGCGCTGCACGATGAGCGCCGCGGGATCGAAGATCTCGTAGAGTTCGCGGGCGAGCTCCCCTTCTGAAACGGCGCTCTCGGAGGCGCGCGTAAAACCGCGGATGTCGGCGAAGAGGATCGTCGTCGTACGCACCCCGCTCTGGACGACTTCCGCTGGACCGAACCTGAAGAGCCGCCCCTCGAGATACCGCTCGCGGTTCTCCTGGTTGTCGAGGCTTCTGGTCTTGAAATCCAGGGCGCACCGCAGCAGGTGCACCATCTCGGCGCGCCGGACGCAGCGGGTAACTTCGGCGAAGTCTTCGAACAGTTCACTCCAGGACCGCTCCGCGGTGATCTCCCGGCGCAACGTGCGGCTGCGCTGGAGCAGCCCGACGGCCCCGTCGAGATCGTGCAGGAGATACTGGCGCACCGGGTCGGCGAAAATGAAACGGTTCCACGACGCCTCGGAGCCCGCGGGATCGGGCGGGGGCACCGCGCCGACGCGCTGGAGCAGGCCGCCGACCCCGCGATCGCCGTCGGCGACGGCGCGGACCAGGCGCGTCCGAAGAATCTCGAGAATCTCGGCAAAGGCCGCCGCGCTGATGCGGAACCGGCTGTTCCCGGGGACCAGAACCCGCGACGGATCGAAAGTGCGCGGGTCGGTCTCGGTGAGCGCGAGCTGATCATCGGTGACGGCGCGAACGATGGAGTCGTTCCACGTTTCACCGCGGCGAAAATCGTGGATCGCCCGCTGCGGGCGTCCGGCACCGGAACGGGAGCCCTCGTCGGCGCGGCGCATGATGCCGCACAGCAACGGGTGGACTTGGTATCTGACCTGGGAGACCGCTGCGGGTCCGGAAAAATGCTTCTCCATCTCCTCGGCAACCTCGCGGCTGTGCGCGAGCCAGAAGAGGTTCGCCAACCCCTGCCGGCGGTCGGCGAGAGCGACCGTGCGCAGCGTCTCCTGAAGCTCGTCGAGATAGGCGCGCTCGGCCTCCTCCTCGGGGGAGCCGGGGTCGGGCATGACCGCCTGCCCCTTCAGCAGGCCGCGCGCCGCGCCGCCAAGCCAGCGGGCGAAAGCCTCCCGGAGGCGCACGCCGGTCTCGACCGCGACGCGCTCGACGCCCGAGGCATCGACGTCGCCGGGAGGAATCTGCGGCGCCGGGGAGCCAAACAGCAGCGCCGCCTCGTCGGGGGTGCCGAGGAGAAACACGCCAGCGAGACGCTGCTGACCCGCAAGAAGAGAGGCAAATCCCATGCGGAAAACCTACGGGGGACCGGAGCCGGCCGCCGGGGCGTGCTCGCGCCAGATGCGGTCGAGAATGCCATTGACGAAGGCCCCAGAGTCCTCGGTGCTGAATTTCTTGGCGATCTCGATGTACTCGTTGATCGAGACCTTTGGAGGGATGTCGTCGCGGTGGAGCAGTTCGAAGATGGCCAGGCGCAGGATGGTACGGTCGATGGCCGCCATCCGCGCTGGGTCCCAGTGTTCGGATGCGGCGAGAATGCGCTGATCGATCGTTTCGCGGTGCCGCTCGGCGCCGCGCACGAGCTCCTCGGCGAAGGAGCGGATGTCCGGTTGCGCCACGCCCTGGCTCTCCCAGAAGGAGGCGATGATCGTCTCGATCGGTTCGCCGCCGGCGTCGCGCTGATAGAGGATCTGGAGCGCGAACTCGCGCGACTGGCGGCGCCGGCTCGGCCGGGGGCCGGCGCCCGTGCTAGGCGCGGAGCCGGGCTGCAAGGTCGGACATCTCCAGCGCGCTCAGGGCGGCGCTGAACCCCTTGTTGCCGAGCTTGGCGCCGGCCCGCTCGATCGCCTGGTCGACGGTGTCGGCCAGGACCACGCCGTTGATCACGGGCGCGGGTCCTTCGAGCATGATCTGCGCGAGGCACTTGGTGACCTCCGCCGCCAGATAGTCGAAGTGAGGGGTCGCGCCGCGGATCACCGCGCCGAGGCAGATGATCGCGTCGTAGCGGGGCGCGCCCTTCTTGCCGCTGCCGCGCTGCAATGCCTGGGCGGCGAATCCGATCTCGAACGCGCCGGGCACCCAGGCCACGTCGATGTCGCCCGTCGCGACACCGTTGCGCACCAGGGCATCCTGCGCGCCCTCGAGCAGCCGCCCGGTGATGAAATCGTTGAAACGGGAGACGACGATTGCGAACCGCCGCCCCTTGCCGTCGATCTGGCCTTCGAATACCGTACCCATGATTTCTCCCCCCGCGTGCGTGATGCCCGGGCTCAGACCTGTTCGAACAGGTGCCCCATCTTGGCCTTCTTGGTTTTCAGATACCGCTTGTTCCGGCTGTGCGGTTTCACTTCGATCGGGACCCGCTCCACCACGTCGAGCCCGTAGCCCTTGAGTCCGACGATCTTCTTCGGGTTGTTGGTCATCAGCCGCAGGTGGCGCAGCCCGAGATCGGCGAGTATCTGGGCGCCGATCCCGTAGTCGCGCAGGTCAGCCTTGAAGCCGAGGCGCAGGTTGGCCTGCACGGTGTCCAGCCCCTGGTCCTGCAGCTCGTAGGCCCGCAGTTTGTTCAGCAGCCCGATGCCCCGTCCCTCCTGGCGCATGTAGAGGATCACGCCGCAGCCTTCGGCGGCGATCATCGCCAGCGCGCGCTCGAGCTGCTCGCCGCAATCGCAGCGCTGCGAGCCGAAGACGTCCCCGGTGAGGCACTCGGAATGCACCCGCACGAGCACCTTGTCCTTCGGGCCGAACTCGCCTTTTACGAGCGCGAGGTGATGGAAGGAGTCGACGTCGTTCTCGTACATGATCGCGCGAAAATCGCCGAAGTGCTCCATCGGGATCACGGCTTCCGCGGCGCGGCGGATCAGCGAATCGTTGTGCATGCGGTAGCGGATCATGTCGGCGATGGTGCCGATCTTCAGGCCATGCTTCCGGCCGAACTTCCTCAGGTCGGGAAGGCGCGCCATCGTGCCGTCGTCGTTCATGATCTCGCAGATCACCCCCGCCGGCACCAGCCCCGCCATGCGCGCGAGATCGACCGAGCCCTCCGTCTGGCCGGCGCGCCGCAGCACGCCGCCCGGGACCGCCTTGAGGGGGAAGATGTGCCCGGGGCGCACCAGGTCGTCCGGGCGGGCATCGCGCGCGATGGCCGCGAGAATCGTGGTCGCCCGGTCCGCGGCCGAGATGCCGGTGGTCACGCCGCGCCGCGCCTCGATGGAGACCGTGAAGGCGGTGCCGTAGTGCGCCGTGTTGTCGGATGCCATCGGCGGCAAGCCGAGGTCGCGGACCTTCTGCTCCTCGAGCGTCAGGCAGATCAGCCCCCGCCCGTGCTTGGCCATGAAGTTGATCGCCTCCGGCGTCACCTTCTCGGCCGCCATCGTGAGGTCGCCCTCGTTCTCGCGGTCCTCGTCGTCGATCAGGATCACCATCTTCCCGCGGCGGATGTCGGCGACCAACTCCTCGACACTCGCCAGCGGGGCCTTGTCACTGCGCGTTCGCGCTACTGCCATGCCGCCCCCCCTACCCCTCGTATCGCGGCGCCGTCGCGGCGCGCCCCGCGCCGGCCGGCTGCCGCTCCAGAAAACGTTTCACCAGTTTGGCCAGATAGTCGGCCTCGAGGTTGACCTCGTCGCCGACCCTGCGGGTTCCCAGCGTCGTCCGCCCGACCGTCTCGGGAATCAGGTAGAGCCAGAAGCCGTCGCGCTCGAGAGCTCCCGCGGTGAGGCTCACGCCGTCGACGGCGATCGACCCCTTCGGCACCAGCAAACCCATGATTTCCGCAGGCGCGGCCACGAGCACCTCGAGGCCGGCGGCTGTCGGCCGCACGCGCCTGATCCGCCCGACGGCGTCGACGTGCCCGAGAACCACGTGTCCGCCGAGCGGGTCGCTGGCCGACACCGGACGCTCGAGGTTGACCGTTGCGCCGGTGCGCAGCCCCCCGAGCGTCGTGCTCTTCTGAGTCTCGGCGGAGAGGTCGGCGGTGAACGAGCGCTCCGCGAGTTCCGTTGCGGTGAGGCACACCCCGTTGACGGCCATGGAGTCCCCCGGGCGCAGCGCGCCGCGCCCCGGGTCATAGCCGACGCGCAGTCGCAGAAACCCGCCGCGGCGCCCGGAGCCGAGCACGGCGCCGATCTCCTGGATCAGACCGGTGAACACGCCGGCTCCCGCACGTACCCCTCGACCATGATGTCCTCTCCGACCGTGTCCCAGCGGACATCGTGCAAACGGAGGGCCTCGGTCAGCGGCCCGACGCCGCGACCGCCGATGACGGGCGGGGCCTCGCGACCGCCGATGAGCAGTGGCGCAATGAAAATGACCAGTTTGTCGACGATGCCGGCTTCCAGGCTCGAGGCGGCGATCTCCGATCCCCCTTCGATCAGAACGCTCATGATGCCGAGCGCGAACAGCCGTTCGACGACGATCCGCAAATCGACGCGTCGCTCGCCGCCGTCGACGATGATCACTTCAGCGCCCAGCGCGCGCATCTCCCGCACGCGGGACTCGGCGGCATTCGGGCCGGCGACGAGAATGGTGCGTCCGCGGTTGCGGTGGGCGAGGACCCGGGCGCGGCTCGGAATGCGCAGGTGGCTGTCGATCACGACACGGTCGGGGTGATGGCAGTCGGTCCCCGGCAGCCGCGTGGTCAGATCGGGATCATCCGCCAGAATCGTGCCGATGCCGACGAGGATGGCATCGACCGCGTCGCGCATCTCGTGGACCCGCCGGCGTGAGGCCTCGCCGGTGATCCACCGCGCATCCCCGGTTCTGGTCGCCGTCTTCCCGTCGAGACTCATGCCGATCTTGAGGGTGACCTGCGGCAGGCCGGCGGTCATGTTCTTGCAGTAGATTTCATTGAGGCGAGCCGCCTCGCCGCCGAGCAGGCCGACCTGGGCCTTCACGCCCGCAGCCCGCAGGAGTGCTATCCCCCGGCCGTCGACCTTTGGGTTCGGATCGCGCATGGCCGCAAAAACTCGCGCAACGCCGGCCTGAATGATCGCGTTGGCGCACGGCGGGGTCCGCCCGTGGTGCGAGCACGGCTCGAGACTGACGTAGAGATCGGCCCCGCGGGCGGCGGTCCCGGCCTGCGCGAGCGCAAGCGTCTCGGCGTGGGGCTCGCCGGCGCGGGCGTGGAAGCCTTCACCGACGATGGCGTCCCCGCTGACGAGCACGGCTCCAACCATCGGGTTGGGGCTTGTCCGGCCGCGGGCGCGGGCAGCGAGCTCGAGGGCCCGCGCCATGTAACGACGGCGCCCGCTCACGGGGTGACGCGATTGACCCGTTCGCGCAGTTCTTTGCCGGCCTTGAAAACCGGAACCTTTTTTGCGTTGATGTTCACCTGACTCCCGGTCTTCGGATTCCTCCCGTCGCGCGAGCGGCGATCCTTGACCTTGAACGAGCCGAAACCGCGAATCTCAACCCGGGGATCATCCTCCGATGCCAACGCCAGCTTGATGCTGTCGAAGATCTCGTTGACGATCACCTCGGTTTGTTTCTTGGTCAACCCTTCAATTTTCTCAGAAACCTGCTCGATCAGTTCCGATTTCGTCATGCCCGATCCCTCCCCTGCCGTTTGCGGGCGGTTTCTCTTGCAAGATTATAGAGTTGCGCCGCGCGGGGGTCAAACTGTTTTTTCCGCCGCCGCGCCGGCTAGGACGGCATCTGAATGCGCAGCGCGCGCAGGAATTTCCGGTCGAAGGCCGACAGGCGTCTGATGGAGACGGGTCGCTCGGCAACCACGGGGCCGATGAGGGTCTCCTGA
>Ga0315271_10000292_pt1 | contig 26625 bp, 16 predicted proteins | sample C3_top_MG_FD_204664 | JGI IMG/M metagenome (GOLD analysis project Ga0315271, IMG submission 204664) | Sediment microbial communities from Yellowstone Lake, YNP, Wyoming, USA - C3_top | ecosystem: Environmental > Aquatic > Freshwater > Lake > Sediment | place: USA: Wyoming | collected 2017-08-01
GAGCACGAGCAGCTGGGCTTCGTATTCAAAACCGTTCGCCAGCTTGCCCACGGAGCTCAGCCGGTTGCCTTCGGCCTGGATTCGGGACTGGTGCATGTCCGCGAGCTGGACGAGACCGGTATAGGCAGCGGGTTGGTCTGCCGTCAGGTGGACGACAATGACTCCGTCGGGATGGCTGGCGAAGGCCGTCCGCTGGTAGCGTACGCCTTTGTATCTGTAGGTCACCTGATGAACGGCGCGATCGATGTCGAGTTCCTGCCGGTAATGGGTCACCTTGGCAAAGTCATGGCCGAGATGGATGAGAACGTCGCCAAACGCCTGATAGGCCCCCAGGTCCTGGCCCTCATCGTCCAGTCCCTCGACAGCCATGCGAACTCCGCTCCAGAGAGTGATCTCATTGAACTGGACCCGCTCGATCCCGGTGCCGCCAAAGATCATCGCCCCCATGGGGCCATTGCCGATCGGCAAGGCTTCCGTCATCCATGTCTTCGCCGGCCGATCATACCACAGGCACAATTTAGCCGGGACATCCGTCCGGGCAGGGTTTCCCTGCGCCGGCGCACCCATGCCCGTCAGTGGTTCAAGCCCCAGAGCGGTCGTCGCCAAGCCGGTGGAAAGCAAGAAATGACGCCGCGAAATGGTATTCTCTGGTGTGATTGAGGTGTTGGTCATGATGGGTGTCGTGAGCTGTTTGATCACTATGGAGTGTCGATGACGATGGCCGGGCGGGAAAGGACGTTGTTCGACAGCTCGCCGTAGTGGTCGGAGCGCCAGAAGTGTTTGAGGTCGGCGGCGGTAATGAACTGCAGCCCGGGGGTGGCGATGGCGGGATTGCAGAGGATGTAGAGGTTCTCCTCGGCAAGGTATCCGGCTATCGCCAGCGTGTGGCCGGCCTCGCCATTGGGGTAGTCAGGGCCGGTGAATTTGAAGTCAATGACGACGGGGCGGCCGGCATCGAGTTCGGTGCGCACGAAGGCCGTGGCTTTGTCGAACCCGGCGTCGTCGGGCGTGAACATGACGAGTTTCCAGCGCAGGCCGATCTTTTCCGAGGCCTTGAGCAGGTCACCCCAGTCCGTCCCGGTGCCGAGGGCGGACGGGCAGAGCCGCTTGTAGTCCCAGCCGCCGAGTTTCTTACCCTGCGCGCGGGCGAGCATCGCGCAGCTCGTGGCCCCGCAGTTGTTCCACCCTTGATGGATGTGCGGCACGGGCACGAGCGCGAACTTGCCAGGCTCAGGCTTGCGGCACCAGTAGTCGATCAGCTTGAGCAAATCCGCACCCTGCTGCGCGGCCACCTGGTCGCCAGGCTGCTCAGGACTGGCGGTGAGGCCGACAGGCTTGAGCTTCGAGACCTTCGTCCAACTGGCGCGAGCCTGTTCGATCTCGCCGGCCTGAAAGTGAATCTCTCCGAGCACGACGAGGCCGTTGGGGTCGTTCAACTCCGCCGCTCGCGTCGCGAGTTTTCGCGCCTCCGCCGCGTCGGGAGCGATTCCATCACCGGCCAGATAAGCCATCGCCGCCGTCGAAGCGGCGCGCCGGTGCCCCATCGCTGCCGCTTTCTTCCAAGCCTCCAGCGCCTTCGGAACGTCCTGCTCCACGCCCTGCGCGCCGAAGTAGCATTGCCCCAGGTTCCAGGCGGCAGTGGCGGATTCTTCGGCGGCGGCTTTGAAGTAACTGGCGGCGATCGTCGGATTGTGTTTCACGCCGAGACCTGCAAAGAACATCCAGCCGACGAAGTCCATCGCCGCCGCATCGCCGCGATCGGCGGCCAGGTGCGCCCAGCGCATCGCCTCGGTGTAATCCCGTTTCACGCCCTTGCCATCACGGTAGCGCACCGCCAGGGAGAGCTGGGCGCGGATGTCGCCCTGCGCAGCTTTGGCCTTCAAACCTTCCGTGTTCGCTTCGTCGTCGGATTGCACGGGCTTGGCACCCCACAGTTTTTCCAGCAAGGCCAGCATCTCCGGATCGTGTTGTTTAAGTTCTTCGCGGGTGAACGGAAAAAAGTCGTTGCGGACAAAGAACGCCTCGGTGGTCTCGGCGAAATACTCCATCGGGTCGGTCATCGCGTAAGCGCGCTCGAAGGTGTTTGGCTTGCCGTTGCCGTGCCAGCGCTCGACGTGCTCGTATTTGCCAGCGGCTTTGGCGCGCTCGAAGGCGCCTCTGATTTCCGCGTTCCTGAATCCGTCCCTGAGCAAGCGGAAGTGGTAGGCGTGTGCCAGCTCGTGCAGGGCGAAGTTGGGCATGCGATTCATCTCCGCCTCGAAGTCGGCAACGCCGGAAAACTCGATGCCCCGGGCCATCGCGGGGTCGCGCCCGTTGTCGCGCAGCCAGCCGGCATCCGGGTGAAACTCGGCCCCGCTGCGGCCGGGTTTGTAGGCGCGCGAGAAATAGAGCGGCACCTTGCGCAATTCCACGACGGCGGCGGCGGGCACGACGCGCACGATTTCCTCAAGCTGCTTCTGGAGCAATTCGAGAGCGCGCTCAGTGGGCTTGGTTTCCCTGGCGAGCAGTTCGCGACTGATGTGGACCGTCCAGCCGGCGATCGTGCGCGTTTCAAGTGCGCCCCTGGCGGTAATGTTGTTGGGATGCGATTCCGCGGCGCCGAGCGGTCGGCTGCTTCCGAGGCAAAGGCTCAGGAAAGTGAGCAGCAGGAGAAGGTGGGTGGAATTTACTTCATCGCTTCGCATGGGAGTGCTACTTCCGATTGGAGACGAGCTTGCGTGACATGCGAGCGTAATACCCAAAGAGCGAAAAGCCGTCAAGCCACAACTCCAGACTTCCGCTTGCGAAATGAACAGCAACCGTTCAGAGTGACGCCGTTGCTCCCGCTTCAAAAGCCGCGAGTCGGTGAAGAACTCATCGGTCTTCATCGTCAGTATTGAATTACATTCCTATGAGAGAAGCACCTGCACCAGCAGACCCGTCGGCCGCCGAGTCCAAATGGATCGCCCGCCTGGAGAAAGCTCGCGAGCAAATGCTCGAGCAAATGCACAAGATCATCGTCGGCCAGGACGAGGTGCTTGAGCAACTGGTTTACGCGGTCCTTTGCCGGGGCCATTGCCTGCTCGAAGGCGTCCCCGGCCTGGCCAAAACCGTCATGGTGCAAACGCTCGGGGCCGCTCTGCATCTTGCCTTCCGCCGGATCCAGTTCACGCCGGATCTGATGCCGTCGGACATAACGGGCACGGACATTATCCAGGAGGATCCGCACACCGGCCGCCGCCAGCTCGAATTCATTCAAGGGCCGATCTTCACGAATCTGCTGCTTGCCGATGAAATCAACCGCACACCGCCAAAGACGCAGGCCGCACTGCTGGAAGCCATGCAGGAGCGTCGCACCACCTGCCGCGGCCGCACCTACGATCTGCCCAACCCCTTCTTCGTGCTCGCCACCCAGAATCCTATCGAACAGGAAGGCACCTACACCCTGCCCGAAGCCCAACTCGACCGGTTCATGTTCATGGTAAAGATCGGTTACCCCACCCGGAGCGACGAAATCGAAATCCTGAAGCGCACCACCGGCGATCATAACCCGGAGGTGACGCCGCTCTTCTCCGCCGAGGAAATCCTGGAGCTGCAAAAAGCGGTTCGCCGGGTTCCCATCGCCGATCATGTATATGACTACGTAGTTAACCTGGTTCAATCGACCCGCCCGGGAATCGCCGAGGTCCCCGATGCGACCAAATGGCTGCAGTGGGGCGCCGGTCCGCGCGCGGGACAAATGCTGATTCTCGGCGGCAAAGCCCGCGCCCTGCTCCATGGCCGGTATCACGTCACCACCGAGGACATCGCCGCTTTGGCAAAACCCGTGCTGCGCCACCGCATCATCTGCAATTTCGCCGCGCAGGCCGGCGGCCTGAATGGCGACGTCATCATAGACCGCCTCCTGGCCCACCTGAACAAAACGGCGAAAGCGGAGTGAGCCTGCTCCAGACAGTCCAGCAAGAGGTCATTGAGCGGCTCGGGAACCTCAGCATCACCGCCCGCCAAGCCGTTGAAAGCGTCTTAGCGGGCCAGCACAGGTCCGTCCGGCGGGGGCTCTCGGTAGAGTTCGCAGGGCACCGCGAGTATCAACCCGGCGACGACCTGCGCCACCTCGACTGGCTGGTTTGGGCCCGCAGTGACCGGTACGACATCCGCCAATACGAGGAGGAAACCAAACTCCGCGCCACCATCATCCTGGACACATCGGGCTCAATGGGCTACGGCTCGGCCAGGATCTCGAAGATCGAATTTGCCCGTTCCCTCTCCGCCGCATTGGGCTTCCTGATGGTGCGGCAGAGCGATGCCGTGGGGTTGGTCACGTGCGACACCGCGCCGCGTGAATTCCTGCCCCCAGGCTCGACCATGGGCCATTTCCTGAAAGTTCTTGCCGCGTTGGAAAACGCCAAACCAGGCGGTGAAACCAGCCTGGGGCCCGTCCTGGAAGAAATCGCCGGACGCATCACCCGGCGCGGCCTCGTCATTCTCGTCACCGATGCGTTCGATGACCCGGAGGCTCTTCTTAAGTCGATTCATTACCTGCGGTTCCGCAAGCAAGAGGTGCGCTTGTTCCAAATCCTCGACCCGCAGGAAGGAGTCTTTCCCTTTAAAGGTGTGATCGAGTTTGTGGGGCTGGAAAACGAGCCTCGGCTCAAGTTGGACGGGGACCGGGTGCGGGCGCATTACCGCGAGGTTTTCACGGCACACCAGGAACGTTTGCGCTCCGGGTGTCACGCCGCCGGCGTGGAGTTGGAGACCTGTTGGACGAATGAGGAACTGTTCACGGTCTTGATCCGTGCATTGACCCTGCGATGATCGAATTCCTCAATCCATTTTTGCTGGGTGGTTTGGCGGCAATCTCCGCTCCGGTGATCATCCACTTGTTGCACCGGCGCAAGATCAAACAGATCGATTGGGCGGCGATGCGGTTTCTGCTGGAGCTGCTGGCCAAAAGACGCCGCCGCCTTTTCCTCGATCAACTGCTGCTCCTCCTGGTGCGGACCCTCATCGTCGCGTGTATTGCGCTGGCCATGCTCCGCCCGGCGTTTCATCGCGGCACCAACGAACTGGCTAACGGCGCCATGGCAAGGCAAGGGCGAACCGCCTCTGTGCTGCTGATTGACGACAGCCTCTCCTCCGGCGCAGGGCGCGCCCAACCGGCTTTGGAGACCATGAAGAAGCTCGGGCTCGCCTACCTCGATTCACTTGCCCCGGGTGATGAGGTGAGCGTGCTGCTGATGTCTCAGCTGGGCTCGGCTGTAAACGACCCGGCTTTTGATCTTGAGGGCATCAAAACATCTATTAATTCCCTGAAGCCTTCCTCGGCAGCCACGGACGTCCCGCGCCTGCTGGATATCGCCCTGAACCAACTGAAACGGCATATCAACCCCGGGGCAGAACTGGTATTGCTCACCGATGGGCGAAAGGACGGCTGGCACAGCGAAGACCAGGTTCGTTGGAACGAATTGCGCGAACGTCTCAAACCAACAAAAGGCGGAACCGCGGGCACGAGGCAACGCCCTCAAGTGCTGGTGCTCTCGCCCGAAGCCGGTTCTGCCGACGAAAACGTCGGCATTACGGCCATTGGAATGGATCGGACGCTCGTATCCGCCGAACGCCCCGCAAGCATTCGCGTGATGATCCAGAACTTCGCAAAAAAGGGCGCACGCCAAGTCAACCTCGAGGTCAGCATCAACGGCGTCGTCATTGGTTCCCGGCAGCTCGAAATTCCCGCCTCCGGCCAGCAGGAATCCTCGTTTCCTTACGTTTTCCCCACCCCCGGCAGCTACTCTGTCGAGGCAGCCCTGGTCGGGAACCACGATTCACTGGCTGGGGATGATCGGCGTTTCACCTCGATTCAGGTTGAGTCCAGCCTTCCCGTGCTGCTCGTGGATGGAGTCTCCTTCCAGGGCCTCGAGGGAAAGCTCGGATTCCTGCATTATGCGCTGGACCCCGGGACGGAAACGGGCGGCGCCTTCAAGGTAACTCGCATACCGCTTGCTCAGCTCCTGCCTTCGATGCTTAGGGATTTCCGGGTGGTGGTGCTGGGCGACGCGCCCGTGCTTGAACCGGCGATGGTGGATGCGCTGGAGAGGTTTATAGTCGGCGGTGGAGGTGTCCTGGTCGGGCTGGGGCCGGACAGCGATTCCAATTTGATCAACCGTTACTGGGCCCGAGACGGCGAAGGGTTCCTGCCCTGCCCTGTCGCCACCGCTTCAAAGCCGGAACACGCCGGCATTCCCGCCGGCATCAATGCTTCGCACCCGGTCTTTAGCGGGTTTGGGGCGCGCAACGATGAAGCGTGGAAAGCTGCAAAGATAAGATCCTATTTCAAACTTGAAACCAGCAAAGTGAAATCTTCCGACTTGGATCTATTGTTGCGGATGGACAATGGGGACGCCCTGGTGGCGGAACGCCGCCGCGGCATGGGCCTCGTGACCGTCGTCGGCACCAGCCTGAATGCGGATTGGACCGATCTGCCATTGCAAGCGGCCTATGTCCCACTGATGCGAGGTATCGTGGGACACTTGGGCAGCTTCATCATTCCCCCGCGAAACCTGGCCCCTGGCGACCAGATCATCTATGCCAAAGCGGGAGGGGCTGCGGCGCAGAAAGTGACCGGAGAAGACACTGCGGGGAAAGCCTTGAAGTTGACGCTGGGGGCGTGGGAAGGCCGCGATGCTGTGCTCAGCGAACCATTGCTGGACCCGGGAGTCTGCCTGCTTCACGACCCGAACGAGCCCGGAGCCATCCGTTATGCTGTCGCTCCCTCCCCGGCTGAAAGCGCCTTGGAGCCGATTTCGGATCGTGAGATCACAGGACTCCTTCCCTCCGGAGCTGCCGTTTTTCACAGCCCGGAGGAAATCGGCCAGCACCTCGACCCGGCCCGGCGGCAGTCAGTCGAGTTTTGGAAGCTGCTCCTTCTGGCAGCGGTGGCGCTTCTGTTCGTTGAAGCGTGGCTCGCCCGGCGTGAAGCCCTGGCAGGTGCGCTGCGCGGAGCTAATGCGCTATGAAAGCGTGCTTCAGTGGCTCCCGACTCCGGCTCCTTCGTCCGGCGCTTTTCGCTGTCGGCGCTCCGGGCTGGCAACTTAAGGCAACCGGCTGGCCCTGGTGGCTGGTGCTCGCGCTGGCGGCAGGAGGGGTTTGGGCCTTGCTGCGGTTGCACCGTTTGGAGATGTCGAGCCTGGCTCCAAAGATACGAAGGCGATTGCTGCTGCTCCGCGGAACTGCCCTGGCTCTGCTCGTGCTATTCCTCATGGAGCCCAGTTTGACCCGCCTGACCACCGAACGCGTTATGCCCCTGGTGGCAGTGCTGGTGGATCAGTCAGGCTCAATGGCGGTGAAGGATGAGACCATGCCCGCCGGCCCCAAACTGACCGAAGCCATCGGACTCGGATTACTGCCCGCAAATATCCGTGCCGCCAGGACCAATGCTGCAGATCAGGCAGCTACCGACCAAGCCCTCGTTGCCAACGCAAAGCCAGACTCGGCTGTCGCCAAAAGTCTCGCCTCCATCTCTGGCATGTCGCGATACCAGCGGGCGGTAAAGCTCGCCCAGGAGAAGTTGGCGCCAGCTCTCCAGAACAATTCCCGCCTGAAAGTGTTCGCGATGGATACGGGCCTCGTGCCCTTGGATCTCAGCAAGCCCTCCAAGCTGTTACCGAATCGGCCAACGGACTACGAGTCGTGCCTGGCGGCGCTGGCCCGAAATTGGGCGCAGGACTACATCGGCGGCGTCATCCTGCTCACTGATGGACGCCAGACCGCGGGCTCAGACCCGGTTCCCGTCATTCGCGGCCTCCATGCGCGCGGCGCCCTGACGTCCGCGATTCTGGTCGGTGATCCCGGCATTCCGCAGGACGCCGTGCTGGCGGAGATTTCGGGGTCATCCGAAGTGTTCCTGGGCGAGCCCGCGCACTTGAGTGTCCGTTACCGCATTACCGGCGCGGAGGCAATGGATTGGGAACTGGTGCTTTCGCGCGAGGGGAAGGAACTGGAGAGGCGCCTCATCCGCGGCAATGGCCAGTGGCAGTACGAAAACTTCTCCTTCGCGCCCACCAATGCGGGTGTGAACCTGTATCAGGCGCGTTTGGAAATGGCGGCCGAACAAAACTTACGAGGGCTGATTCAGCCTTCCGGTGCGGTGGCGCTTGAAATCTGGAATAACATCAACGGGACGACGGTGGCCGAATTGGTGGAAAACCCCGGCTTCAAGAAGCCCCCCTCCACCACCGGCACCCTGGGCCAGCTCCAATACAAAAACCGCGGTTCTCAATATGGCGCCCGCATTCGCGGGCTGTTAATTCCCCCGCAAAGCGGAAATTACACTTTCTTCGTTGGATCGGATGACAGTTCCGAGCTATGGCTCAGCCCATCGGATTCAGCCAAGGATAAAACCAAAATTGCCTTTGTTTTCGGCTATGTTCCCGAGGGAAAATGGGACAACCCCGGGCAAAAGAGCCAGCCGATCACGCTCAAGGCGAAACGAGCTTACTATTTCGAGGTGCTGCACAAACAGGGCAGCGGCGAGGACCACCTGACGGTGGGGTGGCAGCTCCCGGACGGCACAATGGAACGTCCCATCCCCGGCTCCCGGATGACGCCTTACGATGAGAAAACACCCGCTTTGATCGCGGAAAACAGGAAGCGAGCGGCCGAGGCGAAAAGGACGGATTGGAAGGAAGCCAGCCTGGCGAACAACTCGGCCGAGTGCTCAGTTGCCGTCAACGAGGATCCGCTAAAGGTGCTGCTGGTGGACTCGACACCGCGCTGGGAAAGCCGCTATTTGGCCTCCATGTTCGAGCGCGACCGGCGCGTGACCTTTACCCGGCGTTACCATTCCGTCATCGTACAGGACTCCAGTCTTTCGCTCCTCCCCAAAACACAGGCGGAGTGGGATTCCTACGACATGGTCTGCCTGGGGGATCTGGACAGCGGCGAACTGCCACCGAACCAGCAATCTTTTCTTGCCGGTTTTGTGGCGCGCCGAGGCGGTTTCGTGGTGTGCCTTGCCGGACCTCGCGGCCTCCCCCGAGCGTTTAGTCTGGGCACGATGGCCAACCTTCTGCCCGTGCGCGTCTCGCTGCAACCCGCACGCGATCTTGAGCCGGTCACGGTCGCCTTAACCGCGCAAGGCGTGGACCACCCGATTATGCAGGTGCTGAACGACGCCGGCTACAACCAGAAGCTGTGGCCGCTGCTGCCGCCGTTGCAGTGGATTGCCGATTCCGCGGTCGCCAAGCCTGGAGCCACCGTGTTGCTGGCCGCTCAAAACCCTGCCAAGACACCCATTGTGGCGGTGCAAAGGTACGGAGCCGGGCGTGTGTTTTGGATGGGCACCGAAGAGTCCTGGCGCTGGCGCGATCGACTCGGCGAACGGGTGCATCAGACATTCTGGCTTCAAGTCATGCGCTGGGGCCTGGCCGGGCGGTTGCGCGGCAAAGATCCCAGCCTCCAAGTTGGGCTCGATCATTACCTCATGGGCCCCGGGGACACCGCAGAGTTGAAAGCTCGCATCACAGGGACTTCAAATGAACCGCCTCAGCATTCCCCTATCGTCAAGCTGGAGCGAATCGCCGATAATGGCGAGGTGTTGCCCGATTCCTCAAAAACCCTCGAGATGCTGCCGATGCCGGATGCGGCCTCGCTTTGGCACGTTCCGCTGGAAAACCTGGAGGAAGGTTGGTGGCGCATCACCACGACGCACCCATCAAATACCCCGAAGGGACTAACCGAGGTGCGGGACCTGGTGGTGCGAAGCCAGAATGGCGTTGAGGGGCTTGAGCTCGGAGGTGATATGCCTGCTCTGAGCCGGATGGCGAATGCGGGCGGACATCATGCGGTGGCCATGGATCAGACTGATGATTCGATAAGGGATTTTTGCTCCCGGCTGAAACCAAGGTCGCAAGAGCGCCGTGAAACCATAAGACTTTGGAACAGCTACATTTCCATCTTGACGATCCTGGCGCTGCTTTGCACCGAATGGGTGCTCAGAAAACGTCAGGGGCTGCCTTGAAAAGGTGAGAAACCGATGACCGCACGACCCAGTCCATAACGCCGGAAGCGAAATGCGAGTTCCGCCGCAAATAATTACTGACAAGCTGCGCGATTTTGAGGGCGCCCGTATGCGCGTGGCCACCTTGCGCGGCTGCGGCGAGGCGATCCTGCTTTTTTGTGCGGGGATTGCCGCCGTGGTGCTGCTGGAGGCCCTGTTAAAACCTTCTAAACCGTGGCGGACAGCGTTGACCGCCGTCCTTTATTTCTCCTTTGCGGCCTGGCTCTGCCGTCGCGCGTGGCTCCCCTGGTTGCGCAAACGAAAGCTAAGAGATGTGGCCTGGGGTTTTGAACATGCCGCGGGCGACCGCTTCGAGGAACGCATCATCTCCGCCGTTGAATTGGCCGAATCGGAGATGGAAAGACAGCCCGGGATTAGCTCCTGGATGGTGGCGCGGACAATCCAACTGGCCGAGGAGGAAATCAGGGGGGTCGATGCTCGAGCCTTGATAAAACTGGAGCCTGCCATCGTGGCCTGGAAACGGGCCACTGCCGGGCTGGCAGTAGTATTAGCTGGCTGTCTGATCCCCGGCATTGCTTCTCGGGCACTGCTGGCGCTGGACCCTTCGGGCTCCACCCTGGTTCTCTCGAACCTCCAACTCCGCGTCGATCCCGGCGACTGCCGGATCCGGCAGGGAACGCCGCTGGAGATTACCGCTTCCGGCAATAACCTGCCCGAGACCTTGAAAACGAGGGTTCGTTGGGACGATGGTTTCCAGGAAATCGTGGCGATGCAGCACGTGGCTACCAACCGGTTCACCCTCCGCCTTCCATCCGTCAGCCAGGGATTCCGCTACTCAGTGCAGGCGGCGGATGCCGAGAGCGCGGTCTTCAGTGTCAACGTGGAAGTGCCGCCGCGCATTGCCCATATGCAATTGCAAATTGAGCCTCCCGCCTACCCTCATTGGACAAACCGGACTGTGGAAGGGGGCAGCGCGGATTTCCTCGAAGGCAGCCGCGTTCGACTGATGCTCGAAACCGCCGACGAAAAAGTGACCGAGGCCGATTGGATCTCCGACTATCCGCAGCTCCGAAGATTCAAGGTTGAGGATACGCGGCTGGCGCTGGACTTGCAGCCGACCAACCCGGTGACTTACCAGGTCAAACTGACCGGAGCGAACAAACTGGAGTTGGCACCGGCACAGAGGTGGACCCTTCGACCGCTGCCGGACCAACCGCCGACGGTCCAATTAGCGGCAGTCGGCGCCGAACCCGGCCTGGTGCAACGCGATGAAGTGCTACCCCTGCAGGCACAGGCCAGTGACGATGTCGGATTAAAGCGCGTGGACCTGCTAATTCTCAGTAAAGATTCTCAGTCCGAAACGAGGAACCTCTACCCGGCCGCCCCGGGAGGGGCACTCCGTGATTATAGGGCAGCAGTGAACTTCAATTTGGCGGATTTGACGCCCGTCGCGGGCGATGAAGTCCAATTTCAGCTCCTGGCGACGGATCTGCGCGACCAAACCACTCGCGCCGAACCAATCTCCTTCACCGTAGGGGCTGCCGATAAAACCCTCGAGGCGCAGGCGGCCGCGCGTCTCAGGCTCGTCGTCTCGTCCCTGGCGGAACAGATCGAGTTCCTGCAGCAAACCCGTTCCTCCTGGCTGTCTATTACCAGGAATTTCCGCGAAGACGATCCGGCTGCTCAGGGTCCAGCCCTGACCGTGCTGAGGAGCAGGCTCAATGAATTCGCCCGCGAAATCGACAACATCGGCCGGCGCCTCGTAGTCGAGTCCGAGACGAACAATTTGCCGGAGGGCCGCTTCATTTACCGGCTCGGATCTACCATCGGCGCGTGGGGGGGCCAGCAAAAGGAGGTTCTCCTCGGCAACTGCTCCCAACTCGAACAGGCGCGGGGAACCAATGTCTTTAACAATTCCGCGCTCGGCCGTGAGCTTTTCAGCCGGGCGGTCCTCGACCTGGAAGTTTACCACACGGTGGTTGCGGTTCTGGAAGGCGCGTTCGAAACGGATGTGCTCGCCACCCGCTGCGAAAGTGCGCAATCGCGGTATAAACGGGCACTGCCGGTTTTCCGCGGAGAGAATGTTGTCGCCCCGCTGGGCCAGTCCGGATCGGGCCTTATGGCTTCCTTTTTTGAGGGCACGAATCTGAACGGCAAACTGCTCGAAAAGAAGGTGAGCAATCCCCGGTTCGACAACTATGCGCCAGCAAACAGGCGTGAATACTGGAGCTGCCGCTACCAAGGTGAACTCAACATCGCCGAGGAGGCCGACTGGACCCTGGCCTGTATCGCAAACGACGGAGTACGATTGCTGCTGGACGGCGTTTCTGTGCTCCCGCAAGATTCCTGGAGCAGCCATGCGGCCACCCAGTTCAAGACGGACCTTAAACTCAAAGCTGGCTGGCACCCGGTGATTATCGAGTTCTTCCAGGGAGGCGGAAATGCCAAGCTGCAACTCCTGGCAGGGAAGAAAGGCGCCGCACTCCAGGAGGTGCCGGCGCAGTGGCTCCGCCCCCCGGGAACCTCTGAGGCTCAGCCCAGCCTGGCAGCGAACGCCGCCCTGAGTCCATTTGTCAAAGAGGCTCTCAGAGGCCGCGTCAGAAGCAGCTTGTCGCAGGCCGCCACGGTGCCGGCGGCTGTCGCGCCAATGACCAATCATGTTCGCAACGAGAACCTCGCGCGCCTCGTCCGTGAAAAATTCCCGGTGAGCGAGACTCTTTCCAGCAATCTCCTCAGCTTTGCCGCATGGAAACCCGATCAGAGCCGGGACCCCGAGGCGAAGGCCGACGACCTGACGGGCGCGGCAAAAACCGCCGGGCAGATCTTGAAGGAGGAACTGGAGAAATACCGGTGGCGCTACGAGGGAGCTGCCGCCCTCAAGAACATGCAGAATGCGATCGAGGAACTGCGCCAGACCACCGAGGAACTGCGGCGGCTTCCCCATTATCCAGGCAATAAGCGGACCGAACAAGAGCAGGCAGAAGTGCAGGTCGCCCGAATCTGGCAAAAGGAACTTCAACGCGCCACAGCTGAAACCGCGCATCAATTCTTCGAAACTGCGAAGCAAAAGGAAGCCACCCTGGCCCAGCGCGCGGCCGCGTTGAACGCCGCCATCAAGACCGAGGAACAGATGGAGCCTTCGGTTAAAAAACTGGCGAGTGCGCTAGACCAAGCGCGCAACAAGGATGAGATCGCGGGGGCCGTCGAACAGCAGCTCAACGAAATCTCGAACCGCTACCGTGAATTGAACGAACTGCAGGAGAAGATCAATCGCGAGGACATTGCGGCCCAGGCCCGAAAGGCGCTGCCGCCAGCCCGGGCATTTGTCCGTGCGCAGCAGGCCCCGGATCCCGCCGCCACTCAGTCTCGTTACGAGGCCATGAAACTCCCGGTGTCGGATGTTGTGAATGCGCTCCGGGTCGCCGGAGACTACGCCGAAGCTCAGAAACTACAGGCACGGGCGGGAGAAACCGCCGTGGATGCCAAGGGCAAGGAAACCGCGCAGCAGTTAAGGGAATTGGCGGGACGGACGGATAACAACATCCAGAGCTTTGCCCAGAGCATTCCACCTCCCATGCGGCAGCAAACCGAATCGCTCGCCCAGCACAAGACCACGCCGGAGGACTCCGCCAACTCCCTGGCGAGGCCGCGCTTGGCAATGTCGCTGGAAAGCGCGCGTCTGGCCCAGCAGGGTGACCGAAAAACCGGCGCCGCTTATGGGCTGCTCGGCGAGGATCTCGGGGCGCTGCTGGAGAAACCCGACAGCCTGGCGTCCGCGACTCTGCAACCGCTCGCTGAACGCGCCGCCGCTCTGGCCGGGGAGAAAGGCGAGGAAGCCCGTCAGGCCGAGATCCGCGCCGCCAATGAGAGGCTTCGTCAAATGGCAGCCACCGATCCCAACAATGCTGAAGCGCTCGCCAACCGACTCGAAGGGGCCTCCACCTTGGCACGACAGGCCGCTGGTGAAGCGCCTAAGCGCCAGCCTTTGGACTCGGAGTTGGGTGAAATGAGCAAGCTCGCCGCCCCTGAGGCCAACTGGGCGGAATCAACCGACCCGCGCGAGATCGCCGCGGGCGCCGCGCATGAGTCTGCCAACGAAATCAAAGCCGCGCCTGACAAGTGGGAACCGTATAACGCCGCTTCCGAAATGCTGGCCGATGCCGCCCGCCAGATCCGTTCCGACTCCGCCGCCACCGATCTGGCTGCGCTGAATCCCTTCCCTGAACCGCCCAGCGCTGCCGAAGCTGCCCTGCACAACGCTGCCGCGACTCTGGAAACGAACGGCGACCAGCAAGGCATGGTTGGCAAAGCCATTACGCAGCCGCCTCCAAAAGGCCTGGATCAGGCCGAATGGGCGCGCCTGGCCCAAAGGCTGCGCGACGCTATCCGCAGCAGCGGCATCGAGAGCTTCAGTCAGGAGCACCAGGCCGCCATCCGCGCCTATTTCGAACGGCTCAGCACTGACAACCAAAAATCCAACCGATGAAACCGCTTTCCCGATTGAGCCTTCGTTGGCTGACCCTCGGCCTTTTTCTCACCATGACGGTGAATATCACGGCCGCAGAACTCTCGGATCAGGAAGTTCTCAAAACGCTCACGACCGACCAACCCAGAGACAGAGCCGTCAAGAAAGGCCTCGAGTTTTTGCGGCAGAAGCAGAAGCCGGACGGCGCTGTTAGTGACAGGTATGCGTCCGCCCTGACATCCATGGCTGTGATGGCGCATTTGGCGGCCGGCCATTCCCCCGCCGACAAACAATTCGGGCCCTGGATCCGCAAGAGCGTCAATTACGTCATCTCAAAACAAAACGGCGACGGATATTTCGGCGAGGCGGACGGCAGCCGCATGTATGGCCATGGCATATGCACTTTGATGCTGGCTGAGGCGCTCGGAATGCCTCGCGACGATGAAATGGATGAAAACATCCGCAAGGCGCTCAAAAAAGCGGTGCAGGTCACGGTTAACGCCGCCCTGGTAAAAAAGCCATCCGAACACGCCGGCGGCTGGCGCTACACCCCCGACGCCAACGACTCAGACCTGAGCCTCTCGGGCTGGCAAATGATGGGTTTGCATGCCACTCAGCAGGTGGGAATCTCCGTTCCGGAGAGCGTGATCAACGGGGCGGTGGATTATACCAAAAGAATGGTGAGCGAGGACGGTAAAGTGGGCTACCAAAACCCGAATGAGGATCACTCCGCATTACGCGGCCTGGCATTGCTCGCCTTTGTGATCGGGCACCAGGAGAAACTGCCCGTGGTCAAAAAAATTGCGGAGCGCATCTGGGCCGACCCCATTGCCTGGCAAGGCGGCCATTTCTATTACCGCGCGTATTATGACGCCGTGGGCATGAGCCGGGCCTTGCCCGATGAATGGGTCAAGTATCTGCCTAAATACGAAGCCGTTCTACTGCCGCATCAAAAAGAGGATGGCTCCTTCGACACTTCGGTCGATGGAGAAGCCCAGGACGCCGGCCCAATTTACACCACCAGCATGGCCATCATGGCTTTGGCGGTGCAACGGCATGTTCTCCCGGCTTACCAAAGGTAACCCCCCGGCGCAGCCTGCTACACCCGACTCCGGCACCAAATCCCGCGATTCGAATAAACCCTTTTCAACCGCAGCGGTCAATCTATCCTTCGCTCTGAGCATCATGAACCAAACCCATCAATCATCCGGCGAGCAATCCACGCGCCCGGCACTGCCTGCTACCGGACCGTTCTACCATCTCGAATGGTTTGAGCCCCGGTGAATCCATGACCACACCCCAAAGCATTTCGCCGGCTCGGGTGGTAGCGCCGGAAATTCTGGATGGCCTGCCGGCGGAGGACGCGCGCGCATTGCGATCACGCCGGGATCTGCGACGCCTCAATCGGTTTATGGGAAACCCGGCGATTGTCGCCGCGGTTTTGAAATCGGATCCCTGCCCGACCGCAGCAACTTCCCTGGCAGAGTTGGGTGCGGGTGATGGCTGGTTTCTATCCCAGGTCGCCGCCCTGGTTCCACCGGCGGCCAGGCGAGTAACCCTGGTGGACCGCCAGGGCCCGCCGGCACCAGAGAGCACCGGGACGCTCCAAAAGTTCGGTTGGCAATCCACGTTCGCCCGGGCGGACGTTTTTGATTGGCTCCAAACCGCCGGCTGGCACGATGCCATCATCTGCAACCTTTTCCTGCACCATTTTGAGGGACCCGACCTGATCCGGTTGTTGAAACTCGCCGCGGACAAATGCCGGCTGTTCATCGCGGTTGAGCCCCGCCGCAGCCGGCCGGCCCTATTCTTCAGCCGCTTAGTCTGGATGATCGGCTGCAGCGCCGTCACTCAACACGATGCCGTGGTCAGCGTGCGCGCCGGTTTCTCCGGCACGGAGCTTGGGGCGGTCTGGCCTGAGTCTAAGAATTGGGCCTGGGAGGAAAAAGAGGCGAATCTCGCCAACCATCTGTTTGTGGCACGCCGCGGGGCGGGCCGGAAGGAACCCGGTGCCGGGAAAAACGATTGAGATTGTTGGCGGCGGCTTGGCCGGGCTCACGCTGGCGATCGGGCTGCGGCAACGCGGCGTGCCCGTTCGCGTGCTGGAAATGGGCGGTTACCCGCGGCACCGGGTCTGCGGTGAGTTTATCAGTGGCCGCGGCATCGATGCGCTGCGTCGGTTGGATCTTTTCCCCACCGTGCTCGGGGCGGGTGCGCTGGAAGGGCAGACCGCGAAGTTTGTCCTCAGCCGGCACAGCGCCTTTACGCGCCCCCTCCCCGAACCGGCGCTGATGATCAGCCGTTTTCACTTGGACCAATGCCTGGCTGACAAACTTCTCGAACTGAGCGGCGAGTTGATCCAGCACGCGCCTCGCGCGTCCGTGGGCCGGTGCGCCTCGGAAGGGGTGGTGCGGGCCACCGGCAGGCGATTAAATCGCGGCGACCCCAAACCGACCTGGTTTGGCCTCAAGGTCCATGCGTCTGGAGTCACCTTTGCAGAAGACCTCGAAATGCACGCGCATCCCAAGGGCTACGTCGGCCTTTGCCGGCTCCCGAAGGGCGAAGTAAACATCTGCGGCCTCTTCCGGGGCAGTGAACCCGCTCCGCCAGGCGTCAACGCAACCTCAGGCCGCCAACCTTCGTGGCGGGACATCCTCACCGGCCCCACCGGTTCTCCGCTTCACCAGTTGTTGGAAACGGCCCGTTTTGACCTTGCCTCCTTTTGTTCTGTGGCCGGTCTTTCGTTGCGACCGTTTGCCAACACCACCCCGGAAGAATGCAGTCTTGGCGATGCCTTAACCATGACCCCGCCGGTCACCGGCAACGGCATGTCGATGGCGTTCGAATCGGCTGAACTCGCCCTCGAACCGCTGACCGAATACAGCCATGGCACCCTAAGCTGGGATTCGGCCCGGCAAACGATAGCCGGACGCTGCCACCAAGCATTTGATAAACGCCTGCGTTGGGCCCGACTTTTGCAGAGCGTGATGACCAACCCGTTGCTTCAACGCGGGATCGGAGGATGGATCCTGAATTCCCCCCGGCTATGGAACCTTATGTTCGATCGAACGCGATCTGCCGGCCTTCAGGCATGAATTGATTTCCTGATCTCGAACCTTCAGCTGGCTGCACGCCATTTGAGCGCGGCATCTTTCGTGCTATCTTTTGAGAGAAATGCATTTTTCAGTTTGCAGCGCGGGGAGTCGAAGGCTTCTGAGCATTCTCGTCCTCGCATTCTGCCATTTACAACTGCTGGCACAGCCGGGCTCCGTTAAAGCCCGCCAGTTTCCGCCAGGATCCGCCTGGGGCATTAACGATTTGCCCAAAGGACTGCTCCGCAGGAATTTGGAAAATCTCCCAGAGCCAGCCAGGGAGCGCGCGCTGGGTTGGCTGCGGGGCATCCATTTCTCGGAATTGGACGCAGACATGTTACGGGTGGATGCCGATGGAGGTGTCTATTTTGCGGACGACTTCAGCCTTGGTGCCACGCCTACCCCTGCGGATGGGCCACCCATAACCGCGGAAGCCGCCGTGCCGGTGAGTCCCTTCCCCGCAAGTTTGCGGTTCCACAGCCGACCCGGGGCGCCCAATGTCATTTTCCTGGACTTCGATGGGGAAACGGTCACGGGCACAGCCTGGAACACGACCGTGGGACTGACCAGCATCCCAGCCGTGGCCTTCAGCACGGATTCGGATTTCACGACCTACAGCGACGCGGAACAAGTGGCGATCAAGCGGATCTGGGAGCGAGTATCGGAAGATTACGCGCCGTTCGACGTCGATGTCACCACCGAACGACCGGCCACCTTCACCTCGCGCACCGCACAGGCGTTGATTACCCGGAACACGGATGCGAACGGAGCGGCCAATCCCTCCTCGACTGCGGGCGGAGTGGCCTACGTGAATGTTTTTGGCGGCTCATCGTATGCGACCTACCGGCCCGCCTGGATTTATTTCAACAACCTGGCTAACGATGAATCTTACATCGCGGAAGCCGCTTCCCATGAAGTCGGCCACAACATGGGCCTGAGTCATGACGGCACTACCACCCAAGGCTACTATGGCGGCCACGGCACCGGCGATATCTCCTGGGGTCCGCTGATGGGAACCGGCTATGACCGGAACGTGTCCCAATGGAGCAAAGGGGAATATTACCAGGCCAACAATACGGAAGACGACCTCGCGATCATCGCGGGCAAACTTTCTTACCGGAACGATGATCACGGCGGCACATTCGCCACCGCGACCCCGCTTCAGATCATCAACGGCACCAACGTGGTCTCGACCACTCCTGAAACCGATCCCACGAACACCAACGCCTACAACAAGGGTGTGATTGAACGGAATACCGATGTCGATGTGTTCACCTTCACGACGGGCGCCGGCACGGTGAACCTGGCCATTCGTCCGTGGATCATGCCAACCGGAAGCCGCACCCGCGGTGGCAATCTGGATGTGGTGGCGGAACTCTTCAATCAACAGGGCACGCTGTTGATGACCAATAACCCGCCCACGGGCACTGCGGTGCTGGTTTATACGAACCTGGTGGAAGGGGTCTATTACCTCCGGATTCACAATACCGGAACCGGCGATCCCCTGGCCGCCAGTCCCAGTGGCTACACCTCCTACGGCAGTATTGGCCAGTATTTCATCAGCGGCACAGTGCGACCTTCGAACTTTATCATACCGCCTCAAGCCGTCGCTCAGTTCGCGAACATCACGCAGACCCTGCCCGGCCCCGCGCAGTTTACCGTCACCTACTCCGACAATGTGGCCATCAATGCCTCCACCCTTTCTGACGCCAACGTGCGGGTGGCGGGACCGGCGGGCTACGACCGCCCGGCACGCCTTGTGTCAGTGGATGTTGCCGGCAACGGGACGCCCCGCACGGCGACCTATTCAGTGGACCCGCCCGACACGATTTCCTGGAATACGCCCGACAACGGAATCTACCAGCTTTGGATGCAAACCAACCAGGTGGCGGACACGGAAGGCGCGTGGGTTGCCGCCGGAAAACTGGGCGAATTCTCCGTGAACATACCGATCACGGTTCAAGTTTACGCGGCGAATTTCAACACTAATCCCGGGTGGACTTTTGGCGGACAATGGGAATACGGAGCGCCCGCTTACACCAATGGCGGCCCGGCATCAGGCTTCACCGGCACGGAGATCGTCGGATACAACCTCCACGGCAATTACCCCAACCGGCTGACCACCGCTTACGCCACGACGCCCGCCTTTGCCTGCACCGGGGCATCCAGCCTGACGCTGAGCTTCTATCGCTGGCTGGGATTAAAAAGCGGTGATACGGCATTGATTCAAGTTTCCACCAACGGAACCAGCTGGGCGAATGTGTTGTCCACCACATCGACAGTCGCCGATACCAACTGGCAAAGGGTTCAATACGCCTTGCCTTCGTGGGTGAATAACCAGCCCTCCGTCCGCCTGCGGTGGGGACTGGGCTCCAACAGTTCTGGAAACGATATCGGCTGGAACATCGATGACGTGGAAGTGGCGGGAATAGCCTCGGACACCATTCCCCCCGTCCCCGCTCTCATCGTCTCCAATGTGACGTCATCGGGTTCCACCAGCCAGTCTCTGAACGTGACCTACACCGACAATACGGCCGTCAGGATCTCCACTCTCGGCGACGGCAATCTTTTCGTGACCGGACCGAACGGGTTCTCTAATTCAGTCACGTTCGCATCGGTTGACAACTCCGCCGACGGCACACCCAGAACCGCCACCTACTTGCTGGCACCTCCGGGCGGGACTTGGGTTAGTAGCGATAACGGAACCTACCAGGTGACCTTGCGAGCCGGCACGGTTACGGACACCAGCGGCAATGCCGCCCCGGAACTGCCCTTGGGAACATTCCTCGTGAATATCCCCGCAAATGTCGTCCTCAACGTGAGCGTCACGCCCGCGGATTGGGGAACCGCAAGCCCTGCCAGCGGGACCTTCGCCGCAGGCACAATCGTGACGCTCCAGGCCATTCCCGCCCCCTACTACGCTTTCAAACAATGGTCCGGGGACGTTTCGGGCACCCTCAACCCGCTCCCGGTCACCCTGCTCAGCAACCTGAACGTCGCCGCCGAGTTCCTCGCGGTCCTAACCACTAATTATCCAACTCCTTATTGGTGGCTGGCCGCCTATGGATACACCAACGATTTTGAGTCCGCCGTAACGAACACCGGGGTCAACGGCATGTTGCTGTGGGAATCATACGTCGCCGGCTTGACCCCCGCCAATCCCGCCAGCCAGTTGCGGTTAACCATCGCCGGAGGCCCGGCCGCCACGATGTGGTCGCTAAACTGGCAAACTGCAACGGGAAGGCTATATACCCTTTACACGGCCACCAACCTGGCGGAGGCATTTACGCCCCTGGCCGGGGCGGTGGATTTGCCGGCATCGGTCACCGGAATAACGAACGCATCGGGGACGAACTCGCCAGCCGGATTTTACCGGCTCGGAGTGAGACTGCCGTAGAGGCGGATTGGAACTTCGCGTCCCGGAGCGCGCTCGTCCCCGGGCGCAGCAATACCAGAACTGCCGATGGCGTCGAAACGGTCCCATGCGTTGGGTAATCCGCACCTTGCCGCGCCCGGCACGGGCGCGCTCCGACTTGGCTTGCCACAGTTTTTCAAGCCTGATTGAACGGGCCTCGCGCTTCACCGCAGGGTGAAAAGGATCGCGGAGATGGCGGCGTTCAGATGCTCTCGCGTGTGCTCGCTCGAAATGACGAACCGGAAATATCCCTGCCCCGGTCCGCCAGGGTAACGAAGAAAGGGCGGAAAGATGCCCGCAGCCAGCAAGGCCGACCGCAGTCTCCGGGACTGTGCCGCACCGGTAGGAACAAAAAAGACAATCGGTCCGGGAAAATCGGGGATATCCAGTCCGGCGGAGCGCAGAATTTCCTTCAGATAGCGGGCGTTCGCGTGGAGGCGTTTCCGCATTTGATTGCCCGAAGCGTGCAACCCAATGCTGGCGAGCGCGGCGCAGGCCAGCGGCAGAGGCAGAGGCGTGCTCCCCACGAATTGTCGGCTGTCCCGGATTACCCGTTGTCGCAACGCTTTTGGTCCGAGAATGGCCCCGCCGTAAACTCCGAAGGCTTTGCTCAAGGTAATGGTTTGAATGACGCGTTCCCTGGTGACCCCCTCCTGCTCAAGAGCGCCTTTGCCGGTGCGCCCCAGCACTCCCGCCCCGTGCGCATCATCGACCAGGATTCTCGCCCGTTTCGGCAGCCCTTCCAGATACTCTGCCAGGGGCGCGACGGATCCGTCGCGCGCAAACATGCCGTCGGTCAGAACGAGGATCTCCGCGTCGGCCCCGCAACGGCGCGCGGTTTGAGCCAGCGATTTGGGATCGCGAGACCGAAACCGGATCACGCGGGCTTTCAACAAGACCGCCGCATCCTGCAACGACGGGTGCGCCCCATCGTCGAGCAAGACATGCGAACAGGTTCCCGCGAGAGCCTGGGCCGCGATGAGATTCGAGACATACCCGGTGGGCACCAGCAGCGCGGACGGAGCGCCAAAAAACCTCGCCAACGCCTTTTCCAACCGCGCGTACACGGCATGATTGCCGGTCGTCATGCGGGAGGCGGCCACGTTCAGACCGAACTCCCTGGCGCCGCGCCGAAAAGCCTTGAGCACCCGGGGATGGCTGGCCATTCGGAAATAATCGCAGCCGGAGAAATACAGCAGCCTGCGGCCCCGGTGCATTACCCGAACTCGATCGACTTGTTGCAGAGGTTCGGGTTCGGTCATGAGGATAGCCCCGGGGGGCTATTTGATGCGGATCGTGTCACCGGGAGCGAGCGGGTAATCTTCCCCCGAAAGCAAACGCTGCATGTCAACCGGCACTTCCTCGTCATTGCGAATGATCGTGATTTCCTTCGGGTCCTCCGGGCCATAATAGCCCGCCGCCACGATGGCTTTGGCCAGAGTCAGTTCGCGCGTCCACGGAAGAAACGACTGACGCACCTGGCCCTGGATGATGACGCTCTGGCCGAGATTGCGTTGCATGCGCGCCATGGCTTCGCCCTGGCCGGCAAGGTAGGCTTTCTTCACGTCCTCCCTGGCCTTAGCCTGGCTGACACAGCCCGCCGCCAGCAGCATTCCGCACACACTCAACCAGGCCCATATCCACGCTTTCATACGCTCTCAAAGTTCAGAGGCTATTCCTCACCGGGCCGCTTTAGAATTTTGCCAAACTCCGATTCCGTGGGTTCGATCTCGATCCGCCTCGGCCGCATCGGGTGATGGGTTGTATGCGGCGCCTCCGGGGTCTCCGACTCCCCCAGGCTCGGCCGCACCGCGGAACTCTTTCCTCCGCTCAAAGGGGGAGTGAGTCCCGATGGGGACAACGGCACACCGGGCGCTCCGGTTTCCGGGGTTTCAGCATCCGGCGGCTCGCCTTCCTGACTCGGCAGCGACCAGGTCTTTCGTTGCTCAAGCCAGGTCCGATAGCGTTGGAAACTCCACATTCCGTGATCGGCCCCGGTTTCGATCGCGGAGACGATTTTGAAGAAATCACGGTTGCGGATAAAACTGCGGACCGCGTGGGTGGCCATCATCACCTCGCACTCGGGCACGCGAATGTTGAGATCCGGGCGGAAGCGCAAACGCTGGGTGATCACGGCGAGGATGCAATCCGCCAATTGCGCGGCGATGCTCGCCTGAATCTCCGCCGGAAAAGCGCCGATCACCCGCTGCAACGCCTCCGCGCAGGTCGAGGAATGGACGGTGGCCATCACCAGGTGGCCGGTTTCCGCCGCGTTCAACGTCAGGCGCATCGTCTCCGGGTCGCGCATCTCCCCCACCATCAGGACGTCGGGATCTTCCCGCAAAGAATCCAGCAGGGCCTGCTCGAAACTCGGGGTGTCGCGGCCCACCTCGCGCTGGCGCAAATAGGCGCGCCGGGGCCGGAACGTGTATTCGATAGGATTTTCGATCGTGACGATATGGCGCGCGTCGGTGAGGTTGATCTCCTGGATCAACGCGGCCAGCGTTGAGGATTTGCCCGAGCCGGTGGGGCCGCTGACCAGGATCAAGCCGTTGTTGTGCTGGATCAGCTTTCGAAGGTCCGGATGCAGGTTCAGCCTGTCGATCGTGGCCTGAAACGCGGCCAAAAGACGGATGGAAAATCCCACCCCGCGAGAAGTCTGGAAAATATTCAGCCGGCAGCGAACGCCCTGAATCGTGCGGGAAAAATCGTACGAACGACGTTCCAGGAAATGCGGCCAGTGTTCCTCGCCGATCAGCCGGCGGGCCGTGTCGAGCAACGGGCGGGCCGGGAGCGGCTCGCCCGTCGTCCGCAAGGCGCCCCGAATACGAATGGCGGCCGGCAGCCCGGCTTCCAGGTGAAGATCGCTCGCGCCGTTCGTCGCGGCCGTTTGAATTAGAGCATCGAGGTCCATGTTGTGAATTTAGCCCGGGTATTTCAGAGTCGGGCAGCCCTGGCGCGGACATCGACAACCGTCGATTCTCCGCAAGTGTCAGTAAGCGTCAAATCTTTCATGGCAATACTCAGGCAGGGTTAACCCCTGCCCTGTAGTTCGTTCATCCAATCCTGAACGCCGGCACGAATCTGCTCCGCCGTGTTGACCTTCGGCCGAACGTGCTTGAGGGTAACCCAGGGAAACATGCCAATCAAATCCGGCGTGACCAGGATCTGCCCATCGCAATCGGGTCCCGAGCCGATGCCGATTGTCGGCACCGGCAGCAGCGCGCTCAACTCGCGGGCAACCGGCGCGGCGACCAATTCCAGGACAATCGCGAAAGCTCCCGCCGCGACCAACGCTTGCGTGTCCGCCATCAGCTTTTGCTTCTCCGCCTCGACCTTGCCTTTGACATGGTAACCACCCTCTTCCAGCACATGTTGGGGCAGCATTCCAAGGTGGCCGATAAAGGGAATGCCCGCCCCCACGATGGCTCGCACCTGGTCTCCAATTTCGTCGCCCCCTTCGGCTTTCACCGCCTCGGCACCGGCGGCAACCAGGCGGCGCGAATTCGCCAGCGCGGTTTCAACGGTGTCATAGGAATGAAAGGGCAGATCCGCCGCCAGCAGAGCGCACGGTTTCGCCCGTGCCGCGGCGCGGACATGATGTTCCATCTCGGACATCGTGACATGGGTAGTGTCCGGGTAGCCCAGCATCACCATTCCGAGAGAATCCCCGACGAGCAGCAACGGAATCCCCGCTTCATCCAGAATTCGGGTCGTGGGGTAATCGTAAGCCGTCAGAGCGGGGATTTTGAGCCCGCGCGCTTTCATGCCGCGAATGGTCTCAGCGGTGATCTTTTCGGGAGACCTCATGTAAAGCTTGCCAATAATTCCTCTGGAGTGACCGTGGCAGTTCCGGATTTTCCGACGACGATTCCCGCGGCGTGGTTGGAGAGAATGGCGGCTTCCACCGGCGAGGCTCCGGCCGCGACCGCCAGGGTGAATGTGGCGATCACGGTGTCCCCCGCTCCGGAAACATCGAATACCTCCTGGGCAACCGTCGGAATGTGGAACGGCGGCCGGTCGCGCTGGCAAAGGAGCATGCCCAACTCGCCCAGCGTGATCAGCAGCAACGCCGGGCGCAGATTCTCCAGCAACCAACTCGCGACGAGCATCAGATTCTTATCCGCCAGCGGGTTTGGATTGCGAGTGTCGTCTGCGAGCCCCGCGAGCTCGAACGCTTCCTTGCGATTCGGAGTCAACAGGGAAAGTCCGGCGAGGTTGAGTTTGTGGACGGGCTTCGGGTCCAGGCTCAGCCAGAGGCCGCGTTCGCGGCAGAGCACTTTGATCTTTTCCAGCAACGGTTGCGTGACCACGCCTTTGCCATAATCCCCCACGATGATTCCGGCGGCACCGGCGGCGGCCTCCCGCAGTGTCTTCAGGAGCCTGCGGGTCGCAGCCAGACTCAGGCCATCCCTGGCCTCGCGATCGATGCGCACAACCTGCTGATGATGGGCGACGATACGCACCTTCATGCTGGTTGGGTGGCCCGGCAGCGAAAGCAACCCTCGGCACTCGATCTGATGCTCGGCCAGCAGGCGTTTCAATTTCTGCGCCTCGGCGTCTTTGCCAACCAGGCCGAACAGGCTGGCGCCAACGCTGAGCGACGTGAGATTGCGGGCCACATTGGCCGCACCGCCGGGCATGAGGTTTTCCCGCTGGAAATCCACGATTGGCACCGGCGCTTCGGGAGAAATGCGCGAAACCGTCCCCCAAATAAAATGGTCCAACATGACATCGCCCACCACCAAAATGCGGGTGCGCGCGGCGGTGGCCAGGATGCTTTTGACTCGCTGGACGGTGAGTTTGTTGGCGTTCATCGGATTTCGCGCGATGGCAGGGTGGGCGGAGCTCAATCGAGGAAAGCGGTCAAGGGACTCGTGGCGCTGGCGATTTCCTGCACGTGTGAGAGACCCAGTTCGTAGGCCGCCCGGCCGGCCTCCACAGCGGCATGGAAAGCCCGGGCCATGCGATTCGGATCGGCGGCCACCGCAATCGCGGTGTTGATCAGCACGGCGTCGGCGCCCAGTTCCATGGCTTCGGCGGCGTGGCTGGGAGCCCCCAGGCCCGCATCGACAACCACCGGAACCGTGGCTTGCTCGATGATGATCCGGATTTGGTCCCGCGTCTGGATGCCGCGGTTGGATCCGATGGGGGAGCCAAGCGGCATGACTGCGGCGGTGCCCGCATCCTGCAGACGCTTAGCCAGCACCGGGTCGGCATTGATGTAGGGGAGCACGGTGAATCCTTCCCGCACGAGAATTTCCGCCGCCTTGAAAGTTTCGATCGGATCGGGCAGCAGGTAACGAGGATCCGGATGAATCTCCAGCTTGACCCATTTCGGCAGACCGGCGGCGGCGGCCAACCGCGCCAGGCGGACGGCTTCTTCCGCGTTCATCGCGCCACTGGTATTGGGCAGCAGCAGATACTTCGCAGGGTCAATGAACTCCAAAATGTTCGCAAAAGGATCTTTTCGTCCGCTCAAGTCCGCGCGGCGCAAGGCCACGGTCACGATTTGTGTTTCACTTGCGGCCAGCGCGTCGCGCATGGCTTCCGGGGACGAAAACTTCCCCGTGCCCAGGATCAGGCGGGAGGAAAAGCTCCGGCCGGCGATTACCAAAGGTTGATTCGACAACAACATCGTCAGGGAATGAAGGGGACG
>Ga0315271_10000293_pt1 | contig 26585 bp, 14 predicted proteins | sample C3_top_MG_FD_204664 | JGI IMG/M metagenome (GOLD analysis project Ga0315271, IMG submission 204664) | Sediment microbial communities from Yellowstone Lake, YNP, Wyoming, USA - C3_top | ecosystem: Environmental > Aquatic > Freshwater > Lake > Sediment | place: USA: Wyoming | collected 2017-08-01
AGCGCCCGGACTCAAAGTCGAAGGCCCCAGAACGATCGGTTTTCCCGAGTCGTTCCAGGGCCTTCTGAGTCGGGGAGACAGGATTTGAACCTGCGACCCCTTGGTCCCGAACCAAGTGCTCTACCAGGCTGAGCCACTCCCCGATGCTGCACCCGCGGGCCTTTTTCTCGAATCCCCGGGAGGGAGCCGAACCAGCGGAAGGCCGCGTAAATACTGGACTGCCCTGTGGCTGTCAAGCACCGCGATGCGGCGGCGACGGGGCCCCAGCGGCCCCTCCCCTCACCGCACGCAGACCGCCTCGATCTCCTCTATCTCCTTGGGGATGCCCGCGGTCAGGTTCTCGTGCCCGGTGGCCGTGACCAGGATGTCGTCCTCGATCCGGATCCCGACGCCGCGCAGCGCCGTGGGCGACGTCTCGTCGTCCTCCGCCACGTAAAGCCCCGGCTCGACGGTCAGCACCATCCCTGGCACCAGCGGCCGGCTCGCCCCGTCGATCACGTAGTCGCCCACGTCGTGCACGTCCATGCCGAGCCAGTGGCTGGTCCGGTGCATGTAGTACTTCCGGTAGCCCTTGGGCGCACTCCGCTCCTCCGGAGAGCCGGGCGTCAGCTTCAGCAGCGCGTCCCCCTCGAGCACCCGCGCCTCGACCGGCCCTGGCAGCAGCCCCAGCCCGACCAGCCCCTCGGTCAGGACCCGCACCGTCACGGCGTGGATGCCGTCGATGGTGGCCCCCGGCTTGACCGCGGCGATGGCCGCCTTCTGCGCCGTGAGGCAGGCCTGGTAGAGGTCGCGCTGTGCCGCGCTGAAGTTGCCGGAGACCGGGAAGGTGCGGGTCACGTCGGCAGTGTAGAGCCCGTACTCGCCCCCGGCGTCGACCAGGCAGACGTCGCCGTCGCGCAGCTCGTCGTTGCCGGCCCGGTAGTGGAGGATGGTCGAGTTGGCCCCGGCCGCCACGATGGTCCCGTAGCCAGGGCCGGAGGCCCCGCGCCGCCGGAAGGCGTACTCCACCTCGGCCTGCACCTGGTACTCGCGCCGCCCGGGGATCCCGTCGCGCATGGCCGCGAAGTGGCCCTCGGCCGTGAGGTCGGCCGCCTTGCGCAGCAGTGCCAGCTCGTCCGGACGCTTCAGCATCCGCTGCTCGTGGAGCACCACGCCCGGGTCGGCCAGCGAGGCCGGCGGCCGCTTCCCCGCCCGCCCCTGCCCCCGCAGCGCGTTGATCATGCCGATGACGCGCTGGTCCCAGGCCGGGTCTCCGCCCAGCCGGTACCAGAGCGTGGCGGCGCCGTCGAGCCAGCGTGGCAGCTCGGTGTCGATCTCGCCGACCGTGTGGGCGAGGTCGGCCCCCAGCACCGCCCTGGCCCCCTCCACCCCGAGCCGCCGCCCGTTCCAGATCTCCTTCTCCCGGTCGCGCGGCCGCACGAAGAGCAGGAATTTCCGCTCGCCGGGGCGGGCCGCCAGCAGCGCACAGGAGTCGGGCTCATCCAGGCCGGTCAGGTAGTGGAAGTCCGAATCCTGGCGGAAGAGGTGCTCGTTGGTGCTGTTGCGCAGCTTCTCGCCGGCCGAGGGCACCAGCATGACGCCGCCGCCGCGCCGCTCCAGCTCCTCGAAGACGCGGGCCCTGCGCTCTGCGTAGATCTTCGGGTCGAAGTTCATGGCGTCCCATTTCTAGCCGAGGTGGTCGCGGCCGGCCACCCGGCCCCGCACCAGGCGGTGAAGGCGGCCTGCTGCGCCGGCGTCGCCTCAGGCAGCGGCTCCAGCCAGATGGTGTCATCGGGCGGCTCGGCGAGCGCCACCTCGACCTCGAGCAGCTCCTCGCGCCGGAACAGCGTGAGGCGCAGCCGCCCCTCCGGCCCCTGCTCCTCGAGCCGCTGCTGCAGCCCCTTGGCGTCGAGCCTGAAGCCGCCCTCGGCCACCAGCTCGTCGTCGGCGGTCAGCCCCGCGCGCCAGGCCGGGCTCCCCTCGCGCACCGACTTGACGGTCAGCCCGGCGCCGAGCTCGGCCCCCAGCCACCCAGCGCGCCGCTCGTCCGGCTTGCCCGGCGCGCCCCCCTTGTCGTCGCTCCCCTGCGCCGTGCGGCGCCCCAGCCGCAGGCCGACGGCGGCGAGATCGAGCGGTGGCATCCCGTGGCCGCGCACGGTGGCGTCGAAGAGCGTCCGCGCCGCCTCGGCGCCGATCCGCTCCGCCACCAGCGCCTCGATGCCGTCCTCGGGCAGGCCGCCCGCAGCCCAGCGGGCGTAGGCGTCGCGCATCACGCCGTCGAGGTCGTGGCCGGCCCGCCGCAGCGCCAGGTCGATCGCCAGGGCCACCAGCTCCCCCTTCAGGTAGTAGCTCACGCCGCTGTTGGCGCTGTTCTCGTCCGGCCGGTACAGCTTCACCCAGGCCAGCTGGCTGGCCTCCTCCACGGTCAGCTTCCCGGCCCCCGGCGTGCGCGCCAGCTGCGTCAGCAGCCGCCCCAGCGAGCGCAGGTAGCGGCGCGCCGGCAGCAGGCCGGCGCGAGAGAGCAGTAGCTGCTCGTAGTAGCAGGTGGCCCCCTCGAACCACCAGAGCAGCCGAGTGTACTGCTCGCCCTCGTAGCGGTACGGCATCAGCGCCGCCGGCCTGAGCCGCTTCACGTTCCAGGCGTGGAAGAACTCGTGGATGAGGAGCGAGAGGGCGTCCCCGTAGGCCTCCGGGTCGGAGAAGCCGAGCCGCGGGTAGAGCACCGCGGTGGAGGCCATGTGCTCGAGGCCACCGCGCCCCTTCCCGGTGAGGTGGAGGATGAAGAGGTAGCGGTCGTAGGGGAGCCCGCCCCAGAAGCCGCCCACCGTCTCGACGATGGTCTCGAGGTCGACCGAGAGGCGGGTCAGGTCGGCGTTGCCGCGCCCCCAGACCGCCAGCTGGTGGGGCACGCCCAGCGCCTCGAAGGTGACCAACCGGTGCGTCCCCAGCTCCAGCGGCGAGTCGACCAGCTCGTCGTAGTCGCGCGCCGTGAACTCGACCGGCCCGCCGACCAGCGCGGTGGCCGCCTGCCAGCCGGAAGGGAGCGCCACCACCACCCGGTGCGGCTCGGCCTCCCGCCCTCGGACCGAGAGGAAGACCCCGGCCGGCGAGACGAAACCGTGGGTGGCGTCGAGGTGGCTGGTCCGCACCGTCAGCTCGTTGGCGTAGGCCTTCCAGCGCACCGTCACCGAGGCGGCGCCGCCGCTCCGCACCCGGAAGCGGTGCTTGTCGAGCCGCTCCACCGGCAGCGTCTGGCCGCCGGCGTCGGCGGCGGTCACCCCCTCGAGGTGGCGGGAGAACTCGCGCACCAGGTAGCTGCCTGGCGTCCAGACCGGCAACGCCAGCTCGATCGCCTCGCCTGGCTGCTCGACCTCCAGCGACAGGTGGAAGAGGTGGGTGGCCGGCTCGGGACAGGAGAGGTGGTAGCGCATCGCATCGGGACTCTAGCCGCGCCGTGGCGTCGAGGCTACGCTCACCGTCATGGATCCCTATGGCCTGCGGCGCGTGGTCTCGCCCCCCGGCGTGCTCCCCCAGCGGGCCGACCGGCTCGACCCGTCACTCCCCCTCGGCGAGGACGAGCTCTCCGTCGAGGTCGAGGCGCTCAACGTCGACGCCGCTTCCTTCCGGCAGATCGAGGGGGCGGTCGGCAAGGAGCCGGCCCGCATCGCCGCCGAGATCACCCGCATCGTCGCCGAGCGCGGCAAGCTGCAGAACCCGGTCACCGGCTCGGGCGGCATGCTCATCGGCCGGGTCCGCGCCGTCGGCCCGAGCCACCCGGCCGCCGGCACCCTCCAGCCCGGCGCCCGCATCGCCACCCTGGTCTCGCTCACGCTCACGCCGCTCCGGCTCGACGCCATCAGCGCGGTCCGCCCCGAGATCGACCGGGTCGAGTGCCGCGGCGAGGCCATCCTCTTCGCCACCGGGCTCTGGGCCCGCCTCCCCGACGACCTGCCCGAGACGCTGGCCCTGGCGGCTCTCGACGTCTGCGGCGCACCGGCCCTGGTGGCCCGCCACGCCCGGCCTGGCCAGCGGGTGCTGGTGCTCGGCGCCGGCAAGTCGGGGGCGCTGGTGGCGGTGCAGGCCCGGGAGAACCTCGGCGCCAGCGGCGCGGTGGTGGCGGCCGACCGCTCGCCCCAGGCGCTGGAGGCCCTGGCTGGCCTTGGCGTCTGCGACCAGCTGCTCGAGCTCGACGCCACCGACGGGGTCGGGGCGCTGGCCCGTCTCGAGGCGGCCGGCGGGCGGTTCGACCTGGTTGTCAACTGCGCCTCGGTGGCCGGCACCGAGATGACCGCGCTGCTGGCCGTCAAGGACGGCGGCACCGTCATCTTCTTCTCCATGGCCACCAGCTTCACCGGCGCGGCGCTGGGCGCCGAGGGGGTGGGCAAGGACGCCACACTCCTCATCGGAAACGGCTACGTCCCGGGCCACGCCGACCTGACCCTCGGCCTGCTGCGCCGCCACCCAAGGCTGCGCGCCCTCTTCGAGTCCCGCTACGCCCGGTGAGCGGCTATCCTGCTCCGCGGGGCCGTGGCGAAACGGTAGACGCAGGGGACTTAAAATCCCTCGCCGCGAGAGCGGTATCCCGGTTCGAGTCCGGGCGGCCCTACTCCTTGGACTTGCCGGGAGCGGCGCTAGGCTGATCGCTGCCGGTTCCGGGTGTCGGCCTCACGCACACCGGCCGCCCAGGCTTCGGCCTGGCTCTCGAAGCTCCCCTGGACCGGTTCGCCGTCCACGCTCACGGTCCATCGACCTCCGGTCATGCAGGTGATGGCCAGCGAGTGGGCGAGCGCCACGAAGAACTCGGGGCGCGTCAGGGCGCGTGAGGGTGGCATGGATCGGTTCGCAGGCCTCATCGCTGCCGCCTACTCGACCAGGTCCGGGCCCTGCACGGCCGCCGCAGCCCCACTTCGCACGCCAGGCAGCGCCTTGGCGATGAGCCGCAGCTCGTCGGTCAACCCAGGCCCGACGTCCTGACCACGCGTCAACCTCTCGAGCGCCGCCGCGATGCGCGCACGGAAGCGGGAGACGAGGCTGTTGTAGGCCTCCACCTGCCTGCTGCTGTGGAGGCCCCCAGACGCCCCCAGGAGCGGCTCGACCGCCCTTGCCAGGGCCCTGAGGTCGTCGGCGTTCACTTTTCGGGAGACCTTTCTGGCGTGGCGATCCCAGCGGGAAGCCATTCCAAGTGCAACACCCGGGCCTGCCGTGATGAAGCGCCCGCGGCCCCCTTCGCAGCGAAGTCAGCCGGTTGCGCAGGAACCGAATGCTGGTACGCCAACGACACTGGGTGAATTCACTCGTCCCGGGTCGGTTCTGGGCATCTCACCCAAGGCCGGGAGGTGCCGGGCACGGTGGCTGTTGGACCGACTCGAGACGAAATCCCCGGCGAACGAAGCCCTCGTGTCCGGTCGTCAAGGGACACGCCGGGGGGGGCGGTCAGTTCACGAACGGCGGCGGCCGGTAGCTGACGCCGGCCAGCGGCTGGCGGCTCGAGAACCCCTCGTCGAGCGGGTGCCAGTGGGTCACGGCCGGCTCGCCGAACTGCCAGCAGAGGAAGACCGGCTCGTCGTCGCGCAGCGAGTAGAAGTCGACCAGCCCCTGGTCGAGATCCTTCACCAGGCAGCCCATCTCGTTGATGCGCTCCACCGCCGCGGTGATCTGGTCGGCCAGCATGCGCAGCCGGGCCACGTCGGCCTCGCGCCCCGCCGGGGCAGCCTGGCCGTGCTGCAGCACCGCCACCACCAGCTCGGGTCCACCAAGCGATTCCACCAGCGGCCTGAGCTCGGAGCGGACCTGGGCGATGCGCCCGAACTCGAGCTGGAGGTCGCCGATGGCGTCGTTGGCCTCCTCGAGCGTGAAGAACTGGGGCCCCTCGTCCATGGCGCGAAACCCTAGCATGGGCGTGTTATAAGCCCTCCCTTCCGGAGGGATCCCCGACGTGCTCGAGACGGTCGCCAAGGGCTTCAAGGCAGCCCGCAACAAGCTGAAGGGTCGCAGCGAGATCACCGCCGAGGTGGTCGACGACGCGCTGCGTGACATCCGCGTCTCACTGCTGGAGGCCGACGTCTCCTTCGAGGTGGTGAAGCGCTTCGTGGCCCGCGTCCGCGAGAAGGCCGTCGGCGAGATGGTCGACACCCGCGTCAAGACCGCCAAGGGCAAGCTGCAGGTCACGCCGCAGGACCACTTCATCAAGATCTGCCACGACGAGCTCGAGGGGCTGATGGGCCCCGTCGACACCTCGCTCTCGCTCCCCGACCGGGTCCTCTCCGGCATCATGCTGGTGGGCCTGCAGGGCTCGGGCAAGACCACCACCGCCGGCAAGCTGGCAAGCAAGCTCAAGAAGGACGGCAAGAAGCCCTTCCTGGTGGCCGCCGACATCTACCGCCCCGCCGCCGTGGAGCAGCTCAAGGTGCTGGGCGCGCAGCTCGGCGTCCCGGTCTTCCACGAGGCCGGCCTGCAGCCGCCCGAGCTCTGCCGCCGCGGTCGCGAGGCGGCCGCCAAGGCCCACGCCACGGTGGTCATCTACGACACCGCCGGTCGGCTCGCCATCGACGACGCGCTCATGACCGAGCTGGAGCAGATCAAGGCGGCGGTCGAGCCCAAGAACATCCTGCTGGTCTGCGACGCCATGATCGGCCAGGACGCCGTCCGCACCGCGGTCGAGTTCGACCGGCGGCTCGATCTCTCCGGCTTCGTCCTCACCAAGCTCGACGGCGACGCCCGCGGTGGCGCCGCGCTCTCCATCAAGGAGGTCACAGGCAAGCCCATCAAGTTCCTCGGCATGGGCGAGGGGCTCGACCGCCTCGAGGAGTTCCGGCCCGAGGGGCTGGCCAGCCGCATCCTCGGCTTTGGCGACGTGGTCGGGCTGATGAAGGACTTCGAGCAGCACGTCGACGCCGACCAGGCCGAGGCCGACGCCAAGAAGCTGCTCAGCGGCGACTTCACACTGGAGGACTTCGTCGGGCAGATCCAGCTGGTCCGCAAGATGGGGCCGCTGGGCGAGCTGATGGAGAAGTTCCCGCTCTTCGGCGACCTTCCCGAGGGGTTCCAGTTCGACGACAAGGCGCTCGAGAAGATCGTCGCCATGATCGGCTCGATGACCCGCGTCGAGCGGCAGCGGCCCGACACCATCACCGAGCCGCGCATCAAGCGCATCGCCCGCGGCTCGGGGCGGCCGGAGAAGGAGGTCAAGAACCTCCTCAAGCAGTACAACGCCATGCGCATGGTGATGAAGCAGGTCGGCTCGGCGCCGGGCCTGCTCTCCCGCCTGCCTGGCGTGAAGAACCTGATGAGCCTGCGCCAGCTGCAGGGCAAGGGGATGGAGGACGTGCTCGGCTCCGACGCCGGGGCGCTCCAGCAGGCCATGGGGGGCGGCATGGACCAGGCCGCCATGGCCCGCGCCGCCGGCCTGCCGAAGGGCTACACCCCGCCCATGCCGGCCGCCGCCATGGCCCGGGCCCGGCTCATGGGGATGTCGCAGGAGCCGGTCACCGTCGGCGAGAGCGCCAAGGACCGCGAGGCCCGGCAGAAGAAGCGCAAGGCCGAGCGGCAGGCGCGCAAGAAGGCGCGAAAGAAGAACAAGCGCTGAGGCGGCCCGCAGGCCGGCACTAACTCCCGTACTCCTCGTCGTCCGCCCCGGCCCCGCCCTGCAGGGCGTCGCGCTGCTCCAGCACGCAGCGCGGGCAGAGCTCGTTGGGCGGCGGCGCCCCGTCCAGCCGCAGCGTCGGTCCCACCGCGCCGCAGAGCTGGCAGCGACCCGGCCTGGCAACCTCGCCCTGGCCCAGCGGCCCGTCCTTGAAGTTCTCCCTCAAGGCCGCCTCCGCTTCCCACCCGCCTTCTTCTTCGGCACCACCAGCCCGCGGGAGAGCCGCCGCAGCACCCGCTGCAGCTGGCGCCGCTTGTAGCGGTCGTGGGAGGAGTCGCCGGCCTCGTTGCTCCGCGCCGTGCCTGCGTCGAGCACCTGGAACTCCACCAGGGCGAAGACGATGCGCCCCAGCTCGTCGACCGCGGCCTCGGGATGCGGCAGCAGCTCGTCGACCCGCACCGGCACGTCGACAACGAAGTTGAGCATCTTGAAGGTCTCGCCGCTGAACTCGTTTCGCGGCGCCGAGGCGGCGCGCTTCTCGGCATCGAGCGGCAGCTGCAGCTCGGCGACCAGGTCGTCGCCGCGGGGGTGGCGCCCCAGCAGCTCGCCGAAGCGGAGCAGCGAGTTGCGGGTCTGCCCCGGCACCGCGTAGTTGAATGGGAAGAGGTGCTGGGTGAGGTGCCAGGCCACGCCCGGGAGCTGGTCGCGCTGCTCGCAGACCACCCGGTAGCGGACCCGGTCGAAGACCTGGGCCGCCACCGACTCCTTCTTGGCCAGCAGCTTGGTCACCAGCGACTCGCGGCTCTTCACGTTGCCGATGAACTCCACCACCGGCATGCCCATGGCCTGCATGCGCGCCGCCTCGGCCATCACGCGCCGGTGGACCCGCTCGGCCAGGTCGGCCTCGCGGATGGGGGTGCGGAAGAGCAGCTCGCGCGCCTCGAGGTGGTGGATGACGTGCATCACCTTGAGCACCACGCAGGCGATGCGGCGATGGCGAGCCGGCTCGGCCACCCCGGAGGCGAGCAGGAAGAGGTGGCGCAGGTCGGACGGCTCGGACACCGCCGCCGCCACCCGGTAGCCGAAGGCCGAGCGCAGGTAATCGACGGCCTGGGCCAGCACCGCCCGCAGGCGCCGCTCGTCGCGGGCGTCGCCGAGGTCGAAGAGGTTGAGGCGCAGGAAGGCGTCGACCTGGTCCGGTCCGGAGAAGTTGAGCCGGCGCCAGTCGATGACCGAGCCACCCCGCAGCATGAGCCGCAGCTCCTCCAGCTCGGCGACCCCCATGGACTCGAGGGGACGGCACGAGCCGTGCGCCGCGATCGGCCTGGCCTGGGTGGTCACGGGTCCCATCTCACGGGCGAGGCTAGAACTGGAACGGGAAGGTGACCGGCTGCCCCTTGGGGTCGCCGATGCGCCCGAAGCGGATGCCGCGGACCACCGCGATCATGCACTTGGCGAACTCACCCTGGGCATACTCCGGTGTCAGGCAGCGCACGTCCTTGGGGACACCGTCGGGCTGGACCACCCAGGCCACCTTGATGGTGCCCTTCACGCCCGGCTCGCGGGCCTGCTGCTCGGAGACGCAGCGGCGCAGCGCGTCGGAGTGGAGCTTCACCGACTCCATGATCTGCCCGTCGCTGAGCCGATCCGGGGTGGCGGCGGCCGCGCCGGTGGCGGGCGGGACGTAGACCTTCCGCCCCCCGCTCCCGCTGCCGAGCGCGGCGGCCAGGTCGTCGTCGCCGCCCTGGTCGAAGTCGAGCAGGCCGTCCTTCTTCTTGGCGGGCGCGGCAGGCGCTGCCGGCCTGGGCGCTGGCGGCGCGGCCTGTGCCACCTGGGGACGGGCCGGGCGCGGCGGGGCCGGCGGCGGCGCCTTGACCTTCCTGGGAGGCGCCACCTCGGTGGCCTTGGCCGGCTCGGGCGTGGCCGGCGCCGGGACCGGTGCCGTGGCGGCCACGGCGTTGGTCGCGGCCGGCGCGGCGGCCAGGGCGTTGCCGGCAGCGGCTCCCTCGGCGATGGGAGGCGGCGTGACCGGCACGGCCGGGGCGGCATCGGGAGGCGTTACCGGCGGCGGCGTGACAGCGGCCACCGGGACCGGCGGCCTGGCGGTCAGCTGGATCCAGGCGAAGGCACCGCCCACCGCGGCGACGACCACCAGCACGGCGCCGAGCACCACGGTGCGCATGGTGCGCTTGTGGCGCATCTCCTCGGCACCGCGGGCCACCGAGGAGCGGTGCACCGGGCGCTCGTCGGTCCGCTCCATGGAGCGGATGGGGAGCGGGATGGCGCCGGTCGGATCGACGCCACCGGAGTCGGGGAGCTGCTCCATCACCGAGCGGGCGGCGCCCGGGGCCGCGGGGGTCGGGGCACGCGACGCCATCTCCTCGTTGGCGAGGGTGGCCAGGGCGCTGGCACCGGACGGCTTCCACTCCACCTCGGGTGCGGTGGCGGGCTGCCCTTGCGGAGAGACATGGCGGGCCTGGGCGGCGGCCGGTGCGGCGAAGACCGAGGTGGCCGCCGCGGCCGGCGGGGCGGTCGGCTGCGGCACCGGGGCCAGGAAGGCGGCCAGCTCGGCCACGCCGGAGAGCGGCCCCCACTCGGCCATGCCGGGACGCCAGACCAGCGAGTCGGGGCCGATGTCGCCGGCCTCCCAGCGCTTCCTCACCTCGGGGAGCGGAAGCGGCCCGACCTGGGCCTCGCCGATGGCGACGTACCACTCCTGCGTCGCCGTGGCGGTCCGCTCGGGGCCGGGCGACGCCACGGGCACCGGGGCGACTGCAGGGGCCGGGGCGGCCGTCTGACGTTCGCCGAAGGCGCTGTCGAAGGCGCTCCCCAGCTCCTCGTCGAGCCCCTGCGGCGCCGCCGGCGCGGTGCGCTCCAGCATCGGTGCCGCGGGCGCCTCGTCGGCGCGCCGCACCGTGATCTGGTTTCCGCACTTCTTGCAGCGGACCCTGACCCCGTTCGGACCGACCTTCTCGTCCGAGATCATGTAGGCCGCGCCGCAGCTGTCGCAGGAGAATTTCATGGCACGCTCAGGCGGGAGTGACGGCCGCGAGGCCGAGCTGTTCCCGGAGGGCCGCATAATCCTCCGAGATGCAGAAGTTCGATAGATCCTTGAGCTTCGACTCGTCGCGCAGCTTGGAGACCTGCGCCTTTTCGCCCAGCACCCCCCGCCGCACCATCTCCAGGTCGGCGGCGAGGAGCGCCCCCGTCCGGTTGGAGGTCAGCTCCGCCCCGTCGAGGTAGGCGCGCACGTCACCCGGATGCTGCACCTCGCAGTACTGCCGCGCCAGCAGCTTGAGGGTGTTGGCGCGGATCTTCTCCGGCAGCACCTTCTCCAGGTCGGTCTTGACCTTGGCGACCAGGTGCGGATCGGCGGTCACCACGAACTTGGAGGTGCCGACGCTGCAGGCCGCCTGGAAGACCAGGTCGAGCTGGTCGTGCGGCATGAGCCGCGCCATGAAGAGCTCGGGGCGCCCGAAGGCCAGCGCCTTGCCGAGCGCGAACCAGAGCTCCTTCTTGGGCCGGTCGGAGAAGAGCTCCTCGGCCACCAGTACGCCCGGCGGGTCGGTCGGCACCAGCTGCAGCCGGCACGGCACCTCCTCGCGGCGGAAGAGCCGGAGCGGCTCCACCCCCAGGGTGCGGGCCACGTACTTGAACATGTTGACGAGGAAGAGCATCGACCCCTGCACGTCGAGCTCGTCCTTCTTGAGGTTGATGCCGAGCTCCTTGGGGGTCACCGCGAACACAGGCCTGGCGTGGAGCGCCAGCAGGGTCATGATGTCGGCCAGCGGCCCGCGCAGCCGCTCGTGGAGAAGCCGACCCCAGAGCTGGTCATCGAGCGGGCGTGCGGCCTGGTCGCGGGCGAACTTCCTCAGCCGCGCCACCACCGCCACGTCCTCCGGCGTCCCCTGCCCTGTCAGGTGCACCAGCACCTGGGCCGCCGAGTAGGCCCTGTCGAACTCCTTGCGGGTGGCGTGGAGCGAGACCAGCGCAGAGAGCGCCTTCTGGGTCTTGGCGCCGAGCCTGACCAGCTGGCGGTAGGTCTGCACCGCCTCGGCCTCCTGCCCTGGCGTCCGCGCCGAGAGATCGGCGTAGTGCTCGACCGCCACGGCGTCCTCGGGATCGGCCCGGGAGACCACCTGGTAGGCCATGCGGGCGCCGTCGTCGCTCTTCAGCACGCTTCGATACAGGTCGCCCAGCGTCTTCCAGAGCGCCAGCCGCGCCGGGGCGGCGTCAGGCGTCTTGGGGAGCCGCTGCACCATCCGCAGGTAGGCCTGCTCCAGTTCGTTCCATCGCTTGGCGCGGCCCAGCGTCTCCTCGACGTAGGCAAAGGCCTGCGGCAGGCGCGGGTTGAGGTCGAGTGCCCTCTCGAACTGCACCAGGGCTCCGGCCTCGTCCTTCACCTCGTCGCGCAGGATCTCGGCCAGCAGGACGTGGAGCCGCGCGGCGCGTGGCGGATCTGCCTGCACCTCGGGCCTGGAGATGATCTGGGCCAGCACGTCGGCCGCCTTCTGGCCCTGCCGCGTCTCGCGGTAGAGCGCCAGCAGCGCCTCGGTCACCGGGAGGTCGGTCGGATCGATCCGCGAGGCGCCCAGGAATGCGTCGATGGCCTGGTAGGCGTCCTGCAGGTGGTCGCGGCAAGCCTGGCCGATGGCCACGTAGGCCTCGAAGCGCGCCCGCCCCTCCAGCGCCGGCAGCAGCCGCTGCCGCTGCTCCACCACGCCGTCCCAGTCCCCGGCCGCCTCCAGCAGGCGGATCAGGCTGCGGCGCGAAGGCTCGTGGCCGCCGTCGAGCTCCAGCGCCTTCTTGAAGCTGCCGATGGCGCGGTCGGGCTGCTTGAGCTGCTCCGCCACCTCGCCGATCTGCCAGTGCGTCTCGACCACCTCCAGGTCGGTGAGCTGGTCGCGGTGGTGGATGATGATGGCGGTGAAGATGCGCAGCGCCTCCTCCAGCTGCCCATCGGCCACCAGCAGGTTGCCGAGCCCCTCCAGCGCCGGCAGGTAGGTGGCGTCGAGCTCGTAGGCGCGCCGGTAGCTGCGCAGCGCCTGGGCGCGCTGGCCCAGCTTCTCCGCCACGTAGCCCTGGCGGTAGCTCTGCCGGCAGATCTCCTTGGCGTCGCCCCCGCCCTCCAGGGTGCGGACGATGGTCTCCAGCACCCGCGCCGCGTCGGCCCAGCGCTGCAGGCCGACGTAGAGGTCGGAGAGCGGCCTGGCCGCCGGCAGGTGATCGGCCTTGCGCTTCAAGGCCTCCTCGAAGGCCCGCACCGCGCCCTCGCGGTCGTCACGCTCCTCCTGGAGGATCCGCCCCACCTCGCTCCAGCGGTCGGCCCTCTGCTCGTCGTCCTCGGCGTAGCGGGCCTCTGCCGTGAGCAGCTCGAGGTAGGCGTCGCGGTTCCCTTCGCGCTCGGCGATCCCCTTCATGGCCCGGATGGCCGGCAGGCAGCCCGGGTCGAGCGCCAGCGCCTTGCCGTAGGCCTCCTTGGCCGCCGCCAGGTCGAGCAGCATGTCCTCTTCGATGGCGCCGATGCGGACGTAGATGTCGACGGCGTCGCGGCTGGCGCCGGCGATGCGCGCCTCCCGCTGCAGCATCTCCAGCGCCAGGTTCCAGTTGCCGCTGCGCTCGTAGAGCTTGCCGAGCGCTCCCACCGCCTGGCGGGACTCGGGGTCGAGCTGGATGGCCTGGCTGAAGGTGGCCTCGGCGCGGTCGACCCGGGACATCTCCTTCCACCAGACGTCGCCGATGACCACCATCAGCGCCACCTGCTCCTTGCGGTCGGTCAGCAGCTTGAGGTGGTGGTCCAGCACCGTGAGCAGCCGGTCGAAGAGCCCCTGATCGCGGTAGAGCCGCTCCAGCGCCTTGATGGCCGGCACGTTGCCGCCGTCGATGCGCAGGATGGCCTCGTTCTGCCCGGTGGCCCGGGCCGGGTCGTGCATCTTCTCCTCGAAGATGCCGGCGCTCCGCGCCAGGATGCGCACCTGCTCGGCCGGATCGGTGGAGAGCTGGACCTGCCGCTCGTAGACCCGGTTCAGCTCGGCGAAGCGATCGAGCTTGGTGTAGAGCCGCTCCAGGCCGGCCAGGGCCGCCGGGTTCATGTCATCGACACCGAGCACGGTCCGGTAGTCCTCCACGGCCGCCTCGTCATCGCCGATCTCGTTCTCGTTGAGCCCGGCGATCTGCAGCTGCCAGGCCAGCCGGGCCGCGTCGTCTCCCGCCAGGTCGCGGGCCCGGGCCAGCGTGGCCGCCAGCTCGCCCCAGCGGTGCTCGCGCCGGAAGAGCGACGCCAGCGCCTCGAGGGCGGCCGGGTCGCCACCGTCGAGCTCGAGGATCCGCTTGAGCGCCGCCACCGCCTCGTCGACGTCGTGGATGACCTCGTCGTAGAGCTTCGACACCTCCAGCAGCAGCGCCTTCTTCTCGTCGAGGCCGGCCGCCGACTCGAGCTTCTGCTCCAGGGCGATGACCAGGTCGGTGATGCGGCCGCGCCGCTTGAAGAGCCCGCTCAGCGCGTCGAGCGCCTCGGGGTTGGAGGGGTCGGCCTCCAGCGCCCGCCGGATGGCGTTCTCGGCCCCCTCGGGGTCGTCGAGCGGCGGGGCGTCGAGCAGGGCCCCGAGCCTGAGCAGGAGCTTGGCCCGCACCATTCCGCGGGCCTTGTCGGCGGCGTCCTCGAGGACCACCGCCAGGGTGTCCTGGTCCTTGGCCTCGACGGCCAGGCGCCAGCACTGCGCCAGCGCCTGCTCGTCGCCGGGCGCCTCGCCGAGCACGCGGTTCCAGGCCAGCGAGGCCATGTGCTTCTCGCCGAGCCGCTGCTCGCGCAGCACGGCAACCTCCTTCAAGAGGGCCAGCCGCTCCTCGGCCTCGGCGTGCGGGGCGAAGAGCAGGCAGAGGTCGGCGTAGGCGCGCCAGTTCCCGGCCGCCGACTGGAGGGCCCGCAGCTGCTGGAACGCCGGCCGGTTGCCGGCGTCGAGCGCCAGCACCTTCTCGAGGGCGGCGGCCGCCAGGTCGGGGCGCTTCTGCAGGGTCCAGAGCTCGGCCACCGCCAGCCAGGCCGGGATGGCCTCGGCCGGCCCGCCGCTCTCGGCCAGCGCCGCGGCGCGGGCCTCGGCGGCGCGGATGCCGTCGGCGGCGGCACCGGCAGACCGGAAGACCTCCTCGATCCGGACCAGCTCCTCCACCGTGTGCGGCTCGATGCCGAAGGCCAGCTTCCCCTGCTCCACCGCCGCCAGCTTCTGGCCGGCCCGTACCAGGACCTCGGCGAGGTCGAGCCGGATGCGCTTCACGCCAGATGGCTCCTCCTGCCTGGGGATGAGCAGCCGCAGCGTCCCGGCCAGCCCCTCCAGGTCGCCCTGCGCCGCGTAGATGTCGCGAAGCGCCTCGAGCGCCCGCCGGTTCCCCGGATCGGAGGCCAGCACCGCCTTGTAGGACTGGATGGCCTGGGCCGGGTCGCCCAGCTTCACGCCCATGAGCCAGCCGAGCTTGTCGTTGAGCCGCGTCACCTCGCGGCGATCGACCGTGGCGGCGATGCGGACGCGCAGGTGCGCGGCCAGCTCGCTCCAGCGCTCCAGCTGCTGCAGCAGCTCCTCGAGCGCAGCCAGCGCATCCTCGTGCCGGGCCCGCAGCCCGAGCAGCTCGCGCCAGAGGTCGACCGCCTCCTCGGGGCGACCCTGCTCGGCCACCAGCGTCGCCTGCCTGGCCAGCAGCCGCTCCCGCGAGGCCCCGTCGCCGGCCACCTGGCGCTGCGCGGCCAGGTTGGACACCAGGTCCTCCTTGCGGCCGGCCGACTCGTAGAGCGCCTCGAGCGCCTGCAGCGAGGGCAGGTGGCGCGGGTCGACAAGCAGCGCCTGCTCGTAGGCGGCGGTGGCCTGGTCCGGCGAGGCCAGCCGCTCCTCGCAGAGCCGGCCCAGGCGGTAGAGGAGCTGGAGCCGCTCGGCGCCGGTGGCGGCGCCGGCGCGGGCGTACAGCACCTCGGCCAGCGCGGGCCAGGCCTCGAGCCGCTGGTGGAGCCGCTCCAGCGCCTCCAGGGCCGACGGCGCGGCGGCCGCGTCGAGCGCCCGCGCCCGCTGGTACCAGCCGGCCGCCTGCGGCGCGCCGTCGAGCTTCTCCTCGTAGAGCCGCCCCAGCACCAGGCAGACCGCGGCCTGCGGCTCCGGCTGGAGCCGCTCGACCTCGTCCTCGTAGAGCGCCGCCAGCTCCTCGAACTGCCCGGTGGCCGCTGCCAGCTGCTCGATGCGAGCGCGCAGGACGCCGTCGGCCGGGTCGTCCCGGAAGGCGCGTGAGAGGGCCACGAAGGCCAGCTCGGGCTCGGCCAGGGCCCCCTCGCGCAGGTCGGCCAGCCGCAGCCAGAGCGCCTTGCGCTCGGTCGGATCGGGCCGGCCGGTGGCGAGCGTCTCCAGCGCCATGGCCTGCTGCCGGTGATCGCCGACCGCGGCGTAGGCCTGCTCCAGCGCCAGCGCGGCGCGGGCGTTCCCGGGATCCTTCTCCAGCATGCCGGAGAGCCGGGAGAGCGTCTCCGGAGCATCGGGGCGCTCCGCCAGCACCTCCTCGTAGAGGGCCAGCGCCCCCTCGCGATCGAGCAGCCGGATCTCGCGCAGTTCACCGAGCCGCTGGCTGAGCACCAGGACCGCCGGCGTGTCGCCGGCCTGCCGCGCCGCCGCCAGCTCGCGCGCCAGCAGGTCGCTGAGCTCCACCCAGCGCTCGCCGGCCACGTGGAGGCGGTCGAGCCGACCCATGGCCTCGCGGCTCCCCGGGGCGAGCTCCAGCAGCCGCTTCAGGGTCGAGGCCGCGCCGACCGGGTCACCGAGCCGCTCCTCCTGCAGCATGGCGAGATCGGCCAGCAGCGCGATCCTTCCCTCGGGCCGCTCCTCGAGCGCCAGGGCGCGCCGCAGCGCCTTCTCGAGCGCGCCGGCGTCGGGCCCGCCGCGCAGCCTGTCGAGCAGTCCGGCGCTCGCCTCGCGGTCCTCCGGGGCGAGCTCCAGGAGCCGCTGCCAGGCCTCGGCGGAGCGCGCCGGGTCCTGCTCGAGGCGCGCCAGGTGGCGCTGGTACTCGACCCGCGCGCCCGGGTCGTGGACCCGGTCGGCGTTCTCCCCGAGCAGGGCCTGCACCTGCTCGGCCAGCCCGATCTGGCGCCCGTGGCCGACCACCAGCTCGAGGGCCTCGATCGAGTCCGGGTCGGCGTTGAGCGCCCGGCCGGCGGCCGTGAAGGCGAGCTCGCCGTTGCGGATCTGCGTGCCGTAGAGGGTGGAGACCCGCCGCAGCAGCTCGGAGCGGACCGCCGGGGAGGCCTCGTTCTGGATGCGCGCCTCCAGCACCTCGATGACCCGGCCGTGCTCATTCTCGGCGACGAAGATGGGCTCGAGGATCAGTGCGGCCTCGAGGGCGACCGGGCCGCTGGTCCGGGCCAGCTCCTGCAACGCCCCGAGCGTGCCGGGATGGCGCGGCGCCTGCTCCAGCACCTGGCGGTAGGCGGCCAGCGCCCCCACCGAGTCGGCCAGCCTGGTCTGGCGCATCCGACCCAGCCGGTAGCGCAGCTCGGCCGCCTCGGCGGCGGCGTCGGGGCGGCGGGCGGCCGAGTCGGCCTCCCGCTCCATCACCGCTGCCAGCTCCTCCCAGCGCTCGGCCACCCCGAGCAGCCGGCCCAGCTGGCGCAGCGCGCCGGGGTCCTCCGGGTCGATGGAGAGGATCTTCCGGTACGCTTCGATGGCACCCTCGCGATTGGCGAGCTGCTCGTCCATGATCTTGGCCACCTCGAAGAGATGTTCCTTGCGTGCTTCCGCTGCCGGCGTCGCCTCGGCCAGCCGCTCCAGCGCCGCCACCAGCTCCCGCTTCGCCCCCTGCCTGCGGCGCAAGCGGACCAGCGCAGTCAACGGCTCTGGGCCGGGATCGGCCGCGGCCACTTCATCCCACCATGCCACCGCCCGGTCCAGGTCCCCGAGCCGTTCGCCGCAGATGGAGGCCAGCCGCCGGCGCAGCTCCCCTGCCGCCGCCGGAACCTTCGGCAAGGCCACCTCGTAGGCCTGGGCCACCTGCGCCCAGTGGGCCGCGTCGCCGGCCAACCGTTCCAGGTCGGCGCGGGCCGACGCATCGTCGGTGCCCCCGGCGGCCGCCTCCTCGAAGGCCCGCAGCCGGGTGTCGAAGGCCGCCTCGCGATCGCCACCGCGCTCGAGCAGCCCGGCGATCTCGGCCAGCAGCGCCGGCCGGTAGGCCGCCGGGGTCGCCTCCAGCCGGATCTCCAGCAGCGCGGCGAGCCGCAGCGGGTCGCCGGCCAGCCGCTGCACGTCCTCGAGGATGCGCTGCGCCTGGGTCCGCGCGTCGGGGCGCTCCAGCAGCCGCTCCAGCCCGGCCACCGCGCCGGGATCCCGCGGCGACTCGGCCAGCACCGCCGTGTAGGCGTCGACGGCGCGGTGCGGATCGGGGTCGGTCTCCAGCACCGCGGCGCGCTTCAGGAGCAGCGCCAGCCGCTCGGCCGGATCCCGGTCGGCGGCCAGCTCGGCGAGGAGGTGGAGCACCTCGACCTGCGCCGCGGTCCGGCCGGCCCGCGCCAGCGCCTCCTCCAGCGCCGTCAGCACCGACTCGTCGCGGGGCGCCACCAGCCGCGCCTCCGACAGCGAGGAGATCTCGGCCTCGGGGTCACCGGCCTGCCGCGCGATCTCGGCGGCGTGCCGGAGCGCCGGGACCCGGGCCTCCCCGGTTGCCAGCGTGGCCCGGCGCAGCGCCATCTCCAGCTGCTCGCGGACGGCGGTGGCCGAAGCGTAGAGCCGCTCCAGCGACTCGAGCGCCTCGGCGTCCTCCGGCTGCGCCTCCAGCACCGTCTTCCAGATGGCGATGGCGCCCGGCCCGTCCTTCAGCTCCGCGTCGTGGACGCGGGCCGCCTTGCGCAGCCAGCCAACCGCCTCCCCACCGTCGGTGGTGGCCGCCACCAGGTAGGCGTCGGCGAGCCGATCCGGCGCCCCCTGCCCCAGCGCCAGGCGGCGCAGGTCGGCCTCGGCCTCCTCGCGCCCCGGACCACCCTCGGCGAAGGCGCGGCCGGCCGCGGCCAGCGCGCCGGCGACGTCGCCCAGCTCCACCTCGAGGAGGGTGCGGACCTCGGCGTGGAGCCGTGACCGTTCCAGCGGCTCGTCCACCGCGGTGAGGCGGGCCTGTCGGATGGCCACCCTGCGGGGCTGGTCGCCGGCGGCCCGCAGGGCGGCGTCGGCCGCCTCGAGCGCCTCGCGCCCCACCGACCCGGGCAGGGTCGAGAGCAGCGCCAGCGCCTCGCGCGGACCGGGGCGGCCCGGCTCGCGCCGCGCCAGATCGGCGTGGAGCGCCAGGGCGCCGGCCGGATCCTCGAGCCGGGTGCGGCGCAGCTCGGCCAGCCGGAACGCGGTCTCGGCGTCGAAGGCCTGGCCGAGGCGGCTCTCCAGCAGCGCCGCCAGGTCGGCCGGCCGGTCCAGCGCGGTCAGCAGCCGGTCGAGGGCGGCCGCCACGTCGCGGTCCTCGGGCGCCACGGCCGCCACCTGCCGCCAGGCCTCGGTGGCGCGGGGCAGGTCGCCCAGCTTCGACTCGGCCAGCGTGGCGATCTCGCGGAGCGGATCCTGGCGGGCCGTGGGAGAGGAGGCGCGGATGGCGATGGCCTCGCAGACGTCGAGCAGCTTCACCCACTGCTCGGAGGTGCGGTAGAGCCGCCGCAGCGCAGCCAGCGCGCCGCCGTCCTCGGGGGCCAGGGCCAGCAGCCGCTCCCAGGCGCCGGCCGCCCGATCGCGCGCCTCGGGCCGGCGCTCGCACCAGTCACCCAGCTCGCGGAGCACCGGGATGCGCTCGGACGGCGGCAAGGCCTCCGCCGCCTCGTCGAGCACCCGGGCGGCCGTCTCGACGTCGTGATCGAGATCGGCGACGCGGCGCAGCTCGCGGCGCAGCTCGGGGTCCTCCGGGAGCGCCCGCACCGCCTCGACGGCGGCGGCCAGGGTCGCGGCCGGCGCCGCGCCGGCCTGCTCATGGAGCAGCGCCACCTGGTGCCAGGCGCGGGAGCGGCGCTCGGGATCGGGGTGGGCCCGGGCCGCGGCGGTGATGGCCCTCACCCGGCCGCCCAGGTCCCCGCGGGCCGCGTAGGCCACCTCGAGCGCGCCGGCGGCGGCCAGCACCACCTCCGGCTCGGGATCGGCCAGCGCCTGCTCCAGCGACGCCGCGGCGGCCGCGTCGCCCGGGTCCGACTGCAGCACGGCGGCCAGCCGCGACACGGCGCCGGCCTGGTCGCCCAGCCCGGCCGCCAGCCGCGCGCTCTCCCGGGAGGCGCGCGCCGCCTCGGCGGGATCGTCGGTGGCGGCCGCCAGCAGGTTGAGCGCCTCGGCCTGGCCGGCCGCGTCGCCGGCCGCGCCGAGCGCCGCCGCCAGCTGGGAGAGCAGCCGGCTCCGGCCGGCCGGCGCCACCAGCTCGAGCGCGGCGCGGTAGGCCTCGACCGCCTCGGGGGCCCGCTGCAGCCGCTCCAGCAGCACCTCACCGCGCTGGCCGAGCAGCATGGCGCGCTCGCTCCCGGTGGCGGCGGCGGCGCGCTCGCCCAGCAGCGCGACCGCCTCGTCCCAGCGCTCGGCCACCAGGCAGATCCGGGTCAGCGCCGCCAGCAGCTCGGGGTCGCCGGGCCGGAGCGCCAGGCAGCGATGCAGCTCCTCGGCGGCGGCGTCGGACGCGCCCAGCTCCTCCTCGGCGACCGCGGCGGCGCGGCGGCGGAGCACCACCTCGTCGTCCGGGCGGCCTTCGAGCTGCCGGGCCGCGGCCACCAGCAGCGCGTAGAGCTCGGCCTGGGCGCCCACCTGGTTGGCCAGCTGCTCGCAGCGCTTGCGGGCCTCGGGATGGTTGGGCGCTGCGCGCAGGGCCTCGGCCGCGGCGGTGAGCGCCCCGCGGACATCGCCCATGCGCTCGGCGCGGATGGCCGAGGCGTCGAGGAGGTGGCGTGCCCGCTCGCGCGGATCGGCGTCGGACGGGAGGCGGCGCGCCACCAGCTCCAGCATGGCCACCTGCTTGCGGGACTCGCCGCGGGCCGCGTAGACCGGCGCCAGCACCCGGGCGATGCGGAGCGGGTCGACGCCGCGGGCCAGCAGCCGCTCCAGCAGCCCCACCGCCGCCTGCTGCTGGGAGGCGGTGACGCCACCGGCCGCCAGCAGCGTGGTGACCACGCCGGCCGCCTCGCCGAGCCGGCCCAGCGGTTCGACCAGGATGGTGGCCCGCTCCAGCTCAAGCTCGGCCCGCTCCGATGGGCCGGTGGAGATCGACGCCAGCTGCCCCAGCACCTGGGTCCGCTCCTCGGCCGCCACCGCGCCTGGCGTGGCGTCGAGCGCCGCGTGCAGCCCCCAGAGCGCCTCGGCGTCGTCGGCCGAGGCTGCCAGCAGCTCGCGCCAGACCGCCGCGGCCGCCGCCCCTCGCCCGGCCGCGGTCAGCCCCCGCGCCAGGGCGCTGCCGGCCTCTCGCCGGGCCGCCCCGCTCGCCGCGACGTAGACCGCCTCCAGCTCGACCAGCTCGGCGCCCTGGGTCTCGATGCGGGCCAGGCAGCCGGCCAGCGCCCCGGCCACCTCCTGGTCGGCGGGATCGAGCTCCGCCAGCTCTCGCCAGGCCCCGACCGCGGCCTGGGGCTGCCCCAGATCGCGCTCCAGCACCTCGGCCGCCCGCCGCACCAGCGAGCGGCGCAGCACCGCGTCGTCACCCACGGCCTGAGCAGCCGAGCGCAGCGACCTGCAGAGCTCCGGCAGCAGCCGGGCCCGGCGCGCCGCCTCCTCGAGCGCGGCGCGCAGCGAGCCCCGGCGCGGGTCGAGGGTGAGCGCCCGGGAGAGCGTCCTGAAGGCGTCGGCGGGGCGGTCGAGCCGCTCCAGCTCCACGCTGGCCAGCCGCTCCTGCAGCCGGACCCGCTCCGCCACGTCGGGCTCGGCGGCGATCCGCACCGCCAGCACCTCGGCCAGCCGGGCCCACTCGCCACCCTCGGTCAGTAGCGGGACCAGCGCCGCGGCCGCCGGCGCATGGCTCGGGTCGGCCCGCAGCGCCGCCTCGAGGTGGCGCCGGGCCCGCTCCGGGTCGTCGAGCCGCGTCCTGGCAAGCTCGGCGGCGCGCACCCGCAGCAGCGCGTGGCCCGGCTTCTCGGGCGTGGCCTCGAGGTGGCGCTCCAGCACCGCCAGTGCCTCGGCGAACCGGCCCGCGTCGGCCAGCTGCTCGAAGGACTGGAGCGCCGCGGGCTCGCAGGCAGGGTCGAGCTCCAGCGCCCGCGCCAGCGCAGCCAGCGCCCCGACCCCGTCGGCGAGCCGGACCAGGCGGAGCCGCGACACGGCCAGGTGGAGCTGGACCAGCGCGCCGCGATCGCGGGTCGCGGCCGCCAACCGGTCCAGCGCCGCGACGTGGCCTCCGAAGTCCTTGCGCTCCTCCAGCACCCGCTCCAGCAGTTCGAGCACGGCCGGCTGGCCGGGGGTGAGGGCCCAGGCCCGCTCCAGCAGCTCGACGGCCGGGCCGACACCGTCCGGCGCGTAGGCGGCCTTGAGCTGGGCGGTCCTCATCAGCAGCTCGGAGGCCTCCTTGCGCGGGACCGCCGCGGCCCGGGCCTCGAGCTCGGCCGCCTCCTCCCGCCAGCGCCGCGGCAGGGCGGTGAGCCGCTCGCGCGCGTCGGCCGCACCGGGCGCGGCCCGATCGATCGACTGGGCCTCGATGAGCGCGTCCATGGCCACGTCGTGGAAGAGCGCCTGGTCGGCCAGCGTGGCCCCGAGACGGGCATAGTCCCTCGCCAGCCCGGACCGCCCGGCCCCGCCGTCGCGGGCGGTGTCGAGCAGCCGCTTGGCCTGCGAGTAGCGCCGCAGGGCGAGGCAGGCGTCGAGGCCGCGCTCGCGAGCCTCGTCCAGCCCGGCATCGAGCCGCACCGCCCCGGCGAAGCGCAGCGCCGCGCGATCGCGCCGCCCCAGCCGCTCCTCGTAGAGCCGGCCGAGCCGGAGCGCCTGCCTCGCCCCCTCCGCCGGCGAGCCGGCCAGCAGCGCCAGGCGCTCCAGCACCTCGGCGACCGCCACCCAGTCCTGGCGCGCCTCGGCCAGCTCGGCCAGGGACTGCAGCGCCGCGTCGCTGGTCGGGTCGACCGCCAGCAGCGACCGGAAGAGCTCCTCGGCCCGGGCCGGGTTGGAGGCCTCGCGGAGCGCCACCCCGGCCGCCTGCGCCAGCAGCGGGGCCGCCTCGGAGGCCGGCAGCACCCTGGCGCGCGCCTCGAGCAGGGAGGCCAGCTCCTCGAAGCGGCCGGCGGAGCGGAAGGCCGCCTCGAGCGCCCGGAACGCCTCGGCATCGCCCGGGGCGGCCTCGAGGGTCTCCAGGTGAGCCCGGATCTGCTGGTCCATCCCGCCCCCCGGCACGCGTCTAGAAGGTGTAACGGACCAGCGGCGTGATGGCGAAGCCCGGGGCGGCCGCCGAGAGCACGTAGATCCCGTCGACCTGCAGCCCCACCGAGAAGTGGCGGAGCTGCGTGAAGTACTCGACGCCGAGGCCGCCGGCGACCAGCAGGTCGGTGTCGGTGAAGAGCCCCTTGGGGTGCGAGATCAGGTACCCGCCGCGCGCATGGGCGTAGACGAAGAACCGCTCGTAGCCGTTCCGATCCTTGCTGCCGTAGAACGCGTAGCGGACGTCGAGGCCGGCGGCGAGCAGGTCGAAGGCGCCGTAGGAGGCGCTGGCCTTGAGCTCGGCCCCCTCGGCGAAGAGCGCCACGGCCAGCCGATCGGTCAGGTCGTAGCCGAGGTGCAGCCCGATGACCGGTCCGGTGGCCTTGCCACCACCCTCGGTGGCGAAGGGGTACTTGACCGGGTCCTGGTTGGGCGTCTCCAGCAGCCCCAGCAACCCGGCCTCGAAGCCGATGAAGAGGCCGCGCTCGACGTCCTTGAACTTCGGGGCGCGCGGGTCCTCGGCGGGAGGCGGCGCGGCGTCCTGGGCGAGGCCGGGCGAGGCCGCGGCGGAGGCGACGACCGCCAGCGTCAGCATCAGGGCGCGGCGGAGCGGGAGTCGGGACACGGTGGCTCCTCTCCTACTCGGTGCCGGAGGCCCGCAGGATCCACGGGTAGGTGATGACGGCGATGCCGCCACCCTTGGGCTTGGGGAATTGCCAGCTCACGATGCGAGCCATCATGCACTGGTGGACCTTGTCGTTGAGCAGGGAGGTCGAGCCGGCGTCGATGGAGGCGTTGGAGGCATTGCCGTCGGCGTCGATGACCCACTTGATCGACACCTTGCCGGCCAGCTTCGGGTTCACCGCCAGCTGCTCCTCGTAGCAGAAGCGGATCTGGGCGGCGTGCTCCTGGATGACCTTGCGGATCAGCTCCTTGTCGATGGAGCCCATCACCTGCGCCACGCCGGAGGAGATGGAGACGTCGCGATCGGTCTTGCGGCCGAGGCTGCCGACCCCCTGGCCGTAGCCGCCCAGGCCGCCGCCGCGCCCCTTGGTGCCGATGCCGCCGATGCCGACCGTCTCGCCGGCACCGCCGCCGCCGGCGCCGGTACCGCGCACCCCGAGGCCGCCGAAGCCCTGGCTGTCGCCCACGGTGTTGCCGAACATGTTACCGACCGCGCCGCGCACGTCGCCGCCGAGGCCGCCGGCGCCGAGGACGGTGGCCAGTCCGCCGCCGCCGCCGCGCCCGAGCGCGCCGAGAACGCCCATGCGCTTGACGACCTCCTTGGCGTTCGGGTCGATGGCCTTGGGGGCTGACCGGGCGTCGGTCTTGGGGGCGTCCTTCTTGCCCATCTTGCCCTCTTCGCCCTTGTGCTTCTCGGCCATCTCACCCGACTGCTCGTCCTTCTTGGCCCCCTTCTCGCCGGCCAGCTTCTCGGCCGGCTTGGGCGCCTCGGGCGGCTTGATGATGAACTTGGCCATCCTCGAGGGATTCTTGAAGAGGTCGTCGGCGAGGACGTCGGTCTCGTAGGGGTAGTTGTTGGAGGCGACGATGAAGCCGGACTGCAGGAAGAGCAGGACGAGGAAGAGGTTGAGGAACTGGTAGTTGATGCGCTCCCACCAGGGCGGCACCACCAGCGCCTCGGGCCGGCGTGGCCTGGCCTCGATGGCCAGGCCGGCGCCTAGCTCGGCGCGGACGGCGCCGGCACGCGGCACCGGCACGGTGAAGCCACCCGGCACGGCGTCGTCGGCGGTCGCCTTGTGGCTCTTCACCAGCTCCGCCAGCGAGGTCCGGGCGCCGCGCTCGTCGAGTGCCCCGGTCATGCCGCGCGCGAAGGCGAAGGTGTACTCTCCGTCCCGGTAGCGCAGCACCGGGAACTGGGGCTGGGGCAGCTGCGTGGCCGGCACCGCCAGGGCACAGGCCACCCCTTCGCCGATCAGCACCGGGGACCTGGGGGCCAGGAAGGCGCCGGCGTCGATGAGCGTCTCGCCCCAGAGGAGCCTGAGCTCGACGCCGAAGTCGCCGATGACCTCCTCGACGGCCGCGGTCGAGCGCGGGAGCCGCCAGCCCTTGCGGGCCGGGCGCAGGCGTGGAGCGGGTACAGCCGCGGGCTTGCTGACGGCATGCGCCGGGGCCGGGGCCGGAGCCGAGGTCACGGGCGCTACCGGGGCAGGTGCCAGGGCGGGGGTGGCCACCCTGGGCGCGGGCGCCGCGGTCACCGGAGCCGCCACGGGGGCCGAAACCTGGACCGGGGCCTGGACCGGGGCTGGGGCCTGGGCCGAAGCCTGTCCCGGTGGCTGAGCGGGGGCGACGACAGGCGCCGCCGCGGGCGCACCGGCCGGCGCCCCCTCGACCACCAGGGCGATACGGAGCCCGCCCACCTGGAGCTGGTCGCCGGGCTTGAAGAGGCTGCGCGTGACCCTGCGGCCGTTGACGAAGGTCCCCTCCGCGCTCCCCATGTCGATGACCGAGACGGTGCCGTCGGGGCCGACCTCGATGACGGCGTGGATGCGCGAGACCCGATCGTCGTCGAGCGGCAGGTGGGCGGTCGCCAGCCGGCCGAGCTTGATGATGTCCCGGGTGAACTGCTCGGTGCGTAGCAGCTGGTCGCCGCGGTACACCTGCAGGGTGATGGGCGTCGCCATTGCTGCTAGAGCTCCCCAGACGCCTGCATCACCTTGTCCCGCCAGTTCTCACGGATCTTGATCAGGTTCGAGTGCGAGACCTTGCGGCGGGCCTCGACGTACTCACCGTCGGGACGCTTCAGGTCGCCGGAGATGGTGTCGTCCTCGAAGTTGATCTCGGTCCGCTTCTCGTACGTCACGGTCGGCTTGGGGGCCGGCTTGTCCTCGGCCAACGGGGTGACCGGTGAGGCGAGCATCGCCAGCAGAACGAGTGAGCGCATGGGAAGTGACCTCATGTTCACGGGAGCTTACCACCGGTACGGCGCGGGGGAAGAACCCTCAGGGCCTGGTCTTCTTGGCCGGCCCGGGTGGGGGCGGAGGTGCGATATCGCCCTTCCCCGGAGGCTCTCCCGCGGAGGGCGTCGCCGGCGCGGTGGCCGCCTCGGCCGCCTTCTTCTCGACGTCGGCCTTCTTCTCGGCGTCGGCCTTCATCTGGCGCGCCATCTCGGCCGCGGCGCGGGACTGCTGCTGCTGCTCCTGGCACTCGCGAATGAGCCTGGGCGCCGGGGAGCCCTGTGGCAGGACCGGTCCGGCCGCGCGCTCGTACTGGTCGAAGGCGCGCAGCGCCCCCTCGCAGTCCCCCTTGTCGCGCATCAGCAGCACGCCGCGGGCCAGGTGGACCTCGGGCAGCTTCCCGGCGGCCAGCTGCTCGGCGGCCAGGTAGGCCGCCAGCGCCTCGTCGGGCTTCCCGCCGTGCCGCTCGGCGATGCCGAGCAGCAGCTGCACGGCGGCGTTGGAGGGATCGTCGGCCAGCACCCGGGCCGCCAGCTCCTGCACCTCGCCCCAGCGCTCCTGCTTCACGGCGGTGCCGAGGAGCCCGGTGCGCGCCGCCACCAACCCCGGCTGGAGCGCCAGCGCCCTCTTCCACTGCACCGCGGCTCCAGCGTCGTCGCCCTGCCTGGAGAGCAGCTGGCCGGAGAGCCAGGCCACCTCGGCGTCGTCCGGGGCGCTCTTCTGCAGCCGCAGCGACACCAGCCTGGC